>Ga0335072_10001204_pt1 | contig 42934 bp, 37 predicted proteins | sample Lox_Sample_21_FD_206725 | JGI IMG/M metagenome (GOLD analysis project Ga0335072, IMG submission 206725) | Soil microbial communities from Loxahatchee National Wildlife Refuge, Florida, United States - Lox_Sample_2.1 | ecosystem: Environmental > Terrestrial > Soil > Wetlands | place: USA... | reverse complement strand
GCAGGCAGATGCCTGCAGGCAGGAGCCTGCAGGCTCGGCCGCGACAGTGAGGAGCTAAGGATGGCGGAGAGGCGGCAGCTAGGCTACGCGCTGACGGTGAGGACGACGCGGAAGAGGGCGTTGCCACTCATCATGCGGGCATAGGCCTCGGGAGCGCGGTCGAGGGGATAGACCTCGTTCATCGCGCGGACGCCATTGAGAGCGCTGAAATTCATCGTATCTTCCGAATCAATCGATGTGCCGGAAGGCCAACCAACGACCGAAAGCTTCGCGGCGAGGAGCTGGACCGGATCCACCTGGAGCGGATCGCCAGCGGCCCCGAGAACAATCAATTTTCCGCCTGGTGCGAGACCTCCGATGACGGATGCCATCGCGGCACCGCTGGTGGCCGTCGCGACAATCGCCGTCGCGCCTCCGAGAGCCTGCAAGGCCTTCGCAGGATCTTCGGAAGCGTTGTCAATGTAATGATGGGCACCGAGTTTGCGCGCGAGCGATTCCTTGTCCTTGCCGCGGGCGATAGCGACGGTGCGGAAACCCATGCGGGAAGCGTATTGAACCCCGAGATGGCCGAGACCGCCGATGCCAAGGACAGCAACGACAGAGCCAGCGCGGGTGTTCGCGTTGCGAAGAGAATTGAATGTTGTGACACCGGCGCAGAGCAGCGGGCCGGCTTCAACGGGATTCAGCGAATCGGGAATTCGCGCCAGCGCGGTGAAGGGCGCGACCATATATTCGGCGTATCCGCCGTCAAAATGGATGCCAGTAATCAGGAGATTCTTGCAGACCATGAAGTCGCCGCGGCGGCAGGGCTCGCAATGGCCGCAATTGCCGCCAAACCAGCCAACGCCGACACGATCACCTACTTTCCACTCCGGGGCGACGGATTCGCCGAGGGTGTCGATCACGCCCGCGACTTCGTGACCGGGAACGCGAGGATAGGTAATGCCCGGCCAGAGGCCCTCGACGGCGACGACATCACTGTGGCAAACGCCGCAGGCGTTCACCTTGATGCGTACCTGACCGGGGCCAGGAGTGGGGATGGGCCTTTCGGCAATTTCAATGGGACTATGAGCTTTCGAAATAAGACCAACGCGCATTTTTGATGGCATGTCCTTCCTCCGAGATGTTGGATTCGCCCATTCGCATGGAGGATACCGGAGAATCCGATGATATCGGAATTTCGCAATGCGACCGTGAGAGATGGCTTATATCAAAGCAAAAGGAGCCGGGAGCCCGTGGAAAATTCATCACTCAAATATGTGGGAGAGAAACACAAATGACACACAAATGTTGTATACATGCCACATTGCGCTTGACAGGTTAAAATTGGGCCACTATGGTGGCATTTTAGACTCAACTGAAGGCATTTTGACGCTATTTCGCACGCAATGAAAATCCGGATTGGAATCTTAAGAGGCATCCTGTGACATTTCGAGACATGGCACAGCGGGCAGAGCGCGCGGAATGGAAGCGCCAGCTCTGGTTAACGGTCGGCGGAATCACGGTGGTTGTGCTGGCGGCGGCTGTGTTTACGCTTGGCTCGCTGGATATTCCCGTGCAACCGGCGCAGGGGAACACGCTGGTGGTGTTTTTCGCGCTGTCGGCGTTCATTTTCGCGGCGCTGATGGTGTTTGCCCTGATCCTGATCCGGTCGCTGGTGAAGCTGTGGGCCGAGAAGCGCAGCGGGAAGATGGGCTCGCGCTTCAAGGCGAAGATGGTGCTGGGAGCGCTGGGGATTTCGCTGACGCCGCTGCTGTTCCTGTTTTTCTTTAGCTACGCGCTGGTCAACCGGACGCTGGGAGCGTGGTTTCCCCGGCCGCTCGAACTAGCGACGGAGGACAGCCGGGCACTGATGGAAGAGATGGCTGCGCGTGGCTACTCGCGAATGGGCAACGAGGCGGCAACCGTGTGCGGGCAAATAAGCGCTGCCGACGACGTGACGCTTGAGAAAGCGCTCGGGAAATTGTCGCGCGTGGTGGACGCGATTTGGTTTGTGAAGGACGGAACGGTGGCGTCGATTGCGCCGCCACTCGAAGGAGGAACGAGCGTTCCGGAATTGAAGCGTGTGATGAAGAGCGGGGGCGAGGTCTGGTCGAACGGCAACGAAACGTTTGTAGCGGCGAGCGAACCGTGCCTGGGAGGGACCATTGTGGCCGGGAGGTACGTGCCGAACGATTACCTCGAGAGGTACAACGAGATTGAAACGCAAACCACGATTTACTGGCAGCAAAAAGAGAAGCTGCGCGCGTACAAGAGAGAACTTCTCGTAGCGCTCCTTTTGATTACGCTACTGGTGATGTTTGTGACGACGTGGATGGCGCTGTTCCTGTCGAAACAGGTGGCGGTGCCGATTCAAGCGCTGGCCGAAGGAACACGAGAAATCTCGCGCGGGAATTTCGGCCACTCGATTCAGGTGCAAGCGCAGGACGAGCTAGGAATGCTGGTGGCTTCGTTCAATCGAATGACGGAGCAACTGGGGGAAGGGCGGCGGCAGATCAACGAATTTACGAGAAGCCTGGAAGAAGCGATCGAAGAGCGCGAAGAGCGGCGGAAATTGATGGAAGCGCTGCTCGAAAGTATTCCGGCGGGCGTTGTCTCGCTGAATTCCGCAGGCGAAGTGCTGCGCGTGAATTCTTCGCTATCGCGGATGATTGGCGAGAAATCGCGCGATGCGACGACGCTGGGCCAACTGCTGGGCGAAGAAGCGGCGCGGGACGTGATGCAACTGATGCGGCGGTCGCTGCGGATGGGCGCGGCCGCGCGCGAGATCGAAATGGCCGTAGGCGGCAGGCTGGTGCGCGCAGCGGTGACCGTGAGCGCGCTCGGGCCGCGACGGTCGAATCCAGGATTCGTGGTGGTGATCGACGACTTGACCGATCTGCTGCGCGCGCAGAAGGCGGCGGCTTGGCAGGAAGTGGCGCAGCGGATTGCGCACGAGATCAAGAACCCGCTGACACCGATTCAGCTTTCGGCACAGCGGTTGCTGCGCTTTTTGGGACGAGCCGAGACCGCCAACGGCAACGGAAACCGCAACGATTTCGAGAAACTGGTGGCGGAATGCGCGGCGTTGATCGAACGCGAAGTGTCGACTCTGGGAGCTTTGGTGGACGAGTTTTCGCAATTCGCACGATTTCCTGCAGCGAAGCTTGCTCCGGCGGATCTGAACGCGATTGTCTCCTCGGCTATGGAGCAGTTCCAGGGAAGGCTGGACGGCATCGACGTTCACGTGGAACTGGCGGGCTGGCTGCCGCCAGTGAAAGCGGATCACGAACTGCTGCGACGAGTCATCGCGAATCTGGTGGATAACGCGGCGGAGGCGATGGAAGCGTCGAAAATCCGGCGGCTGCGCGTAGCGACGCGAACAGACGCGCATGGCGATTTTGTGGAGATCGAAATCGCCGATAGCGGCCAGGGGATTTCTCCCGAGGACAAAGAACGGCTTTTCTTGCCGCATTTTTCGACGAAGGAGCGCGGGACGGGGCTCGGCCTGGCAATTGCCAGCCGGATTATTTCCGAGCATAACGGAACGATTCGCGTGGAGGACAACCTGCCCGTGGGAACCAAATTCGTCATCCGGTTCCCGGCGGCGGAAGTGAAAGAAGCAGCGGCCAATCCGGCTTGAGGAGATCATGGCGGCGAAGATATTGATTGTGGACGACGAGCACGGCATCCGTGAATCGCTGGGTGCGGCGTTGCGCGACGAAGGGTATGAGGTGGAAACGGTTGCGACGGGTGAGGATTGCCTTGCGGTGACCGGCGAGCGGCAATTCGACCTGGTGATGCTGGACGTGTGGCTGCCGCAGATGGATGGGCTGACAACGCTCGAACAATTGCAGCAGCGGGACGCGACTCCGATTGTGGTGATGATTTCCGGTCATGGAAACATCGAGACGGCCGTGAGGTCGACAAAGCTCGGGGCATTCGATTTTGTGGAAAAGCCCCTGTCGCTCGAGAAGATCTCGCTCGTGGTGCGGAACGCGCTCGAGTATGTGCGGCTGGAGGAAGAAAACAAACGGTTGCGTGCGGAGCTGGAGCACAAGCATCAGGTGCAGGGCAACAGCGTGCTGATGAAGGCGCTGCGGCAGCAAATTGCACTGACTGGTCCGACCAACGGACGCGTGTTGATTTACGGCGAGAGCGGCACGGGGAAGGAACTGGTGGCCCGGGCGCTTCATGCGAGCAGCGCGCGGAGTCTGGCGCCGTTTGTGGAAGTAAACTGTGCGGCAATTCCCGAAGAGTTGATCGAGTCGGAACTGTTCGGGCATCGCAAGGGGAGCTTTGCGGGAGCCGCGGAAGACAAGATCGGAAAATTCCAGAAGGCGGATGGAGGAACTCTTTTTTTGGATGAAGTCGGCGACATGAGCTTGAAAACGCAATCGAAGGTGCTGCGCGTGCTGGAGGAGCAGCGCGTGGAGCCGCTCGGGTCGAGCAGCCCGGTGAAAGTGGATGTGCGCGTGATTGCAGCGACGAACAAGAAGCTGGAGGACGAAATCGCGCGCAACGCATTTCGCGAAGACCTGTTCTACCGGCTGAACGTGATTCCCTTCTACGTGCCCGCGCTGCGAGAGAGAACGGAAGACGTTCCCATACTGGCGGCACACTTTCTGGCAGAGTTCGCGAGCGAATACGGGAAAAAGCCAAAAGAGTTCAGTCAGGGCGCGATGGAAGTGCTGAAGTCCTACCCCTGGCCCGGCAACGTGAGGGAGCTGAAGAATCTGGTCGAGCGGCTGGTGATCGTGTGCCCGTCGCCCTTCATTGAGACGCACCATTTGCCGCCGGAGGTGTTCCGCGGCGCGCCGAAAAGTCCGCAGAAACCATACGAAAGCTTGCAGGAGGCGCGATCGGCATACGAAAGAGAATTCGTCCTGCGAAAGCTGGAGGAGAACCGCTGGAATATGACAAAGGCGGCGCAGGCGTTGGGATTGGAGAGGAGCCATCTCTACCGGAAGATGCGGTCGCTAGGGATCGCTTCGGGAAAAGCCGCAGAAGCAGAGGCGAAGGAGGTATAGGAAACCGAGATAATCTAGCGTAAGCCAGGGATCAGACGTTTTCAGACCGAGTCTCTTGCAAGTCGGCGAGCTGCTCGAGCTGGCGGCGCCAGTCGAGCTGGCGGACCATGGCGGGGTTCTGGCGCCAGTTGGGCTGGACCTTCACGAACGTTTCGAGAAACAGCTTCGTGCCGAGGATCGATTCCAGCTCGCGGCGCGCCTGGGAGCCGATTTTTTTAAGCGTCGCGCCGCCCTTTCCGATCAGGATTCCCTTCTGGCCTTCGCGTTCGACGTAAATCGTCGCGCGCATTTTGACGAGTCCCTTCCCTTCCTCAAATTCATCGACGAGCACACAGAGAGCGTAAGGAACCTCCTCCCGCGTGGCGACGATCGCCTTTTCTCGAAGGATTTCCGCGGCCAGAAAGCGCTCGGGCTGGTCGGTAAATTGGTCAGGAGGAAAATAGGGATCGGCCTCAGGCAGGCGCTCGATCCAGCCGGAAACGAGGTCAAAGCAGCCGGCGCCCGTGAGCGCGGAAATCGGAAAGACCTCGGCGAAATCGTATTCTTTGCGATAGCGATCGATCAGGGGAAGAAGCAGCGGTTTGGCGACGCGGTCGATTTTATTCAGGAGCAGGAAAACAGGCCCGGAAAAGCGGCGGACCCAATCGAGAGCAAAGCGGTCGCCGGGGCCGAACGAAGCAGACGCGTCGACGATGAGCGAGAGAACGTCGAGGCCGTCGAGCGTGTTCTCGAGCTCGTCCATCATCATGCGATTGAGGACAGTTTCGGCTTTGTGGATGCCGGGCGTATCGATGAGGATGATCTGCGCATCGTCGCGATTGAGAATGCCTTGAATGCGATTGCGCGTGGTCTGCGGTTTCGAGGAAACGATAGAGACCTTTTGCCCAACAAGCGTGTTGACAAGCGTCGATTTCCCCGCATTGGGGCGGCCGATGATGGCAACAAAGCCGGACTTGAAGGACATGAAGGAATTGTACGCGCCGAAAATCCGGAATGCCACAGAGTCACAGAGACACGGAGGAAGAGCGAAAAAGAGAAAGAACAAAGGCAAAGCGGCGCTGACTCACCCTTCTGCTTCGCTCAGCACAAGCTGCGCTCCACAAAAGGCAGAAAGGCCCGCCTACGCCGGAAGACAGCTACGGTGAGGCAGGCACCCAAAGGGCGACGGCAAGAGACTGCTAATGGCGGCGGACGAATCTGTAAAGAGGCCAGCCAAGGAGAACAACAGCGGCGCCAAGACCGGTCTGGCGAGGGGAGTGAACGGCAAGCATGACGAGCAGGAGAACGAACATTGCGAGGAAGATGAGCATTGTGAGCGGATATCCGGGAGTGCTGAAAGAAGCGGGAGCGGCATTCGGCTGGCGGCGAATCGCGGCGAGGCCAGCGACGCTGAGGCCCATGAAGAAAACGGCAGGAAAGATGAAGTAGGCAACGATCTCTTGAAAGGAGGCCAGGAGGATCAGCAGGGACGCGATGGTTCCCTGGATGGCGATGGCGCGCCAGGGAGTGCCGAAACGAGGGTGCGGGCGTCCGACCGAGCGGAAAAAGATGCCGTCAGAAGCCATGGCGAAATAGACGCGCGGCGCGGCCATGACGACCGTTGCCAGGCTGCCGAGGACGCAAAGGACAACAATAAAGGAAAACACCAAAGCACCGGAGCGCCCGAAAAGAACCTGGCCGAATTGGGCGACGAAGGCCTGATCGGAAGCGACGGACTCGATGGGGACCACGTAGAGAAAGGCAATGGTGATGAAGACGTACGTCGCGGCGACGAGAATGACGCCGACAATCATGGCGCGAGGGAGATTGCGCTCGGGATCGCGAATTTCGCCGCCGATTTTGCAGACGTCCCACCAGCCCCCAAAGGAATAGAAGGCGCCGACAAGGCCCACGGCGAGACCAGCAAAAAGCGGAAGCGAGCCGGGCCGTTGCGGGAAGAATGGCGAGAGATTTGAGAAAGAGCCGGTGCGGAGGGCGAAGGCGAGGACAACGATCGCACCGAGAACGGCAAATTTCAGCCAAGTGGTCCAACGGAGAAAACCGCCGCCCGCGCGAGTGCTGGCCATGTTGATGAGGCATAGAACGGCAACGACGGAGACGCCGAGGATTCGGCCGCCCGCAGGCGAAAGAGGAAAGACGAAGGCGGCATAGCCGGCAAGACCAGTAGCGAGTGAAGCAGCAAGGCCGGGGTCAAGCACGAGGAGAGACATCCAGCCGTAAAGAAACGCGACGCGAGAACCGAAGACTTCGTGAAGGTAGACATAGGTGCCGCCGGGGCGCGGAAAGCGAGCCGCCAGTTCCCCATAGCAGAGGGCTCCACAAAGGGTCATCAGGCTGACCGCAATCCAGACGAAAATGAGCCAAAAAGGAGAGCCGAGCGACTTGGCCATGCCGGCTGGAGTAAGGAAGATGCCGACGCCGATGCACTCTCCTGCGACAGCGGCAGTGGCCGTGGCGAGGCCCAATTGACGGCGGAGAGAAGTGGAAGGCGGGCCGGACGATTCCTGAGGGCTCACGAGTTCGGCAGAGCGTTAAGAGATTGGCGGACGATGACACGCGGCATCGGCAAACTTCCTTTTCAGAAGCGAAAAGATGTTAGACAAAAAAGCCGGACGAGAAAAGCCCGGCTCTTTCGGTCGCGAAATTTCCACGCGACGCCGCGCCTGTGAAGCAGTTGGCGGGCACGCTTCGATCTTCAGGGTGGAAAGCGATGCCCTGAGGAGGATTGTTTGCGCGGGTTCCTTTACAGACGCCCGAAGAAATGGGCTACTTTCTTTCCCGCATCCTCGGTGTAGTAGACGGTGTAGTGGCCGCCCTTCTCGATTCCCTTCCCAGTATCGACTGTCGCATGATCACCGACATGCAAGGTATCCTTTGTACCGTCGGCGGTGTGAACCGCGACGCTCTTGGAGCCTTCGCCGACGTCATCCACGGTCACATCTGCCACATGGACCGTCCTGTGGCCGACGTAATCGAACGAGCGAGCCGTCTCATCGGCGCCTTCACCCGTGGTGTGGACGATGACGTGACCGCCTTCTTTTCCCGCAAGGTCGGCACCATGCGCGCCACCCTTCAGGCCGGTGACCGTCGTGTCGTCGGTCCATTTCACCGTATGGATAGTGCCATCTTTTGCTTTCACGGCGACGGTTTTCGCGCCAGTGTCGACCTTGGTGATGGTTCCGGTAAAGACATGGTCGGAAGCGAGCGTGCGCTGAACAGCTACTCCAAAGAACAAGAAGGCAACAGCGCAGAAAATGCGAAGAACTTTCGAAAGCGAATTCGGGGACAAGGTTCCTCCTCAGTGTGCAAGTGCCATTTGCATGAATTTCGAAGCGCCCGCGAGGTTGCGACGCAGCGCCGGAGCCCTCATATCCCCTGTAAAAATCCGGGGGACCTGCGGGAGTGCTTCGGCCCGAGGATTATAGCGCACGCCGTCCAGGATGGATGGCGCGAAAGCAGGCGTGAGGTTTCGGTTTCAGGGAGTGCAAGCGTGTCAGCATTAGACCGTGCGGGCAGAGGAAGCGGGAGTTGACGACGCGATGGGGCGCGCGCGGACGCGCAAGACTTTGCGCTGGTTCGCGTCGAGGACTTCAAAACGCAGGCCTGCGGTTTCGACGACTTCGCCAGTATGCGGGACGTGCCCGGCGACATTGTTGAGGAGCCCTGCGACCGTGGCCGCGCCCGAATATTCATCCGATGGATCGATCTGTGTATTGAAGAGCTCGGCGACTTTGTCAACAGGAGCGCTGCCGCGAATCACCATGGCGCCGGACGCTTCGCGAATCACGTCCGGCGGCGGGCGACGGTCTTCTTCGCCTATTTCGCCGATGATTTCTTCGATTAGGTCCTCGACAGTGACGATGCCGGCGAGAAGGCCATACTCGTCGATGACAATCGCCATCTGCTGATTTTTTCGCTGCATTTCTTCGAGCAGTTCCGAGCCGTATTTCGATTCGGGGACGAACAAGGCGGGGCGCAGAAGCTCGCGGACGCGGCGGTGTGCGGAATCTTTTTCGGAAATATCGAGGATGTCACGAGCCATAACGATGCCAACGATATCGTCGAGCGATTTGTCGAAGACAGGGATGCGCGAGAATTTCGTGCGCACCAGAAGCTGGCGCAAGTCCTGGACGGTGGCTGAGGCGGAAATAGCGACGACGTCCGGGCGCGGCGTCATCACGTCGCGAACCCGCTTCTCGCCGAATTCGACGACCTGCTCGATCAGGCGCGCTTCTTCCTGCTCGATGATTCCCTCTTCTGTAGCGGCGTCGACGATGGCCTCGATGGCCTGCTGCTGTTCGACGGACGGAGGCGTGGATTCGTCCTCGGAAAGATGCAGGACAGAGATGAAAAATTCGAGCGTGGCCTGGATGGGCCAGAGCAGCCAAATGAGCGGCTTGACGAACGGAAGCACGGGCCGAACCCAATTGCCCGGCGCGCGCGTGACGAGCAGCGCGGGAAAAAACTGCATGGCGATGACAACTTCCGCGCCGAGGAAGAAGATCATTTCGATGATTGCTTCCCACTTGCCAGCAGAGAAAAAAATGACGGCGCGAGCCGTGATGGCGGCAACGAGAACGAGCCAGAGGCGCGTGAGAAGACTAAAGGCGAGAGCGGCGCGGCGGCGTTCGAGGTGAATCAACGGCTCGACTTCAGATTCGAAAGCGCCGAGATGGTCGTACATCCGCCCTGTGGTGACGCGGCCGAGTTCGCGATACACACGGTCGAGATAGGAAAGAACGGCGAGGAACGCCGTGAGGAGGAGGATACCCAAAGTGTAAAGAAGTGTGGCCATTTCTCAGTGAAAGCACCCTCGAACCGCACGCGCAAGACTAAACAAGGCCCAGCTCGCGGCGCAATCGCCGCTCGTAGCGTTCCATTTGGCCGGAATCGGTTTCGTGATCGTATCCCAGTAAGTGAAGAATGCCATGAAGTATCAGAATTTGCATTTCCTGCGTGAATGCGCGGCCGAAACGCGCGGCGTTGCGACGGGCCACGGCGGGGGCGATGGCGATATCTCCTAAATAGGAAGCAGAGGAAAAAACCCTCCTCTTGTCTAGCCTCCGCTTGATCGGAGGAGCAGCAACGCAGCTACCGCTTTCCTGTAATGTGGGAAAAGAGAGGACATCCGTGGGACGTGGTTTATGGCGATAGGCACGATTCCAGTGGGCGATTTGAGCGCTCGTGACGAGCGCGATGGAGAAGCTCTCGGCCGGGAGTCGTAAGCGCGCACGCGCCTTCGTGGCAAAAGATTCGAGAGCACGCATGGGAACGCGAATTCCGCGCTGACGATTTAGAATCATCGCGGGCCGCTACGCCCTGGGCGCGCGACGGTCGAGCGCGGCGGGATTGAGAGAGCGGCCGTTCGAAGGTTGCGCGGCGGCGTGCTCGTCGTAGGCCTTGATGATCCGCTGCACGAGATTGTGGCGCACCACGTCGCGCTCGTCGAAATAGACCATGGAGATGCCTTCGATTTTACCGACGATTTCGATGGCTTCGACCAAACCGGAGCGGCGCGAATCGGGAAGGTCGATCTGCGTGATGTCACCGGTGATGACGGCCTTGGAATTGAAGCCAAGGCGCGTGAGAAACATCTTCATCTGTTCACTGGTGGTGTTCTGCGCTTCGTCGAGAATGACGAAGGAATCGTTCAGCGTGCGGCCGCGCATGAAGGCGAGCGGCGCGACTTCAATGATGTCCTTCTCAAGAAAGCGTTCGAGCTTGTCCGCTTCGAGGAGATCGTGGAGCGCGTCGTAAAGTGGGCGCATGTAGGGATCGACCTTCTCCTGAAGCGTGCCGGGGAGAAAACCGAGGCGTTCGCCGGCCTCGACTGCGGGCCGCGCAAGAATAATGCGATTCACTTCCTTCGATAGCAACGCCTGTACGGCCATGGCGACGGCGATGTAGGTCTTGCCCGTACCGCCGGGGCCGATGGCGAAAACCATATCGTGGGTTTCGAGAGCTTCGATGTAGCGCTTCTGATTGGCGCTCTTCGGCGTGATTGTCTTTTTGCCAAGAGCACGCGAGCGCGACGGTGAAAAGGCGCCGTGGAGAGAATCCGCAGGGCCCGTGGCGGCGGTCCGCAGCAGAGACTTCACCTCTTCATTCGAGGGGACGTGACCGTCGCGGATGCGTTGGTTATATTCGTCCAGGACGCGCGCGGCGCGGTCGACATCGGCGGGTTCGCCTTCAACCGTCAGGTCGTGATTGTGGAGATGCGTCGAGACATGCAGGGATGACTCGAAAAGCTTGATGTTTTCGTCGAGGGTACCAAAAAGTTCGTTGATGCCACCAGCCAGCCGGACGGTCTGTCTCATTCGATTCGCGGGCCGCGGAACCTCCTGTGCGAAGAAAAACCTAGGGAAAGGGTAGCGCGTGAGGATGCTACGGTCAAGAAGCCTGGAGCAGATGAAAAAGCATTGTTAACGGGCATTCACATCAGCGATTCGGCCCGGGAAATTGAACTTGTGGAGGCGCCTGCGCCGCTTCGGCGGCCTGGAAATAGGCGTCGTTTCGCTTGAAACCAGCCCAGCCTGCGTAGAGGCTGTTGGGGAACAGGCCGATGTAGGTATTGTAGGCCTGGATCGCATCGTTGTAGCGCTTGCGGGAGACGGCGATGCGGTTTTCCGTGCCGGCGAGTTCGTCCTGCAAGCGGAGGAAATTCTCGTTGGATTTTAGCTGCGGATAATTTTCGGTGAGGCTGAGGACCTTCACTTCGAGGCCGTAAAGCTGATTGCTGGCAGCAATTTTATCGGCGGGCGTTTGCGCGTTCATGTACTGCGTGCGGGCCTTGGCCACGTCATCAAAGACGGTCTGCTCCTGCGCAGCGTAACCCTTGACCGTCTCGACGAGATTGGGAATCAAATCGGCGCGACGCTGAAGATCGGTTTCCACCTGCGCCCAATTCGACTTCACCGTTTCGTTGAGGCGGACCATTTCGTTGCGATGACTGACGTAGGAGCCGGAGACAATCACGCCGAGCAGAACGAGGACCGCGAGAACGACGGCAAGTACCCTCATGAAGTGCCCTCCGGCGGAGACTTTAGCACAAGAGATGGCCACAGAGACACGGAGGCACGGAGAGACACTGGGGGATCTCGAAAAGCGTGAGGCAAGAAACAAAATACGCGCGAGAGGCTAAGGCACGGCGAAGAGACGGTCGACTTCGCCGGTGACGACTTCAACGAGGCTCAGAAAGCTGTGCAAATCGGCTTCCACGTCGAGTTCGCCCGCCTTGCGCTTCCCTTCCCGCAATTCGAGAATTTCGCGAAACGCCGTGGGATCGCCGCCGGTGAGCGTGGCGATGGCGTCGAGAACGCCACGGCGCGTTTCCGGCACGGGCTGGCGAAGAGCGAACAAAGCGTGACGGAAGAGAGAGCAGAACGTGGAAACACTGGAGGTCATGATATGGAGATGCGCTCGATTGCTCAAAGGGGCAGCTAGGATTGACTGACGGAGCCGGATCGTGGCCGTGCGAAGTTCGCGCTCCACTTGCAGGCGGTGAAGCTGAAGAGGAACTTCGAAATTTGCGAGAAAATCGTCGCCGAAGAGCATGCGGTGGCGCGATTTCATGTCGAGCAGTTCGATGGAAAAAATATCGGCGGCGCGAACCAGTTCCTCGTGCGTGAAAATCAGCGGAGGAGGATTGCCTTCGCGAATCCACCACTCCGCGACGGGATGGAGCTCCTCGAGGGACGAGCTATTGGCCGTCCCGAGAAGACACATCGTATTCAGGTCGGAGTGACCGGAGGAAAATTCGCCGGCGGCCGCGGAGCCGTAGAGAACCACAGCCTTCAGGTTCTCGCCGGCGGCGGCTTTCAGGCGCTCCACTAATCCTGCAAGTTTTGCTTCCATAGAAGATTGCGAAGCCTCGCGCGAGCGGCATCAGGATAGCCAAGCAACGGGCAACAGAAAAGAACGAAAGCGGAAAATTTGCGCGCCCCCAGATTCAGATGCGCCTCACCAACTGCCGCTCGCTCCGCCTCCTCCGAACGACCCGCCGCCAAATCCACCGAACCCGCCTCCTCCGGCGCTGCCGCCAAAGCCCCCGCCCATCCCACCGCCCCAGCCGCCCATTCCACCGATAAAGGGGCCGCCCCAACCGCCAAAGCCCCCTCTCGTGAAGCGTCCGCGGCGCCCGGACGGGCCCGAGCTGCGCACGAGACTCGCAATGAAAGGAAGTACCAAGAAGAGCAAGAAAAGGAGGAGCCATATCTTTCCGCTGAACCAACCGTGGTTGCTCGGTTCCCCTTGACTGGAGGGCAAGGGAACCGAAGGAGAAGGAAGAGAGACGCCGCGGTCTGCCGCAATGACTTCCGCGATACCACGAGTCATGATTGTGACGGCCTGGTCGTATTTCTTGTCGCGAAGGTAAGGGACGGCTTCTCTGCCAATGCCTCCGACTTTGCCATCGGGAAGAATGCCTTCGAGACCGTAGCCGACTTCGATCCGATACTGGCGGTCGTCAACCGCGAGGAGAATCATCACGCCGCGGTCGCTGGCCTTGGGACCGACGCCAAGGCGCGTGGCGAGATCTATCGAGTATTCTTCGATGGGGCGGCCGCCGAGCGTCTTCACCGTCACGACGGCGATTTGCGCCTGCGCCAACTTATCGATACTTGTGCAGAGGCTGGTCAGGTCATCGCGCGTGGCGGGAGATAAAACGCCCGCGTAGTCTAGGACGTAGCCGGTGGGCTTGATCTGGTCGGGCGTTTGCCCTGCCAGCGGCTTCGCGAAAACCGCCAGCACCAAAAGCAGCCCGGTGGAGAGAGCAGACGGGCCGCGCGAGCGTCGAGAAGGAGCCTGAGAGCGAGGCTGGGGGCTCAAAGCAACGCCATGGTAGAGCGCGCGAAAAAGCGTGTCAACGCGTTGCAGGGATTGTTGATGGTCAAGGCGTACATTCCGCTGTGCGCAATTGAAGGGGCGTGGGGGGGATGCTACACTTCGAGGCCGTCTGTTCAATTGCGCGCACTACTGTCCGGCATCGAACATTCCGAGCAGCCATTTTCGTGGTTAATCGTCTAAGATCAACCAGGTAGGGGTGGTTGCAGGCTTGCAACAGGAAAAGCCTCTTTGAAACAATTCGCCCTGCCGGGGCGTTACTAGAATCTCGTGGCAGACGTATGTGCATATAAGAAGCGCATCTGAGAGGGGAAAAAAGACGATGAACGCATTTTTTCGCGTGGCTATGGCGGCGCTGACTTCGGGAATGCTGGTGGTGGCTCCGGCCTTTGCGGAGGTTCAGCAGGGACAGGAGTCTGCTCCTGCTGCGACGCAATCCCAGGAAGGAACCGCGACGGCGATGCCCGGGCAAGCAGGGGAGACGACGAGTTCGCCGAAGAGCGTCTCGATCGGGCCGAATTTTTCGATACCGAAGCCGTGGTTCCCGACCGTCTTTGCACCCTATACCCCGCGGCAGGTAGCACAGCCGATGCTGACGAACACGCCGAAGATCGACCAACTCATCAAGGACGGCAAACTCTACCTGAGCCTGGATGATGCGGTCTCCATCGCTCTCGAGGACAACCTCGATATCAGCGTGCAGCGCTTCACGCCCTATATTGCCGAGACGCAATTGCTGAAGGCCAAAGCCGGCGGAATTCCGCAAACTGGAAGTACACAACAAGTGGTGCTCGGCTCGGCGCCCTCGGTATCCTTCGATCCGATATTCACGTCGGGGATCAGCACAACGCGCTTCACGCAACCGGTGAACAACCCGTTTCTCTCCGGCACAGGCACGCTGGTCTCCTCCGTCAGCGGCCACCAGGACACCTACAATTTCGGCTACAGCCAGGGATTTCACCTCGGCACGAACGTTTCGCTGACATGGGACAACACACGAGACTCGACGTCCGTCACTGACGTCCTCTACAACCCCTCCGTGCAGTCGACACTGACATTTACCGTGACGCAGCCACTATTGAACGGGTTTGGCCGGCTGCCGAACACGCGCTACATCATCGAAGCAAATAATTCCATCAAGGCGGCAAACTCCGTTTTCTCGCAGCAGGTGATCACGACGGTGACCGCCGTCGCTACGGATTATTGGGAGCTCGTCTATGCGCGGGAAAACGTAAAGGTTGCCGAAGCCGCGGTCGGCGTAGACGAAAAACTCTACAACGACAACAAAAAGCAGCTGGAAATCGGAACGATGGCGCCACTCGACGTGCTGACCGCGGAATCGCAACTCGCTTCGGACCAGCAAGTGCTGGTGCAGGCTCAGACGACGCGCTTGCAGGACGAGACGAATCTGCTGGTAGCCATCACCAAGGATCCGCTGGCGGGGAGTCTGACGGGTATCGAAATCGTTCCGACCACGCCCATCATCCTTCCGGAGGCGGAAAACGTATCGCTCGAACAGGCCGTGAAAGAAGCGTGGGCGAAGCGTCCGGAATTGCAGCAAGCAACCTATAACCTCGACACGGCGAAAATTGAAGTGAAGGCGACGAGAAACGAGCTGCTGCCTTCGCTGAACCTCTACGGGCAATACAGCCAGACGGGCCTTTCCGGCAATCAGGTGACAATCACGCAAACCCCCACGGGATTTGTCGCTGACCCGATGAGCCCGGTGCTAACGGCGAACAATACCGCCCCGAACCCCGCTCTTTTCGTCGGGACACCCACGGGGTTTATCGTCAACACGCAGGTCGCACAGCGTGCCGGGCTGGGCGACGCGCTCGACAGCATGATTCACTACAATTACCCGACCATTACCGGCGGAGTGAACCTGACGCTGCCGATCCGCAATCGGTCGGCGCAGGCGGACAATGCCCGATCTCTGCTCGATGAGAGGCAGCAGGAAGTGCAGTATCAATCGACGAAGAACTCGATTGTGCTGAACGTGAGGAATGCGTTGATCGCGCTGACGCAAGACCGTGCGGCCGTGGCAGCGGCACAGAAAGCACGCACGCTGGCGCAGCAAACTCTCGACGACGAGCAGAAGAAATATCAATTGGGGACGTCGACGAGCTACAACGTCGTGCTTCGCGCTCGCGACCTGACCGCTGCCGAAGGAACCGAACTGCGCGACAAAATCAACTTGATCGAAGCTGAGCTAAGCTTCAACGAAGCGATGGGACGCACCCTCGACGTGAACCACATCATCGTGGCCGACGCACTGCGCGGGCGCACTTCGCGCGATCCGCTCATCCCCGGCACCCCGAACTGGGATTCCGTGCCCGGTCAGAAGTAAAACGGGCCAGCGAACCGAGCTTTCGAGCCCGTAATCCCCTGCTTCGGCACAGGCCGGAGCAGGGGATTTTTTTGAACGCGCTTGCCGCAAGGAATATGCGAAGGGTAAACAGCCCGCTGCGCCCCGCTTGCCGCGCTCGATACCCAAGCATAGAATGAACGCGTAGTCGGTCCGCGAAACCTCCCGGGAAGGAGCGGGTCGCATGAGTCAGGAACTGAAACCGCACCCTGCCTTGACGTTCGAGGCCGAACGGAAGCCCTCCGCCGAAGAAAAACTCTGGGAAGAAAAGGCGCTGCAACCCTCGCTCGAGAAATCGGGCGAGCGCGCCAAAGAGTTCACCACGGTCTCGAGCTATCCGATCCGGCGACTTTATACGCCGGCTGATCTGGCCAATTGGAACGAAGAAAAGGACCTTGGCTATCCGGGCGAGCCGCCCTACACGCGCGGCATTCATCCCACGATGTACCGCGCAAAGCTCTGGACCATGCGCCAGTTCGCGGGCTTCGGAACGGCGGAAGACACCAACCAGCGCTTTCGTTATCTGCTGTCGCAAGGACAAACGGGGCTTTCCGTCGCGTTCGATTTGCCCACACTGATGGGCTATGACTCCGATCACGAGCTATCGGAAGGCGAAGTGGGAAAGTGCGGCGTGGCCATCAGCTCGCTGGCGGATATGGAAGTGCTGTTCGACAAGATTCCGCTGGCCGACGTGACCACGTCGATGACCATCAATTCGCCTGCCGCTCCGATTTGGGCGATGTATCTCGCTGTGGCAGAAAAGCAGGGCGCGGATTGGAAGAAAATCTCCGGGACGCTGCAGAACGACATCTTGAAGGAGTACATCGCGCAGAAGGAGTACATCTATCCGCCCGAGCCCTCGATGCGCCTCGTAATCGACACGTTTGAATTTGGCGCAAAGCACACGCCGAAATTCAATTCCATTTCCATCAGCGGCTACCATATCCGCGAGGCGGGCTCGACGGCGATTCAGGAGCTGGCATTCACGCTGCGCGACGGCATTGAGTACGTGGACTGGGGGATACGGCGCGGGCTCGACGTAGACGATTTTGTGCCGCGGCTCTCGTTTTTCTTCAACGCGCACAACGACTTTTTCGAAGAAATCGCGAAATACCGGGCGGCGCGGCGAATCTGGTACAAAACGATGAAGGAGCGCTTCGGCGCGAAGAATTCGCGCTCCTGGGCGCTGCGGTTTCACACGCAGACGGCCGGCTGCTCGCTCACCGCGCAGCAGCCGTATAACAACGTGGTCCGCACGGCGATACAGGCCCTCAGCGCCGTGCTGGGCGGCACGCAGTCGCTGCACACGAATTCTCTCGACGAAGCCTGGGCGCTGCCGACGGAATTTGCAGCGACTTTGGCGCTGCGCACACAACAGATTATCGCGCACGAGAGCGGCGTGACGAACACGGCCGATCCGCTGGGCGGTTCGTACTTTGTCGAAGCACTGACGAACGAAGTCGAGCGTGGCGCATGGGATTACATCGAGAAGATCGACGCGCTGGGAGGAATGGTGGCGGCAATCGAGCGCGGCTACCCGCAGCGGGAGATCGCCGAAGCAGCCTATCAGTATCAGCAGGCGGTTGACCGCAAGGAAAAGATCGTCGTCGGGGTAAACGATTATACCGGCGAAGAGAAGCCGCTCGAGATTCTGCAGATTGATGAGACCGTGGCGCAGCGGCAGGCGGCGAGGTTGGAGAAGCTGCGGGCGGAACGGTCGCAGGACGAAGTGGAGCGGCGGCTGGGCGCGTTGAGAAAAGCGGCGGCGGGGGAGGAGAATCTCATGCCGTACCTCTATGAAGCTGCGAAGGCATACGCGACGCTGGGGGAGATTTGCGACACGATGAGAGAAGTGTTCGGGGTGTACGAGGAAGTGGCAGTTACGTAGCCTAGGCGACTGTGCCCCACTTTTTCCGCCACAGAGGCGCGAAGGCACAGAGACACGAGAAAAATTGAAATGGAAAAAGATTCACACCCCCGAAGAGGTGCGCGAACCTGGTTCGCGCTTTTTTTCTTGTTGTCCGTTGCGGGGCCTGTCTCGGGACAATCAGGCGTGAAACGGAATTGGGACGGCGGATTCGTGACGGCGACGGATGGAGTGAAGATTCACTACATTGAGGCGGGGCGCGCCAGTACGACGGGCGATTTTCAAGCGGGCGGGACGCCGCCGTCAGGCTCCAAGACCGTGGGGAAAGTGTCGCTCTCGAATCAGCGGGCGCTTCCGAGCATTTTGTTCGTCCCGGGCTGGACGATGCCGGGATGGATTTGGGAAAAGCAGATCGATGCGCTCTCGAAAACGTACCACGTGGTGGCGATGGATCCGCGGGCGCAGGGAGAATCAGAAAAGACGACGGAGGGGCTTTACCCGGCGCAGATGGCGAAGGACATTCGATCGCTCATCGAGCAATTGCATCTGGCGCCGGTGGTGATCGTGGGCTGGTCGATGGCGGTTGTGGAAACGATGGCGTATGTGGATCAGTTCGGGACCAAGGACGTGGCGGGGCTTGTCCTGGTGGATGAATTGGCAGGAGGACAAGAGCCCGGCGACGCGGAGATGGAGTTCGGCGTCTTGAAGGGGATTTTGGAGGACCGGAAGAACACGACCGATTATTTCGTCCGGAAGATTGAGTTTCACAAGCCGCACCCGGAGGACTACATTCAACGCGTTATCGCCGCCGCGCTCGAGACTCCGACGAGTGACGCGGTGGCGCTGCTGGTTGGAAGATACACGGCGGATTACCGCAGCGTGCTTCCGAAGGTAGACAAACCAACGCTGGTGTGCGCGGCGCGGAGCCCTTACTTCGACCGCATCACCGCGATGCAGAAGCAGATCTCCGGTTCGAAGCTCGAAGTCTTCGACGGCGCCGGGCACGCGCTTTTCGTCGACAATCCCGGCCAGTTCAATGCCGCCATGGAAAGCTTTCTTTCCGGGCTGAAATCGAAGTAGAGTCCCCCTACATGATCGAAAAGAAAATCCGAGTGCTGATCGCGAAACCGGGGCTCGATGGCCACGACCGGGGCGCGAAGATTATCGCCCGCGCCCTGCGCGACGCCGGCATGGAGGTGATTTACACCGGCCTGCGACAAACGCCGGAAATGATTGCCGCCGCCGCGATTCAGGAAGACGTTGATGTGATCGGCCTTTCCATTCTCTCCGGCGCACACAATACGCTCTGCCCCCGGCTGATGGGGCTTCTGCGGGAAAAAGGCATGGGCGATGTGACCGTCTTGATCGGCGGCATCATCCCGGAAGCCGATATCCCGAACCTGAAAAAAGAGGGCATCGCCGAAGTCTTTCTTCCCGGCACGCCGACACAAGTGATTATCGACTTCATCCGCCATCGGATTTCGACGGCCGCACCCGGCGCCTGAAACGCCACGCGGCCGCTTGTTCCGCCTCCATACCCTTCACGTGGTCAATCGCGAACCATCTTCGTCCGCGTGTAGGCCACCTGAAATCCCGCCCTTTCGATGTTCCGCTGCGAGTCGCTGCCCGGAAGCGCGATGCTCGCGGCCAAATCACATCCCTGCTCGCGCGCCCAGGCCAGCCGGGCGGCGAGGAGGGACGATTGAACACCACGGCGGCGAAACGCAGGCAGCGTACTTGCGCCGAAGAGCCCTGCCACTCCTTTGTGGCGCGCCACGACGGCCCCTCCGGCCACTTCGTCGCCGATATAGGCAAGAAAGCAGTTCGCTCCGGGCCGGTGAAAAAATCCCTCCATCACGTCGAGCAGGTCCTGCGTCACCGGAAAATGCTCGGCAAAACCCTGCGCCACCGTCCGCGACCAGAACGCGGCCTCCGATGGCGCAGCCATGCGGATCGTGATGTGTGACGGCACGACAGCAATCGCGTCTGCGAGCGAACGCACGAGGACGTTGGACACTTCAACGAGACGGTATCCGCGTTTTGCCAGCAACGCGTAGAAATCCAGCCCCGCGAGGGGGCACACTTCGAGAGCCACCGTCGCGCCACGGTCGCGAAAGAACGCCTCAAGCGCGATGATTTCCTCTTCCGCCACAGGCCCAGGCAGCCCCACTCCCACGGCCTGCGTAATCGGCGATTCCTTTCCGGTGAAAACTGCGACTCCTCCGGCGAACTCCTGCCAAGCTACAGGCGCGTCGGAATGCAAACTCCGCATCCCATCCGCACAGGCACGGGCGGCTTCGGCTTCGGCGGCCTCCACGCGGCGCGCCAAATCGAGATTCATATGTCGCAATGCAGAATTCATTTCGATTGTCTCCTCGCCGCGCACGATGGCGGCAGCACTTCCTAGGAAATGAGGATGGATGGGCCCGCGGCGGCGAACCAGCTTAGCCGCGACGAAGACTTGCCGAGGCGCACGTGCAGCGCGCGAAAGCCACGCTGCGCATAGGCGCCTCCGGAAGGAGAGATCGCACATCCGTGGATGTGCCGGGCGTGATTCTACAGCGAATCCGGCTCTGCTGGGAATGGCTTTTCGCGCACGAGAAGAGGCGTGGCGAAGCATCGGCGGGTGCTACAATGCGGAGTTTCGGGCTCGTTCCGGCGTCGCGCCGGAGCCGAGCCTTCGCGCGGAGCGCGGCCCGGAGGCAAGAGTGTGAGCGAAGCGGCGATCGAGACGCACATCAAGACCAAAGCGCCGGATTTCGAGCGCAATTCGCGCGCGATGATCGACCGGCTCACGGCGATCAAGAACGAAGAGGAGCAGATTCGCCAGGGCGGGGACGGGAAGGCCATCGAGTCGCAGCATAAAAAGGGCCGCCTGACGGCGCGCGAGCGTATCGCCAAACTGGTCGACCCGAAGACGGAATTTTTCGAGCTTGGCCTCTACGCCGCCTATGAGATGTACGAAGAGTGGGGCGGCGCGCCGGCGGCGGGAGTTGTCACCGGGCTCGGGAAAGTTTCGGGGCGGCGCGTGCTGATCGTCGCCAACGACGCGACGGTGAAGGCGGGTGCGTTTTTCCCGATGACCGCAAAGAAAGTGATTCGCGCGCAAAATATCGCCATCGAAAACCGAGTCCCGACGATTTACCTGGTCGACTCCGCAGGAATTTTTCTTCCGTTGCAGGAAGACGTCTTTCCGGACACGGACGATTTCGGCCGCGTCTTTCGCAACAATTCCGTGATGAGCGCGATGGGCATTCCGCAAATCACCGCGATCATGGGCATGTGCGTGGCAGGCGGCGCATATTTGCCCGTAATGTGCGACAAAATTCTGATGACCGAAGGCAGCGGCCTTTTTCTCGCTGGACCGGCTCTCGTGCAGGCCGCCATCGGCCAGAAAACTTCGGCAGAGGAATTGGGCGGCGCGCAGATGCACGCGCAGATCAGCGGAACCGTCGATTTCCGCGAGCCGGACGATGCGGCGTGCATCAAGCGCATTCGCTCGCTTGTCGACAAAATGGGCCATGCTCCGGCGGCGCCGTTTGACCACAAGCCCACCCGGCCTGCGGCCTATCCCGCCGATGAAATCTACGGGATTTTTTCCAGCGAGGCATCCAAGCAATACGACATGCGGGAAATCATCGCCCGCATCGTAGATGCGAGCGAATTCGATGAGTACCGCGCGGAATACGGCCAGACGGTCCTCAGCGGCTACGCCCGGATCGGCGGGTGGTCCGTGGGAATCGTCGCCAACCAGAAAAAGCACGTGCAGACGGCCGCGCCGGGAACCGGCGAAAAGCGCATCGAATTCGGTGGTGTGATTTACACCGAAGCCGCGGACAAGGCGGCGCGCTTCATTCTCGACTGCAATCAGAACCGCGTGCCGCTGATTTTTTTGCATGATGTGAACGGCTTCATGGTCGGCAAAGAGGCGGAGTGGAGCGGGATCATCCGCGCGGGCGCGAAAATGGTGAACGCGGTGTCCAATAGCGTGGTGCCGAAAATTTCGGTGATTTGCGGCGGGAGTTTCGGCGCAGGCCATTACGCCATGTGCGGCAAAGCCTACGATCCGCGCTTCATTTTTGCGTGGCCCACGGCGCGCTACGCCGTGATGGGCGGCGATTCGGCGGCGGGCACGCTCGTTGAAATCAAGATCAAGCAGCTCGAGCGCGAAGGCAAGAAGCTCAGCGAGGCCGAAAAGAAGGAATTATACGAATCGACGCGCAAAACGTACGAGCACCAGTCGGACCCTCGGTACGCGGCTGCGCGGCTTTGGGTTGACGCGATTATCGATCCGGCGCGGACGCGCGAGGCGTTGATCGAAGCGCTGGAAGCTGCGGCGCTCAATCCCAGTGTCGCGGAATTCAAGACGGGAGTGCTGCAGACCTGAGTGTAGTACTGGTCGCACACAACGAGAGGATTACCCCTCGACTCCCGCAAAGGACAAGTGACTAAACAAGTGGAAATCATCGAATGCCCGCGGGACGCCTGGCAGGGTTTGCGGCAAATTATTCCCACGGAAGAGAAACTCGCGTACCTGAGCCGCCTCGTCACGCTGGGATTTCGTCACATCGATGCCGTCAGCTTTGTCTCGCCAAAGTACGTTCCTCAAATGGCGGACAGCGAGAAGGTGATGGAGCAACTCAGCCGCGTAAAAACCAGTTCGGGCGATTCGCCGGAAATTATCGGCATCGTCGTGAACGCGCAGGGGCTCGAACGGGCGCTTGCCACTCCGGGGGTCACGACCATCGGCTATCCCTATTCCATTTCCGCCTATTTTCGCCGCGCGAATGCAAATATGTCGCGCCAGGAATCGCGCGCACTGGTGGAGAGACTCGCTCGCGAGACGACGGCCGCCGGCCGGAATTTGGTGGCATACATCTCGATGGCCTTCGGCAATCCCTACGATGAACCATGGGGCCCGGAAATTGTCGAAGACGCGCTGGTGTGGCTCAAGGGCGTCGGCGTGCGAACCGTGTCTCTTGCGGACACCGTGGGAACGGCTTCCCCCGAAGATGTAGCGCATCTCTTTAACGCTGTGAAGAACTGTGTGGCAGGAGTCGAGATAGGCGTCCATCTCCATAGCCGACCGCAGGGCGCCGCAGAAAAAGTTCTGGCGGCGTATGAAGCCGGATGCCGCCGCTTCGACGGCGCGTTGACAGGCCTCGGCGGGTGCCCCTTTGCCGGCGACGAGCTGGTGGGAAATATCCCGACGGAGACGATCTTGACCACGCTCAGCGCCCGTGGCGTTGCCACGGGCATCGACACGAAATCGCTGGCCATCGCCTGCGCAATGACCGAAGAGTTGAAGCGAAAATACGCACAGGTTCCAGGCGACGTCCATGTCAACTGAAGCGCCTACGGCGCGCCGCCCTTCCGGCCCAGCCTCCACCTTGCGGAGCGGACACCCGGCATGAAGTTCACGACGATCAAAATCACACCAGATCCCTTCATCTTCCGCATCACCCTCGCTCGCCCGGAAAAGCGCAATGCCATCTCGGCGCAGATGATTGTCGAATTGCTGCGCGCGTTTGAAGAGGCGGAATCGTCTCGCGCTCGCGTTGTGATTCTGTCTGCCGAAGGAAAGGCCTTCTGCGCGGGGATGGACCTTGCAGGGCTGCAAACGATCGCAAAGCATTCCCCGGAGCAGAACGTCGAGGACTCGCGCCGCATGGCGCTCCTGTTTCGCCGCCTCTACACTTTCCCGCGACCGGTCATCGCCGCAGTTAACGGAGCTGCGATTGCGGGTGGTTGCGGCATTGCCACGCTTGCCGACTTCACGCTTGCCGCACCGGAAGCGAAATTCGGCTACACGGAGGTAAGAATCGGCTTCGTTCCCGCGCTGGTTTCCGTATTTCTGCGGCGGCAGATTGGGGACAAACGCTCGCGCGAGCTGCTTCTGACGGGCAAAATCATCGGCGCGGAAGAGGCCTTTCGCCTTGGCCTGGCCACGGAAATCGTTCCGGCCGAAAAACTCGCGGCCCGCGCCGACGAACTCGCCGCTTCCCTTCTCGCCGTCAGTCCCACAAGCGTCGCGCGAACCAAAGACCTGCTGACAAACACGCAAGCAGCCGCTCTCGATGAAGAACTCGAATGGGCGGTGCGCGCCAACGCCGAAATCCGCGCCACTGCAGACTTTCGCGAAGGTCTTGCGTCGTTTCTCGAAAAAAGAGAGCCAAAATGGAGCGGCGAGTGAAATCTGAATCATCCAGCGACGGTCGCCACACAAAACACGCAGCGAGCGAGCGCAGCTTTGCCGAAGCGCAGGTCCGCGTCCGCTACGCGGAAACGGACCAGATGGGCGTCGTCTATCACGGCAATTACTTCACCTGGTTTGAGATTGGACGCGTTGAGCTGTGCCGCCAGCTCGGTTTCGAGTACAAGAAAATGGAATCCGAGGACGACAGCTTCATCGTCGTTGCCGAAGCCTACTGCCGGTACAAGCGGCCGGCGCGTTTCGACGATCTGCTCACGGTGCGCACCCGCGTCGTTGAATCGCTGCGCCGCACGATTCGCTTCGGCTACGAACTCTTGAACGAAACTACGGGAGAAATCATCGCGACCGGCGAGACGGTACACGTGATTTGCGACCGTCAGGGGCGTCCCAAAGCACTGCCGGAAAAATACCGGAAGTATTTTCCGGCGGGTGGCGCCGATCACGATGGCGCCTCGAAAAAAGCAGGAACGCAGCATCACTCCTGACGGAACCGGCAGTTGAGGTTCGCGCGGAGAAGTTCATGGAAAAGCTGCTGATTGACGGCGAGCGGTTGACGCTCAGCGATCTCGAACGCGTGGTGCGCGGCGAAGGGGAAGTCGAACTGTCTCCGGCGGCGCGCGAAAAAATGCTCGCGTCCCGCGCCGTCGTGGAACGCGTCCTCGCGTCCGGAGCTGCCGTCTATGGCGTCAATACCGGCTTCGGAAAACTCGCCTCGGTGCGCGTCTCCCGCGATCAGATTCGCGAACTGCAAGTGAATCTTGTTCGCAGCCACTCCTGCGGCGTAGGCGAACCTCTCAGCGAAGCCGAAACGCGCGCAATTCTTCTGCTTCGCGCCAATGCCATTGCCAAAGGATTTTCCGGCGTGCGCCCCGTGGTCGTCGAGACTCTTTGCGCCATGCTCAATGGCGGGGTGCATCCCGTGATCCCTTCGCAAGGTTCCGTGGGCGCCTCGGGCGACCTGGCTCCGCTCGCGCATCTCGCGCAGGTCGCCATCGGCGAGGGAGAAGCGTTCTACAAAGGCTGGCGCGAGCCCGGCGGCGAGGCCCTGCGCTCGGCAGGCATCGCCCCTCTCGAATTGGAAGCAAAGGAGGGCCTTGCCCTGCTCAATGGCACGCAGGCCATGCTGGCTCTTCTCTCTCTGTCGCTGCTCAAGGCTGAGAACGCCGTGGACACAGCAGACGCGGCAGCAGCCCTCTCGCTTGATGCCCTGCGCGGCAGCCCGGCTGCGTTTGACGAGCGTATCGCGCGTGTCCGTCCCTTCGCCGGGCAGGCGGCCACGGCGCGAAATCTGGAACGCATCAATCGCGGCAGCGAAATCCGCGAATCGCACCGCTCCGCGGAAAAAGACAAGCGCGTGCAGGACGCCTATAGCCTGCGCTGCACGCCACAGGTTCACGGCGCGGTGCGCGACGCGCTGGCAAACATCCGAAAGACCGTCGAAGTGGAGCTCAATAGCGCCACGGACAATCCACTTGTCTTTCCCGCGCCGGAAAACGCGCCCAGCGAAGGCGAAATCATCAGCGGCGGAAATTTTCACGGCCAGCCGCTGGCAATGGCCGCAGACCAGCTTGCTTTGGCGCTTGCCACTCTTGCAGGCATTTCCGAGCGCCGCGTGGAGCAGATGACGAATCCGCAGACCAGCCTGCTGCCGGCGTTTCTCGTGCGCGAGCCTGGGCTGAATTCCGGGTTCATGATGTTGCAAGTCACCGCTGCGGCGCTTGCGAGCGAACTTCGCGTGCAGGCGGCGCCGCACTCGGTCCATTCGATTCCGACGTCGGCGAACCAGGAGGATTACGTTTCGATGGGAATGGGCGCCGCGCGCAGGTTGCGCCCAATGGTAGAAAGTCTTCAGCGCATTCTCGCGATCGAGCTAATCTCCGCCTGCCAGGGCATCGATTTGCTCGCTCCGCTGAAGACAGGCGCCGCCGCGCAGAAGGTCTACGACCACGTTCGCGGCATCTCGAAGCCGGTCCTGCAGGACCGTTCGCTGGCATCGGAGATCGAAGCGGTGGCCGAATCGATCGCCGCCGGAGAAATCCGCCGCGCCTCAGGACTCGCTTAGAACCTAGTGGCCGTCGTGGTCGCTGTCGTTGCCAGCCTGTTGCTGCTGGGCCTGCGCCACTTGCTGCGCCGCGCGTCCCTGAGGGCTTATTGTCACCGTGTCTTGCTGTCCCGCGCCGTTATTGGTCGATTTCTGTTGGCGCGGTTGGTTGATCTGGGAATTGTTCACTGGCGCTGCGTAGTTTGCGCTTGCCACTCCGCTGACAGGATTATTAGCCATATAGACTGCCTCCGGTGCGTATATCGGCAGTCGTCCGAGAGTCTTTAGCGTGGCCTCCGAGCTTGTCCTGTTTTGCAATGCCCCAAGCCCCTTCTGTTTCATCGCGGCACAGCTACCCGAGTGCCTTCTTCAGAAACCTTCCAAATCGATAGCCCACTGCATACTTGAACGGTGCCACCCCTAGCGAATAGTGCCCGCAAGGCAGCGTCAGTGTTTCAGGCACAATTCCGTCCCGCCCCACGGCATTGAGGAACTCCGTCGTCAAATCGAACGGAAACGTCGGGTCGTAGCGTGCTGTGATTGCCAGCACACGCCGCGAAGTGCCATAAAGCTTCGGAATGAAAGGATACGGGCTGATCGGAGACCAAAAGCGGCGCAACTCTTCAAGCGAAAGTTGCGGGGCAAGGCTTTCCCATACGTTCGACGTGGTCAGCCCACGCGCCACCACGTCCGCAAAATATGTCGAGACGTGCAGAAACGCGCCCGCCTGCAGCGCCGGCTCGTGCGCCAGCGTTAGAAACGCAAGGCAAGAGCCGATGCTCGTTCCAAGAATCCCGAGCCTCGTGTGCCCCTGCGCCTCCAGCCAGCGAAGCGTTCGCCGGACGTCGAGCACGGCCTGCCGGTTTGCCTGAAGCGTGAGCCCGACATTTGGTCCCACCAAATGATCTGCGCGCGGATGCCCCGGCACGGCTCGGTGGTCGTGATACGGCAGGCTCAGCTTGATGGCCGCCAACCCAAGGAAATTCAAGTACCGGCAGACTGCCTGCTGCTCTTCCCATCGCGAGTTCCACTGCGCCAGCACGACCACGGCGGGGCTTCCTTTCGCCGCCGGAAAATACTGCGCGTAAACGCGGTTATTTTCCGGCCACTGCGAGCGGACTGCACTTGTGAATGTCAGGACATTTTTGCCATCGAGCAAATAGTCTTCCGCTTTGCCAGAGAAATACCATTCGTCGCTGTGAGCCATCGCTTCGGAGACGTACTTCTCCAGAAACTCCCGCGCCACTTGGGCCTGGGCTTCCGCCGGCCCGCCGATGTGCTCGAGTCCCCAGGTAAACGGCAGGCGGGTGCGGTTCGGCTCCTGATCGAACCGCATCTTCTCGTACGCCGCCACTCTCTGTGCGAACCAGTTCATGGTATGTAAACCAAATAGCATAGCCCAGGGGCCGCAAGGCTCCAACGCCTCATGGAAATGTTAGATGTCGGGCACCAGGCAGGAGTGCGGCGTTGAGGGCCTCGGCGCGATGGGGCAGAATCAAATCATGGTTCAGATGCTTCCGCCTGCCGCTATCGGCCTCATCGTTGCGCTCTTCGGACTCGTCATCGGCAGCTTTCTCAACGTCTGCATCGTCCGCATTCCCGCCGGGAAGTCGATCGTCCTGCCGTCCTCCGCGTGCCCTACGTGCGGCGCGCTTGTCCCCGCTTACGACAACATTCCCGTTCTCAGCTATCTGCTACTTCGCGGGAAATGCCGTTCCTGCCACATGAAGATTTCTGCGATCTATCCGATCGTGGAGATTCTCACTGGACTCCTCTTCTGGGCCTGCTACCGAGTGTTCGGCTTGACGACTGAAGCACTGAAATGGGCGCTTTTCTCTGCGATTTTGATCGTGCTCGTCTTCACCGATCTGCGCGACCGCATCTTGCCGGACGTCGTCAATTTCACGGGACTAGCCATTGGATTGCTCATTAGCTTCTTCACTCACCCCACGGACGGCACGGCGCTGTGGCTCTCGAACAAGATTTTCGATTTCCCTCCGCCCTGGCCTGCAATTTCCTTTGCCGACGCTGTATTCGGCGCCCTTGCCGGAGGCGGGCTGCTTTGGCTCGTCGGGCAGGTTTATTTTCAAATGCGCGGCCGCGAGGGAATGGGGCTCGGCGACGTCAAAATGATGCTCATGGCCGGAGCGTTTCTCGGCCTGAAGAGGACACTGCTAACGATTCTCACTGGCTCCATCCTTGGCAGCGTGCTGGGAATCGCCTTCATCCTCGTGCGGCGCAAGGAACGCGACTACGAATTGCCTTTTGGAACATTTCTTGGAATGGCCGCCATACTGGTGATGTTTTTTGGGAGTCCGGTCGTGAACTGGTACCAATCGTTGCTGATGGTGCGCTGATGTGTCCGTTGCTCCTCGTCGCGCTCACTCCCAGGTTCCATTACGCCGCTGTGCCACCGCAGCAAAACTATGCGTATTTGATCGCGTTTGCCTTTGCGTCGCTTGTCTTTCTCCTCGCACTATTTTTCTTGATCCGCAAACTGGTGCGGCAGGCGAAGCCGGCGCAACCTGCCGCATGGTCCTCGGAAAAGCCCGACACAGACAACGCCTCTGCCTTCATGACCGCATCGATGCACGGCGTTATCGAAAAGCTTCGCGCCCAGGAAAAGGAGCTGGCCCGCCTTCACGCGCTCGCGCAGGAACGCGCACAGGAATCCGAGCGCCTCACCGAAGAAGTCACGCGCAACATGCCCACGGGCCTTCTCCTCGTCAGCGCCACGGGAGCCATCAGCGCTACGAATCCCGCTGCCGAAGAGGCGCTCTCCATACGCCCGTTGCGATACCGCTCCTACAAGGAAATTCTTGGCGAGGATTCAGACCTCGCGCGCATGCTCGGCGAATGCCTGGGTGCTGGAAAAACAATCCATCGCGCCGAAGTCGAGCACCTGACGCATCTCGGAGAGGTCCGCCACCTCGGCGTCACCATCTCTCCCATCGTCCGTGCCGCCCGCTCCGCCGTCCGACGGTCGCTGGATCCCTCCGGCGCTGTCGATGCAAAGGTCACAGGCGCGCTCTGCCTGATGAGCGATCTCACCGAACTCACCGCGCTGCAAAAGCAGATTCGCTGGAAGGAGAATCTCGCGGCGCTGGGTGAAATGTCCGCCGGCATCGCCCACGAATTCAAAAACGCTCTCGCCACGATTTCCGGATACGCCCAAATGATCCGCAGCGAAGCCAAGCCAGGCGATTTGCATGAGAATGCCGAGCGCATTCTCGACCAGACGCGCGCGCTCACGCACGTCGTCACCGAATTTCTTCGCTTTGCGCGGCCCCTCGAAATCTCCTACGAAACCGTGGAGATGAAGGGGCTGGTCGAGCGGGTCGCCTCCGAACTCGAAGAAGCCCTCCCTGCCACATCTGTCGTCTGCGAAGGGGTCTTCCTCGAACTTCCCGGCGATGAGGCGCTGCTCCGCCAGGCGCTTTTAAATCTTGCACGCAACGGCGCGGAAGCCGCGCGCGCGGCCGGCGCGAGTCCTCGCGTCACCATTTCCGGTACGCTTGAAGAACTTGGTGGCCGCAAGTGGCAGCGCATCTGCGTTGCGGATAACGGTCCCGGCATCCCTTTGCTCGATCTCCCCAAGATTTTTCTTCCCTTCTATACGACGAAATCCGAAGGCACCGGTCTTGGTCTCGCTGTCGTGCAGAAGGTTGCTCTCCAGCACGGCGGCAGCATTGAAGCACGCAATCGAGCGTCAGGCGGCGCCGAATTTCTCCTCTGGCTTCCTCTCCGCCAGGAGACTTCTCCTTCTCCTCTCACTTCCGGCGCGGCGCGCATCTAGCCAGGGTTAAACACTCGCCACGAATAATCCTCCGGCTTCAAATCGGGAACTCTGCCCAATCTGGACCCACTCGTTACAACCCCGCTTCCGATGCCCCTTCTCGCACTCTTCCGACGCATCCGTTTCATCGCTCGCTTCTTAGCCTTATCTCATCTTTCCGCCCCCGCAACGGCGCATGACGTGCATGTATCCAAGCCCCGGGGAGCAGCATGAACAGCACGCTTCACTGGTCACGTCGCCCGTTTCGCGGCCAGCACCGCGTTGCGGATGCGTTTGGGCGAGTCGCGGAGTGGGTCACGGCTGGGCGCGGCATTTCTCATCCCTACCCCGGTGTGGAACTGGAGACCCGTCTCCACGACCGCCTGCAACGTCAAATGTGGGCGGGCACGTATGAAACCCACGTCCGCTCCTGCCTCGAAACCTTAATTGACGAAGGGGAAACTATTCTCGACGTCGGCGCCCACATTGGCGTTCACTCGGTTACGGCAGCTTTTCTCTGCGGCTCGCGCGGCCGCGTTGCCGCCTTTGAGCCCGACCCTGACCTTCATCGACAGCTCCGCAAGAACCTCGCCCAGTTCCCATGGGCTTATGCGATTTACGCAGCTGTGTGGGAGCGCTCCGGTGATATCTGCTTTGAGCGTTCTGCGACCCGCTACGATTCGGCAAGCGGCACCGTCGTGGATATCCAAGACCAGGGCAAGGGCGAAATCGTGCGCGTTCCCTCCATCGCGATTGACGACTGGGCGGCAAAATTCGGCCTCGGCCGCATCGGCATGATTAAGATAGACGCCTGCGGGTCGGAAGCCGCCATCTTGCGGGGCGCTATTGGCGTAGTCGGCCAGCACCAGCCCATCCTGGTTCTCGCTTTCAATGGCGACATCCCAATTGCAGCCGAAGCCAACCCCCTTGCGGCCCTCGACCTGCTCGCGCAGCTCGGTTACAGCGTCTTCCGTCTCTCCTGGCAATACGTGGAGACGTGGAACGCCGCGAGGCACCACGCGCCTTGCGAGATTCTTTGCCTCCCTGCGGCGACGGAAATTCACGCGCTCTCGAAGCTTGCAAGGGCCGGCTTCGTCCTCGCCACCTGACGCGGCAAGTACTGGGCGAAGGCGCAGCAAACCTGCCGCCACGTTACCCTTGCGTAGTCCTCCACTTCGCTCCGATTGCCTCGGGTACACCCCGCATCTAAACTCAGTACAGGCATTTCACGGTGCCTCCCAGGAGGCGGAATTATGTCCAGATACTTCGCGATTCTTGTCGGAGCGGCGCTCCTCATATCGGCAGTTTCCGTGAGGGCGCAACAGCAGTCCACCTCCGCCTCGGCGCAAAACCAGCCGGCTCCGGCCGCTTCGGCGAACTCCTCCACTAGTTCTGCTCAAGCGCAACCCGCAGCGCAGACAGACAGCCTTGCGGACGCCGCCCGTAAAGCGCGCGCTGCCAAACAGGAGACGGCAAAGCCAGCCAGAGTCTTTACCAACGACAATATCCCGAGCACAGGGGGTATCTCCGACTTCGGCTCCACGAGCGATGCAGGTAACGGGTCTGCAAGCTCCGCCGCCTCTGCATCCAGTGCATCGAACGGAACCTCCTATCCCGCTGGAAACGATGAGAAGGGCTGGCGCAAGCTCTTCGACGATTTGAACCGCAAGCTGCAGCAAGATCAGGAACTCGTAGACGTCAGCCAGCGCGAACTTGGCCAGATGGGCCCGCAGTATTACAACGACCCAACGAAGACAATGCTGCAGGAGCTCACGCGCAGCGACATCGACAAGAAAACCGCCGCCATCGAGCAGCACAAGAAGGACGTCGAAGCCGACAAGCAGGCGATTTCCGACGCTGAGGATGCCCTCCGCCGCGCTGGCGGCGATCCCGGATGGGCGCCCCGCTAACTCTGTCCGATGGAACCGATTCTCCTCGTCGAAGATAAGCCGGAGCTTCGCGCCATGCTCCGCAAGGCGCTTGAGCGCATAGGCTACACCGTCGACGAATCTCCTGACTGCAACTCCGCGATCGAAAAGCTACGCGCCCGCCGCTATCTCCTCGTCCTCTCCGACTTAAAGATTCCGGGAGGTTCCGGCATCGAAGTTCTCTGCGAGGCCAAGCGCATCGAGCCGAATCTGCCGGTAATTCTGGTCACTGCGTACGGTTCGGTTGAAGAAGCAGTCACAGCAATGAAAGAAGGGGCTTTCGATTTTATCCAGAAGCCGGTCGATCTCGACCATCTGAAGCTTCTTCTCGACCGCGCCGCCCGCCAGCAGGAGCTGCTCCGCGAGAATATTTTGCTTCGCGAGGAATACGCGCAACGCTACGGTTTTCCCCGCATTGTCGGCGAACATCCGGCGATGAAAGAGGCAAGCCAGATGGTCCAGCGCGTCGCTGCGACCGAATCTACGGTTCTTCTGCTCGGTGAGAGCGGCACGGGCAAGGAGCTGTTCGCTCGCGCGATCCATCACTTGAGCCCGCGTTCGGCCCAGCCCTTGGTGGCTCTCAACTGCGCGGCCATTCCCGAGGGCCTCGTCGAAAACGAACTCTTCGGCCACGAACGCGGAGCCTATACCGGCGCGGGCGCGCGCAAGATCGGTAAGCTCGAACTCGCTCACCGGGGCACCCTGTTCCTCGACGAGATCGGCGAGCTTCCTCTGGCGATCCAAAGCAAGCTCTTGCGCGTGCTGGAAGAAAAGCGCTTCGAGCGCGTCGGCGGAACGCAGGAAATCCAGGCCAACGTCCGCATCCTCGCCGCAACCAACAAGGATCTGCAGCAAGCCGTGCGCGAGAAGACATTTCGCGAAGATCTCTATTTCCGCATCTCCGCCGTGCCGATCACCATCCCCCCGCTCCGCGAGCGCGGCGACGACGTTCTTCTCCTCGCCGAGCACTTCCTTGAGCGTTTCCGCGGGGAGTTCCGCAAACCCCATCTCCGCTTGTCCGACGACACCCGGTCGCGCCTTCGCGCCTATCCCTGGCCCGGCAACGTCCGCGAATTGCAGAACGCCATCGAGCGCGCCACCATCCTCGCCGCCGGCGAGGAAATCGACGAGCGCGCCTTGCAGCTTCCGGAAGCTCGTCCGGAACCCCGGGAAATGCCCGAAGGGATGCTGGCGGAAGATTTTCTCTGGGAAGGACCTCTCGAGGAAGTATCGCAGCGTGCCATCACGCACGTCGAGCGCTTCAAGATCCAGAATGCGCTGCGCGAAACCAAGTGGAATAAAACCCGCGCCGCTGAAAAGCTCGGCGTCTCCTACAAAACTCTGCTTACGAAAATCCGCATTCTGGGCCTCGAAAACTAGCGCCGGCTTGCTGCGCTCAACTCTTCTTCGCCATGTGCAGCACCACGCTGCCAAAGTTCCACGAAACCCATTTCACATCCAGAAACCCCGCACCGCGCATCAACTCCGCCAATCCCGCCGGTGAAGGAAATTTCGCCACCGAAGCGGGCAGATACGCATATGCCTCGCGATTCCCAGAAATTGCACCGCCCACACGCGGCAAAACATGGCGGAAATAAAATCGAAACACTCCGGCCAAAATCCCGCTCGACGGCTCCGTAAATTCCAGGATGCCTAATTCCCCGCCCTGCTTCAGCACACGCGCAAACTCGCGGAGCCCCTCGTCGTAGTTCGCCAGATTCCGGAACCCGAACGCTGCGGTCACCAGATCGAATTGCCCGTCCGCGAACGGCAGCCGCAAGGCGTCAGCCGCGGCAAATTCCACACGCGCGTGTCCCCGCTCGGCTTTCTCCTTCGCGCGGTCGAGCATCGGCTGCGCGAAATCGCTTCCTGTCACCGCTCGCCGCTCACGTGCCGCGGCACTGGAAAATCTCTTGCGTCCCCGTTCGAGCGCCAGCGCCAAATCTCCGGTGCCACAGCACAAATCGAGGACCCGCGCCTCGGGCCGGGCCAAGATTTCGCGGAACCGCTGGGCCGTCCGCCGCCGCCAAACGTGGTCGAGTGAAAGCGAGAGGAAATGATTGAGGAAATCGTAGCGCGGCGCGATGCGCGAAAACATCTCCTGCACGCGCGTCGAGGCTTCGCGTTCGTCGCGTGTACCCTCGGGCCTTGTTCCCGGCAGCTTCTCGGCTTTTTCTGCGCTCGCGGTCATGCCCGGCTGGCGTATTCCACCGCCGTAAGTTCGTGGATGGCCCGCGCCACCACCGGCCATCCCACTTCCACGCCCCACCGCGTCTTTCCGATCTTCTGCGGCAGCACCCAGCGCACTTTTCCCGCCCGCGTTTTTTTGTCGCTCGCCATGATCGGCCGCAGTTTCGCCGCCGGAACTTTTCCGAGCGCCGGCAGCGGCCCTACGCGCGAGATCAGCCGCAAAATCCGCGCGGCATCTTTCTCGCTCAAATTTCCCGCCGCCGCGCCGATCATCGTCGCGGCGATCATCCCCCATCCCACCGCTTCGCCGTGCAAAAACCTCCGGTAGCCCGTCACCGCTTCGAGAGCGTGCCCCACGGTGTGCCCGAAATTCAATATCTGCCGCAGTCCGCCTTCACGCTCGTCTGCAATCACCACGCGCGCCTTGATCCGAATGCAGCGCTCAATGACGCGCGAAAGTGTCGCCGAGTCCCGCCGCAGGCACGCCAGCATCTGCTTTTCGAGCAATGCGAACAGCTCCGCATCTGCAATCACTCCGTACTTGATCACCTCGTACAGCCCCGAGCGATACTCGCGGTGCGGCAGCGTCCGCAGCAGCTCGGGATCCGCGAGCACCAACTTCGGCGGATAAAACGCTCCCACCAGGTTCTTCCCTTCCGGCAGATTCACACCGGTCTTCCCGCCAATCGCTGAGTCCACCTGGGCCACGAGCGTCGTCGGGATTTGCACCAGCCGCACGCCGCGCAAATAGCTGGCAGCGGCATATCCCGCCACATCGCCCACCACTCCGCCACCCGCTGCTACAACCACCGAGTGCCGGTCCGCGCCGGCCTGTGCCAGCGCCCGGCAAAGCGCTTCGACCGTCGGCATGTCCTTGCGCGCTTCCGCGTCATCAAACAAAATCACGTGCCCGCGAGGGATCATCGGCAGAGCCCGCCTGAAATTCGCGCCCAGATGCTCCCACACGCGCGGGGAGGAAAGCAGAAACACGGAAGTCGCAACGCCCAGCCGTTCGATCTGCCGGCTTGCCGACGCCAGAATTCCGTGCGCACAATGCACTTCGTAAGCGCCCGCGGAGCTGCGAATGCGCATGATGGCCATGAGGAAATTACTCTAGCACAACGGGGCGGGACTGTCGGTCTGCGCGGGGCTGCGAGCCTTTCGCACCTCACGCAACCCTCGAAGAAATCGGGGCAACAAATCTACCGAAATTTCTCCTGCAGCTCGTGCACGGTCTCTACGAACACGTGCCCCACAATCGCCAAGCTTTGCGCGCTGATTTTATCCATCGTGTCCTGCGTCGTATGCCAGTAGGGATAAAAGGGGAATCCCGTGATGTCGATTGCCGCCACGTGGCGGTCCAAAAAAGGCCCGTGGTCGTCTTGTACTCCGCCGTTCGATCCCGAGATGAACGTGCTCTTGTAACCCAACCGGTCTGCCGTCTTCCACACCAGGGAATTTAGCCAGCCCGTCGAGCCTGGGTCCTGCTTGATGGTGATGTCTTTCGCCCCCACCATGTCCGCCAGCAGCACGGCGCGAACGCGCTTCAGATCGTTGGAGAGGTCGAGCCTCGCGGCCAGCTCGCGCGAGCCAAACACGCTGTCGTCACTCGTCCATTGCGCCACGCCGTTCTGCACCAATTGCGCTTCTTCACCGTCGAGAAACGCAATCCATACCGAATTCGGCTCGCGCTCCTTGCGACCACACAGCAGCTTCGCCACTTCCAGCATCAGCCCCGACGACGACCCCGCGTCGTCCGCGCCGACGAAATTATCCAGCCGCAGCGTGTCGTAGTGCGTCAGAAGCAAGATGATTCCCGGCCCCGTCCCCGGCGCCTTGGCAATGATATTTTTCATCGCCAGCTCGCCGATCGGCGTCGACGCGTGAAAATCGTCTGTATCCACTTCGCAGCCGAACGATTTCAGCTGCCCGATGATGTAGTCCTGCGTCTTGTGAATCGCATCCGAAGCCGGCGGTCGCGGCCCGAACGATACTAGCTTTTCTGTGAACTCATACGCCGCCGCGCCGTCGAATCCCCCCGTCTCACTCGCCGGTGGCGCCGCATCCGCGGCGGTTTGCGCACTGCTCGGAGCCGTCGCCGCCGGCGCCGCTGCATTGCCCGCCATGGTTTTTCCACCAACAGAAGACCCGCTCGAATCCGCTGAGCCGTGCCCGCACGCCGCCACCCCCAGCACGATTCCCAGCGCGCAAGCAGCGCACCATGCGCCCCTTCCCCACCCCAGACTCCGCATCATCCCGCCTCCGATTCCCGCGCCTCGCGTTGCTTCTTGCGGAACACCAGGTAGGAAATGAATACACCTACGAAATACAGCACCACCATCGGCGCCATGAAGATCAGCATCGTGTTTGCGTCGGGCGTCGGCGTCACCACGGCCGCCAGAATCGTAATCACCAGCATCGCGTACCGAAAATTCTTCATCAGGAATTTCGGCGTAACGATCCCGAACATCGACAAGATAAAAATCAACACTGGCAACTCAAAAATTACGCCGAGCCCCAGCAACACCACGAGAATCAGATCGAAGTATTCGTTTACGCTGATCAGCGGCTTGATCGGCCCGCTCGAAGCAAAGCTGATCAGGAATCGCAGCACCTGCGGCAGCATGATGAAATATCCGAACGCAATTCCGCACAGAAACAGGAACATCGATGAAAAAATGAATCCCGCCACGGCCTTCCGTTCGTTTTTGTAAAGCCCCGGCGCCACGAACTGCCAGATCTCGTACAGCACCACCGGCATCGCAATCGCGATTCCCAGATACAGCCCGAGATTGATCAGCAGGCTGACGTATCCTTGCGGGCTCGTGTAGTACAGGCGGTCTTCCAGCCCCGCGGCGCGCAGCGCCTCCCGCATCGGATCGACGATATAGTTGATGAACCGCTGCGAAAGCATTAGTCCGACGACCATGCCAATCAGAATGGCCGCCAGCGAATGAATGATCCTTTTACGGAGCTCGACCAGGTGCTCGAAAAACGACATTCGCCCGCCAGGCTCTTCCTCTTGCCGCTTCTTGGTCGGGAGGTCAGGCTGGGCGGGCGCCGACATTCTTTTCCGTTTCCGTCAGTGCGGGCGTTTGTGCGGGTTCTTCAGAGGCTGCGATTTCCGTCTTTTCCTCGGAGCTTGGTGGCAGGGCTGCAGGATCTGGAGAGCTTCCCGCCGGCGTTCCGCGGAACGCAATCGTGTTCTCTGCCGGTACGGGACTGGACGCAACGGCAGGGGCCTTGCGCACGTCCGTCTCACGTTCGATTTCGCGCAAGTGATCCTCGAAGGTGTAGCGCATCTCGTTCGAAATTCGCCGGAACTCGCTCATCACCTTGCCTAGGTTCCGTGCGAGTTCGGGCAACTTTTCCGGCCCGAACACAACGAGCGCCACGATGAAAAGCACGATCAGATGGGGAATACTCAGCAATTTTCGAGTCTCCGCGACCTTTTTGGAATCATAGAAGAGGGGCCGAAGCGTGTCAAACGACGCTCATTCTCCTATGCTATACTTTTCTTTTGGGGCGAAAGAGGAGATATGGAATCATCCAGGCGCGGCGCGATTGTTTTTGTAATTGTCTTGGGACTCTCGGCTCTTTTGGGCGGAATCTTCGGGCCCAACGTCCGCGCGACCGCGGCCGGCACCAACGACCTGCAGGACTCTGAAAAAACCTTCACGCGCGTCCTTGCTGTTGTCGAGCGTAACTACGCCGACCCCGTCGATACCGACAAGGCTATTTACGACGGCGCCATTCCCGGCATGTTGCACGTTCTCGACCCGCACTCCAATTTCTTCGACCCCCAGCAATATGCTCTCTTCCGCGAAGAGCAGCAGGGCAAATACTACGGCGTCGGCATGACCGTCCAGCCGCGCGACAATCAGACTGTCGTTCTCGCTCCCTTCGTCGGCTCTCCCGCATACAAGGCTGGCATCCGCCCCGGTGACGTGATTCTCAAAGTCGATGGGAAAAGCTGCACGGGCCTTACCACCACGCAAGTCGCCGACATGCTGAAGGGCGCCAAGGGAACGACCGTCCACATCAGCCTTGGACGCGAAGGCTGGAAAGATCCCATTGAAGTCACCGTCGTGCGCGACGAAATTCCCCGCCCCGGCGTCGATTTCTACACCATGGTCAAGCCGGGCATCGGCTACGTCCGCGTCTCCACATTCAACGAAACCACAGACAGCGACCTATCCGATGCTCTCAAAGCTCTCGACGTCTCGAAGCTCGACGGCCTCATCATCGACCTGCGCAACAACGGCGGCGGCTTGCTGAATCAAGCCGTCGGCATGGCCGATATGTTTCTCGACAAGAATGAGCTCGTCGTCTCCCATCGCGGCCGCTCTTCTCCCGAACGCCGTTATTACGCCACGGGCGGGAATCACGGCATCGAGGTTCCTCTGGTAGTTCTGATCAATGGCCAAAGCGCTTCCGCTTCGGAAATCGTCTCGGGCGCAATTCAGGACCACGACCGCGGCTTGATTGTCGGCGAGACAAGCTTCGGCAAAGGTCTCGTTCAAACGCAGTTTCCGCTGAGTGAAGACACGGCGTTGCTTCTCACCACCGCTCGCTATTACACACCCAGCGGCCGGCTCATCCAGCGCGACTATCGCAACGTCACGCTCTACGACTATCACTACAATCCGCAAAAGCCACGCGAACCGGAAGTGAAGCTCACCGACAGCGGCCGCCAGGTATTCGGAGGAGGCGGCATCACGCCCGACGTGGTTGTCGCCGATCCGAAGCTCGACGACTTTGAAGAATTGCTCCGCCGCCGTAATGTCTTCTATCCCTTTTCGCAGGGCGTCGGCGATTTCACGCGCTTCTATCTCGCGCAGAAGCCCGACGTCACCAAGGACTTTGTCGCCGGCCCGGCCGTCATCGACGAATTCAAGAAATTCCTCCAGCAGCAGCACATCCAGTACACTGACACAGACATTCAGAACAATCTCAGTTGGATCCAGTGGAAGATCCGCCGCGAGGTCATCACTTCCGTCTACGGCCTGAACGAAGGTTACAAAGTCGAGCTGCAGAACGACCCGCAGCTTGCCAAGGCCATCGACTCGATTCCTCAGGCTCGCGCTCTTTACCAAAACGCGCGCAAAATCGTTGCGGAAAAGCAGTCGAGCGCTGAGTAGTCTTTCTCCGGGTTCTCACATCGCTTAGTGCCGGAGTCTTTCGGCGTGCATCTCAGACGATTGCATCAGCCCGCGCGCGCCCTCCTGCGCATCGCTGCGCCTGGCAACCCCTTTAGCTCCACGCTATTGCAGCCCTGGACACGCCTCATTGACTCGCCACCCTTCTTCATCAGCCTTCCAGCGTAAGCTATTAGGGCGTTCCCTCTCGGGATCGACAATGGACTCTTCTGCCGTCGCCACCGCAGCGCCGCGGTCGCCGTCGAACTGGCCCATTTCCACATGGGCGATTGTGTCTGCATGGGTCGTCTTTGCAGGCAGCTATATTGTTGTGTCTCTGCTTGGCAGAAGCGACATCGGAATCACGACGTTTGGTGACTTAGCGCAGACTGCAGTCGCTCTTTTTGCCACCGTTTGCCTTGGCCTCAATGCTTTCAAAGGCGCCAAGCGTACGGGAACCTTCTGGTCTCTCCTGGCGTTTGGCACAGGCATGTGGCTGGCTGGGCAGCTCGTCTGGACCTGGTTTGAGGTCTACCTCCGCCAGGAAGTTCCCAACCCCTTCCTTGGCGACGTCGTGCTTTTCCTCCACCCCGTTCCCATGATGGCTGCTCTGGCTCTTCATCCGGGCGCTCGCCGCGAGGGCGTCAACACTTGGGTGCGCCATTTGAGCTTCGCACTTCTGCTTGTCTGGTGGGTCTACCTCTACGTCTTCGTCGTCATCCCCTGGCAATACATCTCTCCCAACGTTCTCCTTTACGGCGCAAGCTACGATCGCCTGGCCATGGTCGAAAACCTTCTCCTCACCTCAGGTTTTGGCGTCCTCATGAAGTGGTCTTCAGGCAAATGGAAGAGCGTCTATTCCCATCTCTTTATTGCTTCGGTCCTCTACACCGCTGGCTCCTACGTCACTAACGTTGCCATCGACTTCCACATGTACCACACCGGCAGCCTTTTCGACGTTCCGATCATCGCTTCATTTGTTTGGTACGGGACCGCAGGCATCGTGGCCCTGCGTGACAAACCTCCCACCGAAGACTCGCAATTCATCATTGACGAGTCCAACTCTTGGCCCGCCCGCATTGCCATGGCCGCCGTCACTTCAATCCCGCTCATGGCTCTCTGGAGCCTGTTTGGGAGTTCGGCACCTTCCTCGGTCGGGAGCTTCCGCCTTGCCGCTACGCAGATCACGTTGGTCATCGCCGCTCTCCTCCTGGCCCTGCGCCAATATCTGGTCGATCGCGAACGCTTGCGGCTCATCGGCGCCTCGCAAAACGCCGTCGAAAACCTAAAGCAGTTCCAGACGCAAATGGTTCAGACTGAAAAGCTCGTCTCCCTCGGACAGCTCGCCGCCGGCGCCGCTCACGAGATCAATAACCCCCTCACCGGGATTCTCGGCTACTCTGATCTGATGACCGGCGATCCCACACTCAGCGAGCGCCAGCGCGCGCTCGCCGACAAGATCGGCACTCTGGCGCGCCGCATTCGCACACTCATCACCAACCTGCTCAGCTTCGCGCGCCAAGTCCCCTCGGAAAAAACCGATCTCGACTTGAACCTCATCCTTTCCAACGCCGTCCACCTCAGCAATCTCGACCTGCGCGGCGTCCCCGTCGAAGTCGTCACCATCCCTTCCTCCAGCCTTCCTCCCGTGTTTGGCGACGCCAACCATCTCATGCAAGTTCTCTTCAACCTCATCAGCAATGCCGTCGACGCCATGGAGGAAGTCGGCGGCGGCAAATTGATGCTCAAGACGGGTCACGATTCAACGCGTGTCATCGTCGAAGTGTCCGACACTGGCCCCGGCATCAAGTCTCTTACCCAGGTCTTCGATCCCTTCTACACCACGAAGCCCGTCGGAAAGGGTACTGGCCTGGGCCTCAGCATCTGCTATGGCATCGTGCAGGACCACGGCGGCCAGATCGAATGCTTCAACCGCCCCGAGGGTGGAGCCACTTTTCTCGTCACCCTGCCGCATACGCAGGCGGGTCTCGCGCGACGCAAGGACGCGACCGAGGCCGAACGCAGATTGAGCCAAACCATCGCCGAGGAGGTCCAGGCCCCGACCGCCGCCCGCCGTTAGGTCCGCTTCTCCGGCTGCTGCCCAATTGAAAACACAGCCCTGTTCTTTCCTGACGGCCATTCCTGCGGAGTTCATACTGTCTTTATCCGCAGCCCGCTGCCCTTCCCTCTGGGCCGGAGAAAAAATCCATGAGCAGCTCTCCCAATTCGCCTGCAGCAAAGCAGCCCGAGGCTTCCGCGTCCACCTCGACTCCCAATCTCATTGCGGCGATGGTCCGCGCCGCCAAGAACACCAGCGATCTCATCTTCTCGCCCGGCCGGGCGCCGCAGGTCGAAGTCAATGGCCAGCTCGTCCAGCTCAAAATCACCGGATTTGGAATTCTCTCTGCCGAAGACACAGCCCGCATAGCGGCCGACCTGATCGGCCGCAACACCCAAGCTGTCGAGAAGCTCAAAACCGAAGGCTCCTGCGACATCTCCTACAGCCTTCCCAAGGTCTCTCGCTTTCGCGTGAACATCTTCACGCAGCGCGGCAGTTGCGCCATCGTCATGCGCGTGATTCCCAGCACTGTGCCGGACTTCCAATCGCTTCGCCTTCCCGAGCAATTGAAAGAAGCCGCGCAAATCCGCCCCGGCATCGTTCTCGTCACTGGACCCACCGGCAGCGGCAAGTCCTCCACGCTCGCCGCCTTCGTCAACAAAATCAACGAAGAGAATTCCTGCCACATCATCACCATCGAAGACCCGATCGAATTCATCCATCCGCACAAGAAAGCCACCGTCCATCAGCGCGAGTTGCACACGGATACTCCGAGCTTTGCGCTCGCCCTCCGCGCCTCGCTTCGCCAGGCGCCCAAAGCGATCCTCGTTGGCGAAATGCGCGACCGCGAAACCATCGAAGTCGCTCTCGAAGCCGCCGAGACCGGCCACCTCGTCCTCTCGACCCTTCACACCATCGACGCCTCGAAAACCATCGAGCGCATCGTCGGCGCCTTTCCCCTCGGCGATCAGCAAGCGGTGCGCATGCGCCTCGGCAAGACATTCCGCTACATCGTCTCTCAGCGCCTTCTGCCGCGACTTGATGGCGCCGGCCGCGCCGCCGTCTTCGAAATCCTCAAGTCCACGCTCCGCACGCGCGAATACGTTCAGAAGGGGGAAAGCGAAGGCAAATCGCTTCTTGATGCAATTCGTGACGGCGGCAATGAGGGCATGCAGTGCTTCGACGACGAAATCGAAAAGCTCATTCGCTCCGGCGGCGTCGACATTTCCACCGGCCTTTCCTACGCCACCAACGCCGGCAACCTTCGCCTCCAGCTCGGCGACCTTCTTGATCAGCAGAACGAGGCCTTCACCGCACCTCCGGCATCGAAGCCCGCCGCTCCCGCTGCAAAAGAAAAAGCCCCGGCCGAACCGGAGCTCGAGATCCAGCGCTAGATTTTTACTTCTCGATATTCGCAGTGGAAATATTTGGTGGACGTGGGGGGGCTCGAACCCCCGACCTCCTCGTTGCGAACGAGGCGCTCTCCCAGCTGAGCTACACGCCC
>Ga0335072_10001203_pt1 | contig 42945 bp, 46 predicted proteins | sample Lox_Sample_21_FD_206725 | JGI IMG/M metagenome (GOLD analysis project Ga0335072, IMG submission 206725) | Soil microbial communities from Loxahatchee National Wildlife Refuge, Florida, United States - Lox_Sample_2.1 | ecosystem: Environmental > Terrestrial > Soil > Wetlands | place: USA... | reverse complement strand
CAGGATCCGCGACCGCGAACGGGGCCTCGAGGGTCGCGACACCCAGCACTGCCGGCGCAACGCCGGCGTATCTCAATAGGTCACGCCGGGAAACAGCTCGCAGTCGGCCGCACCCGTCGGTCGCCGGATTGCTCATCGCGCGATGCTAACAATTGGCCCGCTACCGCCCCGGGTCCAGCCGCCGTACCTGATCCATCGCGGGATAGATGTAATGCATGAGTTCGGCACCCTGGGCGCCGTAAATCCCGCGACCGTCGCCCTGCAGCACCCAGTTGTGTTGCTGATCGGCGCGAGCGGCGAGCGCGGCCCGATGGGCCGCGGCGAGATCGGCACGTCTGCGGCTCTCGCGAACGATGGCCCGCACCACGAAATAAAGGCCGACGAGAACGGCTGTCCCAAAAATCCACCAGATGAGCTTGGCGATGATCCAGATGATCAGCGCCAGCCCCAACAACGCACCGAACCCGCCGCCCGAGCTCGCCCTCGACTTACTCATGCCCGAAATGTACGCAGCCCCACCGACAGGTGAATCAGGTCGGCGTGGCGAAGACGGTGAAGGAAACGACAGGTTTAGTATTGACCTGGCCGCCAACATGTTTCGTGATTCGCCGACCACGGCCCGGGCGTGCCGCTCGTGATCTGCGAATCTCAGCAAGCGCGACCGGACGCGTCGCGCGACCGGACACGTCCCGTCACCGCGGGCTAAGTTGCGGATACCCCTGGGGTGTGAGGAAATAATTATGAATCGATCTGGAAACTCTTAGGTTTGGGAAGCGCTTGAATGGCTACTTATTGCAGCATGATCGCCGGTAACGTCATTCGTTTTCTTGCTCCTGCGATGCTCGCCGCGGCGGGCCTCAGTGGCTCCGTGGTGACTGCCGCTGCGGCCCCCATCGCCTCGGCTCAGGGATGCCCGGACGTGCAGGTGTTGTTCGCCCGCGGCACCGGTGAGGATCCCGGCGTCGGGCCCACCGGACAGGCATTCGTCGACAACCTGCGCGGACGTATCGGCGGAAGGTCGATGGATGTCTACCCGATCAACTACCCCGCCACCCAGGAGTGGCAGACCGGGCTCGACGGCATTCGAGACGCCGGCGCTCACGTCGAGTCCACCGCGGCAAGTTGCCCGCAGACCAAGATGGTGCTGAGCGGTTACTCCCAAGGCGCCGCCGTCATGGGCTTCGTCACTTCCGCGGCAGTGCCCGACGGAGTGGACCCCGCGACCGTGCCCAAACCTTTGGCGCCCGACATCGCCAACCACGTCGCCGCGGTCGTCCTCTTCGGAATGCCGAATGTCCGGGCCATGGACTTCCTCGGCCAGCCACCGGTCGTCATCGGCCCGACCTATGCGGCCAAGACCATCAAGGTCTGCGCTCCCGAAGACCCGGTGTGCTCTGACGGCATGAATTTCGCCGCGCACGACACCTACGCGGACGACGCAAGCATGGTCGACAAAGGCGCGGACTTTGCCGCCAGTCGCATCAACGCGGGTCCCGCGGGGCCGTCGGCCGTCGTGGGGTCGCCACGCGGGGGCTTCGGAAGCTGAGCTGCTGGTTCGACGGCATGTCCGTGGTCGGCCGAGAGCTGGCCGGGGCCTTAGCGATTGGCGCGAAGATCTCACCGACCGCGAGGATCTGAACGCTTAATCGGATCTGTGTTGAGTCCGGTCCGCGTTTGCTGCATTTGGGCGGCGTGCAGAATCGAGCCTGCCATCAGGAATGCGGGTTTGTCGCGGTCGGCGGGTTCGATGGGCAGGTTTGCGGCGCGGCGCATCACCATCAGGGCGAGCCCGCTGAACGTCGCGTACGGAATGATCAACAAGTTGGCACACGCATCGCACCCGCTGATTGTCATCACGTGCTGGTGTTTGCCCTCCCATCCCGGGCAGTTGAAATCGGGTGGTCGTTGCAGCGGTGGCCAGTTGACATTGATCGAGACAATCTCTCCGAGCAATGGGGTCAGAGTCTCAACAAGGTTGGGCAATTCATTCGTGATGCGGTCGGCCCGTGGCCACCACGCACCGTCGATGTCGCGGCCTAGTTCGCCAGACACCGAAACCCGTACGGGATTGGCTCGGCGTCGGGCACGAATCGGATAGGTCATCGCATCGGCGCAACTGGCAGGTCTGGAAGATCCACGGATGTTCCTTCACACACGGCGTCGACCGCCCCGCAGGTGCGGGGCGCCGGAGGAATCACATTGCCCATGGGTGTCAGTCCGCCGATAGCGATAGACCACCGCCGACAACGAAACGGCTCACCATCGACGCTACGCTACGAGGAACCATCCACGACTTCGGCCAGCATCAGGTCGAGGAATCTTTCGCGTTGGCGGGCGGGTCGACGGAGGCTTGCGCGCGGCCACGGCTGAACGTTACGGGCGGCTCTCGCCGTCCGACTCCTCGGCGTCGGCCACCGTCAGGGGCAACGCCAGTTCTTCCAGGGGGCGTCGCTCGGCGGCGACGCCGAGCCACAGCTCGACCAAGCCTGCGGCCGCCATCACGACGGCTCCGATCAGGAACGACCACATCACCTCAGCACGCTGCCCCGAATTAATCAGCTGACCGAAGAGCAACGGCCCGGTGATACCGCCGATCGCGGTGCCCACCGCGTAGAAAAACGCGATCGCCAGCGCCCGGGTCTCCATCGGGAAGATCTCGCTGACGGTCAGGTAGGCCGCGCTGGCCCCCGCCGATGCCAGGAAGAACGCGACCGCGAGCACCGCGATGAATGTCCAGGCACCGCCAGTCCCGGTCACGAACAGCACCGCCAGGACGACGACCACGACGGCGGACCCGATATACGACAGGGTGATCATCGGTTTGCGGCCGACGGTGTCGAACAGGTGCCCGAGTAGCAGGGGCCCGAAGAAATTGCTCAGCGCCCACAGGATGAAGAAGACCGGCACCGTTCCGGATGGAACTCCGTAGAACCCGCTGAGCAGCGTGCCCAGGTTGAAGGTGACGCCGTTGTAGAGGAACGCCTGCCCGATGAACAAGGCCAGCCCCAGCACCGCACGTCGCGGGTAGAGCTTGAATGCCACCCTGGCGATCTCGACGAACGAAATCGTCTCGCGCTGCCGGACCCTTAGAGGCCGGCCTTGCGGCTCGGGCAGCGGTTCGCCGGTGTGCGCCTGGACCTCCGCCTCGATCTCGCCGACGACTCGTTCGGCTTCCTGATCGCGGCCGTGGATGAACAACCACCGTGGACTTTCCGGAACGTTGCGCCGGACCAGCAGGACAAAGATCCCGAAGATGGCCCCGATGCCGAAGGCGAGCCGCCACCCGATATTCGCCGGGAAGTTCGACGTGTCCAGCAAGACCAACGCGCCGGCGGCTCCAGCGGCCGACCCCAGCCAGTAGGTCCCGTTGATCACCAGGTCCACGCGGCCGCGCACCCGCGCGGGGATCAACTCGTCGATCGCGGAGTTGATGGCGGCGTATTCGCCGCCGATGCCGGAGCCGGTGAAGAAGCGGGCGATGAAGAAATACCAGGGCGCGAAGGCGAACGCGGTGGCGACGGTCGCGGTCAAATACACGACGAGGGTCAGCACGAACAGGTTGCGCCGCCCGAAGCGGTCAGTCAGGTGGCCGAAGAACAACGCGCCGACGCACGCCCCCGTGATGTAGATCGCGGCCGCCACGCCGATCTGCGCGGGGTTGAGCGCGATGCCACTGCCCTTCTCGGTGAGGCGGGCCGACACGTTGCCGACCATGGTGACCTCGAGGCCGTCCAGGATCCACACCCCGCCCAGGCCGACGACGACGCGCCAGTGAAACCGCGACCAGGGCAGCCGGTCTAGCCGCGCCGGCACGTGGGTGGTGATGGTTCCGGTTTGCACGCCTTCGCTCATCGTTACCCCCAATTACCCGCCACGGCGCGATCGCAAGCCTCAATCCGCGAGCAGGTTTGCTCAGTAGCGCATTGTCCAGATGGGCAGCTGGCCGGGGGTGTACTCGTTTCCCGCCCAGGGAGTGCCGCAGATGTGCAAATACGCGTAGGGCGTTCCGTCGAACATCACCCAGGCCCCAGCATCCCGGACGGTGTTCGGCAGGCCGTCACGCACCGCATCGTATGGCCAGATGATCATCCAGTGCGGGCCGATGGGAATGGCAGGGCTTGTTTTGTCGAACGGATCGGTGTTGCTGTGTTGCGTTGCACCGCAAAGCATATAGATGATCCCCGGGGCAGTATTCGTCGGGGCCGGTTTGCCGGCCATGATGTCTTTCATCCACTGCAGCCCCATCGGATCGGCGCACATGGGCACATCGCCGATTACGTTCTCATCGCCCGGGAAACACACCCAATGATTGGTTCCCTGACGAAGCACTACGGTGTTGCCTTGCGCATCCGTCTCCACAACGGTGGCGTCCCTGGTGATGTGGAGCGGCCCCGACGCCATGGCACGTGCGATTTTGGCGGCCCGTATCCGTTCGTCCTTGGCGGCGGGAAGGGGTTCTCCGACGCCTAGCGTCGTGATCGCGCTGTTGCTGTAGCTCCCCGACGCACCGCCCGCTTCGCTCACGGCACCCATCGATTGCTGCTGCTGGTTGGGTTTCCTATCCGCCATGATGTGCTCCTTCTCGACGCAACGATCCCGCACCAAAGTTTGATCACTCCAACACGCTTTGTCATGTGTGTGAATGGTTTCAGCCGATCCTTGGCAGCCGGGCGGATTCGTCGAGGTCGACGTCGAGCGCGTTGAGCATCAGCGCCAGCCCGGCGTACCGGCTCATGACCATCAGTACTTCCACGGTGGCTTCGGAGCCCAAGGCCTCATGAACTTGGGCGACAACCGGGGCAGCCACGCGACGGGTGGTCACGAGCTCGGTCGTTAGTTGCAGGACCCCGAGTTCTGTGGCGGTGAAACCGGCTGTCCCCCAATCATCTTCTGACGTGATGGCGGTGATCTCGTCGCCGCTGAGGCCCGCCGTGCGTCCCACGTCGTTGTGCTGGCCGAGCTCGTAGCGGCAGTCCATCAGGTAAGCGGTGCGCAGGATGACGATTTCGCGCAGCCGGAAAGGCAGTACCGGGCTGGTGAGGGCGGCGCGTCCGGCCAGCATCCAACCGGTGAACACCTTGTCGGCGTTCGCCAGCGTGCGGTAGACGTTGAGATTGCCTCGCTCCTCGGTCAATTCGCGGGCCTGCTCGGTCATGTCTTCGGGTCGACGGTAGGCGATTCGTGTCATCTGAATTCTCCTGTTCAGGGCCGAAACCGGGCGCCGGCATCGACGTCGAGATCGGCCGCATTGAGCACCAATGCCAGCCCGTAGTAGCAGCTGACGAGCATCAGCAATTCGGTGAACGCCTCATCGCCAAAGATCCCGTGGGCGGCGGCGAAGGAGTTGTCGCTCAAATGGTGGGTGGTGCACAGCTCGGTGACGACGGCGAGGGCGGCGCGTTCGGTGGGGCTGAAGCCGGCCTCGTCGAGGTCTCCGGCGTCGCGGATGGCGTCGATCTGTGGCTCGGTCAGGCCCACATTGCGGGCGAGCACCACGTGCTGGCCGATCTCATAGGGCGAATCCTGCAGCTGGGCCACCCGCAGGATGATCACCTCCCGCATGCGCGCGTCGAACGTCGAGCTGGCGAATAGCTCGTCAACCATCGCGGTCCATCCGCCAAACACGTTGGGGGCATTGGCGAGTAGCCGGAACACGTTGAGGTTGCCGCGACGGGCCGCCCACTCTCGAATGGATTCGGGTTGTTGTTCGATTTCGGCGAGCGGGATTCGTGACATTGCCCGACTCCTTTCACTTGGCCGCGAGCGTGAACGTCCGGTCCAGGGTCACGAAGGGCTCCTCGACCGTGGTCCCGTCGGGGGCGACGCCGGGTTCGTGGCGCACGAAATCGGTCTGCAGCGAGGTCTGGTCGGCGAAGACTGCGTCGCGGCCGATGTAGGGATCGTCGCGGTAAAACAGCTGGGTGATCAGCGGTTGGTAGCCTTCGGCGTGAAACCAGAAGTGCACATGCTGTGGCCGCATGACGGATCGGTTTGCGGCGCGCATGATCTCGCCGCACGGGCCGTCGGTGGGCACCGGGTAGTAGCGAGGGGTGATGGAGCGGTACCAGAAACGGCCGTCGTCATCGGTGGTCAGCAGCGCGCGCATGGCGAACTCGCCGTGTAGCTTCTCGGTCTGCTGAACGTCGTAGAAGCCCTCTCCGTCGCTGTGCCAGGTGTCCACGTGGGCACCGGCGATCGGCCTGCCTTGTTCGTCGACGAGTCGGCCCGTGACGAACATCGGCGTGCCCGCGACGCCATCGGAGATGTCATCCCCGTTTGCCGCGGTCCGACGGCCTTCGACGTAGAACGGGCCCAGCAAGGCCGAGTCGGTGGTCGATCCGCCGGCGTGCTGGTTGATCTTGTCCAGCAGCATGCTCAAGCCGAGGATGTCGGACGCCAGCACGACCTCCTGGCGGGTCGGGCTGGAGATCTTGCCGAGGCGTTCGATGAAATCCATTGCGGCGAACCACTCGTCGCCGGTCAGCCGGACCTCTCGCGCGAAGTCATGGATGTGCTGCACCAGGCAAACCATCAATTGCCGGAAACGATCGTCGGTGGAGGTGTCGAAGGTGCGCTGCACAGCCTCGGTGATCGTCTGTTCGGTCAGGTTGCTCGACATTTGGCGCCTTCCTACGGGTTGATCACGACGCGGCCGGCGATGCGGTCCGCGACGGCTTGGTAAGCCGCGACGCCCTCGTCGAGGGAATAGCGGGCGGCAATGGGAAGTGGCCGGACTTCACCGGATTCGAAGTAGGACGCCATCTTTTGCAGGCGTTGGGCCGATTCGACGACGCCGAGTTTTGTGCTGTCGACGCCCAGGATCCGGGTTTCGTTGTGGTAGAGGGCCCTCAGATCGATCTCGACCGCCGGGCCGACGGCGCTGATCACCACCAGCCTGCCCCGGTGGGCCACCGCGGCAAGTGCTGCCGGCGTGGACACTCCCCCGACGGCGTCATAGACGACCTCGGCACCTGTGCCGCCGGTCAGTCGCTTGATCTCGGCGCCGACGTCGACGTCGGGGTCGATGGCGACGAAGTGGTCGATGACGGTAGCAGCGGGTGTTTCCGGGCCCGGCTTGCGGCGGCCCACGCCGATCACCGTGGCGCCGACGGCGCGAGCGATCTGCGCGACCGCGCCGCCCACTCCCCCGGAGACCCCGAAGATCGCGATCGTCTCGCCCGCGGCCAACTGCGCGGTTTCGACGGCGCCGTACCAGCCCACCACAAAGTTCACCCCGACCGTGGAGGCTTCGTCGAAGCTCAGCCGGTCGGGTTTCCGCACTAGCGCCTCGACCGGCACCGCCATCAGCTCGGCGTGCGACCCGTCGCGGGTGAACCCGACGTCTCCGCCGGTTCCCCAGACCGCCGCGCCCTCCCATTCGGGTGGTCCGCTGACGACCACGCCTGCAAAGTCGCGCCCCGGTGTGCGCGGCAGCACGGTCCAGTCCATCCCGCCCGCAACGTTTTTCACGTCGGAGGGATTGACGGAGGCAGCCTCGATTCGGATCACCGCTTCCTGCGTCGACGCAGGCGGATCCGGCACATCGGCGACGTGGATGACTGTCGGTTCACCGAACTGACTGAAACGCAACGCCCGCATGATCGTGTCCTCCTTCTGAGCTGATAGTCATCGGCCGACACCGTCAAGACAACACCCAATAACCGATCGCGTCCAACGAAGAAAAGCGATCAGAACAATCGCTATTCGCGATAGAATCACCCGCGATGGAACTGCGACAGCTGGAGTACTTCGTCGCTGTGGCCGCCGAGCTGAACTTCTCCCGGGCCGCACAGCGAATCCACGTCGTGCAGTCAGCGTTGTCGGCGTCGGTGGGCAAACTCGAAAAGGAGTTGGGCGTAGAGCTTTTCGACCGTTCCAAGCGCCAAATCGCACTCACCGCGCCGGGCGAGACCTTCCTGCGGCATGCCCGCGAAGTCATGCAGACGGTGCAGCGGACACGGTCGTCGGTGGAGGGCTTCCGCGATCAGCTGACGGGCAGCGTCACCCTGGGGACCCTGATGTCGTGGGGAACGCTGAACCTGGCGGCCGCGCTGGAAGAGTTCCGCCGCCGCAACCCGTTGGTCACCGTGTGCCTGCGGCAAAGCCCCACCGGATCCGCCGGGCATCTGGACGCGATCGCCAACGGCCAGATGGACCTGGCCCTGGTGTCCATCCCCTCATCGCCGTCTCAGCTCGTCGTCCTGCAGCGACTGACCCAAGAGCCGATGGTCTTCGTCTGCGAATCCACCCATGCCCTGGCGCATCGCCGCCGCATGCAACTCTCCGACCTCGACGGGCAAGACTTCATCAACTTCCCGCCGGGATGGGGAATCCGCCAGCGTCTCGATGCGAACTTCGCCGCTGCCGGCGTCCACCCCAACGGCGCCTACGAAGTCGCCGACTACGCGATCGCCGCCGAACTCATCCGACATCGGTTGGCAACGACCGTCCTGCCCGTCAGCGCAGCCAACCGGTTTCCTGACCTGTGCACGGTTCCGCTGAACCCGCCGATGACATGGACGCTGTCTCTTGCCTCCGCGGCGCCCGAAACCGTCAGTCGCGCAACGAAAGCGCTCGTCGAGACGATCACTCGTCATGTCGACGGCTGACGGGTCAACCCGGCCGGATGGTGTTGGAGTAGCCCGAATCGGTGATCTTCGGTGTGCCCGAGTGGTAGGTGACGACGTTGTTGTAGCCCGAGACGTTGATGCTGTCGACGCTGTCGACGGTGACTTTGTTGTCGTAGCTCGAGATCGTCAGACTGGCGCAGTGGCCGGTGACATTGAACCCGATCCCGTAGGCCGAGAGCGTGAGCTTGCCGTTGTTGCATGCGTGGACGGTGACCGTGTTGCCGTAACCGGAGGACTCGAGCGTGTCGGCACTGTCGACGGTGACGTTGTTGTTGTAGCCGCCCGCCTTGAGGCTGGCGCAGTGGCCGGTGACGGTGTACGTGCCGCCAGTGCCATAGAGCGTCAGGTTGCCGTCGTTGCAGGCGATCGTCTTGGTCTCCAAGTTGCCGCCCACTCGAAGCTCGCCCCCTTGGGGCACCGCCGTGGGACCGGTGCTGGGCGCCGTCGTCCGCGCACCGTTGCCAAAGGTCGACCTGATCGTGGTTGACCTAGCGAAATGCATCACGAGGCTGATGATCGTGGGCGCGAGGATCCCCAGCGCGATGACGACGAGTAACCACGGGTACGTCCTGCGGCGTCGCGGCGGTGGGAAGCCGAAGCCGTACGGCGAACCCCCGGCGTAAGGCGCACTGCCCGGATACGGCAGGTTACCCGTGTACGACGCGTCGCCGGTCGGCGGCACATAGCCCGTATACGGCGCATTCTCCGCCGGCGGCGGACTTGGGGGCGTCCGCGTTGTGTCGGCAAGCTCGCGTTCTAACTCGCGGATCCGCTTTTCGGGATCGTCGTCTTTCATTTGCCAAATGTCGCACACCGAGTAGTCAGCGGGCCAGCCTGAATTCGCCGCTGAGAACGCCGGCAAACGCACCACGACCTACGGGCAATGCCGTTAGGTTTATCGCGATGCTGAAAGCGATCGTGACCGACGTGCAGTTCTGGATTCCGGTAGGCGTGCTCGCGGTGGGCGTGGCGCTGCTGGCCTGGCTGCATTGATCCGGCGAATACAGTGACGCGCGGCGCGCGGGCGGGTTCCATGCAGGGCCTCGGGGTGGCGTGCGGCCTCGCCGCCGGTGTCTGGCTCGGAGGGGCTGAAGCCCCGACGAAGCTGGTGAACATCGGCATCTCACCCTTTGCGGTTTCGCTGGCGATGGTGGTTGGCGTGTTTGCGGCCCGATGGACGGTGCCGACTCTGCTCAAGGGAACCAGCTTCGTTTTCCGCGATCTGTTCAGCCGCTCCCACTTGATCGTGTGGGCGGTGCTTGCCGGCGCGTTGTGGGCCGTGGCCAATACGCTGACCGTCTTCGCCATTCGAGATGTGGGGCTGGCGATCGCCTTTCCGCTGTGGAACGCCAACAGCCTGATCGGTATCTTCTGGGGCTGGCTACTTTTTCGGGAGATGCGCGGCGCCGGTTTGCTTGTCGGCTCGAGGATGCTGGGCGGGGCGCTCGGCATCGTGGCGGGCGCAATTCTGTTGGCATTGGTCAGCTTTCAGCACCCGATCGCAGCCGATGGGCGGACCATGCACGGAATCCTGGCGGCTCTCGGGGCAAGCCTGCTGTGGGGCACGATGTATGTGCCCTACCGCAAGGCATATCTGAGCGGAATGAATCCGCTGTCGTTCGTGACGGTGTTCACCTTGGGCGAGCTGGTGACGATGGCGTTACTGGCCGCGACGTTCGGTGGCGGCATACCGCAATTACATGCGGAACTCTCTGCGGCCAGGCATGTGGTGTTCTGGATACTTCTCGGCGGATTCTGTTGGGTGATAGGCGATATCTTTCAGCACTACGCGACGAAGTACATCGGCATCGGACGTGGGATTCCGCTGTCGAATACCAACCAGCTGTGGGGGTTGGCGTGGAGTGCGCTTGTTTTCGGCGAACTTACTCACGTGAGCGCGGCGGGACGCTGGCTTGTTGTCGCGGGATTGGTGCTGATGATCATCGGCGCGGTATTTATCAGCTCGGCGGCGGCTCCCGCACGCGAGCAAGCCTCGCGACGTGAGGCGATCTCACGGGAATGCCAGCGATACGGCCTGAGCCTCGAGGAGTGCGTAGCGGCGCAGGCCGGAGCCATGCTTCGCGACGATGCGCGAAGCGGGCGTCGATGGTGGGACGTTTTGATTGTCGCCGTTGCCCTTGCACCTTTCGTCTGGTTCGGATTCCAAGTGCAAGCGCCGCCGTTGGCCATGAATGTTGCCTGGACGTCGGTACTGGCTGTCTTGTTGGTATTTGCCGCGATTGGATGTGGCTGGCTGCTGTGGAAGAGGACGCGATTCAATTAGGCGCCGTGCCGATCGAGACTCGCCCCCTTTGTCCAGCCCGCTGAGATCGTCTCTTGTATTTCGTAACGTTGTTTCGTAACGTTGATACAAATCAACGTAGCGCCGCGGCCGAAGGAGCATCATGAGCGGACCAGTCACCTATCGTCGCGACGAATCCATCGCGACAATCACGATGGACGACGGGAAGGTCAACGCCCTGGGCCCGACGATGCTGCGGGCCCTCAACGAGGCCCTCGACAACGCCGACCGTGACGACGTCGGCGCGGTGGTAATCGCCGGCAACCAGCGGGTGTTCAGCGGTGGGTTTGACCTGAAGGTCTTCGCCACCGGCGAGCCCGAACCGGCGATCGACATGCTCAGGGGTGGATTCGAATTGTCGTACCGGCTGCTGTGCTACCCGAAGCCGGTGGTGATGGCGTGCACCGGCCCTGCCATCGCGATGGGGTCGTTCCTGTTGTGCAGTGGCGATCACCGAATCGCCGCGCCGGGATACAACATTCGGGCCAATGAGGTTGCCATCGGAATGGTCGTACCGCATGCGGCCTTGGCGATCATGAAGCTGCGTCTCACACAGTCGGCTTATCAGCAGGCGGTCGGGCTGTCCAAGGTGTTCTTCGGCGAGACCGCCCTGGCCGCGGGATTCATCGACGAGATCGACCTACCGGACAGGGTGCTAAGTCGTGCCCAAGAGGCGGCCCTCGAATTCACCAAGCTCGATCTGCATGCACATGCGGCCAGCAAACTGCGCGCCCGCGCCGACACGCTCAAGGAGCTTCGCGCCGGAATAGAGGGTGTGCCAGCCGAAGTCGGCGCCCAGTAGATCCGGATGCCCAGACCCAAGCAGCGCACCCCAGAGCTTCGCGATCAAGTGCTAAAGGTCGCGGTCGCGACCTTGAACGAGGACGGCCTTTCGGCTTTCACCATCCGGCGAGTGGCCGAGCAGGCCAGCACCTCGGTGCCCGCGGTGTACGAGTTGTTCCAGGACAAGTCCGGATTGGTGCGCGCGGTGTTCTTCGAGGGATTCCGGATGCTTGCCCGCCGACTGCTCGAAGCACCCGAGACCGACGACGCGGTCGCCGACGTTCAACGGCTCATCCCGGTGTTCCGCCGGTTCTGCCTCGACTACCCGGCGCTGGCCCGGGTCATGTTCTCGCGACCCTTCCAGGATTTCGACCCCGGCCCCGAGGAACTCGCGATGTCGCCGTCGGTGCGAGGGATCTTCGTCGACAGAATCAAGCGGTGCACCGATGCCGGACTGCTCGCCGGCGACCCAGTCGATATTGCGCACGTATTGCTCGCTCTGGCACAGGGTTTGGCGGTTCAGGAAGGTGGCCGCTGGCTGGGCAAGTCGAAGGCGGCGGTGAATCGGCGCTGGGAAGTTGGGGTGACCGGGATTCTGCGGGGCTTTGCGCGGTGAAGCTCCGGCCGGGCGACGCGCCAGCACAAAACTGGTAGCAATAGCGAATCCAAAGTGCGGAATCGAGTTCGAGAGTGAGAATGGCTACGGGCATGAGGGTAGTCGGGTTGATGTCGGGGACGTCGATGGACGGCCTCGACGCGGCGGTGGCGGAGTTCGAATGGGACGGCGGCACGGTGGCGATGTCGCCGCTGCGTCATATCGAGCGGCCGTGGCCGGACGAGGTGCGCGCGCGTTTGCACGCCGCACTGGGCTCGACGACGGCGGGCGAGCTGTGCGAGCTCGACCAGCTGATCGGCCAGGCGTCGGCGGAACTCGCCGCTGAGCTGCTGCCCGCCGCCCTCGTCGTCAGCCACGGGCAGACGGTCCACCACTGGGTCCAGGACGGCGAGGCGAAGGGAACGCTGCAGCTTGGGCAACCCGCGTGGATCGTCGAGGCGACCGGGCTACCGGTCATCTCCGACGTCCGCGCGAGCGACATCGCGGCCGGCGGCCACGGCGCCCCGCTCGCCGGGATCCTCGACGACCTGTGGCTGCGAGGCGATCACACGCACGCGGCGCTCAACCTCGGCGGGATCGCGAACGTGACGATCGTCCGCCGCGGCCGCCCCCCACTCGCATTCGACACCGGCCCGGCCAACTGCCTGCTCGACGAGGCGGCGCGCCGCACGACCGGCCGGCCGAGCGACACGGACGGCCGGCTCGCCGCCCGCGGCACGCCGGACGCGGCACTCCTCCAAAGCCTGCTCGAAGACCCCTATTACGCGCTCACGCCGCCAAAGTCGACTGGCCGCGAGCACTTCTGTCTCGGGGGCCTCGGGGAGCTGCCGGATCTCGCGCCCGAGGACCTGCTGGCGACGCTGACGGAGCTGACCGCGATCACCGTCACCGACGCGCTCGCGCCCTACGCGCCCACCGAGGTGGTCGCGTCCGGAGGCGGCGTCCGCAACGCGGTGCTGCTCGCCGCGCTTGGGCGCCGCCTCCCGCTCACCGTCAGCGACGACCGCGGCCTGCCGGCGCAGGCCAAGGAGGCCTACCTGATGGCGCTGATCGGCTTCCTCGCCTGGCACCGGGTGCCGCTGCTCACCGGGCCACGCGTGCTCGGACGTATCTCTCCCGGCGATGCGCCGCTCACGCTCCCGCCGCCGGCCGCCCCGCCCACCGGCCTGCTCATCCGAACGGCGTGAAGCCGATCAATGGACACGTCATCAGCGAAAAGTCCTTAAGGTTTATGTCTTTCAGCAACGTCCCGCGGTCACGCTCGGACCTCAACGAGGGTTCGACGACTACGCCCGGATGGCTGAGCCGGGCAGTATGCGGATCGCCCGCGTTGACTGGTCATTGACAGCTGCCGGGACTGTCTCGATACTCCACCCGTACGGCACTGGTTGCAGCGCAAGGGAGGTCGGCGTGATCGATCTTGGACTGTCCGGTAAGCGTGCCGTTGTGTCGGGCGCGGGCTACATCCCGGAGCGCGCGGGCCACGGCTGGTTCACGTCGCTGGCCCTTGCCGAGGCCGGCGCCTCGGTCGCCTGCATCGATATCGACGAGGAGCGCGCGGAACGCATCGTTGCCGAGATCGCCGGCAAGGGAGGCACCGCCGTCCCGATCGTCGCAGACATGACCGACCCCGTACAGGTCGGTCGGGCGATCGATGACGCCGTCGCAGCGCTGGGCGGTATCGACGTCTGCGTGGACATCATCGGGGGCGCGACCTGGTCGAAGGTCGAAGACTTCACCACCCAGGTGTGGGACACGACGATCCACTACAACCTGACCCAGGTGTACTACCTCTTTCAAGCGGCGGCGAAGTACATGATCGCCCAGCGCACCGGAGGATCGTTGGTCGCGCTCACCTCCGTCGACGGCATTGCGGCGGCGACCTACCATGCCGCCTACGGCGCCGCCAAGGCCGGGGTCATCTCACTCGTCAAGACCTTCGCCGACGAACTGGGCCGGTACGGCATTCGCGTGAACGCGGTCGCCCCGGGCAATGTGGGCACCGGCAACGAGGACCAGCCCCCAAACGAATACGCCGTCAACGGAATCAATCCCTTGGCGGCGCCCCGCGCGCACGACATCGCCAACGCCGCGCTGTTCCTCTCCTCCGAGCTGGCCGCCCGCATCACCGGTCAGACACTCGTCGTCGACGGCGGTGCCACCATTCGCCAGCTCTGGGGGCTACCCGAATCGATGATCCCGCCCGATCCCGAGGAAGCGCTGCCGGACTTCATAAAGCCCGGGCCTTCGGGCAGCTAGCGCTGGTGCACCATTGGCAGGCCAGGCACCGAGCTTCTCCCCTTGAGCACATACGGGGTCAGGATCGAGCCGATGTAGACATCACGCATGTCCCGCCCACCCCAGGCGATGCTGGTCGGAGCGTTCAACACCGCACCGTCGGGATCTTCGGCCACGACCGTTGCCCGACTGTAGGGGCGGATCGCCACAATCCTGTTCGCCAAAACGAGTGTGACCCATAGGTTTCCATCGGCATCAAACGCACATCCGTCGGCCATCCCCCACCGGCGACTCACCTGGGGGTCGCCCATGAACCGGTCGTGGTCGGGGCCGAACTCGTCGGGGCGCCGGTCCCCCAGCGACGGGCCGAATCGCTGTGGCGGCCCGAGTGTTTCGCCCCGGATCGGAAACCGCACCACGTCAGCGGCTACTGTGCGGACCACATACAGATGGTCCTCATTGCGATCGAGGGACATGCAATTCGGGAAGCTCACCGCATCGGCGACCACTTGCGCCGATCTGCGGTCCGGTGCGACCCGAAAGATGAACCCATCGGCGGTGCCTCGCGCGATCGTATCGACAAGATCGTCTGCCATCGTGCTCACCGAACACCACAACGCCCCAACGGAATCCACCAGAACGAAGTTCAACCATCGCAACGGGCGTCCATCGAGTTGCCCGCCCAGCACCGCCGTGATCGCGCCGGTCACCGGGTCGAGGTCCTGCAGCACACCCGAGCCGAAATTGGCGATCAGAAAGTGGCCGTTGCGGTCGAGCGCGATCCCGTTCGGCTCGCCGCCCGCCTGCCCCATACGCCGAACGGTGTTCTCATCGATGAGTTCTGCGACAGCTGAGGCCTTATCGGAGGCGAACACCCGACCATCGCCGGCCACCACAACCTGTTCCGGGCGATCCACGCCGCGCCCGACGGGGTGCAAACCGGCTACCGCGATAGTGGTCTCGTCCGTTCCGCTCATCGAAGCCCCTCGTGGACATGTAGCAGCTTCGGGGTCTCACTCGAAGGTGGTGCTGACGTCGAGAACGCAATATCCGCGCGCGAGATTGGTTCGGCGCATGCACTGCAGGTCAGAATCGGCGTGAGCGGGCGGCGGCATTTCTGGTGGGTGAGCCGCACCGGAGGCCGGTCACCGAAGACCCAGCGGTCGCCCCACGCCAACATCGACAACGGCACGGGGTAAAGATCCAGACCCTTCTCGGTCAGCCCGTATTCGTGGCGGACGGGTCGCTGCCGGTAGGCGGTCCTGGTGAGGATGCCAAGGTCAACAAGACGCCGCAGACGCTGGGTGAGAATGTTCGTGGCGATGCTCAAGCGCTGCTGGAACTCGTCGAATCGTGTTGATCCGTAAAATGATTCGCGAATCAGTAGGGCGCTCCAACGGTCACCTGTCACCTGCAGCGTCGCTGCCACCGAACTCGGGCACACGCGCTGCAGTAGCTCCAGATCCGGTGTCCGCTGGCGTCGCAGCAGCGGCTCGGCCATCGCGCGGGGCCGTCGGTCAAAGCTCACGTCGCGGGCGTGCACCAACGCGGCGCACTCCGCACAGCGCAGTTCGCCGTGGATTCGATCGGCACACCCGCGGTGGGATGCTCGCACCTGCGCCTCGCCAACGTCGCGGCACCACCGCTCACCCCAGGCCATCGCGGTCATGATGCAGGCAAGGAAGTCGTCGCCCATCTCGGTGAGCCGGTACTCCTGCCCGTGGCGCTCCATCAGCCCGCTCGCGCAGAGGCCGGACAGCCGCGCGCTCAGCGTCGACCGCGCTATGCCCAGCCGACGCTGAAATCCGTCGAACCGGCTGATGCCATCAATGATCGCCTCGCTCAACACCATCCATGACCAGGCGTCGCCAATGGTCTCTACCGCGCCGAACACCGAGCAGTCCAGGACTGCCGGCCCGGAGTTTGCGCGCATACCGCCAAGGATATCCGCTGTTACTTGCATAGCGAGACCACCGCGCCTAAAGTCTCGTTACGCAAGTAACTGCCGCGGCGGAGGGAGCGACGATGCCCGACTACCAGAATCTGCTGTTTGACCGATCAGGCCCGATCACGACGATCACGCTGAACAGGCCGCACAAGCACAACGCCCTCGACCGGGCGCTCTCCGATGAGCTGAACCGGGCCGTCCGGCAGGTTCGCGATGACCGCGACTGCCGCATCCTCATCCTGCGCGGTGCCGGGGACACGTTCTGTGCCGGCGATGACATCGCCGAGTTCAACACCTGGGGACCCGAGGACGCCTACTGGCAGGTGCGCCTTTACCAGGAGACTGTGCAGATCATCGAGGACCTGACCCCGATCACGGTCGCCGCCGTCGACGGGGTCTGCACTGGCGGTGGGCTGGAACTGACGCTGGTGTGCGATTTCGTCATCGCCACCGACCGGTCCCGGTGGGGCATGCCCGAGATCGACTGGGACATCACCCCGGGCTGGGGCGGCACGTCGCGGCTGCCGCGAGTCGCCGGGAGGCGTAAGGCCAAGGAGTGGAACCTGATTGGCGCGTTGTTCGACGCCGCGACCGCCGAGCGCCACGACCTCGTCAACCGGGTCGTCGCGCCCGAGGATCTCACCACCGAGGTCGAGGCGCTGTGCCAGGTGATGCTGAGGAAGCACCCGCTCACGGTGCGGCGCACCAAGTTCATCATGAACAAGGGCGCGGACCTGCACATCTCAGGTGCGCTTGCGTTCGAAGTCCCGATCACGCCGTTTGCGGGCACGACGGGCATCGCCGACTTCACCGACCGGGACGCGCGTGCACGGCGACGCGAATTGTCGAGGGACTTCTGGCAGGACCGAGCGGTCAAGCAGTCCGCAACCGCGGGATAGGAGTCTGATTGCGGTTGACGACGCCGCCGAACGACGACAACCACCGGCATAGTCGCTCAACGGGAATCGGTCCTGGCCCTTGATGGCGTTCCGCCCCGAGGTCGGCCGAAAATGCGGCTGCGACACTTCACGTTTCGTTGCGCCCTGGGTGGCGCATCATGGGAGTGTGCGCATCGGAGTCGGGGTTTCCACCGTGCCGGACGCGCGGCAGGCCGCGGTGGAGGCTGCAGCGCATGCGCGCGACGAGCTCGCGGGTGAGGCGCCGTCGCTGGCCGTGCTACTCGTGTCGCGATCACACACCGATAACGCTGTGGACGTGCTCGACGCGGTGCAGCGGATGGTCGAGGCGCCCGCGCTGATCGGGTGCGTCGCCCAGGCGATCGTCGCCGGCCGCCACGAGATAGAGGACGAGCCCGCGGTGGCGGTCTGGCTAGCCTCCGGCCTGGCCGCCGAGACGTTCCAGCTGGACTTCGTCCGCACTGGCTCGGGCGGCCTGATCACTGGTTACCAATTCGACCGGACCGCGCACGATCTGCACCTGCTGCTGCCGGACCCGTACACGTTCCCCTCAAGCCTGCTCATCGAGCACCTCAACACCGACCTGCCGGGAACGACCGTCGTGGGCGGCGTGGTGAGCGGTGGGCTGGGACCGGGCGACACCCGGCTGTTCCGCGACCACGGCGTGCTGACCTCCGGTTTGGTCGGCGTGCGCCTGCCCGGCGTGCACGGTGTCCCGATCGTGTCGCAGGGCTGCCAGCCGATCGGCGAGCCGTACATCGTCACCGGTGCGGACGGCGCAGTGATCACCGAGCTGGGTGGCCGACCGCCGCTGCAGCGCCTGCGTGAGATCGTCGAAGGGCTGTCGCATGACGAGCAGGAACTGGTCAGCCGAGGCCTGTCGATCGGGATCGTCGTCGATGAGCACCTGGCGGCTCCGGGTCAGGGCGACTTCTTGATCCGCGGCCTGCTCGGCGCCGACTCCTCGACCGGGGCGATCGAGATCGGCGAGGTCGCCGAGGTCGGCGCGACCGTGCAGTTCCAGGCCCGTGACGCGGCGGGGGCCGACAAAGACCTACGCCTGGCCGTGGAGCGGGCGGCAGCGGAGCTGCCCAGGCGTCCGGTTGGCGCGCTGTTGTTCACCTGCAACGCGCGTGGGCGGCGGATGTTCGGGGTCGCCGACCATGACGCGTCGACGATCGAGGAACTACTTGGCGGGATTCCGCTCGCCGGCTTCTTCGCCGCCGGGGAGATCGGCCCGATCGCGGGCCGCAACGCTTTGCACGGATTCACCGCATCGATGGCGCTGTTCATCGAGGACAAGAAATGAGCCGCTCGAGCAGCCGGAGAGCCGTTTCATCGTTTGTCCTCAAACGGTGCGGTCATGTTTCCGGCGCCGGTAGCGCCAAGTTCGCGGCGATCCAGCCAGCGCGACACGGCGTGGATTACGGCGTCGGGATCCTCGAGCTGTGGTGTATGTCCGACGTCATGGAGAATTTCGATGTCCCACTTGGGATTAGCGGCGGCGGCTATGCGCGCGGCGGCGACGGGCACCAGCCGATCCCGATCACCGTGGATGAGCAGCACCGGCCCCACAATCGACCTCATCGTGTTCTTGAAATGACGCGGCCGGAGACCGGCCCGCACTATTGACCGTGCGGCCTGCAGGAAGGCGGCGTCCTGGGAGGGCATGTGGCGGCGGTGTGCGGCGAGTTCGGTGGAGGCGTCCATCACCTCCGGGGAGCTTCGGCGCGGATCGGCAAAGCACAGGTTCACGACGCGTTCAACGAGCTCGCGGTCGGTTCTGGATCGTCTGCTGATGTCCAGGAAGGCCTCGCCGACGCCGGGGAGGGCGTACATCAGGAACTGTGCGGCGACCTGGGGGTCGGGAACCTCCGCGGGTCGTGGCAGTGCCGGATCGACCAGTACGACCGCCGCGACTGCCCGCGGGCTGGCGGCCGACTCCAGGATCGTGATGGCGCCGCCCATCGAGTTACCCATCAAAATGACTGGGCCGCCGAGGGTTTGGTTGATGAAGCGGTCGAGTACCTTCGTGTTGGCTTCGATGGTGGTCCTTCTGCCCGCGGCAGGTGAGAACCCGAATCCGGGCAGGTCGATGGCGATCACTCTGTTGCGCTCGGTCAGCGGTCTAGCGATCCTGACCCAATTCAGGTGTGAGCCACCCAATCCGTGCACCATGACGATGGGTGGAACCCCAGCCGGCCCACCGAAGTCCACCCAGTGCACCGGTCCGGCGATGTCGCTGAAATGACTGGCGCCTCCCCAAGGGCGCGCGAGTTGCGGTCGCATCATCTAGTCGGTCCTATTCGCTAGTCGCGCTGACGAGGCGAACCGCCAACTCGGAGTAGAGCTTGGCCACTGCTTCGGGATGGGCGTAGCGCCCTGTCGGGAACCAGCGGCAGACGTCGACACACAGTGAAATGATGGCAAGGGTGACGCCCTCGCCGTCCGGAACCGCAAAAGACCCGTCGGCGACGCCGGCTTCCACGATCCCCCGCACATGCCGCGTCAGCTTTCGGCGCAGCCCGACGATCACTCGGTAGTGGTCCGGCGAGAGTGCTGTCAACTCGTACTCGACCACCCTTGACCGGCCGTGATAAGCCGCTTGCGTCCGGGCAAACTCGCCGACCACCGCCCGCAGGCGATTGGCGGGCGATTCGCTGACCGGATCGGCCGCCTGGAGCCATTCGACAGTCTTTTGATGGCCCTCGTACGCAATGACGAAGAGCAGTTCTTCTTTGGATTTGTAGTGCGGATACATCGCGGCCGCGCTCAACCCGAGCCGTGCCGCGATGTCACGGGTGGTCGTACCGCCATAACCATGCTCGGCGAACGCCTCGATCGCCGCCGTCCTGATCCGCGCGGCGGCCTTAGAACTAGTGACGACGCACGCCGTTGCCACGCTCACCCGGTCCTCCGCATGCTCCGACCATAAGCGACCGCTTATTTATAAGCAAGCGCTTAGTCCGTCCTGACCGCCGCGAGCAGACACAGAATCGCACCCGTAAGAGCCGCGCAGCACGATTGTGCGTCTGCTCGCGGGTCAAGCAACCGGCGGAAATACGACGTCCCAGTCACGGGCCATGCTCACCACGGTCCATCCCAGGCGTGCCCCGACGTCGGTGATCGGCTCGGTCTCGGCGAACGTCTGTGCCGAACTGGTGTAGTGAAATTCGCGCTCGGCGTCGTCGTGGTCGATCAGCAGCGCAAGGCTGGGCGAGCCGGCCGACTGCGCCCATTCCAGCATCTCCCGGTCACCCCCGGAGTTGCCGGCGGCCAGGATCGGCCGGCGGCCCAGCTGGGTCTGGATGTTTGCGACCTTGGCGCTGCCCTCGTTCGCGACGCCGAGCAGGCCGCTGGTGCGCCGGATGACCGGTCGGCCTTCGCCGTCACGGCCGACGTCGTAGCCAATCAGCGTGCCCACCACCAACTCGGCCGGCACACCGTAGAGGTCGTCGCTGATCGCCCGAACGAACTCGGTGCCGCCCCCAGTGACAATCCCGACCGTGAAGTCGCGGCGCCGCAGCTCGGCGATGAGTTCTGACATCGGCTGATAGGTGACCGAGCGGGTCGGCCGGCCCAGCGTCGGGTGCGCTGCTCTACCCATGAATTCCCTTGCCGCAGAGGTGAACTCCTGTGGCGTCAGGCCCTCGAACAGACCGGCCAGGGCCAGCGCGATGCGTTCCAGCCCGATCCCCGCGATCGCCGCCTGATCATCACTGAGCAGGGCGGCGAATTCGGCACGTTCGCCGGTCGACGGGTCCTCGGTCACGCGCTTGCGCAGCGCGTCGAGGAAGAAGTCCTGCTGCACGTAGCTCGGCCGCTCGCACCACAGCGTGCCGTCGTTGTCGAAGTAGGCGACCCGATCGACGACCGGCACCTCCTCGGCCGCGGCCAGGAACGCCCCCAGTGCCTCGCGGGTGCTGCCGGGGCGCCAGGACGGGAGCAGGTCGTTGCGATCCATCGGAGTCGCTCAGCTGCTGCGGGTAGTGGCGTCCTGCAACTTGGCCAACACCTGGTCCATGCTGAAGCTCGCAGATTTCTGTCGCTGCGGAAACTCGACCAACGTCTCCAGCATCTTCGCGACGTAAGCCTGCGCCGGCACCATCAGGAAGATGTGGTCCAATACCCAGTCGTAGTAGGTGTTCGACGTGATGTCGGCCCGCTCGTACGGGTCGGTCCGCAGGTTGAACAGCTTGGGCACCCGAAGTTCCACGTAGGGCTCCGCCCAGATCTGCAGGGTGCCTGTGCAGCGCTGCTCGAGGAAGACGAACTTCCAGTTGTCGAACCGCAGTGCAGTGAGGTCGCCGTCGTCAGAGACGTAGAAGAAGTGCTTGCGTGGGCTCTCGTCGGTCTGGCCGGTGAAGTACGCCAACTGGTCGTGCCCGTCGAGGTGCACCTTATAGGTCGTGCCGTTCAGCTCCGTGCCCGCACGCAGCCGCTCGGCGATGTCGGGCACACCTGCCGCCGACAACAGCGTGACGAACCAGTCGGCGTGGCTGACAATGCCGTTCAACACCGACCCGGCCGGGATATGCCCCGGCCAGCGCACCAGCGCCGGGACGCGATAGGCGCCCTCCCAGTTCGAGTTCTTCTCGTTGCGGAACGGGGTCATCCCGGCGTCGGGCCAGCTGTTCATGTGGGGACCGTTGTCGGTGGAGTACATGACGATTGTGTTCTCGGCGATGCCCAGCTCGTCGAGCAGATCCAGCAGGCTGCCGACCGTGTCGTCGTGATCCAACATCGTGTCGTGGTAGCGCGACTGCCAGCGGCCTGCGCGGCCCACGCTTCCGGGCTCGGTGTGGGTGCGGAAATGCATGTGCGTGGTGTTGAACCACACGAAGAACGGAGTCTGGGCTTCGTGCTGGCGCTTGATGAAATCGACTGCGGCGTCGCGGAATTCGTCGTCACAGGTTTCCATCCGCTTCTTGGTGAGCGGGCCGGTGTCCTCGACACGCTGGGTGCCGTCGCCGTTGGCCCAGGTGTGCAGCACGCCGCGGGGCCCGAACTTCTTGCGGAACTCGGGATCCTTCGGATAGTCCGGCAGTTCGGGTTCCTCTTCGGCGTTGAGGTGATACAGGTTGCCGAAGAACTCGTCGAAGCCGTGCATCGTCGGTAGGTGCTCATCGCGGTCACCGAGGTGGTTCTTGCCGAACTGGCCGGTGGCGTAGCCCTGCGCCTTGAGCGCCGTCGCGATCGTCGGGTCCTGCGCCTGCAGGCCCAGCGGCGCCCCGGGCAGGCCCACCTTGGTCAGGCCGGTGCGGTACGGGTTCTGGCCCGTGATGAACGCCGCCCGTCCGGCGGTGCAGCTCTGCTCCGCGTAATAGTCGGTGAACAGCACCCCTTCGGCGGCGACGCGGTCGATGTTGGGGGTCCGGTATCCCATCAGCCCGTTGCTGTAACAACTGAGGTTGCTTTGGCCGATGTCGTCGCCCCAGATGATCAGGACATTCGGTTTATCGCTCACTGGTTGGCCTTTCGCGGTCGAAGCCCCGATACCTCCCACCCGGTGCCAGCCGACACTGGCGCATACCAGGCCCCAACGGGGATCCTAGCTCCCGTTTCCGCCGCCGCCACCGACGTTCTGTGGTCCCGCTGACGGCTGACTCGTGAACTGCCCTCGAACATTTGGCCGCAGCACCGAAATCTGATTCACCTAATTCTGACGCTCGGGTGGCGATTAGCCTTTCATCGACTCCGATCAGACCCGGACAATTCCGGGCGTTTCCGGGTATTGGCGTCGAATAAGCGACGACTGATTTGGCGACCGACCCTTCTCCCAGAACGGCATCAGCCAATGACATCAGGCCGGACCGCGTAGGCAACGACGCTTTGGATCAACGATCGCCACGTTAAGTCGACGGAAGGTTCAAACGTCGGGCCCGCCGACTTCGCTGATGAAGTCCGGTTCGCCACACACGACCAATTGATCGCGGGCACGGGACAGGCCAACGTAGAGGCGTTCGCGGGAGCGTTCGAACACAGACTGCTCGTTGACGACGAGCACTACCTCAACGCAGCGCGCACTGGCGTGCGCATCACGTCTGCCACACCAGTCACGGCTGGCGATCCACTATGCGAAATGCCCGCCTCAGAACGACTTTTCAGCGACAAGCCGGAGCGGGGCGACCGGTGAGGTGACCGCGCAGGACCGGGCCGTGCGGCGAGTCCATTTCAACGTCTTCACCGGCTTTCGCGGCACCAGTCAACGCAGTTGCAGCTAACGCGAGAGTCACAATCCGAGATGGAGGCGCAGCGCGTCGTCGAGCTGGGCGAGCTCAGCTGGAGAGACTCGGCCGATCCGGCGGCGCAGCCGCTCGGTTGCAACGGATCTGATCTGCTCGGCCTGCGCCTTGGAGTCGACTGCGAGACCGGTTGTAGCCGCAGGCAATAACACCTGGAACGGGTAAATGGTGGCGATGTTGCTCGTCACCGGGACTACCGTCACCACCCCACGCCCAAGCCGGGAAGCGGTCGCATTGGCCCGATCATTGCTGACCACGACAGCCGGGCGACTTTTGCTCGCCTCGCTACCCCGGGCAGGATTGAAGTCGACCTGCCATATCTCACCGCGCAACATCACCAAACCCGTCGCCTGCGGCGTTCTCCCACACGTCGCCCTCACCGGCCGCCGACCACTCCGCCCAGGCGTTGCCATAGTCGTCTTCGAGGTCGGGGTGACGGAGCATGCGAATCGCTCGCTGAACGGCGGCTGAGCGCGATGGCAGTCCGGTCCGTTTGACATATGCATCCAGCACACGGACATCTTCGTCGGACAGACTGACACTCAGCTTCATACCAAGATGCTACTCTAGTAGGGTCTTGGTATGAACTAAGTAGGAACAGCGCAAACGCTCTGGAAGCAAGTTCAGCCGTTTGCCACTATGTCGACGGAAGGTTCAAACGGTGGGCGAGATCCGGCCCGCCGACTTTGCGAATAAAGTCCGGGTCGCCACACACCACGAGCTCGTCGCGGGCACGGGACAGGCCAACGTAGAGGCGTTCGCGGGAGCGTTCGAACGCTGACTCTTCGTTGACGACGAGCACAACCGCCCGTCGCTCGAGTCCCTTGAAACCCAGGACGTGACCGTAGAACACCTGCTCCGAATCCCAGAAGCTGTCCCAATAGGCAGCGTTGCCTGCGGCTTGACGTTCTTTCTGCTCGGGGTGTCGGGTGCCGGTGGTCAGCAGAGCGATGTCTTCTGCGCGCCATCCGCCTTCCAGGAGCAACTCGACCTCGTCGTCGCCGACGTCCATGGCGTCATCGCGCGAGCACCCCACGAATTTCACGGCGGGTCCCTCGCCGCCAAGGAAGCGCATCGGGTGATCGACGAGCGGCTGGAACGCATTGGCAATCTGCCTGGTATTGCGCACGTTGTGGTCGAGGATCAGCGGCACTAACGGAACCGGTGGAGAGCCGTGACGGTTGAAGACGCGCTGACCCTCATCGGTGAAGACATAAAGACCGCCGGCCTCATCGTCCTTGAGAGCCGCCAGCAGCGGATCCCACCAGGCATCCGCGAAGTCCTGCGCTTCGTCGACGACGATCGAATCGTATCGATGGCCCCGCTCCAGTTGGGTTGCAAGCTCGGCCATTTGGAGTGGGAGGTCGTGTTCCCAGAACTGCACAGTCTCGTCAGTGCGCAGCGATTCATCGGGTCCTTCCGGCGCGCCCCACAAGACGCCGAGAGCGTGGAACTCGCCGACGTAGGCGGGCCGCTGGCGCCGAGGCCAGGCGGCGCTGATCCGCTCGAGGTAGGAGGCCAGACCATGGGAGTAGCAGACGAGTGCGACCCGTTGACCTCTTTGGGCGAGCCGGCGAGCCTGCTCCATGGCGAGGAAGGTCTTGCCGCTACCGGCGCCACCGCGCACCTCTACGCGATGGATGAGGCGGATGGCATCGAGAATGACGGCCTGATGTTCGGTGAGCGCGTCGGCGGCATCCTCGTTGGCGAGGGCGCGAGCGACGACATCGCGTTGCGGTAATCCCCTGCCGCTCAACACCGTTGAGAGCTGACGGATACCTTCTTGGGTGTGCAGGGGCCGGTCGATCTCCTGGTGGACGAGAATGTGGTGAAGCTTGTGGACCAGCTCAGGTAGGTCCGTCCGGTCGATGATCTTCCAACGCGGGCATTCGGGCAGCGAGAAGTCGTCGGGAAGTTTGGTGTTGGGCAGGACGACGACGTGGTCCCAGCGGGGCCGTCTGAGTGTCCATCGTGGGTCGCTTTCCACGTAATCACGGAGTGCATAGCACGCTTCCCGGGCTTGGCGGACCGGCTCAATGTGGACGTGCCTGCCGCCGCGGAGCTGGCACCAGCCGACGCCGTCGTGCCACACCTCACCACCCTTGACCTCGAGGCAGACTATGCCGGCGCCCTCGATCGCGACGACGAAGTCGACTTCGTGATCCTTGAGATGGTCGGTGACACGCTGACCGGGAATGACGAGGTCATTGGGCTGCAGCTGCTCGATCAGCGCCTGGTAAACGCGGCGCTCGGCGCGGTTGGCGAGACGTGGCGTTTCGGTGGGAGTGATCGTCATGCGAATATCACCGCCACAACGCCGCACAACTGCTGCTGTGCCTGTTGAGCAACGACGACTACCGACTCCGCTTGGACAGCCATCCCACGATTGAACAACGCATGGATAACAACCGCGGGCATACCCGGGATCGCAGCTCTTGTCGGTGGCCAGTCATACAGTCTGCTCGTCAGCGTGTACGAGGGGGGAAATCATGCGCGGACGTGGGGTTATTGCGGGCTTGCTCGCAGTATTGGGGGCCGTGGAGTTGTCGGGTCCGGCTCATGCCGACCAGTACGACTTCATCTCGCAGCTCGACAGTGCAGGGGTGAGCTACAAGTCGACGATCGACATGATCGATATCGGCAGGGAGCTCTGCCACGATCTGCGGAGCGGGGCGACGCCCCCGACGGTTCTCGGCAAGCTGCAGAGAACGGGATTCGCGCCGGCCGAATCGGCGATCATCCTGATGTCGGCTGTGAACAACATGTGCCCGGACACCAAGGCGGGAGTTGTCGGCTGGGCACGGGACAACGGTTATACCGGGCCGGTGTAAGGGCGTTACGCCACGTATATCCGATTCATTCCAGATCGGTTTTCGTAATTATCGGGTCGCCGCAAAGCGCGCGGTCGTCGCCCGAGCTGGGGGGATCACCGCATCTACCGCGGTGAAGTAGGAGACAAGCATGATGATCATCTGGTGCGTTGTAGCGCTTGCAGCTCTCGGAGGGCTGTACTTCGCTATTCGTGCTCGCGCCACCAGGGGTGGCGAGCACCCGGAGATTTCTTCTGAAGTCGGCGCAGAACTCATCCGCCGCGCCGACCAACAGAACCAATGGGCACTGCGCGGCGACCCCAGAGGTGTCTACGGGGTCGAGGGCGCTGAGCTGATGCGTAGCTTGTCGCCCGCGCCAAACGTTGACACGGAGCTAGACAAGGACTCAGCTTATCCGCGAACCGCCGGCATCGCTTGCACGCCAGAGGATCTCGCCACGCTGCTGGCAAAGAAGCTGCCCTGCTGGCGGTGGGCCGCGTTCGTTTCGGTTTTGGTGCAACGGCGTGCCGAGCTGCAATCGCGGCTGCATGACAATCAACTCGGCTATGCGGCTCCTAGTGGTGAGCGTGCGCCCGGCGGTAGCGAGGTAGGTCGCTTCGTGTTGGATCATATGGACGAGTTGCTCACGCTCGTCAGCCAGGTGGAGAGCTTCATGCTCACGCCAGCATTCGTCGGCGTGTTCGGCGAACCGGGTGACGAGGCCAGCGCTGACGCCGACGGCATCTTGCACGCGGCCAACCGTCTGATGGACTATCACGAAAGATTCCTCGGTCTCGCGGAGCGTTGCCGCGGCCTCGCAGCGCCGTGTCGCTACGCAGGGCTCCTCCGCGACCTGGCGCACTTGATGGACGCGCCGTTAGCCGGGTACCGCCAGTTCATCAACGAATTTGTGGAGCGCGTCGGCGAAATGCCAGCGATGCTGCACTACGCATGCGGCACAGTCGAATTAGATCCGGTGCTCCTGCACATCGAAGCCGACGACAAGCTGCTCGAGCGGATCAGCAAGCAGCTCAATCACATTTCAGCCGACTAAGACACATCATGGGCTTGGCCGGTTGTGAGAAATCATCGCGGAATTCAACGACGGGATCGTCGCCGAAGAGCACCTGTCGGCTCCGGGTCAGGGCGACTTCCTGATCCGCGGGCTGCTCGGCGCCGACTCCTCGACCGGGGCGATCGAGACGGCGAGGTTGTCGAGGTCGGCGCGACCGTGCAGTTCCAGGTCCGTGACGCGGCGGGAGCCGACAAGGACCTGCGCCTGGCCGTAGAGCAGGCGGAAGCGGAACTGCCCGGGCGTCCGGTTGGCGCGCTGTTGTTCACGTGCAACGCGCGTGGGCGGCGGATGTTCGGGGTCGCCGATCATGACGCGTCGACGATCGCGGAACTCCTTGGCGGGATTCCGCTCGCCGGCTTCTTCGCGACCGGTGAGATCGGCCCGATCGCGGGCCGCAACGCGTTGCATGGATTCACCGCGTCGATGGCGCTGTTCATCGAAGCCACAAGCTGAACGTCTGCCTCGACGCTCGGCCACAAGAAGAAGTCGTCTCATCCGATAGTGGATGGGGCCGCACGAGCCACACCTGAGGTTCGGGGCTTCGAGGTCTTTGCGTGCCTCGACCTGTTGGCGCCGTTCTCGCGCAAACGCATCTATTTCGCCGCGCTGCCTGGCCCGCACCAATCAGAAGCTTGTCCTGCAGGTGGTCGGGCAGCACCGCTCCTCCCCAAAATCGCCACGGTGTCGCAGTTAAATACAACGCTTCTTGGGCAAACGTCTGCGGAGCGCGACTCCTTCATCGGATACTGACCGCAGCAAAGCACCGGGAGGGTTTGGTGAGGTCGCTCGTCGGCGGGATGTTTGGAAAGTACGAAATCAGGCGGCTGCTCGGCAAGGGTGGGATGGGTGAGGTCTATGAGGCCTATGACACCGCCAAGGGCAGAACCGTCGCATTGAAGCTGCTCACCGATCAACACGCACAAGACGAAACTTTTCGTGCCCGGTTTTTGCGCGAGTCGCGTGCTGCCGCAGTTCTTCAAGAACCGCATGTCATTCCGATCCACGACTGGGGGGAAATCGACGACACCCTCTATATCGACATGCGGCTGGTCCACGGCGAGACGCTGCATGACCTGCTCAAAAAAAGACCCCTTGATCCACAGCGTGCTGTAGAGGTCATCCGGCAGATTGCGGCGGCGTTGGATGCCGCCCACGCGCAGGGGCTGATCCATCGCGATGTGAAGCCCCAGAACATCATTGTCACGCCAGACGATTTCGCTTACTTGGTGGATTTTGGTATCGCCGAGGCAAAGGGTGACACGCATCTGACGATGGCGGGTTATCAAGTTGGCAGCTTCGATTACATGGCCCCCGAGCGGTTCGGAGATGAGGAAGCGACGTCGGCTGTCGACGTCTACTCGTTGGCCTGCGTGCTCTACGAAGCGCTGACGGGCGCCAAACCGTTTCCGGTTCATAGCGCAGAGCAAGTCATTGGCGCTCACATATCTTCGCCACCTCCGCGACCCAGTGCCGTGAATCCCCGCGTTCCGGCGTCGTTTGACGATGTTGTCGCTCGCGGTATGGCCAAACATCCGGACGACCGATACGGCAGTGCCGGAGCGCTGGGACGCGCCGCAAAGCGCGCACTTTCACCAGAACGCCCTCCCCCAGGCCTCCCAGATACATTGCTTGCTCCCCAATACGTAAGTGGACCCCCAAGTTATCCGCCGTTCAATGCCCAATATGGCGCTCCTGCAACGGGTCCGAACGTTGTGGCCGGCACTCAGGAAGGCAACTCAAGACGGTTAGTGGCACTGGCCGCTATCGGAATCGCGGCCGCGCTGCTACTGGGCGGCGTTGCAGTGGTCATCGGTCTTCTCGCCAACCGAAACTCCATCTCGGAGCCCTCCACATCGTCATTGGTTCCCTACACCAGCCCCGTGCCAAGCGCGAATGAGACAGGATCGCCATCAGCGAGCCAGCCGGCCCAAGTACCCACCACGGTCACCTCTGCACCCCAGGACCCGGTGCAGCAACTGCGGCAAATCGCTAGTGGCGACCGGCCATTCGTAACCACGCAACTCGCTGATCGCTGGGTTCCACAACTCAGTTCGAAGCGTCCCGGTGTCGTCGACAACGGCGTCGTATGGGACAACGCGATGACGCTGCAAGAACACCTGCAGCTCAGACAACGTTATCCGGATGTGAGACTGCTGTGGTCCGGTGACTGGTCAACATTCTCCGGATCAGACTTCTGGGTCACGGTCGTCGGCATGACTTATACCGATTCTGCCGGCCCGCTGGCATGGTGCCGGGGCCACGGATTTGACCGGGACCACTGCATCGCCAAGCTCATCAGCACAACGCATGGCGTCCCAGGCAGCACCGCATACAACTGATTTACGACTGGCTTAGCGTCGCGCTCAATTCCGTCACGGCGCCGCCTCATACGCAAAAGCATTGTCAAATGCTTTGCGCGTTGCTTTGATGACGCCCCTCGCCATCAAGAAGTTCCCGCCGCCACCAATAGCGACTCCAAGGCCGAATGGCGCCGCACGGCCAAGGACGATGATTCCGCGCTTTGTTCCGTACTTGGTAATGAAGTGCGTACCAAGCACCCGATTGATCCGGCGGATCGTCTCGATCGGAACCGCCTGCACGCCGCGTGCACCAAGGTGCGAGCCCGTTCTCCCTGCGGCCTTGGATATGCCGCCCGCCATCCCGCCACCCGCTAACAGCATTAGGAGCAGGGCACGCTGACGCTCGTAGTTTTCAACGCGTATCCCGTAGACACTTGCGACCGCCAAGACATGCGAGGCGCTAGCCGTACGGAAAGGTGATTCGGTTACCCGGCGAGGGCATGACGCGCAGCGAAGAGACCAAGTCAGCCGCCGACCGTCGCACCACCCCCTGCCCGGCTTCACCGTCGAGATGCTGCAGAACCGGCGACATCTCCGCCGCCGGTCCCCACGTATTGCGGTCCCTAGCCACCAGGTCGATACCGGCATCAATTCCCCAGCCTCGGCCCAGGCCTTGTCTTCCGGCGCGGTCGACGCCAACCGATTGCACAGGCGCAAGATATCGGCGTCCTGGTCCAGGATGGGCTGCTTGTCGCCGAGGCCGACCTCGGCGATACGGCGTGAGATGGCCCGAACGATCTCGGTGAGTTCAGCGACCGCGGCCAGGCTGCGCGAGGTAGCGCGCAGGGTGAGCCGGGTCCGCGGTTGAACTCCACCGAACCGAGGAAAACTGCCCCAAAATGTGGGACCAAAACGGAGGGCGTAGGGACTGGTGGGCACAAACTCGAACGCAACGCGGCGCGATACCGGCGCACTGGCTAGTCCTTGCCGAACAGATTGGACGGTAGTCCGCCTCTTAGGGGACACGAGGGCAGATGCATCTCGGGTGCTGGGCGCCGCTGGCCTCCCCAACTAGCCTGAGACCGTGCTGGCCATTCCGACCCTCAAATTCAGCTATGGCAATCTGCTGCTCGCGCGCCTTCGCGAGCTTGGCTCGGCCAATATCGAAGAGCTTCTGGGCGACCATGCAACGCGACTCTTCAAGTCTGGGGAGTCAATTGAGAACCCGAAAGCGCGGGCCAGTGATTGTCTTCGGTTCGCGCGAATGCTTGATCTGGTGGTAGAGGACGAGCGCAGGTTCAAGCTGACCGCGTCGGGTATCACGTATGCCGAAAATGTTGATCCCGACAATCCTTGGATTGTCGATGAGACCCAGGCTGGCGTCCTTCGTGACCGGCTATCTGGTAGCGCTGAGCTGGCTGACGACGCCCGAATCGCTCTTCAGATTATTAGTGACACAACCGCCGGCTGGTCCAACGACGATCTAGGGCGCGCGCTAGCGGAGCATTCGAATTCCGGCCAGTGGCAATCGGACCGAACCTTCGAGTCGCAAGGCGCTCGCTACCGAGAACTCCTCAGAGAGAGTGGGCTTATCAATAGAAGCGGTGAACTAACCGAGCAAGGGGTCTCGTTCCTTGGGCGGCAAGCTTCAGTCTGGTGGGTGAATCAAGGCGCCACTTACGCGAAGGAGCGCGATGGAGGGTTCCTGTGGGCGCCGATGCTGAACAGGGCGGGCCGCCCGCAATATCACTGGGACACCATGGATGAGGTTCGCGAAGGTGACATTGTTCTGCATTACAGCAATGGCTCATTGCGAGCCGCGAGCCATGTGACCGCAGCTGCGAGGCCGGCGCCGAACCCGCTCGACGACCAAGCCTGGGAGGCCGCGGGCCGCCTAGTTATGTCGCAGTATCAGGAGCTGAATGAGCCGGTCGCACTAGCCGCTATCGACGAGGGTGCCCGAATTAGGCAGGGTTCGCCGTTCACCGTCACCGGATCCGTCCAGCAGGTGTATCTCGTTCGCCTCCAGGGAGACTTCGTGAACGAACTGGCCCAGCGGTTCCCCGAGCTCGCGCCGCACCTGCCTTCGGTCCCGGCCGCTGCGCGTTCAACGGCAACCCCGGCGGAGGCGCCGACGCTGCCCGAACTATTTCGTGATTTCGCCGAAGCGGTGGAAGCTTCTGGACTCCGCTTCCCAGCCGGCTCGAACCTCGTTCGATCGTTCTTGAGCAGTCTGCTTGCCAAACCCTTCGCAATCCTGACGGGACTCGCTGGTTCGGGCAAGATGAATCGCACTGGTTCTGATGGAGGCTCAGGCTATTGGATTTCGACCAGTGGGTGACCGCTCCGTTTCGTAGCGTAGAACAAAGCGCCGTAGCGGGTTTGGATCTGATCAGATCCTTGCTGCGCACCTCGCATCTTTTCATTCGTCGCGGGCGCCGCTGGCACCGTGGGGACTGCACAGTGTTGGCTAATTCCGCGTGCGGGTTTCGAGTTGTCGGAGCAGGCCGTGGAGTTCGGTGTTGCGGTCGAGGGCACGGTCTGTGAGGGGGTTGACGATGCCGCGCAGCGCGGAGATCGGTTCCCACCGGCGGGGCACCATGATGCGTGCGGAGCGCTTCTCGATTCCGCTGGCGACCTGGGTGGCGACCTCATCAGGGTGGATCGCGGTAGCTAGGTACCGCGGATAGAGCTGTCCCCGCATTCGGGTCACGAGGTCGTTGTCGCCGAACGCGGCGCGGGCGATCGGGGTTTTCACCCAGCCGGGGTAGAGCACACCTGCGGTGGCTCCGTGGATGGCGAGTTCGGTGCGCAGTGCCCGTGCGAACTGCTCAACGCCGGCTTTGGACATCGCGTAGGGGGCGTTCACGGTGCCGTTGAAGTAGGCATATATCGACGCGGTGACCAGTGCGTGGCCGCGGCTGTTAATGATTTGTGGCAGTGCCGCGCGAACGGTCCGCCAGACGCCGAGGAGATCGACCTCGATGATCCGTTCGAACTCGGCGGGGCCGATGGTGGCGATGGTAGCCGGGGGGTCGGCGGCGATTCCGGCGTTGGCGAAAACCACATGGAGACTGCCGAATCGGTGCACCGATTGCGCCACTGCATCTTCCAGCGAGGTGCGGTCGGTCACGTCGACCGCCAGGGCCAGGGTGCGGGCTGGACCGAGGCGGTCGGCGACCGCATCGACCCCGTCCTCGGTGAGATCGGCGAGCACGATGTTGGCGCCGCGGGCGTGCAGTGCTGTGGCGCAGGCGGCGCCGATTCCGCCGGCGGCGCCGGTGATAAGGATGGTTTTTCCGTCGAGGTGTAGCGGCGGGGTCATGGTGGAGAGTCCTTTCGGTGGTGAGTTATCGGTACGTGTGGTTGGTGGGCTGGTGGCGGTCGAGAGCCCGTTGGTCGTTCCAGCCGGCGGGGGCGGCCAGTTCGATGGCGCGCAGGAGGTTGGGGCCGCGGAAGGCGCGGTCGAAAACCGGGCGAAACACGCCGGGGGCCTTGGCCACCAGAGTGTGGGCCTTGGAAGCGACGATGAAGTTGGCACGTTTCTCGATGCCGGCGACCAGCGCGTCCACGACGGTGCCGATGGGCACCATCTTGAACAGGCCCTTGTCGTTGCCGCCCCACAATTGTCGGCCGGCGGGGTCGGCGACCGCGTCGTCCATCATCGGGGTGCGAAAGAAGGTGGGGTGGGCGCTGCCGACTCCGACGCCGAGGTGGCGCACCTCGAGGCGGATGCTGTCGCACATCGCCCAGACTCCGGCCTTGCTCGCGGTGTAGGGACTTTGCAGCGGTGAGTGCGCGAACGCGGCCATCGAGGAGATCGCGAGCAGGTAGCCGCGATGTGCGCGGACGTGAGGCAGCGCGGCGCGGAAGGTGCGCCATACGCCGGTGAGGTTGATGTCGATGACTCGTTCAAACGCCGCTGGATCGAGGGTGACCATCGGTGCGATGGTGTCGATGCCCGCATTGGCGACGACGACGTCGAGGCGACCGAAATGGTCTGCGGCACCAGTGAGCGCGGCCTCAAGACTGCCCAGGTCGCGCACGTCGACGCGAAAGCCGTGGGCCACGGTGTCCGGACCCAGTGCACGGGCTTGATCCTGGGTGAGGTTGGCGTCGAGGTCGAGCAGCGCGAGGTTGGCGCCGCGGGCTCGCAGCGCTTCGGCGAGGGCGGTACCCAGTCCTCCGGTGGAGCCGGTGATGGCGACGGTGCGCCCGGTCAGGTCGTAGCGGGTCATGCGCTGAGCTCCTTCGGATCGGTGCGGGTGAGCGGTACATGGGTGGTCAGGAATCGGATCTGGTCGGCGACGACGCGCTCGAAGGCGTCGCCCATGTAGATGTCGAAGTGACCCTCGGGATAGAGCTTGACCTCCCCGCGCGGGGCTTTGCCGGCATGGCGCAGTGTCGCTTTGGCCGGTGCGACGCTGTCGGTTTCGCAGACGCAGAACAGAATCGGGCAGTCCACGTCGGCGGCTTTGCGGCCGGGAATATGGGTGGTGATATCCAGCGCGATCCGGGCTGCGACCTGGTTGCGGAACGGCGCCGTGGCCGGGACGAGCGCCGGGTAGCCGGGCTGGGCGTCGGGTGCGGCCATCAGCGCGGTGGACCCCGGGGGTCCTGAGGTCGCGATCATCACCGGGTCCTGACCGAGTCGGGCGCCGATCACATCTCGCAGCGCCATAGCGGTGACTTTCGCCGAGGTCCATGGCGACATGGCCAGCACCGACGCGGGTCCGTCGGTGAACGGGCACTGGGACACCACGGCGGCGGTGTTGCGGTCGCGGGCGGCGGCGACGATGACGTGCCCCCCGCCGAATGACGTGCCCCACAACACCACCCGGCCGCGGTCCACCGTCGTGAGGGACCGGGCATAGGCGATGGCGGCCGCCCAGTCGTCGAGTTGACGATCGATGTCGAGAAGTTGGCGCGGTTGGCCGTCGCTGTCGCCGAAGTGCCGGTAGTCGAACACTAGGCAGGCATAGCCGGCGGCGCAGAACCGCTCGGCGTAGGCATCCAGGCGCATGCCGCGCACTCCTCCGAGCCCGTGCGCCATCACGATCACCGGCGCCGGATCGCCGGCGGGCAGGTACAGCCACGCACTGCACTGCACACCCGCCGAGGGGAACCGCACATCAAGTCGCTCAGCCATGAGTTGTTATCTCCGTCGCTCGTGGGGGCCGCAGTGGCCGCGCTCACGCTTACTGTATGGTAGTGATTCCAATAATGGAAGAGCTTCAAACTATGGAATTAGTTCTAGATGTTTCGCTACGATGCGGAGATGACATCGGAAGGCTTGACCCGGACCGCGCGGCGCGCCGCCGCGAACACCCGCGCGATCATCGATGCCGCTGAGGAGCTCATCCTCGAGAACGGTTCCGACGCCATGACCCTGGAAGCGGTCGGCGATCGGGCCGACGTGGCAGTGCAGACGATCTACAACCGGGTCGGCGGCCGGTCCGCGCTGCTGATCGCCGTGGCCGAGCGCGCATTCGAGGAGAACCGCCAGTATATGGACGCCGCCTACGCAGCCCCCGGCACCCCGTTCGACAGGATCCTCAAGGCCGGCGAAGCGTACGCCCGGTTCGCCGCCGAGCGACCCCACCAGTTCCGACTACTCGCCGACCCGCCCAACGAACCGGATGCGCTCGCCCGCGTGGCCGACCTCGTCGAGCACCAGAACGCCAAACTCGCCGCAGCCATCAACGACGGCATCGCAGACGGAACTATCAACCCCCACCTCGATCCGGCCACCACATCCACCGCCCTGTGGGCAGCAATGAACGGCGTCCTGGCCCTGCACTGGCGGGCAGATCGACTCCGCGCCAACGACACCCAAATGCGCGAACTCGTCGCCACCATCACCCGGATGCTCAGCGCCGGTCTCCTCCGCAGATAAAGAGCTACGCACGGTCATCACAAACCTAGGCAAGCAAGCCAGAGCACTGCCTACCGAACCCATGAAAGGCGGGTCATGCCCAAGCGCACCGTCCGCGCGACAGTCAACACCGGCATTGTCGAGGGTTTCACCAGAAATGGGGTGAGCAGTTGGCGTTCCATCCCGTACGCGCGTCCCCCGTTGGGACGGTTGCGGTTTCGGGCGCCACGGCCTGTTGAGCCTTGGCCGGCTGTGCGCTACTGCCACGGATTCGCCTACTGCGCTCCGCAAGAGAAGAAATACACCCTGCTGGGAGTCGGCAAGTTCCAGCCGATGAGCGAGGACTGCCTTACCCTCAACGTCGTTGCCCCCGAGTCGCCCGACGGGGGCCCGCCCGACGGGCCACTGCCGGTGATGGTCTTCATACACGGTGGCGCTTATTTCGCCGGCTCTTCGGCGACACCGCTGTATAACGGCGAATCCATGGCCCGGCGGGGCTGCGTGTTCGTGTCGGTGAACTACCGGCTTGGGGCGTTGGGCTGCGTGGACTTCTCCGCACTGTCGACCCCGAGGACGAAGATCGAGGGCAACCTGTTTCTGCGGGATCTGGTGATGGCGCTGCGTTGGGTGCGTGACAACATCGCTGTGTTCGGTGGCGACCCTGACAACGTGACGATATTCGGGGAGAGCGCAGGCGCGCACGCTGTCGCGACTCTGTTGGCCGTCCCCGCCGCGAAGGGCCTATTCGCGCGGGCGATCTCGGAGAGCCCGGCCAGCGGATTGGTCCGACCCTCCGACGAGGCCGCTGAGTTCGCCGCACGCTTCATCGAGTCGCTCGGAGCCCGCAGGGACGACGCTGCCGACGTATTGATGGCGGCGCGGCCCGCGGAGCTGGTGGACAAGCTCATGCAGTTCGTCAACAGAAGCCCAGAAGACATGCCCGGCGCACTTCCGGTCGGACCCACCTTCGGCACCGACTACCTGCCACTGGATCCGATCGCGGCGATGCGGGCAGGCAAGGCGCACCGGATACCGCTGATCGTGGGAACCAACGCTGACGAGGGCAGGCTGTTCGCCCGATTGCTGAAACTCTTGCCGTTGACAGAGCCGCTGATCGAACGACTGCTAGCCCACACCGACTCCGCAGATCGCGAGCGAATCACGGCCGCATATCCGGGCTACCCGAACCCAGCCGCATGTGTGGAGCTCGCCGCTGATTGCGCGTTTGCGACTGCGGCTTGGCAGATCGCCGAGGCGCACGGGCGGCACGCGTCGGCCTATCTGTACCGGTTTGACTACGCGCCACGCGCAATGCGCTGGTCGGGGCTGGGCGCCACGCACGGAACAGAGCTCCTAGCGGTTTTCGACACCTACCGCTCCCGGTTCGGATCGGTGCTAACTTGCGCCGCCGATAGACGGTCGGCGCTCCACGTCAGCGACGATGTGCAGGCTCGCTGGCGCGCGTTCAGCCAAACGGGCGTGCCGGGCGAGGACTGGCCGGCCCACACCGAGACCGATCGTGCCGTCATGGTCTTCGACCGCCGTTCGCGCATTGAGTACGACCCGCACGCGCACCGTCGGCTCGCATGGGACGGATTCTCGCGGGCCTCAGCGTAAAGAGGCGAAGTCGCCGCCGGCGACTGTCCCAAACACGACACGATTGTGAGACTGAATCGCCCTGGTTCTGCTTGGGCTATTGGATTTCGACCAGTGGGTGGTCGGTCCGTTTCGTAGCGTAGAACGTGGCTTCGTACTCTGCGGGCGGTATGTCGTTGAGGTAGCCGTGCAGGCGGGCGGTGTTGTGCCAGTTGACCCAGCTCAGGGTGGCCAGTTCGACGTCCTCGGCGGTCTTCCACGGCCCGGTTCGTGCGGGTCCGTAGATGAGTTCGGTCTTGTAGGAGCTGTTGACAGATTCGGCCAGGGCGTTATCGAAGCTGTCGCCGACGGTCCCGATAGAGGGCACCGCGCCGATCTCTGCGAGGCGCTCGCCATAACGGATCGACGTAAATTGCGACCCGGCATCGGAGTGACATCGCAAGCCCGCCAACGCTTTTCCACGCGACCAACGAGCCATCTCGATAGCGTCGAGGACCATGCTGGTGCGCATGTGCGAAGCGACTCGCCACCCCACGATCATGCGGGAGTAGGCGTCGGTGAGAAAGCACACGTAGGCCACACCGGCCCAGGTCGGCACGAACGTCAGATCGGTCACCCACAGCTGGTTAGGCGCGGTCGCGGTGAAATCCCGGCCCACCAAATCGGGATGCCGCGGTGCGCCCGGGTCGGGTTTGGTGGTGCGCACCCGTTTGCCCCGCCTGGCTCCGGTGATCCCGGCAGCCCGCATGTGCCGGGCGACCTGATCGCGTCCGATGTCATAGCCGGCGCGGCGGGCCGCTTTCCACAGCTTGCGGGCACCGTAGACCCGGTAGTTGTCCTCCCATAACGCGGTGAGGGCTGGCCCCATCACCGCGTCCCGGCAGGCGCGCGCTGACGGGGTGCGTGCCTTGACGGCGTAGTAGGTGCTCGGGGCCACCTGCACGCCTGCCGATCGCAGGACAGTGCAGATGGGCTCGACCCCGAACTCGTCGCGGTTGGCGTCGATGCAGGCGACTACTTGCGGTGTTGGCGGTCGAGCTCCGCCCCGAAGAAACTCGCCGCTCGCTTCAGAATCTCATTGGCACGCTTAAGTTCTCGGTTCTCCTGCTCAAGATCCTTGACCCGCCGAGACTCCGCGGTCGACACCCCTGGTGCGTAGCCGTCGTCGATATCGGCTTGGCGCACCCAAGACCGCACCGATTCGACGCCGTAACCGAGCTGGCGGGCAACCCGCTGCACCGTCCCGTGCTCAGTGCCCAACCCGGTACGCAACGTACGGACCATCCGCACCGCGGCGGCCTTCTCCTCCGGGCTATACCTACGCGAGGTCGGCTTAGCTGGCGACTGATCCTTCGGCATGACTCCATCCTCGTTTCCAAGGTCAGGAGCCTCCACATTTCCCAGTGCGATTCAAGACTCAGCTCGCGATGAGACTCGGTGAATGGTTCGGCACAGACGAACACGGACGTCATCGCCACGTCGTCGTACCCGTGCGGCCCGACTGGACAGGCCCGGAATCCATCTTTGGTTACGAAGACGCGTTAGGTAAGTCGGTGTCCGGGGCGCCAGTGTGGTTCGTTCCGGAACCGTTCGAGTTTGTTCTCCGCGCGGCGAACGACCCCGAGCACCCGTACTTGCTGATCCTCGATGAGATGAACTTGGCCCACGTCGAGCGGTACTTCTCGGACTTTCTCTCCGGGGTCGAATCGCGGCGCCCGATCTTACCGGATCTGGTCTTCGATCAACCATCTCGTCAATGGGTTCTGCGCGACGTAGAACAGAGGCAGCCGTTGCCACAGAACCTGTTCGTAGTCGGCACAGTCAACGTGGACGAGACGACCTACATGTTCTCGCCGAAGGTCCTCGACAGGGCCTCCACCTTTGAGTTTCGGGTGACCTCAAATGAACTCGACGCCGAACTCCAGCGGCCCATTGCTGCGCCGGCGGGAGAGGACCAGCGAGTGCGCGCCTTCGCGTCGCTGGCGGAAAGCGACGATTGGCAGCGGGAGCATCCTCATCCGGCTCGCGCCGAGATTGTGTCGACCCTTCGAGAGGCGCACGTGATCTTGGCTGGCGCCAACCAAGAGTTCGGGCACCGCACGCTGTACGAGATCCTCCGGTTCTGCGCGTTCTTCGCAGCGACGGGAGACACCGATGCCGATACTCCGCTCGACCTCGCGATGATGCAGAAGGTTCTGCCGAAGGTACACGGGTCGCGACGGCGCGTCGAACCCGTTCTGACTAAGCTCGATTCGCTGGCAGTAGGCGCCGGTCCGGCCCCGCGGCTACCTATCACGCACCACAAAATTGTCCGCATGATCGAGTCCGTTCGCGCGAACCAGTTCGTCAGCTTCGCTGAATAGCCATGTCCCAGGGCTCGGTGCAGTTGGCGCTTCACAATGTCGATGGTCACATCGTCGGTCAACTGCTGGTCGCCAACCTTCCGGACCGGCAGGACACAACGTACTCAGCGCGCGGTGATGTCGCACTGCGCGAAGCGGCGATCTACCGGTACGAAATCGAAATGCTTTCCGGCGCAACGGAAGTAAAAGTTGAGCCACGCGAGCTGTTCGATCCCGACGATGCGAGTTGGAAGCAAGGGCGGCTACGTCCCGGTCAAGCCGTTGGGCGTCTGCGGATCCGAGTCGTTGATGCCGCAACGGAGCTAACAGGGACGACCGAAGTCGACGTCCTGGCAGTCAAACTGGACCACGAGACTGAGTATCGCCAGATGCTGACTGACATCTCCTCGTTCGCTGCTGAGGCATTATTGCAGGGATTTGCGCCAAGTTTGTTGGATCTTGCGCCAAGCGAGTTGCCTCCCGAACTTCTGTACCTCCGCTTCGCGATGATCGCGGCGTACCTACAGGATCCAGCGTTCGAGGCCGCGATTGCGCGTGTCACCTCGCAGCCACACCGCACATGGGTGTCTGAGCAAGAGATCCGCCCGGTTGGATCGCCGTTTCCAGCGGGGCCCGCTTTTCGTCGCGCGGTGTGCGCGCCTGGTCGACGGGTGCCGTGGAGGGGTGGTTCGGCCGCACTCGTTTCGCTGCCTGCCGCTCTCACCCGTGACCGCACCGAAGCGAGCGTCGACAACTCGGCTAATCAGTTCGTCAAGTTTGCTTTAGAGCGTTGGCGAGCCGTCGCGCTCGAATTGTTGGATGGGCTGGCCGCGCAGAAGGTTGAGTCAGGGCCGCTGCGCCGCGGTCAGCAGATCGCTGCTGAGATCGCTGCTCAACTCGACGAATACCTAGCGCACCCGCTTTTCCGCGAGGTCAGCTCACTACGGAGAATGCCAACATCGGACCAGGTGTTACTCAAGCGCGCGGGCTACCGCGAAATTTTCCGAACGTTCGCGATGACTGAGTCGGGCCCTACCCTGCGGATTGATCACAAGGATATGACCGATGCCTTCGCAGCTTCGCAACGCAACATCGCAACGCTCTACGAGTTCTGGTGCTTTCTCGCGGTAGTGAATTCACTCGGACGAGTGTGCGGGCACGACCAGACAGCGCGTGCCTTCACCGTCGCTGCCGATGGCACCTCCATGACTATGCGATCAGGCCGCGCATCGAAGTTATCGTGGTCTGTCACACGAGGAGGCCGTCCACTTCGTGTCGACGTCTTCTTTAATCGGACGTTCGCCGGAAGAGATGATCGACGGGGCTCATGGAGCCAAGCGATGCGTCCTGACTGCTCGGTGCGCATTCGACCAGAAGGCAGCACCCCTACGCGCGTCCCCGCGCAAGAGCTCGAGATCTGGCTCCACTTCGACGCGAAGTACCGTGTCGACAATCTGCTCGCGCAGCTGACACCAACTCCTGATTCGGATGAGTTGCTTGGCGAATCGACGACCCCTGGCGGCGCTAAGCGCGACGACCTGCTCAAGATGCACGCGTACCGAGACGCAATCTCGCGAACGGCAGGAGCGTACGTGCTGTATCCGGGATCAGAGATCAAGGACATCCGACGACATCCGGGCTTCAAAGAAGTGTTGCCTGGCCTCGGCGCCTTCCCGCCGTTGACAGTGAGGGCCTGCCATCGTCATCGGAGGCCCTCGACCACTTCTTGAGCGATGTGCTCACACATGTCGCTAGTCAAGTCACGCGCGACGAGCGGCATCGCTTCTGGACCGCGACCGTGCATCGACCTGGTGAGCCCTCACTTACGTCATCACTGACAACGGACTTTCTGGACGAACCTCCTGCGGATACGGATGTGCTTCTCGGTTTCGTCCGAAATGATGAGCACCTTCGATGGATAGAACGGTTGCGGCAGTACAACATTCGTGCGGGAGATCGGGTTGGCGCCGTCGAAATCGGCGGGCGAGAGCTCGGTGCCAAGCTTCTTCTCTTGTACGAGAACCGGAACGGCTCCCTCCATGTGGCCCGCGCTGCAAAGGTAGCGCGCTGGCGGCCAGCGACGGCAGGCGACTTATTGGCCACTGGGTACCCCAGCCCCCGCGGCGATATCTACTTCGTGGCCGACCTCGAGTTCGTCGAACATCTGCCCATGTGGGCCGACTCGATCGACCTCGAGCTTCTGACATCGAAGGTCCGTGACGGGGCGCCAATTGTCGTGACCTGGTGGGACGTCGTCCGAGCAGCGTCGATCGTCGAACCCTGAGCCGATGGGCGACCTAGGCGGCGTCGATGCCCGTTGACACGTCACACCCCCGGGGGCACCCGCTCTTCGCGCTCGTCCGCATCTCGTGCCGGAGCGCGGTGAAGTCCGTGATCGTTTTTGTGCTCACCGTCGCCGCCGAGCGGGCGTTGCGGCCGATGGCTTCGCGCTTGGACGACTGACATTGCAAATCTCTAGTTGTGAGACATACCGCGCGAGTAGCAAGTGGGCGTGGTGAAACCCACTTCGGTGTCGCAAAACTCGACTCAAAAACTGCATGGCAAAAACTGACTATGGCCGAGGCGGCAGGGCCGAAAGCCACCCATCCGAAAGCAATTCAAGCAACTGCCCATCCGGATCGCGGATCATCGCCATCGCTTCCGTCACCGTCCCCTCGATCACCGCTCCCCCGAAGTCCGCAACCGTCTTCAACACGCGGGAAAGATCGGACACTGAAAACGAGATGTGAGTCAGCCCAATCTGATCCATGACGCGTTCCGACCCGGTGTGAACCTGACGCTTTGAGTAATCCATCAGTTCGAGCACAAACCCGTCGCGCACCAGGTAGGTCGCATGCACCCCGAGCGGCTCGGGAAGCTGCACAAGCTTGGCGGTGGGGCCGTCGGGCGGATCAAGCTCCCACCAGAACTGAAAGCCGAGCACAGACTCGTAGAAACGCCGCGACCGCTCGCAATTGGAGACACACAATCCGACATGGTTGAAGGTCGTGCGGTGACTGCTCATCGCGGCCTTTCTCGACAGAACCCAAGAGCGTAATAATGCAAAGATAGTTTAAATAGCAGAGCTCTCGTCGCGGTGGAGGACCTTCCAGATGACAACCCGTCCGGACGTCACTCATGACGCGGTAGTCGACTTCGACCACCATTCCGACGAGTTCAACCTCAACCAAGAGACAGTCAACGCCGAGCTGCGCCGGGAGTGTCCGGTCGCGTGGAACGAGAACTACGGCGGATTCTGGTTCCTCAG
>Ga0335072_10001202_pt1 | contig 42963 bp, 38 predicted proteins | sample Lox_Sample_21_FD_206725 | JGI IMG/M metagenome (GOLD analysis project Ga0335072, IMG submission 206725) | Soil microbial communities from Loxahatchee National Wildlife Refuge, Florida, United States - Lox_Sample_2.1 | ecosystem: Environmental > Terrestrial > Soil > Wetlands | place: USA... | reverse complement strand
ATTCGAGGAACGCCTGCGACCTGCGCCGGTATGACGGTCATCAGCATCGTCGACGGCAGCGGATAGCGGCCGCTCGGAACATAGCAGCCGACAGCTTCCAGAGGCCTGATCTGCTGGCCCACTGTCAGTCCGGGTACTTGCTCAAAATTCCAGTTCTTGGGCAATTGGCGTTGTGAGAAGCGGCGAATATTCTTCGCCGCCATTTGAACCGCCGAACGAAAGGCAGGCGACGCGTTGCGCCAGGCCTGCTGCGTCTCGTCTTCAGAAATACGTAACGGTATCTGTTTCGAAATGCCATCGAGACGCATTGCATGCCGGCGCAATGCGGCATCGCCGCCTTTGCGCACGGCCTCAATGATGCGTCGAGCAACAGGCGTGACGCGCTCGTCGACCTGATTGCGCCGGTTTTCAAGCTTCGCGATCAAGGCCCGCGACCGCTTCGCGTCCCGTCCGGCCGTATGCAGCACTTTCATCTACAAAACCACCTTGCTGAGCGGGTATTCGACAATGCCGGTAGCGTTTGCCGCTTTGAGCTTTGGGATTACATCGCGGACAACTGTTTCTTCCAGAATGGTATTGACCGCGACCCAGGAAGGATCGCTGAGTGCCGAGACGGTGGGCGAGTTCAGCGCGGGCAAGACCGAGAGGACGGCGGCAAGGTTCGACTTTTGCACGTTCAGCATCAGGCCGACCTGCCCCTGCGCTGCGATAGCTCCCTGCAGCATGAGCGCAAGGTTGTCGATTTTCTGTTTCTTCCAGGGATCGTTGTAGCTTGCCGGATTGGCGATGAGATGTGTCTCGCTGGCCATGACGGTGTCGATGATACGCAGCCGGTTTGCTTTCAGCGAGCTTCCGGTTTCGGTGACTTCCACGATTGCGTCTGCCAGCGTGGGAGGCTTGACTTCGGTCGCGCCCCAGCTGAATTCAACTTTTACCGATATGCCCTTTTCGGTGAAGTAGCGCTTTGTGACTTCAACCAGTTCTGTTGCGATGATCTTGCCGGCAAGGTCTTCCGCTCTCTGGTAAGGCGAATCATCGGGCACGGCCAATACCCAGCGAACGCGCTGGCGGCTCTGTTTGGCGTAGACGAGGCTGGTTACGCTCTTTACGGTGCGGCCGCTTTCGATGACCCAGTCGATTCCGGTCAGTCCGGCATCGAGTGCGCCGTGATCGACGTAACGGGCCATCTCCTGCGCGCGGATCAGCGTGCATTCGATTTCGCTGTCGTCAATCGACGGAAAATAGGAGCGGCCGTTGGCGTAAATGTTCCAGCCTGCGCGCTGGAAGAGTGCGATGGTTGCGTCCTGCAGGCTTCCTTTGGGAATACCAAGCTTTAGCTTGTTCGCCATCAGCGCACCTCCGCGGTGGCGTTTATCGCAATTGGCCGCGTGAAGCAACTCACTGTGCCTTCGTGGCAGACAAGGCCGTCGCCTTCGACCTGCACGCGGTAGAGGACCGTGTCCTGATCGCAGTCGGTCGAGGCTTCAAGAACACGCAGGCGATTGCCGCTGGTTTCGCCCTTCATCCACAGCTTCTGGCGGGTGCGGCTCCAGAAAGTAACGAATCCGCTCTCCAATGTTTTTTGATAACTGGCTTCATTCTGGAAGCCGACCATGAGTACCTGGCCGGTTGCGGCGTCCTGCACAACGGCCGGCACCAGACCATCCATCTTGGCAAAATCAATTGCTGTATCCGTCATCGCTCATCCTTTGTTTGATCACCCGGTTTCGCGCTCTTATGCAGACGGCAGATGCAAAAAGCCCGCCTGCGCTTAGCGCATCGGCGGGCTTTGGTCCTTTGATTCCGGCTTTTTACTCTAAGCCATAAGGATTCGCCGACACGCTCGTCACATGATGATGGTGATGATGACGATGGTGAAGGTGAATCTGCATCTGCTTTGAAAATAGCCCGATTGCGGAACGCTGTCAACCTGGGTTGCCGTAGATTTATGGAGCGAACCGTGTGGCCGAAAGGAAATCAATCGGATGTTTTGTCTTGCCTTCGAGCGCAAGATCGGCGAGCACTTCACCAAGAACACTGGTGAACTTGAAGCCGTGCCCCGAGAAGCCACAGGCGATCACGATCTGCGAATAATCGGGATGTTGGGAGACGACAAAGTGCTCGTCAGGGGTCATGGTGTACATGCAGGTAGCCGCATGCAGCAGTTTTCCATTGAGAGCCGGGATATAAGCCGCGAGTTGTTCGCGGATCTCAGCAATGTCCGCTTCCTGAATGCGGCGCTCGATCGATTGCGGGGTGCAGATGTCTCCACCAGAGTGGATGGCGGCTTTCACTCCGCCATGCTCGCCGTCGATCGCAGGGAATCCGTAGAAGATGACATCCCCGCGCGTCTGCCAGATGTAGATGGGCAGGCATCGCGGCGAGAAGTACGCGACGTTTTCTATGGGCTGGAACCAGGCCATCACATGCCTCCGGACGTGCAGGAACATTGACGGCAGTTTCAACAAATCACCGGCCCATGCACCTGGGGCGAGAACGAGGCGCTCAGCTGCATAAGCCGCTTTCGGCGTTACCACCCGAACCATACCGGAAGCGGTCACTTCCCATTCGTTGACCGGCTCCTCAAAATGCAATTCTGCTCCATGCTGAGCCGCCAATTGCAGATGCGCCTTTATCGCCTCTTCCGGACGCAGGAAACCAGCCTTCGCTTCATAGACTGCGGAGTCATCTGCCTTCGGATGAAGCGCGGGGAATCTCCGCCGGATTTCTCTTTCATTGAGCAATTCATGCGCGAGGCTGTGTTCTTTGGCGCTGCGCAGGCTCCCTTGCACGACTTCGCCGTTTTCGGGTCCGAGAAACAGGGCTCCGGTGATGGTGAGCAACTGCCGTGAGGTATCGCGCTCCAGCTGTTCCCATAATTCATAAGCCCGCAGCACCAGCGGCACGTAGGCCGGGTTCTCGTGGTAAGCCTGACGGATGATGCGCGAGTTGCCGTGGGACGAGCCGCGGTCGTGCACCGGAGAATATTGCTCCAATCCAAGGATGCGTTTACGGCGAGGGACGCGCTTACCTCGCGCGGCAAGATGGCACGCGGCAGCGCTGCCGACTCCACCCAGCCCGACTATGATGACGTCGAATGCTTCTGCCATGGGTTCCGTGTAGATTATCGTGTCACCAGCAGAAAAAAGAACTTCATTGCCGCCTGCTTCGTCTAGGATGTTCACCATGCCGATTCCAGTAAGTAAGAGCCTGCCGTCAACCGTCGCGAAATCTCTGCTGCTTTTCCTGATGGCCGCTGTGGGAGTGACGCAAGTCAGAGGCAAGACGATCGAAGGCCGCAACGGCGTCATGCTGCCTGCGCCGCCTCCGACAGCAACGGATACGGTAACCGATGATCTGCACGGCACCGAGATCGCCGATCCGTATCGGTGGCTTGAAGACGCAAAGAGCCCTGAGACACGGGCCTGGATCGCCTCGCAGATGAAGTACACCGAGGAGTATCTTTCGCAGATCAAGATCCGGCCGCAGATCATAGATGATCTGACAAAGCTGCAGCGCGTCGACGTCTACTCGGTTCCGGCGGAATACAGCGGCAAGATCTTCTTCGAGAAGCGGCTGGCCGATGAGAATCAGGCTTCGATCTACGTGCGTGAAGGCTGGAAAGGCGCGGATCTCCGGCTGGTGGACGCGACCAAACTCAGCGCGGACCAGAACACGTCGGTGACGATCAACGACATCTCCCGCGATGGCAGGTTGCTGGTCTATGGCATACGGCAGGGCGGCGCAGACGAGGAGTCGGTGCATGTTCTCAATGTCGGGACGAAGCAGGAGCTGCCGGACATACTGCCCAGCGCCCGTTACTTTGGCGTGAGCCTCAGTCCGGACGAGCATGGGCTTTACTACGCGCAGTTTACGCATGAAGGCACGACTGTCCACTACCACAAGTTCGGCACACCCGTTGCCGATGACGCGATGCTCTTCGGCAAGGAGTATCGCGGCGAGAAGCTGGGCGAGATGGAGCTGATTGGCGTGCGCGTGTCGGACAACGGGCGCTATCTCATGATCATCATCAGCCGCGGCGTTCCGGCGACGCGGCAGGACATTCTGGTCAAAGACCTGCGCAAGCCGGACAGCGAGATTGTGCCACTGGTGTATGGTCTGGAGGCGCGCACTTCGGCGGTGAACGTCGGCGACCGCTTCTTTCTCTCGACGGATTATCAGGCTGCGAACAAGCGCATCGTCGAGGCGAAGCCAGGCGAATCGCCGGAGCAATGGAAGACGGTCATTCCTGAAGGCAAGGACGTGATCGACGGCTTCAACATCGTCGGCGGCAAGCTGTTTGTGCGGCGGCTGCACGATGTGAAGACCGAGACTTCCATCTACTCGCTGAATGGCAAGCAGATCGGGCAGATCGCGTATCCGGGCATTGGGTCCGGCACGGACGTGATAGGACGCCCTGAGCAGACGACGGGCTTCTACGTCTTCCAGTCGTTCATTCTGCCGCCGACGATTTATCGCTACGACACGAAGACGGGTAAGACGGACATTTTCTTTCAGCCGAAGGTCCCATTTGACTCCTCACAGTTTGAGATCAAGCAGGTCTTCTATAGCTCGAAAGACGGCACGCGCGTTCCCATGTTCATCGCCGGCAAAAAGGGCCTGAAGCAGGACGGCAGCGCGCGGCTGCTGATGACCGGATACGGCGGCTTCGAGCTGCCCATGCTTGCCGAATGGAATCCGGAATACGCCTGGTGGCTGCAGCAGGGCGGCTACTTTGCCCAGCCCAACCTGCGCGGCGGCGACGAGTATGGCGAGGCGTGGCATAAAGCGGCGATGTTCGAGAAGAAGCAGAACGTCTTCGACGACTGGTTTGCCGCGGCCGAGTACCTGATCCAGAACCACTACACGACGCCGGAGCGCTTCGCCATTCGCGGACGCTCGAACGGCGGACTGCTGATGGGCGCGTCGATTACGCAGCGGCCCGACCTGTTTGGCGCGATCTGGTGCGGGTACCCGCTGCTCGATATGCTGCGCTACCAGAACTTCCTGATCGGGCGGTTCTGGACGACGGAGTACGGCAGCGCGGACAATGCTAAGGATTTTGCCTACCTGCTCAAATATTCTCCTTACCAGAACGTGAAGCCGGGAACGAAATATCCGGCGATCATGTTCTTTACCGGCGACAGCGACACGCGGGTCGATCCGCTGCACGCGCGCAAGATGACGGCGCGGGTGCAGGCGGCGAACGGGGGCGACCGTCCGATTCTGCTGCATTACAGTCTGAAGGGCGGGCACAGCTCGGGCGTTTCGTTGACACAGCTTGTGGATGATCAGGCGGATGAGCTGGCGTTTCTCTGGAATGAGACGAGCGCGCCGTAGCACCCCCTCCCCCCTCCCTGTCTTCTTGCCTTCCTATATTTTTCAATACTTTAGCGGGGGATCACCCCCCGCTATATCGCTGATTCTGCTTGGGTTAGTTGGTTTCTAGTGTTTTCAATGACTTTCGGGAGGATCCGGGTTTTCTCTGAAATGGAAAACGCCCGCATATGCGGGCGTTTTGTTGATTTCTTCTCTTATTTCTATTTTAGCAGGTTGAGCGAAATAGTACGCCAAAGCCATTTTTGCCTGCAAGTACTTTATTTACTTATGGTTATGAGAGAGACGACTATTCCGGGGGCTTGACAACGGCTGACGGAGGACAACGACTTCAGTGGCCTGCGAATAAGTGTATAAACCATGGGAAGATCACACGTGTAGCGACTAATAAGGGTGCGCTGTAAGAAAGAATTTTGATCCATGCTCGCCCTCGCTTGACTCGATCTCGGCCTTTCCATAGGCCAAATGCAGTTTTAGGGCATGTTGCCAACCCGGTGACTAGAAAGCTTACAAGACAAAGTGATGCCCAATAGCGGGCGCCAGGCGCATGCCCCGGGATGTTCTGGCCGGAATCGTAGTTAGACTCGATTGCCAGAAGAAGCTCCAAAGCTTGTATTTGATTTGAAGTGTTAATTCCTTGTTTGAGTAGCGTTCGTGCTTCTTGCTTGAAATCTCTACTAGGACTTCGACTGATGTTGGCAGCAAAAATAACCGCAAACATTAGTATCGCTATCATCCCACCAATGAATGCTATGACAGGACCCGCGTCCGACCATATTTTTTGCCATCTGGGCGGGGCAATGTCTAGCGCCCAATTTTGCAATTTACCAAACAACGCTTGTGCGAGATCATCCTCGTCAGGAGAAACATCCACCGTAAGTCCTTCAGAATAGGACGAGTTCAGAGAAACTCGCACCTTAATTTTCCCTGCAGCCACGTCGACTAGAAAGCCTCGTGCGATTTCATCTCGCAAGTTAGACAGCGCTGAAAGTTCTGCAAAATCTGTGGCAATAACAGTGCGCCCGCCGCTCAAATATATTGTCAGGGTTCGGCTATCAGGTCTCCAGCGAATTTGTTGTTCAACAACATCGCGCATTTCTTCAACAGCTTTTGTAGCCTCCTCCAGAGAATGCCCACTTGCAACCGCTTTGCGTATGCTGTGGTCGATTTTGGCGCTCACTCTGTGATCTGCCTCGGACTGCATCTTTTCGAAACAATCGTCGATGACCGCGTCGAGTTCTTCCAGGCTTTTTTCATCAATTAGCCAAGGTCCGGGTAGACGAAGTTCGGTCGGATAAGAAATGGACGGCATACTGTCTTGTGGAGCTCCCCGCCTCTAGCTTGCCTTGCAGACAAGTAGTTGTACAGCATTTCCCGAACTTCAAAGTGTTTTCTGATACCGGTGCTTATCTGTTCGCTTTCCGGTTGTGGATTGTAGCGGCCCAGTGGGCTAACTGTGGGCCTTGCTTGCGCAAGGCTTCGCACGAACGTTGTTCGCGCGGGTCCTTCGGCTTCCCCTTCGCTATGCTCAGCGTTCGCTTAGGATGACATTGGTGGGGAGAAGCCGGCATTCGTGTCTCTCGGTACATCGTTGAGATCCTTCGCTTCGCTCAGGATGACGGCAGTTGGACGGCCAGTGCCCCTTATGCGACGGATGGAGGGTCGGCGAAGCTCTTGCCCCAGTCTCTGCTCAGGTCTTGCCATTCCAGGTTTTGCTGTTCGATGAGGGCTAGTTTTCTGGCTCGTCTCCAGCCTTTTAGCTGCTTTTCTCTGGCGATGGCGGATGCGGCTGTTGCGTAGCGCTCGAACCAGACCAGGTGGTGGCAGCGGTATTCCTTGGTGAATCCGTCGTGCGTGCCTTGTTGGTGTTGTTGTACTCGACGTTCGAGGTTGTTGGTCATGCCTATGTAGAGAACCTTTGTCCGGCTGGACATGATGTAGGTGTAGTAGGTTCTTGGTGGCATCGCTTCAGCTTAGATTGCTTGTTCGTGGTTGTCGTGATGGCTTTGGTAATGGGTGCAGAGCTTTAAAGCCAAATACGGGCCGAGCCTTGCTCGGCTTCGCACGAACCCTTCGACTTCGCTCAGTGCAGGCTAGAAGCGTGTTCGCGCGGGTCCTTCGACTTTGCGCCTTCGGCGCTTCGCTCAGGATGACATTAGTGGGGGAAGAAATGAAAAAGCCCCAGTAAAAACTGGGGCTTTTTCGTTTGCCCCGGACGGCCAGTCCGCCGCCGGAGGCTTGCTGTTTTTCTCTCAGTACAGGCTGCGGCTTGTGGCTAGTGCTTGCTGACCATGTCCATTACGTCTTTGCGCAGTTCGAGGCGGCTGGCTTCACGGGTGTAGAACATGTGGCCGCCGGGGTATTCGTGGACGGAGACGCGGGTGGGGTCGGTGCCCATCTCCGGCATCTGGTCGACGGTGAGGACGGAGCCCATGAAGGGGCATGACAGGTCGTTCCAGCCGTGGGCGATGATGACGCGCATCTTGGGGTCGGCGGCGACGGCCTGCCGCAGATCGGTGACGGAACCTTTGCGCAGCGCGTCGCCGCCATCCCAGAGGCGGTTCACTTCATACGAAAGCGCGTTGTAGCGGGCATCGACTTTCCAGCCCACGACGCGGGTGACGAAATCGACCATCGCGGTGGTGGTGGGGGCGATGAGGGTTTCGAGCAGCGGGTCGTTCGAGCGCTGGTCGGGTGAGTAGGGGAACGGGTCGTAGGCGGTGACGTTCGAGTCGTAGACGGAGCCGATCTTGCCCTCTTCGCGGTGGACTTCGCGGAGGTAGGCGCCGGTTTCGAGGCGTCCGCCGGAATACTTGACGAACTCGGGGTCGAGGCCGGTCATTTCGGTGACCTTCTTGATGATGCGGTCGGTGGCCTCGGGGTCGGTGCGGCCCTTGAAGAGGTCGGTGGCGTAGTCGCCGAGGGTGTAGGCGATGACCTGCTGCATGGCCTCGGGCGTGAGCTTGTGCTCGCGCTCAAGGTGCGCGGCGGTGATCGAAGGCAAGGTGACCATCCAGGGGATGGGCGAGAGGTCGCCGTTTTCATCGATCGTGGGGTTGAGGTAGGGCGAGACGAGGACGACGCCGTTCATGGCGACGCCGAGCTGCGACTGCAGATAATGCGTGATGCGCGGGCCGCGGAAACCGCCGTAGCTCTCGCCGACGAGATACTTGCGGGAGGTGAGGCGGTCGTTCTTGACCAGCCAGTCGTAGACGACGCGCGAGAGATATTCGATATCCGGCTGAGTGCTGTAGAAGAGCTTTTTTGCCTCCGCCTCGGGGACCGACGCGCGGCTGAAGCCGGTGCCGATGGGGTCGATGAAGACGAGGTCGGTGAAGTCGAGCCAGGTGCCGGGGTTGTCGACCAGCGTGACGGGGTCGGAGGGGCTGTCGCCTTCGTTGCCTACGCCCTGAAGGTGCTTGGGGCCGATGGCGCCGAAGTTGAGGTAGACGGACGATGCGCCGGGGCCTCCGTTGAAGGCGAAGGTGACGGGGCGGTTGGGGCCTTCGACGGTGTAGGCGGTGAAGACGACCTGGCCGGCTTCCTTGCCTTCCTTGTCGCGCGTGGGCAGCGTGCCGACGGTGACGGTGTAGTGCAGCGTCTTGCCGTTCAGCTCCATGCTCTGCTGCACGTGGGCGTCGGGCGGGAGCGGCGGCAGGGCTTTGTCTTTGTCTGACTTTTCAGACGCGGCGGCTTTGTCCGATTTATCGGCGGGCTTGTTGTTGTCGGCTTGTGCGTGGATGGGCAACGAGGCGGTGAGGCAGATTGCAGCGATGGCTGCAGCATGTCGGATGTTGTGAAAGTGCATGTGGATACGATACATGGAGATGCGCGTTGCTTCACGCGATGCGTTGGGTGGTGCTTGTTTTTGCGGTGGGTTGAGGGTAGTGGTTCCCACCCTTTTTCGTGCTGATCGATGCAAATAAGCAGATCCTTCGCTACGCTCAGGATGACAGCGGTCGAAAATTCTCTCTACTGCTTTGTGTCGAGCGGGTGCTGCGCTTTCTCGAAGAACTCGTTCTGCAGTTGCAGGCTGGTGTCGTCGGCCTTGATGGCGCGGAGCGCGCTGGCGAGGTCGCTGACGTATGCCTTCATGTCGGCCTGACCGAGCTCGAGCGTTGCCGCGCTGCCGTCTCCCGCGTAGTGATTGGGAAAACGCGCGTACCACCAGATGCCGGTGTAGACATTGTCCGGCAGGTGCAGGCGGGCCTGGTCGGCGCCCGATTCCTGCGCGGCGCGGTCCTGGTGAACGAGGTCGGGACGCGTGACCATGGTGTGCGCGGTCTCGGATTCGCCGGCGTGCATGTCGACTTTGGAGTGCTCGGCGGGGCGGCCGGGATAGTTTGCATGCCAGCGATAGATGTAGACGACATAGTCGTGCGGGCTCTGTAACTGTGACTGAGCGAAATAGGGCAGCAGGCTTTCATTGCCGCCGTGGCCGTTGACGATGACGATCTTTCTGCAGCCGTTGCGGCCCATTTCATCCGTGGTTTCCTGCAGGAGATCAAGCTGCATGTGCATGCTGTAGGAGAGCGTGCCCGGCTCGTGCTCTGCTTCGGCGATCTGGCCAAAATAATAGGCGGGGAAGATGACGGCGTATTCTTCCGCGGCGGCATGTTCGGCGGCGTAGCGGACATTGATGAGATCGGTGCCGAGGGGCAGGTGCGGACCGTGCTTCTCGATGATGCCGAACGGAAGCATGCAGACGCCCTGCGCCTGATGGATGGCGGTGACGAAGTCCGGGCCGGTGAGCTCTTCCCACTTGGCCGATAGCTTCGTTTCAGTCTGGGCAAGGCTCGCCACGGATGCTGCGAGCAGGGTGAGGGCGAGGCATTGGATCTTCAAAGCGGCTTCTCCGGACATTTGTTACGAAACGCCATGATACGGGAAAAGAAATCGGATTTTCATGCCGTAAGGCGGAGACTTTGAAGGACAAGCCGAATCTAAGGTGTAAAAATTGTTCCCGGAAGGAGTTTTCATCGTGCCGCATACACCCGAGGAGATTGAGAATTTGAAGCATGCTCCGGCTGTGCCCGGAGTCGAGGATCTTTTTCTGCGCCGCTGGAGCCCGCGCGCGTTTGCCGACAAGGATGTTTCCGACGACGACCTGAAGAAGATCTTTGAAGCTGCGCGATGGGCCGCGTCCTCTTACAACGAGCAGCCGTGGCGCTTCTTTCTGGGGCGGCGCGGCGATGCGACTTATCAGAAGATTTTCGACGTGCTGGTGGAATTCAACCAGGGATGGGCGAAGAGCGCTCCTGTGCTGATTTTTTCGGTTGCGAGCAACAAGTTTGCGCAGAGTGGAAGCCCGAACCAGTATTCGATTCATGACACGGGGGCGGCTACGGGGTATCTTTCGCTGCAGGCCACGGCGCTGGGGATGCATACGCATTCGATGGCGGGCTTCGATCACAGCAAGGCGCGGAAGACCTTCAATGTTTCGGCGGACTATGACGTTGGCGCGGTGACGGCGCTGGGGTATCTGGGCGATCCGACGACGCTGCACGATCAGCTGCGGGCGCAGGAATTGTCGCCTCGACAGAGGAAGTCGCTGAGCGAGATTGTGCTGGCGGACTGGGACAAGCCCGCGCTGTAAATTGTGCGCCCCTTCGGCTTCGCTCAGGGCAGGCATTTCGACGGCGGTCTGGTTGCGCCTACGTTAGCCCGCGAAGTCTATGACTTCGCTCCTGCTAACATGGGGCACCCGCGGGATGACGTTGTAGAGCCACTTGTCCCTACTGCACGCTGGCGTCGAAGGTTGCGGTTTCTACTGTGTTAGCGTGCTTCATCTGTACAAAGATGCGGTAGTTGCCGGATGTGGGGAATCCATAGGGGAAACCGACGGTGTCAGGGATGGATTGTGAGTTGCCGCTCATGTCCATCCCCGGCATGTCGCCCATGTTGCCGGAGCTGCTTCCATTCTGCGCCTGCGCCATCATGAGCGCGGCCATCGAGACAGTTCCTGAAGGATGGATGTGGGCGAAGACGGTGCCGTCGGTCTTGACGAATGCGGCGTGGCCGACCATGCCCATGTATAGGGCCATGTCCTTTGGCGGCTGGCCCTGCGCGTCGAGCAGGGTGAAGGTGAAGTCTTCCGGGGTCTTGGCAGTCAGGGTTGCAGGGCGCTTCCAGACCATCGTGTAGCCATCGGGCAGCTTGTCGCTGGCGCTGGTTTGCGTTCCGCTGCCGTCCCATTTGAGGGCGGTGGCGGTGCCTTCGGCGTCGTCTCCGGCGAGTTCGCGGCCGCGGATGAACGGCACTTTGATGGATGTGACGAGCGTCTCAGGGAAACCGTTGGCGTGGACCACGTCGGCGTAGAGCTTGTAGGTCCCGGCGGGCATTGTGGGCAGCGCCAGATGGAAGTCGCCCGATCCCACCTGATCGGGGTGCAGGTGGAAGACCACGTCCATCGCCGGCCAGCGGATGGCGTAGAGATGCATGATGTGGTTGTGGTCGGGAACGAAGTCATCGAGCTTGCGGGCGCGTACCCAGCCGGGATCGATCATTTTAAGGTCGAGGAGGTTGCCGGGCTGCAGCGTCGCGTTCATCTGCAGCGGCTTGTAGATGTAGGATGCGTAGTCGGCGGCGTCGGCGTTCCACCATTTGCCGCCGAGAATGACGCCCGCCACCAGAATCACAAATGCAACCGTCATGGCTACATATGCGCGGCGCCGGTTTGCGGGCGGCGCTGTCCTGCCCGGAGGAAGTTGCGCTTCACGCGCGGCGGCTCCGATGATGCCGACCATGCCCAGGATGAGTATGACGCCCAGGGCGGCGAGCATGAGGCCCAGTCCATGCTGCATTTTGCGCGTGCCGATCGCGGTTGCGGGAACGGGGATTGAGAGCACGCCCCGGCCTTGATTGCCGCTGGCCACGAAGCGCACCTGCCACGATCCTGCGGCCATGATCCAGAGATGGCCGGTGAAGAACTGCGCGTCATTCGACGGCTTGGTCATCGAGTCGGGGACGGGAGGATGTTTGGACGCGTCGCCGGTGAGGAGCATCGGAGCGATGGTGATGGCATCGACGCCGGGAGTGCTGGAGCGTACTTCGATTTCAGCGACGCCGGGGATGACCAGCGGCGGCCGGATGACGACGAACAGTTTGTACGGGCCGGCCTGGCCTTCGGCGTAGACATCGGGGCTGCCGACGTGGGCGCTCGCGGGCAGGGCCGAAAGCAGAACAAGCAGGCAGGCAAGCCAGTGGAGCGATTTGAGTCTCTGCATCAGCGTTGCACCTTTCGCATCCATTTGCCGACGGCGATGCCGATCCAGGTGCTGATTGCCGCGTAGAGCATCGCGAAGGCCAAACCTTTCCATAAGATGAGGCCATGTTCCGGATTCAGGAAGATGCGCATGGCGGCATGGCTCCAGGAGGGTGTGCCGTAGTCGAGATAACCGGCTCCGAAGAAGCGGTTTTTCGCGGCGTCTGTCATGAGGAAGCTGGCGAAAGGCCATTCGACAGCCACCAGTGACAGGACAAAAACCGGCCCGGCGACGAGCGCGATGAGCCACGGCTTCCACGCCTGGGTGTTTTGCAAAAGCAGATCCATCAGGAAAGCTGGAACAATCAGCAGCAGCGGAAAGAGCGGCGGAATGAATTGATGTACCGGCTGGTAGACAGGGCCAAGCTTTGGCTCGGCGGGGAAGAGCGGCAGGATCAGGATGAGTCCGATGAGAAATACGGTGTATAAGGCGGTGGTACAGGTCGCCGCCCAGCGATGCCGCGAGCACTCCCAGAACATGGCTAAGTATGTGGGAACGCCGATGGCGACGGAGATGTAGGCGCCTGCTGTGTGCAACTTGGTGTCCCAGGTGTATTCCATGCGGAAGAACATGGTGAGGACCATCATCAATCCGGCGAGATAGAGCAGCAGCCATTGCAGCTTTTTGAAAAGCACGCCATCGGCGCGGTTCATGGCCGAGGCGATGAGAAAGAACGAGCCTACGTCAATGGCAAAGATGCCGAGCATCAGCAGCGTGTGCGGCGGGCTGACGATTTTTACGTCGAGGCCGTAGGCGTTATGCCACCAGTTGTCGAAGGGCGCGGAGGTGAGCATCGCGACGCCGCCCCAGGCTGCGAGGAACGCGCCCAGCGGGGCGTGGAGGCCAAAGACGCTTACTGAGGATGCGAGCAGTTCAGGCGCACGGCGGAAAGTGGTGTTCAGGATGAGGTAGCCGCAGCAGATGCCAGCCAGAACTCCACAGGCGTAAATGGCCATGTGCGCCGGGGCCCAGAAGGTGTCGCGCCCGATGGAGCGGTGCCAGGAGACATCCCAGTGGGCGCCGATGGTAACGGAGGTCACGGCGAGAGCGGCGCACCATAAGTACCAGGGAATGCGCTGGGAGGTGCGTCCTATCGAGTGGGTGGTGGTTGTAGCTGCCATAGGGCCGGAGATTCGTCGGTTCTCAGGATACGCCTCTGCGCGTTGATTTTTCGTCAAATCGCTGTCTATCGGGCAAAGTGATGTTGACATTAGTGAACTAAACCGTTCAGTATTAACCAGCAGGGGAAGACTCTATGATTCGTGCAGAAAACCTGGTGAAGACCTTTGGCGACTTCACCGCCGTGCGCGGCATTTCCTTCGAGGTGAAGCAGGGCGAGATATTTGCCTTTCTCGGGCCGAATGGCGCGGGGAAAACGACCACCATCAAAATGCTGACGACGCTGTTGAAGCCGACGAGCGGGGCGATTGAGCTGGACGGCCTGAATCCGACGCTGAAGCAGAAGGAAGCACGGCAGCGCTTCGGCATCGTATTTCAGGACCCGAGCCTCGACAACGAGCAGACGGCGTACGAAAACATGGAGCTGCACGGTGTTCTGTATCACGTGCCGCGCAAAGTGCGTACGGAGCGGATCGAGGCGCTGCTGAAGATCTTCGAGCTGTGGGACCGGCGCGATGACTATGTGAAGCAGTTCTCCGGCGGCATGAAGCGGCGGCTGGAGATCGCGCGCGGTTTTCTGCACACGCCGAAGATTCTGTTTCTCGACGAGCCAACGCTGGGGCTCGATCCGCAGAGCCGCAACCAGCTGTGGACGCATGTGAAGCGGCTGAACGAAACCGAGAAGACGACGGTTTTTCTTACCACCCATTACATGGACGAGGCTGACCGCGTGGCGCATCGTATTGCGATTATCGACCACGGCAAGCTGATTGCGCAGGGCACATCGGCTGAACTGAAGGCCAGCACCAACAGCGATTCGCTCGAAGGCGCGTTCCTGGCGCTGACGGGAGAATCGTTGCGCGACGAGGGTGCGAGCTCCGCGGACGGTATGCGCCAGATGGCGAGGATGTGGAGGAGGTAGGATGAGCGCGATTTATATTCTCTGGCTGCGCGAACTGAAACGTTACATACGCTCGCGCGTGCAGATTATCGCTTCGCTCGGCCAGCCGGTGCTTTATCTGCTGGCTTTGGGCTTTGGGTTCGGTCCAGTGTTTCAGCGCGCGGGGAATGGAAGCTATCTGCAGTTCATCGCTCCCGGCGTGGTGGGCATGTCGATTCTCTTCATGTGCGTCTTCTCCGGCATTTCGATTCTCTGGGACCGGCAGTTCGGTTTTTTAAAGGAGACGCTGGTGGCTCCGGTGCCGCGCATGCAGATCATGCTGGGGCGCACGCTGGGGTCGGCCACGGTAGCCACCTTTCAAGGAATACTGGTCTTTGTTGTATGCCTGATTGCCGGGTTTCGTCCTCATGGCTGGACCGCCTTTCCGCAGGCGTTCATCTTCATGGCCATGGTGGCGATTACCTTCGCTGCGCTGGGCACGGCATTCGGATCGATCATCAAGGACATGCAGGGCTTTCCCATCATCATGAACTTCATGGTGCTGCCCATGTTTTTTCTCTCAGGTGCGCTGTTTCCGCTTGCGCATCTGCCAACGGCGCTTACGGTGATCACGCATCTTGATCCGTTGACGTATGGCATCGACGGCCTGCGTGGGGCGCTGACCGGCGCATGGCACTTCAGCTTCGCGCTGGATGTGGCTGTGATGGCCGCAATCGCAGCCGCATTCCTGAGCCTGGGCGCGTATTTGTTTTCGAAGATCCAGTTATAAGAAATGGCAAGAACAAGAAGCATCGCGGCACATCGCAAGGTCCTGGACGCCGCGCTCAACCTGTTTGCCGAGCGCGGCATCGACGCCACGAGTATGGATGCGATTGCCGAAGCCTCGGGCGTAAGCAAAGCGACGATCTATAAGCACTGGCGGGACAAAGACGAGCTGTGCCTGGAAGTGCTGGGGTATCTGCACGGCGTGGATGAAGAGGCGCCGGTCTTTGATTCGGGCGATCTGCGCGCCGACCTGATTGCGCAGCTGAACTATCAGCCAGCGGCGCATCGCAAGGAAATGAAAGAGCGCATCATGCCGCACCTGATCGCGTACTCGGCGCGCAACCGCGCGTTTGGCGAGCAGTGGCGGGCGCGCGTGCTGGAGCGGCCGCGCGGGCAGCTGCGCGAGATGCTGAAGCGAGGCGTGCAGCGCGGCGCGCTGGCAAAGTCGCTCGATCCGGAAGTGGGCATTGCCCTTCTGATTGGCCCAATGCTTTACCGGCATGTGTTTGTGAACCGCTTCGGGGGAAAGCTGCCTGCGGATCTGGCGACGCATGTGGCGGATGCGTTTATCGCGGCGTTTGGATTGAAGCAGGAGAAGTCCAGGAGACGGGCTGCTTCAAGCTGAATTTCCTGAATACGCCGTCATTCTGAGCGAAGAATCTCAAGGAATTTAGTCCAGCCGATATCGCTGAGATTCTTCCTCCCGCTGGTCGTCAGAATGACGGCATGATTGGGTTATTGCCAAAAGTCTACTGCACCTGGCCCATGTAGACGCCGTAGGGCGGCAGCTGGACATTATTGAGAGACGACGGATCGCTCGATCCCGGAGTCTTCATCAGCGTTTTGGCCCGCTTGCTGGTGATGCCCTGGGCCGCCAGGTCGAAGCTGATCTTCTGCGGCTGCGCGGTGAAGTTGCAGGCGACGACCACGGCGGGCTCGCCCGGAGCCTGACGCAGCCATGACAGCACGTTGTTGTTGCTGGTGTTGAGCATGATGTTCTTACCGTCGCGCAGGGCTGGGGTCGAACGGCGGAATGCGATGAGCTGTTTGTACCAGTTCAGCAACGAGTTGGGGTTGCCGGTCTCGGTCTTGACGTTGACCGTTTTGTAGCTGGGCGGGATGGGGAGCCACGGTTTTACATTCGGGCCGGTAAAGCCGGCATTCGGGCTGTCGTCCCACTGCATCGGAGTGCGTTCGCCGTCGCGTCCTTTGTCCTTTGGCCAGCCGGTGATACCGACGGGGTCACGCACGTCTTCTTTGCGCTTGGGCGGGGTGGTGACCATGCCGATTTCGTCGCCATAGTAGAAGAGCGCCGTCGCGCGAGTGGCGAAGAGGATGGTTGCGATGACGCGAGCGATGTTCGGATTGTCGCCATAGCGGTCCCAGCGCGGATTGTCGTGATTGTCGAAGACGATGAGCGGCTCGTTACCATTGATGTCGTTCTGCACTTCGTCAATCCGCTCGCGGAAGAGGCTCACGTCGAGCTTGTTGATGAAGCCGATCTGCATGTCCATGGGGAGCTGCAGCTCGTCGTTGTTTGCGCCGTACATTTTTTTCAGATCGTTGATGCTGTTCAGATAGGTCTCGCCGATGAGGACGATGTCGCGGCCTTTATAGCTGTCGGCCACCTGGCGCAATTGGCGCAGCACGTCGTGCACCTGGGGCAGATTGTTGGTCATGGAGTCGTCCAGCTCTTCATCGCCGTATGCATTGATGATGGGCTTGCCGTCGGGGCCCTTGATCACTTTTTCGTTGCGGAGCTGCGGGTCTTCAAAGAGAGTGGTGATGGCGTCGAGACGGAAGCCGGCGACGCCGCGATCAATCCAGAAGCGCACGACGTCATACATGGCTTTGCGCACCTGCGGATTGTCCCAGTTCAGGTCCGGCTGCTGGATGTAGAACTTGTGGTAGTAGTATTGGCTTGTCTTGGGGTCCCACTGCCAGGCGGAGTGGCCGAAGTCCGATTGCCAGTTGTTGGGCGGCTGCCCGGGACCTTTGCCGTCGCGCCAGACATACCAGTCGCGCTTGGGATTCGTCTTCGAGCTGCGCGATTCGATGAACCACGGGTGCTTGTCTGAAGTGTGGTTGAGCACCATGTCCATGATGACGCGGATGTTGCGCTTTTTCGCTTCGGCAATGAGACGGTCGAAGTCCGCCATGGTGCCGTACTGCGAGTCAATGGCTTCGTAGTTCGAGATGTCATAGCCGAAGTCGACCTGGGGAGATGGATAGATGGGAGTGAGCCAGATAGCGTCGACGCCGAGCGACTTCAGATAGTCGAGACGCGAAGTGATGCCGTTCAGATCGCCGATGCCGTCGTTGTTTGAATCCTGGAAGCTGCGCGGGTAGATCTCGTATAGCACTGCGCCCTTCCACCATGGCCGCGCAGCCGAGGCGCTGGTCGTCTGCTGCGCGCTCCCGGTCGGCGCCCAGAGGAAGCTTGCCAACAGCAGGGCAGTGATTGCGCAAAAATGCTTTGTCCAGATGCGCTTCATGATGATATCTATCTCCTTCAGGAAAATACGCGCTGCATGGATTTTATCGCCGCAGGACGCGGCTTTCATCTTCGTGAGAGAAGCTAACACATTGCATGGGCGGCGCGCATGGCGGTGATCAGACGGGTTGAATACCAAGATTTACTGCTTGGGCTTGTTGCGCGAATCGTTGTTCTTATCTTTGCGTCCGAAATCAAGGCCGAATTGCGGGTCGGAGCGCGTGCCGGTAATTTTAATGGGCACCTCTGTGCCTGCGCCGTTTTTGGATAAGAACGGATCGACCGCAGTGAGCAGAAGGGACTTCCATCCCGTCACCATCTCCGACACTTTAGCCTTGAGCCGGGCGGTGCCGTGGAAGTCGAACACATTGCCATCCAGAGTGTAAACACCCTGCAGGGCAATGGTCGCGCCGGGAACGCGGTATTCCAGATCGCTGAACGACAGCTTGCCATTGCCGAGCTCGAACTGGCCCAGCATTTCCGACTGGATGGACTGTGGATGCTGCTTGTCAATCTGATTCGCCTTTTCCGGTTCGCCCTGGCCGCGCAGGCTGAGCTCATCGACTCCCCCCTGTACTCTTTCGTTGGAGAATGTGGCGTTGGTGATCTCGAAGTTGCCTTTCAGCTGCAGCTTTTGGGAAACCGACACTTTGCCGGGAGGCAGAAAGAACTTCGTCTTCATCTGCAGGGCCCCGCTCATCACCGGCGGCTCGGTTTTTACCCCAAGCTGCAGCATGTCTTCAATGCGGGCAGGATTGACGCTGACGTCGAGCGTGATGTTGTGTCCTCCTTGTGGAGCGCGCACCACATCGCCGGTGGCGAGGATGTGCGAATGCAGCAGCCATGCGTCGACCGGCTGCAGGTAGGTGTCGCCATTCGTGCCGTCAACGATCGCGTGGAACTTGGTGTGCAGCGGCATGGGATGGTTGCCGGAATCGACGCTGAAATTCGGCGTGTCGGTTTCGCCGTCGACCACGATGTGATCCAGCACGCCTTCATACTTGCCGGTTGAGGACAGCGTGCCGCCGATGCCTTTGATCGTGCTGAGATCGGCGTGGCTGAAGCGGTATTCTCCACGCACGGGTGAGTCGCCGGGGCTATCGGCGTTGAACGGGCCGAAGAAACCGGAAGAATCAATGTTACCGACGGGTTTGGGGTTGGTGAGAATGGCGTGGAACTTCATGGGCTGGTTCTGTCCCACGGATTGCAACGTCAGATGGCTGATCTCAAAGTCGAGAGGAATCTTGCCGGGCTTGTTCGTTCCCAGCACGAGCGTGGCGTTCTCGATCTGGATCTCGCCGACAAAGATCTTGATCTTGCCGCTGCCACTCGTGCCGTTCAGCTTCGGCATGTTCTGGCGCTCGCCCTTGGGGGGAAGATGAATCTGCAAACCCTTCAGGTTCACGTTGTCGACATACATAGGGGTATGCAGCAGGCCGTGCCAGCTGGTGCGGAAGGCAAACTGGCCGACGGAGAAGAGCGGCTGGGTGGTGGGGATTTGATGGGGATAGATTCGCAAGCCGGAGCCGGTGACCTCGAATCCGTTGAGAAAGTAAACGTGGAAATGCTCCAGGTCGACGCGGCTGTCAAAGCGGGTGCTGAGCGTATCGATGACGCGGGCGCGCAGAATCGGCTCGGCGCGGTGCAGGGCGACTTCGACAGCGACCAGGCCGATGATGCCGAGCAGCAAAAAAACAGCGACAATCCGTAGCAAGATACGCTTCGAGCGACTATTCTTCTGTCTTGTTGCTTGAGGACTTTGGAAGGGCTTTTGACCTTGCACGTTCAGAGCCTTTCGGAAATTACGGTGCGCTATGAACTTAGAGGCTGTTTTCGGCTTGTGCGTTGGTTCCCGCGGTCTTCGTGCCGCGATGCGGTCCCTGTCTCGCGGCCTTGCAATCCTTGTCTTGTGCCAGACGGTTGCTTTTGCCCAGGTCGCTGCAACCGCAAATCCACCATCGGCGCCGGCTGCAACGACCATCGATGGATACATTCACAAGGCATGGGACACGTTATCAAGATCGATGACCGACTGCAACTCGCTCGTCGACCCTAAGCTGAAAACTGCGCCGGTTTTGTACCTTCCGGAGGAGATCGAAACGCCGCCGCAGGTCGCTGCGCTGCAGTCGCGATGCAAAGTGGACGTAGAGCGCCTGCCGCATCGCATTACCCATATCGGGGAAGTGGATCCGCGCTCGATCAAAGTTCCGGGGCTGCTTTACCTGCCCAACAAGTACGTGGTTCCCGGCGGACGCTTCAACGAGATGTACGGCTGGGACAGCTACTTTATTCTGCTCGGGCTGCTGCGCGATGGGCGCGTCGATCTTGCGCGCGGCATGGTCGAGAACTTCTTCTTCGAGATCGAGCACTACGGCGCCATACTGAATGCGAACCGCACGTATTATCTTACGCGCTCGCAGCCTCCGTTCCTTTCTTCGATGATCCGCGATGTGTACAACGCGGAAATCTCGACCATGGCCAGCAGTCCCAAGCGGGCGGATACGTGGCTCTACCGCGCCTATGGATACGCGAAGCGCGACCATGCTTTGTGGCTGAGCGATTTTCATCGCGCGGGCGATACCGGTCTTGCGCGCTACTTCGATCTGGGGGAGGGTCCGGTTCCGGAGCAGGAGGACGACAGCACTTATTATCCGGATGTGATTCGCTGGCTGCTTTCGCATCCGGATGTGCATACGGATTATCTGGTCGACGGCCCTGACCAGCCAAACGCGGCGCAGGAGGCTGAACTGGCCAAGACCAGCTGCGATATCGCGGTGTCGCATGTGTGCGCCCACGCGCATGTTGATGGGCACTGGCTCTCGGCGGACTACTATCGCGGCGACCGCGCGATGCGCGAATCGGGATACGATCCCAGCTTCCGCTTCGGGCCGTTCAGCGGCTCTACGCACCACTACGCGCCGATCTGCCTCAACAGCCTGCTCTATAAATATGAGCGCGACCTGGCGTGGATGGCCGACAAGCTGGGCAGAGCGGACGAGGCGAAGGAATGGAACGAGCAGGCCGATGCGCGCAAGGCCGCCATCAATAAATATCTGTGGAACGCGGCGGAAGGAATGTATTTCGACTACGACTACATGAAACATGAGCAGTCGAAATATCGCTATGTGACGACGTTTTTCCCGCTGTGGGCGGGCATACCCGATGCGCAGCAGGCAAAGACTCTGGAGAAAGCGCTGCACTGGTTTGAGCAGCCGGGCGGGCTGGCAATGAGCACCTTCAATTCCGGCACGCAGTGGGACCTGCCTTATGGCTGGGCACCGCCTTCGTGGATTACGATTGACGGCTTGTGGCAGGCGGGCGATATTCCGGATGCGCGGAGGCTCTCGGAAAAATTCAGCCACACCATCAGGGCGAACTTTGAGCACGATCATACGATCCGCGAGAAATACGACGTGGTCAGCGGCTCGTCACAGCTGGACGTTGCCACGGGATACAAGACAAATGAGGTGGGCTTCGGCTGGACCAACGCGGCGTATCTGAAGATGCAGCAGCTGCTGGCGGAAACCGGAGGCGCGAAGTGAATGGCAGGCCAAGACTCATCGTTGGCCTCGGCGAGTTGTTGTGGGACCTGCTGCCGGGCGGCAGGCAACTGGGCGGAGCTCCGGCAAATTTCACGGTAATGTCCGCGCGCCTGGGAAACCACGGAGTGATCGCGAGCCGCGTAGGCCACGATGCGCTGGGTGAAGCGGCTCGCGCTTATCTTGCGCCGTTGCCTGCTGACCTGGATTACCTGCAAACCGACGAAGAGCACGCAACGGGAAGCGTCTCAATAACTTTGCACGATGGCCAGCCCGAGTATGTGATTCACCAGCCGGTGGCGTGGGATTTTCTTGCCTGCACGCCGGAGTGGACAGCGCTTGCGCAAAGCGCCGATGCTGTCTGCTTCGGCACTCTGGCGCAAAGGAGCGATGTTTCGCGCGAGACGATTCATTCTTTTCTGGCGGCGACATCGCAACCCTGCGCGCGGGTGTTCGATGTGAATCTGCGCAAGCCGTTTTACGGGGCGCGGGTGCTTCGGGATTCGCTGCAACTCGCAACGCTGCTCAAGCTCAATGAAATTGAGATGCCCATTGTTATGTCGCTGCTTGGCCTTGGCGAAGACTCGGGCTCCGATGACGTCTCGCTTCTGCGGTCGGCGCGTTTGCTGCTCGACCACTTCCCGCTGCAACTGGTCTGCATCACGATGGGCTCGCAGGGGAGTCTGCTGGTGACGCGCGAAGCGCATCACCGCCATCCTGGGATTCCAACGGAAGTCGCCGACACGGTAGGCGCGGGGGATGCATTTACAGCGGCGCTGGTCTGCTTTTATCTGCAGGGCGCGCCGCTGGCTGTTTTGAATGAAGCAGGAAACCGCTGGGGCTCGTGGGTCGCGTCGCAACGCGGCGCGATGCCCGCTTTGTCGGCCGAGATGCGCGATGCGATCGACGCACAGATACTGCGCGCGCCCGTACAATGAGTCATCCAACCAGAACCATGCAAACGGGGCAGATCAAGATGATCGACTTGTCCAACTCACAGGAGCGGCGCGCGGTGGGGCAGTCGCGGCGCAAGCAGCTGCGCCGGCAGGACCACTGCCATTGGCAGCCGCAGCAGAGGCGGCACAATCCAATTGCGCTGCTCGAGGACTCAATGCGCGGGCGGGTGCCGTCGCTGATTACGCTGAAGTATGAGCGCATGGCGGCGTCGCCATTCGGATTCTTTCGTGGCGCAGTGCCAATTATGGCCGCCGACCTGTCGCTGCTGCCGCACACAGGCATTGTGAACCAGATTTGCGGCGACGCGCATGTGCGCAACCTGGGCGCGTTTGCTGCGCCGGATGGGCGGCTCGTCTTCGACATCAACGACTTCGACGAGACCATTCGCGGGCCTTTTGAATGGGACTTGAAACGCCTGGCGACCAGCCTGGTGCTTGCCGGACGCGAAATCGGCATCAAGAGCGCCGAGTGTGAAGAGGCTGTGTACAGCTTTATTGCGCGCTACCGCAAATACGTAGAGATGTTTGCCAAGATGCCGGTGCTCGAGATGGCGCGCTATCAGGTGCATCGGTTGCAGCGCATCACTCCCGTCTCGACGGCGCTGTTGAAGGCCGAGCGCTCCACGCCCATGCACACGCTGGAGCAACTGACAGTGCCGGAAACGAACAGGGGCGTTGAGACGGGGAAGCGAATCTTCAAAGAGGACAAGCCTTTGCTGACGCGTCTGTCGTCGGCGCAAGCGCGTGCGGTTCTGGCATCGCTCAATGAATATAAGAAAAATCTCTTGCCGGAGCGTCAGCATTTCTTCGTGCAGTACAGGCCGATTGACGTGGGTTTCAAGGTGGTGGGCACGGGATCGGTCGGGCTGCGGGATTATCTCGTGTACTTTGAGGGCAATGGCCGCGGCGACCCGCTCTTTCTGCAGATCAAAGAGGAGCCGGCGTCGGCGTATGCGAAATACATCGAATATCATGGGCCGCATCATCAGGGTGAGCGCGTGGCCGATGGACAGCGAGCGATGCAGTTCCTTTCCGATCCATTTCTGGGCTGGACCACGATCGGCCACCGCCAATATCTGGTGCGGCAGCTGAACGATCACAAGGCGAGCATCGAGATGGAAGACCTGAAGGGGCCGGGCCTGGCGGAGTATGCCGAGATGTGCGGTGAATTGCTGGCGCGCGGACATTCGCGCTCGGGCGATGCCTGCATATTGGCCGGATATATCGGCAGCGGAAGACGTTTCGCTGAGGCGATCATGAAATTTGCCGATGTCTATGCCGATCAGACGGAGCGCGACTGGCAGGCGCTGCTCAAGTCGCGCCATGCGCCGAAGAAAGCTGCAGCAAACAGCCAGATAAAATAGAAACATGCTGCAACTTGCCGACGCTGGCAAACGATTCGGCCCGAAACTTCTTTTTGAACACGCCAACTGGCTCATTACCGCGGGCGAGCGCACGGCTCTGGTTGGCGCGAACGGCACCGGCAAATCGACGCTGCTGAAGACGCTGGCGGGACTCGACTCGCTGGATTACGGCAGCCTGCAGCGCACGCGCGGCATGAGCATTGGCTATTTGCCGCAGGACGGGCTTTCGCTTTCCGGGCGTAGTGTTTTCGACGAATGTCTCTCTGTCTTTGACGAGCTGCGCAGCATCGAGCAGGAGCTGGAAGTGCTGGCGGCTTCACTGGCCGAGCTTGATCCGGAGAGCGGCGCCTACGCCGCTGCGGCGGAGCGCTATTCGAATCTGGGTGCGCGGTTTCACTCGCATGATGGCTATGCGCTGGACGCGCAGGTGGGCTCGGTGCTGTCGGGGCTTGGTTTCAGCAAAGAAGACTGGGCGCGGCGCACGGAAGAATTTTCCGGCGGCTGGCAGATGCGCATTGCGCTGGCGAAGCTGCTGCTGCAGAAGCCGAACCTGCTGCTGCTGGACGAGCCGACGAACCATCTCGACCTTGAGACGCGCAACTGGCTCGAAGAATATCTGCGCGGCTATCCGAACGGCTACATTCTGATCTCGCATGATCGCTATTTTCTCGATGTGACGGTCAACAAGATTATCGAGATCTGGAACAAGGGGCTGCATTTTTATTCCGGCAACTACGAGAAATACCTGCAACAGAAGGAAGAGCGGCGGGCGCAGCTCGAAGCCGCATATCGCAACCAGCGGGAGCGCATCGAGCACCTTGAGGCCTTTATCAGCCGCTTTCGCTATCAGGCGACCAAGGCGAAGCAGGTGCAGAGCCGCATCAAGGAACTGGAAAAGATCGAACGTATCGAGATTCCGCAGGAAGAGCAGGCGATTCACTTCACTTTCCCGCAGCCGCCGGCGTCGGGACGAAACGTGGTCGAGGTTTCCGGTCTGAGCAAGAGCTATGGCGAAAAGCGCGTGCTTGAGGATGTCAGCTTCACCATTGAGCGCGGGGACCGCATCGCGCTTGTCGGGGCCAATGGGGCGGGCAAGTCGACGCTGATACGCATGCTCTCCGCGCAAGAAGCGCCAACCTCGGGCGTTCTGCGGCTGGGGCACAATGTGGTTGCCGATTATTTTGCGCAGGACCAGTACAAGGTGCTCGATCCCACAGCGCGCATGCTCGATGACATCGGCCGCATCGCACAGCGCGTGCCGGAGACGGATTTGCGCAGCCTGCTCGGTTGTTTCCTCTTTTCAGGGGACGATGTTTTCAAGCCGCTGGGCGTTTTGTCTGGAGGCGAGCGCAATCGCTATGCGCTGGCGCGCATTCTTGTCAGCCCGGCGAACTTTCTGCTGCTCGATGAACCGACGAACCATCTCGACCTGCGCGCGAAAGATGTCCTGCTGGATGCGGTGAACAAGTTCACCGGCACGGTGATCTTCGTTTCCCACGACCGATACTTCATTGACCGGCTGGCGACCCGCGTCTTTGAGGTCGAGGGCGGCCATGTGCACGTCTATCCAGGGAATTATGAAGATTATCTGTGGCGTAAGCAGGGTAGTAGTGCGATGGCAACCGAAACTACCCAGGTCGAGGTCGAACCTCCCGCGCCTGCTGTCATTCAGGCTGCGGAAAAAGAAAAGGTTCGCCGCGTGAACCCGATTCGCCTGCGGCAGATGCAGGAGCGGCTTGCGTTTGTGGAGGAAGAGATTCCGCGGGTCGAGGCTTCGATTGTAGAGGCCGAACATTCGCTTGGTGTCTTCGTCAGCGTGGAAGAGACCGAACGGCTTACCCGGCAGCTTGATTCGCTGCGAGAGCAGCACGGCTCGCTCGCGACGGAATGGGAAGAGCTGATGCTCCAGTTGGAAGAGCAACAGGTGGGCAGCTAGCGCAGTCGATGGGCTTTGGCGCGAAGCGCGTGTGCGTGGACAGCTTGCCCTGAGCACTGCCGAAGGGGCGAGTCGTCCTGCATAATCAAAGTATGCCGCTCCTTTGGAAACCGGAAAGCTGGTCGCTGCGCCTAGCTGAGTTGGAAGCGCGTTCAGGCGATCTGAAAGAAGCCCCATTGCGGCGCGACGTTCGCTCGCTGGGCATGCTGTTGGGAGAAGTGCTGCGGGAGCAGGCCGGCGATGCTCTTTACGAGAAGGTAGAGGAGCTGAGGCAGTCTGCCATTCGCCGCCGTGAGGAGCAGGCCGCAGGTTCGCTGCATGAGGCGGAAGAGCGTCTGCAGCAAACCGTGCTGGGCATCAGTACGCTGCCTGTCGAGCAGGCCTATCAACTGGGCCGCGCCTTCGCTTTCTACTTTGAGCTGATCAATCTTGCCGAGACGAACCACCGCAAGCGCCGTCGCCTGTCGCTCCAGTTGAGCGGCGATGGCTCCACGCAGCGCGGCTCATTGCGCGGCACGCTGCGAGAGATGAAGCGGGTCGGCATCCCGGCAACTGAGGCGTTGGACTGGCTGCGGCGCATCTTCATCGTTCCCGTGTTCACCGCGCATCCTACGGAAATTGCGCGGCGCTCCGTCCTTTTCAAGCGCCGGCGCGTGGGCGAGTTTCTGGAGCATCTCGACCGCATTCCAGTGCCGGATGAAGAAATTTCGCGCCTGCAGGAACTGCTCATCGCCGAGATCACAGCGCTGTGGCAGACGGATGAAGTGCGCAGCCGCCGCCCTACGGTGAATGACGAAATCAAGATGGGGCTGGATTATTACGATGTCTCCATCTTTGCCACGCTGCCCAAGCTGTATGAGGAAGTCTCTGTGGCGCTGGCCAGTGAATATGGCCTGCACATCGATATTTCAGAACTGCCTTTGCTGCTGGGTTTCGGCTCGTGGATCGGCGGCGACCGCGACGGCAATCCCTTTGTTACGCCCGATGTGACCCGCGAAGCGATCCGCTCGGCGCGCGCGCGCCTGCTCGCGTACTACCACCAGCAGGTGCAGCTGATCATCGACTTGCTCACGACTTCCGCGCAGCAGGCGCCGATCAGCGAGGAACTGAGCCAGCGCCTGCACGGCTACCTGGCCGAGGTGCGCACCGGCACGCAGCAACTGTTTGGCGCACGCTTCGAGTTCGAACTGTACCGGCGCTTTATGGTGTGCGTGCATGCGCGGCTATTGCGCACGGCCGGTGAGGCTGCATCCGATGTCGACAGCCTGGAAGCGGCGCTGAGCGCGCTGCCCGCCTATTGCAGCGCGCAGGAGTTCCTCGACGATTTAAGCACGCTGCGGCACAGCCTTGCGGAGAACGACGGCCTGAGGGTCGCGCAGACGCTGATCGATCCGCTCGTGCTGCTGGTGCGCACCTTTGGCCTGCACCTGCACACGCTGGACATTCGCCAGCATGCAAAGCTGCATAAAAAAGCGCTGCAGGAGACATCGGACTGGTGCGCGGGCAATGCCGGTTCCGTTCCACAGAGCCTGAGTAAAGAAGCTGCCGACGTAATCGAGACCTTCCGCACGATTGCGGAAGTAAAATCCGGCTGCAGCCCGGAGGCGATTCGCCAATACGTCATCAGCGGCGCCAGCAGCGTGGAAGATGTGCTTGGCGTGCTCTGGCTGGCGCGTCTGGGCGGAGTCGAAGCGGCGGCCAGCGGCAATGATCCCGGCCTGATGCCGGTGCCGCTCTTCGAGTCGATTGAGGACCTGCGCCGCGCTCCCGAGGTGTGCCGCAAGCTGTGGAACCTGCCGGAATACCGCACGCTGCTCGCCTCGTGGAACAACACGCAGGAGATCATGCTGGGCTACTCCGATTCGAATAAAGACGGCGGTATGCTGACGAGCACCTGGGAGATTTTCCGCGCGCACCGCGCCCTGCATGAAGTGGCCCGCGAATGCGGCGTGAAGCTGCGGCTCTTCCATGGACGCGGCGGCACGGTCGGACGCGGCGGCGGCCCCACGCACCGCTCCATCTATGCGCAACCGGTCGGCGCGTTTGAAGGGCAGATTCGCATTACTGAACAAGGTGAAGTGCTCAACTGGAAGTACTCCGACATTGTGCTCGCCGAGCGCAACCTCGAATTGATGATCGCCGCGTCGCTCGACGCGCTGGCGCGGCCCAATGCGCTCGATCCGCATGGGCATCAGTCCGGCATTCTGCTGCGGGAATGGGAAGAGGCGCTCGAAGAGTTGTCGGACACGGCTTTTCATTTCTATCGTGAGCAGATCATCGACGACCCTGAAGTCCTGAGTTATTTCGAGACGGCGACTCCGGTTGCGGAACTCGAGCACGCCAAGATTGGCTCGCGCCCGGCGCGGCGCAGCGGACGCCGCAGCTTTGCCGACCTGCGTGCGATTCCGTGGGTCTTTGGGTGGACTCAAAGCCGCCAGCTTGTCCCCGCGTGGTTCGGCGTGGGTTACGCAATCGAGCAGTATTCGCGGAAATCCGGCGGCGCAAAATTACTGCGCGACATGATGGCCGAGTTCCCGCTGTTCATCGACCTGGTTCGCAACGTGGAGATGGCGATGGCCAAAGCGGACCTCGGGATTGCATCGCTGTACGCTTCGCTCGTGCCGGATGCGGAGATGCGCAAGCGCGTCTTCTCGAAGATCGAAGCCGAGTTCAATCGCACGCTTCAAGCCGTGCTTACGGTGACCGGGCAGAGAGAGCTTCTTGAGAAGAACAGGATGCTTGCTCACTCGATCCGGCTGCGCAATCCGTACGTCGATCCTATGAGCCTGATTCAGGTGGACCTGCTGCGGCGCAAACGCGCAGGCGAGGACACCGACGAGATCAACCGCGCCATTGCCGGCACCATCAACGGAATCTCCGCTGGCCTGCGTAATACCGGTTGATTCCCGAAACGATATTCCTGCGCGCAAGCAGTTCCATATTGAGTCTTTCGCGCAGGATTTTCCGGTTGTGATGCTGTTGGGAGCGTTTACTCCGACATACACTCGGCACATGAACACGCAACCGCCCACAGAAGACATCAACGCCATCGTGAGCCGCTTCCAGGCATGGGTTGGAGCGCAGCAGGCACCGGCACGTCCGAATGAAGCTGTGCGCGAGCTTACCTACGATGAGGCCGTCCGGTCGAGACGGCGCCGCACGAGCCCGGAGACGACTTTGCCGCAAGCGGAAAAGCCCACTGCCTCGCGGCCTACGAACCCAGCACGCAACGCGGGAGAAAAATCTGCAACGCCTAAGAGGAAAAACACTGCGCTTCGTCGCGCCAAAGCCGCGCAAAGGAACGATGCCAGACGCCCACTTGCTCGCGATCGGGTTGTTGAACCCGAGCCGACAACATTCAGGCAGGTGCTTGCGGAAAAAGTTTCGATTCTCCCCGCAGCTCCACAAAGCACGGCCATCGTCGAGCGCAGGACAACGGCGCTCTCTTTGCGAATCTCCCTGGCAGAGCACACGCTGCTGAAAAAGCGAGCGGCAGAGGCGAATCTGTCTATCTCCTGCTATCTCCGAAATTGCGTTCTCGAAGTGGAAACGCTGCGCGCACAGTTGGCACGTACGCTCGAAGAACAGAGATCCATGCGCATGCAGCCATCGAATCCGGCATCACCTTTCACCTCCTGCATGCAGACGGTGCGGCGGCTTTTCTTCAGAAGAACGACAACGCTGGCATTGCGCGCCTGATGAGTTTACTTGCTGGCGCGGGTTAAATCGTTAAGACGGGGCTGCTATCGTTGGCTCGCTTCGCCCGCGCGAACACGCCGGTTGAATTCGTTCGACTGCTTCCGGGGCACGCTGAGACACTTCCAGCCGCCGGATTCCAGGTGCCTGGCGAGAAACACAATCTGGCCGCAATGGTAAGAATAGTGCGCCACCTGCCGGTTGATGGCCTGCATCACGGAATGCGCTTCGCCGCGAATGGTGATGGTTCGGCTCAGATCGGCATCCGTCAGCGGTTCCAACGCGGCAAACAGGCGGCTCCAGCCTTCTTCCCAGAGGCACAGCAGTTGACTGCGCGTTGCCGGCGCATCCTCGAACTCGCAGTCACGATTGCGATCCGGCTTCTCGCCATCCGTGGTAAGAAAATCTGTCCAGCGCGAGCGCATATTTCCGGCCATGTGCTTCACAATGATCGCCAGCGAGTTGCTCTCCAGATCGATTACCGTCTGCAGATGCTCGTCGCTCACCTGCGCCAGTGCGGCTTCGGCAAGCTTCTTGTAGTAGCGGAAAATTGCCACTGCATCGGTTACGTATGAGGTCGTGAATTCAAGCGCCATAGTGTGAAAGACTCCTCAGCGTATATATCATTTTACAGACCTAAAGCTGGCGGACCTCCTGCGCGGATTGTTCCGTCTCCACCTGCAGGAGCGCCTCCGGCGTAAGCTGGTCGGCGCGGCGAAGGTTCGGGAACAGGATGGCCCACACACCGGTGACGGCAAGCGAACCGATGCCGCCATAGATCACAGCGCGGACTGCGCCCCACCACGAAGCCGTAAGGCCGCTCTCGAATTCGCCCAGTTCATTCGACGCGCCGATGAAAAGGGAATAGACAGCGCTGACGCGCCCGCGCATTTCAGGCGGCGTGGCCAGTTGCAGGATGGACGAGCGGATGACGACGCTGACCATGTCTGAAGCGCCGACAAGAAACAGCGCCAGCAGCGACAGGAGCAGATTTCCGGACAGGCCGAAGATGACGGTGGCCGCGCCGAAGATGCCGACGCAGAAAAACATCTGGGCTCCGGCGCGGCGCTGAATGGGCCTCCAGGTCAGCCACATGGAGATCACCAATGCGCCGATGGCAGGCGCTGCGCGCAGCAGGCCAAGTCCCCGCGGCCCGGTGTGCAAAATCTCCTGCGCGAAGATGGGCATAAGCGCGACGGCCCCGCCCAGCAGCACGGCGAAGAGGTCGAGCGAAATGGAGCCGAGCAGAATCTGCGTCTGCCACACATAACGGATGCCGGCGAGGATCACCTCAGTCGAGACGGCGCGCTGTTCCATGCGTCCAGGCCGCACATGCAGCGAAAAAATGAGCAGGAGGAAGGCGATAAGCGTGGCCAGCGTGAACAGGAAGACAATGCCGGCCCCGGCGATGTGTCCCTGAAGCGGCAGCGTATAAAGAATGCCGCCCAGCGACGGGCCGACGATGTTGGCGATCTGAAACGCTGTAGCGCCCCAAGTCACGGCGTTCACGAAGTGCTCCTGCGGCACAAGATGGGGAATGAGCGCCGAGCTTGCCGGACCGCTGAAGGCGCGGCCGCTGCCGATGAGGAAGAGGATGGAAAAAATCGGCCAGACGGCGTGCAGCCCATGCCAGGCAAAAAGAAAGAGAGCCGTCGTACAGCAAGTCTGCAGCGTATAACAGACCAGAATCACATGGCGCCGGTCAAAGCGGTCGGCGGTGTGGCCGGCGGGCAGCATGAAGAAGAGTCCCGGCAGAAAAAGCACCAGCCCGGAGTAGCCAAGATAGAGCGCGCTGTGCGTGATCTGGTATACAAGCCAAGCAACCGCCAGCGTCTGCGCCTCCGCACCGATGATGACGAGCACGCGCGCGAGTTGATAGCGGCGGAAATCACGTGAGAGGAATGCTGCTGCGCCTGAGCTGAGAGATCGGTCTGGCATGCCTACACGTATGATACCTGCGGTATTTGCGCCCTACCGGCTACAACAGGGCTTCTGGAAGACGATGGATTCGCGGCTGTCGAACCGAGACAAGCCGCGTACCGGCGGCTGCATGTCAGAACTGGATGTTGACCAGGCCGGCGGCAGCTCCCGGCGTAGTGGAGGAACGCTGCGGCGCGCGCCAGTGGTCGATGTACGACACCTGATGCACGCAGCTGATCGTGCAATGCGGGGCGCAGGTTTTTTCGGTCAGGAATTCGCGCCTGAGGTCTGCCCTGGTGTACTCGGCCAGGGGCACGCCGGGAAACCCGCGCTGCTGCGAGCAGTAGTGCACCAGGCCATCTTCGCAGATATAGAGATAGCGCGAACCGGCGCGGCAGCGCCAGTCGTTCGGCTGGGCGTTGGCAATGGCTTCCTGAAACTGATTGAACTGCGAATAATTCTTCTTCTTCCAGCTGCGCATCTCGTTCCACACGGAGCGCTCTTCGCCGCCCAGCGGCTTCAGCTGGCCGTCGCCGTCATGGATGATGCCGATGGTCGAGGTAAAACCGAGTCCGATTGCGCGCCGCCCGATGGTAAGCGCATCCTGCGGGTTCTTGATGCCGCCGCCCACCACGGAATTGATGTTTACGTGGAAATCGGCGTGCTCGGCAAGCCACTGGAGTTTTTTGTCGAGGACTTTGAGGCTTTTCTTCGATATCTCGTCCGGCTGCACGTTGTCGATTGAAATCTGCAGGTGATCGAGTCCGGCTTTGTTCAGGCGCTGAATGCGCTCCGGCACCAGCAGATAGCCGTTGGTGATCATCCCGGCGAGACGGCCATGGTGACGGATGCGGGCGATGATCTGGTCGAGCTCAGGATGCAGCAGCGGTTCGCCGCCGGAGATGGTGACGATGCTCGTCCCGAGGCGCGCCAGATGATCGATGCGGCGCAGCATCTCGTCGGTAGGCACCGGCTTCGAGACGTCATCGTACTCATTGCAGTAAGCGCAGGCCAGGTTGCAGCGCCGCATGGGCACAATCTGCGCCATGACAGGATGCCGCGTCGAGGCGAGCGCGTGGCCCACAAGCGCGAGCTCGCGTGCCTTGCGGCTGGCGGCCCTCAGTTGGGCGCCTGCGGATTTCCGGCGTGCTGCAATCATGCTCTTCTTATTGAAACACAAGGGAATACCGTGCGGCGACCTGAGGGCTCAGAGTGGCAGAAACCGACACCCGAGTGGCAGCAATTGCCTGCTGAGCGGATATTTCCCGCTTGTCATCAGTATTTTCTGATGCGAAACAGTTGCCGGCCGTCACCTGTCTCAAATTACACGAAAGAGTAAAGATTCGCCTTTAGACTTATTCACCATGAGCAATCCCAATCGTGTTGTCATCCTGAGCGAAGTGAAGTCACAAGCCTGCCCTGAACCAGTCGAAAGGGAACTGCCGTTTGCAGGTATCACCGCGACAGTACTCCTGATTTTTTGCTGGTTGGCGCTGGCTCCAGGGCTTACAGCGCAAGACGCAGCCCATCCCGGCGCGCGCACCGTGATGGACGCGCACAATTGCTATCCCTATTTCGAATGGTGGTCGGATCGCATCGACCGCGCACTTTCCGCGGGAACGCCGCTCGCCATCGAGCAGGACCTTGCCTGGTATACCGACGAGAAGACGGGCAAATCATGGTCCATCGTCACTCACGGTCTGCCCGGAGAGGGTGACGAACCCACCATGAAGCAATACTTCTTCGAGCGCGTGCGTCCCATTGTCGAACAGGCGCTGCGCGAAGGCAACCATGGCAACTGGCCGCTCATTACCCTCAATCTCGATTTCAAGACTGAGGAACCGGAGCACCTGCGCGCCGTCTTCGCGCTCCTGAAGGAATACCAGGACTGGCTCACGACCGCGCCGCGCACCGCCGACGCGGCCACGCTGCAACCACTCGACGTCCGCCCTATCCTCGTGCTCACCGGCGAATCCGACGCGCAGGAAAAAGTCTTCTACGATGAAGTTCCCGTCGGCGGCAAGCTGCTCGTCTTTGGAGCGGCTCATACCAACGAAAAAGACGAGATGGCCGCGCCGGAAATTCTCGAACCGGCGCGCGCGACGAACTATCGCCGCTGGTGGAACAATCCCTGGGGCGTCGTCGAGAAAGGCGGCCAGAACAAGGCCGGCGAGTGGACGAAAGAAGACAATCTCCGCCTGCGCGCGCTCGTTGAACACGCCCACCAGAACGGCTTGTGGATTCGCTTCTACACTCTCGACGGCGTCGACAACAAGCAGGACCTGAGCTGCCACGGCTGGTTTTCGGGCTACAACTTCGGCTCGTATGCGGCTGCCGAAGCACGCTGGCGCGCCGCGCTCGCAGCAGGCGTCGACTACATCGCCAGCGACCAGTACGAAGCTCTGGGCAAGTTCATCAAGGAAAACTCCAAGCAGCACTAAAGTGTAGTTGCAGCTGTGCCGACTTGATGAATCCGTCTTGACGCTGCGCCCACTCACGCGAAAATGGGCGCATGGCGATCTTTGAATCTGCGCGCCTGCATCTCTTCGAGAAGTTCATCGACATCGCAGCGCTGCGCAGACAAAGCGAACCGGCGCATCTGGCAACAGGCCGCCGCGGCGAGCTCGCTGCATTCTTCTATCTCCGCCGTCAGGGATACATCGTCGTCGCACGCGGCTGGCGCTCAGGCCGTCTACGCGGCGACATCGACCTCATCGCGTGGAATGGCGATACGCTCTGCTTCATCGAAGTCAAAACCCGCAGCACGCACGATGTAGCCACCGCCGAAGCCGCTGTCGATGAAGACAAGCGCCGCACCTTGCGCCGCCTCGCCCGCAGTTACATGCGCCAGCTTCCAAACAACGAAGTAGCGGCGCGCTTCGATATCCTCTCGATTTATCTGGAAAAAGAAAAAGCCGCGGAATTTGAACTCTTCCGCGGCGCCTTCGATTGGTTTTAGCCCTGAGCGTCCTTGAACTCCTCATGCCAGGCCATCTGGATCGCCTCCAGCTTCGACTCATTCGACTTCGCTGGATCATCGGCAAATCCATCCAGCTCCGTCACATACTTGTGCAGATCGGTAAACCGCACCGTCAGCGGATCGAGATCAGGAAACTTCTCCTGCAGCTGAATCCCGATCTCCTCCGCATCGCTCCAGTGAATTTCGCGCCCCATCACTTCTCCTCTGCTAACGCCAACGGCTTGCCCTCGGAAACATAATTCCGGTTCCACTTGGGAATCTCGACCACATACGCGCCCGGTTTGGTAATCACTGCCTGGCATCCAAGCCGCGAGTTGAGCTGCAGATCCGCCGCCATATCCAGACGATCCAGCTCATCGTCTTCAGCGTCGCTCAACCCTTGCGTGCCATCTTTGATCCACAAATGGCAGGTCGTGCAGGCGCACGCTCCGCCGCACGCATGATCGAGAAAAATCCCGTAGTTCTCCGCCACGTCGAGAAACGACATCGGCTTGCCATGATGATCGTACGGCAATGTGCCGAACTCAAACTCCACCGTCTTCCCCTCAGGCATGAATGTCACGCGCACCATATTCGGCGCGGGCGGCTTGCTCAAATCAATCTCCTGCTCAGTCTTCACATCGCTCATAGTTTATTGTCCAAAATAACCGGGTGCCCCATCCTGAACCGCAGGTGAAGGGTGGGAGCCATGGTGCCAATCCTTACTTAATCTCCGCAGGCGCAAACGGATGCGGCGCCGTCGGCCCTTCACCCAGCTTATCGCCAGCCGAGTCCATCGTCTCGCCCTTGATCGCGCTCGATACCGCGGCGTCCATCATCAGTTCCGCGAATCGCCGCGTTGCCTTGTCCAGCGCTTCCGTGCCCGCGCGCAGCGCCTTCAGATCGTCGCCCTGCTTCAGCACGAAGAGTTCGTCCTTCAACAGCCCGATCTGCGCGCGCTCTTCATCGGTCAGCAGCTGCCACGCGGCGTTGCTCGGAGCCTTGTCTACAGCAGACAAAATCGTATCCGCCTCGTTGCGCGCCTCAATCAGTTGCCGCTCGGCAAAGTCGGCCTCGGCATGATCGAAGGAATCGAGAATCATCGACTCAACCTGCTCGTCCGTCAGCCCATACGTCGGCTTCACTTCGATCTCGGCTTCCTTGCCCGATCGCTGCTCGCGCGCCGAGACGTGCAATATCCCGTTCGCATCGATCAAAAACTTCACTTCGATGCGCGGCAGCCCGGCACTCATCGGCGGAATGCCCTTCAGATCGAAGCGCGCCAGGGACCGACAGTCCTTCGCCAGCTCGCGCTCGCCCTGCAAGACATGAATCGCAACGTTCGTCTGCCCGTCAACACCCGTCGTGAAATGCTCGGTCGCCGATGCCGGAATCGTCGAGTTGCGCTGAATGATCTTCGCCACCACGCCGCCCAGCGCTTCAATGCCGAGCGATAGCGGCGTCACGTCCAGCAGCAGCATATCCTCGGTAGCTTTAGAACCACCGCCGAGAATATTCGCCTGCACCGCAGCACCCAGCGCGACGACCTCATCGGGATTGAGTTCGATATGCGGCACTTTACCGCGCTGGTCCAGATGAAAGACCTGATCGGTCAGCGTCCGCACTGACGGAATCCGCGTCGAACCGCCGACCAGCACAACTTCGTCAATCTGCTCCGGCGTCACGCCCGCGTCTTTTAGCGCCTGCTTGCAAGGCTCAATCGTCCGATCAATCACCGGACGGATAATCTGCTCAAATGCCTCCCGTGGCAGCTCGCGCTGATATTTCTGTCCACTCGGCAAATCGACGCTGATGCGCGCCACCTGCTCTGACGAGAGCGCAATCTTCGCCGCAATTACTTCCTTGCGAATCGCCTGGACTGTCTCCGGGCTCGTGCGCACATCAATCCCAAGCTCGCCCTCTATGTCGTCGAGCGCAATCGCAATCAACAAGTTGTCGATATCGTCGCCGCCGAGATGCGTGTCGCCATTCGTGGCGATGACTTCAAAGATGCCTTCATGCAGTTTCAGAATCGAGATATCAAACGTCCCGCCGCCGAGATCGTAAACCGCAACAATGCCTTCTTTATTGCGGTCCAGCCCATAGGCCAGCGCCGCCGCAGTAGGCTCATTCACCAAGCGCAGCACTTCAAGCCCGGCCATGCGGCCGGCATCTTTCGTTGCCTGCCGCTGCGCGTCGTTGAAATACGCGGGGACTGTGATGACAGCCTTCGTCACCGGAGCGCCAAAATACCGCTCCGCATTCTTCTTCAACTGCCGCAGCACATAGGCCGAAATCTCAGGCGGCGTAAACTCGGCATTCTCCGAATCCGGGCCCAGCTTGATGCGCAGCACTTCACCGGCTTGCAGATCAGCCGCCAGACGAAACGGAAAGAGCTTCAGCTCTTCGCGCACATCGTCTACACCGCGGCCCATCAGCCGTTTCACGGAATAAATTACCCGCTCCGGCGTCTGAATCAGGTACTGCCGGGCGCCGTTGCCCACAACAAACTTGTGCTGGCCATCTCCTGCCAGCGCAACGACTGAAGGCACAAGGTTCAAGCCATCCTCGCCGGGAATCACCACCGGCCGCTCGCCCTGCATAAACGCGACGAGCGAGTTGGTCGTGCCTAAATCAATTCCGACAATCCGATCCTGTTTCTCTTCTGCCAAATTCAATTCCCCAGCGCCTCATTCACGTCGCGCACTAAATTCCGCACATAGCGTCGACGATCCAGCAACGCAACCATCGTGTCTTTCACCTCTGCCAGCGATGCATCATCCTGCGCATCGAGCGCCGCATCCCACTTCGCCCACAACGCCTGCAGTTGCGAATCAGAATCAGTCATTTGCCCTTCAAACTGAATCTTTGCCTTCTCCAGGTCCTGCCGCAGCTGCGGATCATCCTCACCCATCTTCTGATTCATGCGCATCTCTTCAAGCTGCATGTTCAGCTCAAAGACTTCTTCCAGCAGATCGGGCGGCACACGCGACTCTTTCTTCGCGCCATTTTCCGAAGACCGGTCCTGCTCAATCTCCACACCTTCAAGTTTCAGCAGATATTCCGTGCGCGAGATCGGATTCTTCAGCGTGCGATGCGCGTCGTTCAGCAGCGACGTCTGTTCCAGGCTCCACTGCTGCTCCTGCTCGCTTGCCCGCGCATACACGTCCGGATGCAGCTTGCGGCTCAGCTTATAGAACGCCCGCTCCAGTGCGGAAGTATCCAGCGCCAGCTTTCGCGGCAATCCGAAGACGTCGAAGTACGTCACGCCAGCAGACGGAGCCTGTACCTTTCCGCACGCGCCGCAGAATGGCGCGCCCGCAGCCAATGCAGAGCCGCACGACCAGCAGGCCGTCTTCACGGATTGTTCTTCAGTAATTGGCATGCTAAAGATTGAAGCCGCTCACCCGGAGCGGCTTTTCATACTAGGATGAAAACGACGACCCGCAGCCACAGGACTTCGTAGAGTTCGGGTTGATAAAGTTGAAGCCCTGCCGCATCAGCGTCTCTTCATAATCCAGAATCATTCCATTCAGGTAGATGAAAGACTTCGGATCGACAAAAACGCGCACATCCTCGAACTGATAAATGCGGTCACGCTCCCGTGGCTGTGTATCGAAGCGAATGTTGTAGGACAAGCCCGAGCAGCCGCCACCCTGCACGCCCAGACGCAGTCCGCCCTCGGCAGGCGAAATTCCTTCTTTCGCCATGGCAATGCGGATGCGCTTTACAGCGCGCTCGGTCACCTGAACGCCCTTTTGGTTCGGCGCCATGTTCTCGGCATTCAGAACAGCTAACTCAGCACTCATCTCTTCATTCCCAACACAAACGCGGGTGCCCCACCCTGTCGCGTAGTTTGCGACAGGGTGGGATTCCGTTCCTGTTTACTGCGCTACCGGCTGCGCCGCGTCCGCGGTCTCGGCAACACCGTTCTTCTTCTTCCAGTCGCCGATCGCCGCGCGAATCGCATCCTCTGCCAGCACCGAACAGTGAATCTTCACCGGGGGCAGCGAGAGCTCCTTCACGATATCCGTGTTCTTGATCTCAAGCGCCTCGGAAACCGTTTTGCCCTTCACCCACTCCGTCGCCAGCGACGACGAGGCAATCGCCGAGCCGCAGCCGAAGGTCTTGAACTTGGCTTCCTCGATCACCTGCGTCTCCGGATTCACCCTGATCTGCAGGCGCATCACATCGCCGCACTCTGGCGCGCCGACCAGACCCGTGCCAACTTCCTGGCTGCTCTTGTCCATCTGCCCAACGTTGCGCGGATTGTTGTAGTGATCAATTACCTTATCGCTATATGACATGTCAGAATCTCCTCTGATTTCCTGCTAACTACTTATAAAAAACTTGTCATTCTGAGCGCAACACGCTCAATCAATGCGCCTGCCACTCAATCTTCGTCAGGTCGATGCCTTCCTTCACCATCTCGTACAGCGGTGACAACTCGCGCAGCTTCTGCACAATGTCAATCACCTTATCCGACACGTAATCTACTTCAGCCTCGGTGTTAAACCGTCCCAGCCCGAAACGAATCGAGCTGTGCGCCACATCGTCACCGAGTCCAAGAGCCTTCAATACATAAGATGGCTCAAGCGTCGCAGAGGTGCAGGCCGAACCGCTCGAAACCGCAACATCGTTGATGCCCATCAGCAGCGACTCGCCTTCAACGTACACAAAGCTCATGTTCAGGTTGCCCGGCAGCCGGTGCTCCATTGAACCGTTCACGTGGATATAGTCCAGGCTCGATTCCAGCTTCGCCTTCAATTTATCGCGCAGCGCGCGCAGTCGCTTGTCCTCGCTCGCCATCTCTTCGCGGGCAATCTCGCAGGCCTTGCCGAGACCAACAATACCCGGAACATTCAGCGTGCCTGACCGCATGCCGCGCTCGTGTCCGCCGCCGTTAATCTGCTCGGAAATCTGCACACGCGGGTTGCGGCGACGCACATACAGAGCGCCCACGCCCTTCGGCCCGTAGATCTTGTGTCCGGAAAGCGAGAGCACATCGATGTTCATCGAGTTCACGTCGACCGGAACCTTACCTACCGCCTGCACCGCATCGGTGTGGAAGATCACGCCCTTCTCGCGGCAGATCTTGCCAATCTCAGCCACCGGCTGTAGTACGCCAATTTCGTTGTTGGCATACATGATCGTGACCAGAATCGTCTTGTCGTCGATCGCGCGCTTCAGATCATCGAGATCGATCAGCCCATCGGCCTTTACCGGCAGATAGGTCACGCGGAAGCCGGCTTTTTCCATCCGCTTACAGGTGTCCAGCACCGCCTTGTGCTCCGTTACCTGCGTAATAATGTGGTTGCCGCGTTCGCGGTACATCTCGCCGATGCCCTTGATGGCAAGGTTGTTCGACTCGGTCGCGCCCGAGGTGAAAATAATCTCTTTCGCCGTCGCGCCAATCAGCTTGGCAACCTGCTCGCGGGCCACGTCCACAGCTTTCTCGGCTTCCCATCCAAAGGAGTGGTTGCGGCTCGCCGCATTACCAAAAACCGTGGTCATATACGGCATCATCGCGTCCAAAACCCGCGGATCGAGCGGCGTGGTCGCGTGATTGTCCATGTAAATCGGCAGCTTCACGCCCGCCGGCACGCTGATGTTTGCTGTCTCTACTACGCTGCTCATGCTCTTGTTCTCCTCAAAACTTCCGCCGTTAGGTCGCCTGCAAAATCTTCTCGCCCGATGCGCTGCGAATCGTAATCAACTCGCGTACTGTCTTGCTGCGGCCTTCTTCCACCAGGTCTGAAATATGAATATTCTTCAGAACGCTGGAGATGGTCTCGTTCACACGTGCTAAAGGTTCTTTGATGGTGCAACTGTCCGTAAGGTCGCAGTTTCCCTCATGGGTAAAGCACGAGGTGATGAACAGCGGCCCATCAATCGCGAAAATCACCTCAAAGGCCGAAATCCGCCGCGGGTCTTTCAGCAGCGAATAGCCGCCGTTCATCCCCGCATGCGACTTCAGCAATCCCACCTTGGCCAGCCGCTGGAGAATCTTCGCCAGCAGCTGCGCCGGAATATGATACGCCTCGGCTATGTCCTTGGCGCTCAATGCGGTCGCCTCCGGGTGCTCCGCCAGGTACTTCAGAGCCATCAGGCCGTAATCCGCTTTTTTAGTGAGTCTCAACATGGATTCGTCGACACGTTACCTTGAAGCTAACCGTGTGTAACTAAAGTATACGACCGCCGGAGTCCGAATTCAATGCGTCCGCCCGTTAATTTGGCAATCGCCAGGGAACCGGGGGTATCCCTCCTGCGTAAGTTTTTCTACGCAGGATTCACTGGATTCCGTTTGACATCGGACGCGTCCTATATACAATCTTGCCGATATCACCTGAATTTCAGACCGACATACCCCATGAATACGCCCTGCAAACACCCCAAGGTTCGCGTGGTAGCGCGCGAAGAGGACGTTGAATACGTAGAGTGCCTGGATTGCGGTGAGGTCTTCGACTCCAACGAGTTCCAGGACATGGCCATCGAAGAAAGTGTCCTGGAAGACGACGAAGAATAGCGAGACCCGCCATCCAAAGTTCCAGTTCCCAACCGCTCGTCCCGCTCACGACAACTGAGAATGACAACCGTGGCTCAGCTGTTTACTGCGACACTCGGCATACTCAGCCTCCGCCCCACCTGCCACGCATACTGCACTCCTGAAATTACGGTCAGCGCAACCGTGGCCTGCAGTGACCAGTGCCGGATGAAGACGATCCAAGCCGGGGCATAGAAGCGGCTCAGCAGCACTGTCACCAGCGCAATAATCTGCGCCAGAGTGTTCCCCTTGCCGAAAATGCTGGGCCGGAAGTCCCGTATCCCCATCGCGGCATACAGGATCGCCGCCACCACCAGGATGCCCAGGTCGCGGCCGAAGACCAGCACCGTCACCCGCCGCGAGATGAAGCCCTCATGGTGCAGGACGAGGAACAACGTGCTCAGCAGCAGCTTGTCCGCCACCGGATCAAGGTACTGGCCGAGCCGCGTCCGCTGCTGCAGGATCCGCGCCAGCAGTCCATCCAGCCCGTCGGTCACGCCTGCAGCAACAAAAAGCGTAAACGCGGTCCTGTAACGCCCATCCAGCACCGCCAGGACAAGGAATGGAATGATGCACAGCCGGAGAAACGTCAGCTGGTTCGGAGTGGCTCGGAAAGAGTTCATCGTGCAAAGCGGGACTGCATCGGCCCGTCTCGGCCGCAGAAAGTCTGATGTTACAGGACAGCGAACCTGAAGACCAGAGTACAGGGCTCACGTCACTGGGCTCAGACTGGCCAATCGTTCTTCTGTGACCTGAGACGTGTGCCCTATTGGGAGCCCTCGCCAATGACCAACACCCGGAGGTATCTTGGTAGGCGATGAGACACGTTCTTGGATTTTTCGTCCTCGCCTGCTCAATCGCTTTAGCTCAAACTGCTCCATCGCGGCCGCCGCTTACGGGCATCTCGCACATAGCCGTCTATACCACCGATGCCGCCGCGGCGCAGCACTACTATGTAGACATCGTCGGCTGCGAAAAGCGCCCAGACCCGGAGAACCCGCAAGGCACGCGCTACTACATCGACAGCACGCAGTTCGTTGAAGTCCTGCCCCTGCCCGACAAGTCCTCGCCCGACCGCCTTGACCATCTCGCCTACAAAACCACCAATGCCGAGGGCCTCCGCCTTTATCTCAAATCGAAGAGCGTCGAAGTCCCCGCATCCGTCCACAAAGCCAGTGACGGCAGCCGCTGGTTCGACGTAAAAGACCCCGAAGGCAACACCGTCCAGTTCGTCCAGCCGCCCGCGCATCCGCAGCCGGTCAACGCGCCGAACCTGCTGGGACATCACATCATCCACGTCGGCATGCTCGTCCACAGCAGGGAAAAAGAAGACACGTTCTACCGCGCCATACTCGACTTCAAGCCCTACTGGTACGGCGGCATGCAGCCGGGCAAGATCGACTGGGTCTCGCAGCAAACGCCTGAAAGCCATGACTGGCTCGAATACATGCTCACCAGCGGGCCTCCCGGTGGCGGAATACAAGAGATTTCGCAGCACCAGTTCGGCGTGCTCAACCACTTTTCCATCGGCGTCGTCAGCGTGCCCAAGACCTTCGACGCGCTCAAGGCCGCTAACCGCCTCGCGCCGCCCGACGCCCATACCCAGATCGGCAGAGACGGCAAATGGCAGCTCAACCTCTTTGACCCCGACGGCACGCGCCTCGAATACATGGAATTCTCGAACGTACGCCCACCCTGCTGCTCCGAATTCACCGCGCCCAACCCATCTCCATCTGAGTGACGTGAGAATCGCGCCAGCGCCATGTCCACGAAGAGTCAATGCCGAAGCAAAGAAGACCGAGAACGCGCTGAAGAAAATCATGGAGGACCTAGGCAGGAAGAAATGAAGGTATCGCGGGCAGGCGTCTCACGGCGCCAATCCGTCGCCCCTGGGAAATAAGATTTACTTCTTAGCCGGCAACGGCACCAACTCAAAGGTAAGTTACATGAGGTCCAGCGGTGTCTATGGGCAAGTTAAGCAACTAAACTTATAGCGAAAGACCAATCATTACAGTCGCACCAAATACTTTCAGGAGGTGAACAACCTTTTCTTTAAACGGCAACTCTTACCTATCAACTAGAAGCAAATTACTAGTTATATTTTTCGAGGAAAGGGGGACACAATATATGCCCGGACCGGTTGGACCAGTTCTTGAGTTCTTCGTCTC
>Ga0335072_10001201_pt1 | contig 43002 bp, 36 predicted proteins | sample Lox_Sample_21_FD_206725 | JGI IMG/M metagenome (GOLD analysis project Ga0335072, IMG submission 206725) | Soil microbial communities from Loxahatchee National Wildlife Refuge, Florida, United States - Lox_Sample_2.1 | ecosystem: Environmental > Terrestrial > Soil > Wetlands | place: USA... | reverse complement strand
CGTGCACGAACTGACGCTACGCGAGATCGGCCAACGCCTCGGCGTCTCCGAGAGCCGCATCAGCCAGATCCACACCCAACTACGCCGCCGCCTCTACGAACAACTCTCAGACGAGACCACGCTGTTCGCGGCAGTGGCCTGAGCTCAAGGTTGCGCCGCCGCGGCCGAGAACCGGGACGCACATGGACCTCGGCCTGCACATAGCCGCCACCGGCATGGTCGCCCAGCAGGTCCGCCAGGACCAGCTCGCCAACGACCTCGCCAACGCGTCCACGCCCGGCTACAAGCCCGACGGGTCCGAGCAGCACAGCTTCGGCGACGTGCTGCTGGCGAACACCGAGGACGGCGCCTCGATCGGCTCGGTCGACGAAGGCGTGTCGTTGGGCAAGACCTTCGTCGACTCCGCGCCGGCACCGAGCGAGGAAACCGGCGAACCGCTGGACTTCGCGATCGTCGGCAGCGGCTACTTCGCGGTGAAGACCGCGCAGGGAGTGCGCTACACCCGCGACGGCCAGTTCACGGCCTCGGCCAAGGGCATCCTCACCGACGCCAGCGGCAACCCGGTGCTGAGCCAGCGCGGCGCGCAGATCAAGGTGGGCGCGTCGGGCAGCGTGCCCGCCGGCTCGCTGGGCGTGTTCGAAGTGCCGGGCGCGACCAAGCAGGGGGAAAACCTCTACACCGGCAAAGCGTCGGGCAAGGCCGGCGGCACCGTGCGCCAGGGGGCGCTCGAGGCCTCCGGCGTGGACGCCGCCACGGCGATGGTCGAAATGGTGACCTCGCTGCGCAACTTCCAGTCGGGCCAGCAGGCGATCCAGTCGATCGCGGGCACGCTGCAGGAGGCCGCCTCGCAGGTGGGCTCGCTCAACACCTCCGGCTGAGCCGCGCGGTCGCTCAAGTCCCGCCCGGCGCGGCCGATCACCGGACGGAGAAGCCCCGAGCTCGGCTGGACCGCCCATGCGGAAAGCCCCGCTCGACAACGAGAACGCATACAGGATGGGTCGATGCTCGAAGGTCTGTACTCCGCAGCAGCAGGCATGGCAGCGCAGCAGGAACAGCTGAACGCGATCAGCAACGACATCGCGAACGTGTCGACGAGCGGCTACAAGGCCGAGCGCGTGGCCTTCGACGACCTGCTCTACAACCCCGTGAAGATCGCCGGCAGCGACAGCAGCGCGGGCTCCGGCGCGAGCGCGCGCGTGATCGGCCGCAGCGAAGCCGAGGGGTCGATCCAGGAAACCGGCGATGCGCTCGACCTCGCGATCGAAGGCGACGGCTACTTCCAGGTCAAGCGCGCCAACGGACAGACCGCGCTGACCCGCGACGGCGCCTTCGGCGTGGACGCCACCGGCGCGATCGTGAACGGCGAAGGCAACCGCCTGGTGCCGCCGATCAAGGTGCCCAAGGGCTTCCCCACGCAGGACCTCAGCGTCACCTCCGACGGCACCGTGGAGGCGGGCACGCGCAAGCTCGGACGCATCGAGCTGGTGACGGTGACCTCGCCGGAACACCTGATCGCGGACGGCGGCGGCGAGTTCAGCGCCACCGCCGCCAGCGGCGCCCCCCATGCTGCCAAGGGCAAGATACGCCAGGGCGCGCTCGAGGCCTCGAACGTGAACGTCTCGAGCGAGATGGCGCAGATGGTGAGCACGCAGCGCAACTACCAGCTGATGAGCACCGCCATCCAGACCGAGAGCCAGATGATGTCGATCGCCAACCAGCTGCGTCCGCAATGAGCGTGCCCGGCACGAGCGCTACGAGCGTGGCCGCGGCGGGCCTGCCGGTGGCAAGCCAGGCGCTCGAGCCGAAGTGGGTGCGCGACGGCTCGCCGGCAACCCAGAAGGCCTACGAGACCGCGCTGGCGTTCGAACAGGCGCTCGTGGAACAGCTCTCGCAGGCGCTCGCCAAGAGCAGCGGCCTGGGCGGCGCATCGTCCCCGGAGGAAGGCTCCATGGAAGGCGCGCCCGGCGCCGGCGAAGGCGCCGGCGGCGAAGGCGACTCGGAGCTCTCGATGCTGCTGCCGCAGGCGCTGACCAGCGGCGTGATGAACGCCGGCGGCCTCGGCCTGGCGGCGCAGCTCACGCAGCAGCTCGCCGCCGAGCAGGGCGATGCGACGAACAGCGCGGGCGCAAGCTCGCCGGGCGCAGGGAGCGGCGTCGGCGCGCAGCCACTCGGCGCAGCAGGCGGCACCGGCGCGCAGCCGCTCGGCGCGGCGGGCGGAGTGGACGCGCCGCGGGGAGCGAGCTCGTGAGCGCGCAGGCGCTGAGAACGCACGAGTCCACCCAGCGCGACCGCGCGCTGGCGGAGGCGGTGCTCGAGCACCTCGACGCGCAGATCGCCTCCGCGCAGCGCCTGCTGGAGGTGGTGCTCGAGCAGGGCGCGGCGATCCGCGCGCGCGACGTGCACGCGGTGGTGCGCCTGGCCGGCATCCTGCGCGGCGAGATGGGCCGCCGCCAGCTGCTCGAGGAGGAGCGCACGCGCCTGTTGGCGCGCAGCGGCGAGCGGCTCGGCATGCAGCCGCAGACGGTCACGCTGGCGCTCCTGTGCACGCTGATGGACGCCGCCAGGGCCGAGCGCGCGGGCGAGCGCAGCGCGCAGCTGAAGGGCCTGCTGCGCGAGCTCGAGCGCGAGCACTCCACCAACCGCGCGCTGATGCAGATCGAGCTGGGCTTCCTCGACCACCTGCTGGGCATGCTCTCGCTCGACGGCGTCAGCGGCTACGACCCCCGCGGCGGCTCGCGCGCGATCACGCGCTCGCGCCCCGGCGGCGCGCTGCACGTCCTCGACCTGCAGGCATAGGCGCATGACGATCCACCTGCACACCGCGCACGACTATCGCCACCGGGGCGTGGGCGCATGACGATCCCCACCCTGCAAGGACTCCAGACGGCCCTCAGCGGGCTGATCGCCGAGCAGACGGCGCTGGACACCGCCGGCAACAACATCGCCAACGCGGCCACCGAAGGCTACTCGCGGGAGACCGCGCTGATGCAGCCCGACCAGCCGCTGGACATCCCCGCGATCTCGAGCTTCACCGGCACCGGCGCGCAGCTCGGCACCGGCGTGGACGTGGCCTCGATCACGCGCGTTCGCAACCAGTACCTGGACGCCCAGTACCGCGCCCAGAACAGCGCGCTGGCCAGCGCCACCGCCCAGGCCGAAGTGCTGCAGCAGGCGCAGAGCGCCTTCAACGAACCGTCCAGCACGGCGCTGGCCTCGCAGCTGTCCTCCTTCTGGAGCGCCTGGAACAGCCTCGCCGAATCGCCCACCAGCGAAGCCGCCAAAGAGGCCGTGGTGGCCGCCGGCGAACAGCTGGCCTCGACCTTCAACGAACTCGCCGGCGAGCTCTCGCAGATCGCGGCGCAGACCAGCGAACAGTACGAAGCGCTCACCGGCGAAGGCGGCGAAGTCGAAGACTACGCCAAGCAGCTGGCCGAACTGAACACCCAGATCCGGCTCGCCGAAGCGGCCGGCCAGCAGCCCAACGAGATGCTCGACCGCCGCGATGAGCTGCTCGACAAGCTCTCCTCGCTGGCCAACGTGACCGTCACCGAACAGCCCGACCACACCGACACCGTGTACTTCGGCGACGCCGCCGAACCGCTGGTGCAGGCCGGCAACGTGGACTGGCCGCAGGAACTGAGCGAAGCCGCCGGCGGCCAGCTCGGCGCGCTGCTCGAACTGACCGGCCCCAAGGGCGCCCTCAGCGGCCTGCAGAGCGGGCTCGACGAAGTCGCCGAAGCGCTCGCCGCGACCGTCAACGAACAGCTCGCCACGCCGTTCTTCTCGGGCGAAACCGCGGCCACGCTGACGGTGGCGGTCACCCCCGCCGAAGTGAAAGCGTCGATCGGCGAAGCGGCCGGCGGCAACGAAGCGGCGCAGGCGGTCGCGGCGTTGCGCGGCGGCGCCGCCGAACAGGGGTACGCGGCGCTGGTGGAGCGCCTCGGCGCGAGCGTGCGCACCGCGCGCGACGACCAGAGCAACCTGCAGACCACCGTGACCGCGATCGAGGACCAGCGCCAGAGCGTCTCCGGCGTGTCGCTGGATGAAGAAATGACCAACCTCGTGACCTTCCAGCGCGGCTACCAGGCCTCGGCGCGCACGCTCACGGTGATGAGCGAAATGCTGGAAACGCTGATCGAGCACACCGGCGTGGTGGGGCTGTAGCGATGGAGCAGCGCATCACACCGGCGATGGTCACGAGCTCCACGCTCACCGGCCTGAACTCCTCGCTGTCGGCGCTGGAGCGCACCACCGAGGAACTCTCGAGCGGGCGCAAGATCCTGGAACCGTCGGACAACCCCTACGGCGCCAGCCAGGTGATCGACCTGCAGAGCGAGCTCGACGGCCTCGCCACCTACGAAAGCGCGGCCGAGAACGGGATCGCCTGGGAGAGCACCGCCTCGAGCGCGATGGCGAGCATGAACTCCGCCGTACAGCGCGTGCGCGAACTGGTGGTCGAGGCCGCCAACGGCACCAACAACCAGGGCGACCGCGAAGCGATCGCCCAGGAGGTCGAACAGCTGACCGAAACGATCAAGCAGGAGGCCAACACGCAGTACGCCGGCCAGTACGTGTTCTCCGGCACCGCCACCACCACCGCCCCCTACCTGCAGGGCGAAGAAGACGAATACCAGGGCAACGGCGAAGCGATCACGCGCGCGGTGGGGCCAAGCTCGACGGTCACGATCAGCATCGAAATCTCGCAGCTGCTCGGCAACGGCGCAGCCTCCGAAGACGGCAAGCTGCTCGACACGCTGCGCACGATCGCCTCGCAGCTGCGCGGCGGCACCCCGGAAGACCTCGAAGCCCTGTCGGAAACGGACCTCGGCCAGCTCGACGCGAACCTCGAAACGCTGAGCTCGCTGCAGGCCACCGCCGGCAGCAGGATCGACCAGCTCGAAGCGGCGGTGTCGCGCAACGAAGGCCTGCAGAGCACGATCACCCAGGGCCTCTCGAGCGTCTACGACGCCAACCTGGCCGAAGCGTCGATCGCCTACGCCAACGAGCAGGCCGCCTACGAGGCCGCGCTGCGCGCCGGCGCCACCATCGTGCAGGAATCCCTGCTGAACTTCCTGCAGTAAGCCGAGCACCCCAGGAGCCGCCGTGTCCGTCACATTCGAGAGCATCCGCTTCGGCACCGTGGAGGTGGAGTCACAGGCCGTGATCGAGTTCCCCTTCGGCCTGATCGGGCTGGGCGGGCAGCGCTACGCGCTCGTCGACCGCAACCCCGGCAGCGGCTTCCTGTGGCTGCACGCCGTCGACAACCCCGCGCTGGCGCTGCCGGTGGTGAGCCCGCTGCAGTTCTTCCCGGGCTTCTCCGTGCAGATCGCCGAGGAGGACCGCGAGCGCACCGGGCTGCAGGACGCCACCGGCGCCACGCTGTACGTGACCGTGCGCGCCGCGCCCAACCCGCTGGACATCACCGCCAACCTGCGCGCGCCGCTGCTGATCAAGGACGGGCGCGGCTACCAGGTGATCAACACCAACGACGACGCCCCCCTGCAGGCGCCCCTGTTCACGCTTCCCGCGCAGTCCCGACTTGCTTCATAATCAGCCTCGATGCTGATCCTGACGCGTCGTCCCGGAGAGCGCGTCGTCATCGGCGAGAACATCCTCGTGACGGTGATGGGGGTGAGCGGGCACACCGTCAGGCTCGGCATCGCCGCCCCCGGCGGCGTGCCGATCTACCGCGAGGAGATCTGGCTGGCGGTCAAGGAGGAGAACCGCGCGGCGGCCGCCGCGATGGTCGACGCGGTGCCCGCCAAGCCGCCCGACGCGCCCGCCGGCGCACCCGCGACGCCGGCCGAGCCAGCCGACACGCGCGCCGGCGCACCCGCGACGCCCGCCGGGCCAGCCGACACGCCCGCCGGCGCACGCGCGACGCCCGCCGGGCCAGCCGACACGCCCGCGGCGTCCGCCGAGGACGCCTGAGCGCGTCGTTTGACCCGGCCGACGGCCCGCAATAGACTGCGCGCCGTCGAGCGAGGAGGTGGCGCCGTGGGAAGGACCTCGAGATCGTCCGCAGCAGTCGCGTCGAGGGGAGCGCTGCTCGCGCTGGCGCTCGCCGCCTCGCTCGCGCTGGCCGCCGCCCCGGCGCTGGCCGCCAAGGTCAACATCGTCAGCCAGGCGCCGCCGCCGGCGCACGTGCCGCACGACACCGCCTACTTCACCACCATCCAGGCCGCCATCGACGCAGCAACGTGGGGGGACTGGGTGCTGATCGAGCCCGGCACCTACGACGAAGAAGTGAAGGTGCAGCCCGAACACGCCGGCATCTGGATCCGCGGCATGAACCGCAACACGGTGCTGCTCGACGGCAACCACGAACCGTGCAAACACTCGCCCTGCCCCGAAGGCGCCAACGGCATCGAAGTGGTGAAGGCCAGCGACGTGTGGATCGAAAACCTGACGGTGGCGAACTTCGACCGCGAAACGATCAACGGCGAAGGCGGCAACGAGATCTGGTGGAACGGCGGCGCGGAGTCGCACAAAATCGGCGCCTACGGCTGGTATGGCCGCTACCTCACCGCCTACGACACCGGCTTCGACGGCGGCTACGGCATCTTCACCAACAACGAGGTCGGCGGCTTCTGGGAAAAGATCTACGCCTCCGGCTTCAACGACTCCGGCATCTACATCGGCGCCTGCCAGGAATGCAAGGCGCGCGTCAGCGAAGCGGTGATGGAAGACAACGCGCTCGGCTACTCCGGCTCCAACGCCGGCGGCCAGCTGGTCATCGAAAAGTCGAAGTTCGTGCACAACACCGACGGCCTCGCGCCCAACTCCGAAAACCCCGGCGACGGCCCGCCGCCGCAGGACGGCCAGTGCCACCGGCTCAACGTCGAAGAACCCGACCCCACCCCGCGCATCTACACCACCCGCATCAAACGCTGCACGATCATCCGCGACAACGTGATCAGCGAAAACAACAACCTCACGGTGCCGGCCAACACCTCCGCCGCCGCCGCGCCGTGGGGCGCAGGGGTGGAGCTGCCGGGCGACTACGCCGACCTGATCGAAGACAACCAGATCGACGGCAACCCCTCCGACGGCGTGCTCGCCTTCGAGTACCCCAACCCGTTCCCGCCGGTGGCCGACACGATCGACTTCCAGCTCGCCGGCAACGAGATCGCCGGCAACAGCTTCGCCGGCAACGGCTACGGCGGCGGGCGCTTCGCCGGCGACGTGATGATGGAGGGCGGCCTGTTCGGCACGCACACCTCCACCAACAACTGCCTCACCGCCAACGCCTTCGCCGACCCCGTCTACCCCGCCGAGATCGAAGGCACGTGGGGCTGCCAGAACGCGAAAACGCCGAACCCCAACAGCGGCTACGAACACCCGCTGCAGACGCTCGCCTACCTGCTCTACCTGCAGTACGTCTCAGAACACCGCGAAGAACTGGCCGAAGTCAAAGGCCAGCCGGCGCCGCCGCCGCAGGAAACGATGCCCGACCCCTGCGAAGGCGTGCCCAAGAACCCGCTCTGCCCGTAGGGGCGGGGCGGGGGGGCGACGCCCTCGCCGCCGCCGGCCGCGGCTACGCCCGCGCCAGCGCGCGAAAGCGCTCGCCGCGCTGCTCGAAGTCGCGGTAGTGGTCGTAGCTGGGGGCCGCCGGCGAGAGCAGGACCACCTCGCCGGGGCGGGCGCGGGCGCGGGCGCGCTCGATCGCCTCGGCCAGGTCGCGCGCCTCGCACAGGCGCTCCTGCGGCGCGCCCGCCGCGCGCGCCGCCTCCAGCAGGCGCGTGCCGGTCGTGGGCACGGCGATCAAGCTCGCCTCGCCCGCGGCGATCGCTCGCGCGAGCTGCGCGTAGTCCTGCTCGCGGTCCTGCCCGCCGGCGATCAGGACGATGCGCCGGCCGGGAAAGCTCGCCAGCGCCGCCAGCGTCGACTCCGGCGTGGTGGAGATGCTGTCGTTCACCCACAGCACCCCGTCGCGCTCCGCCACCTCCTCCAGGCGATGCGCCAGCGGTTCGAAGCCCGCCAGCGCCCGCCCGAGCGGCAGCGGCGCCTGCACGCCTAGCGCCTGCAGGCCCGCCAGCGCGCCGCACAGGTTCAGCGCGTTGTGCTCGCCCCGCAGCGGCAGCTCGGCGGTCGAGGCGATGCGCCCGCCCGCGCGCGTGATCGCGCCGTCGCGCACGTCGAAGCCGCCGGGCACGCCATACAGGACCGTCTCGACGCCGAGCCCGAGTCGATCCGCCTGCGCCGGAGGCGGGGCGCCGCCGCCGGCCAGCCGCGGGGCGCCGCCGCCGGGGCGCCGCGGAGCGCCGTCGAGCGCCGCCAGCAGCCCGGCGTCCTCGCGGCCGTTCAGCACCGCGCCGCGCACGCCCGGCAGCGCCAGCAGCCGCAGCTTGTCCTCGCGGTACGCGCGCTCGGAGCCGTGCCAGTCCACGTGCTCGCGGAACAAGTTCGTCATCAGCGCCACCTCGGGGCCGCGCGAGAGGTCTGCGATCTGGTAGCTGGAGAGCTCCAGCACCACCACCTGCGCCGGCTCGCGCGAGAGCAGCTCGATCGCCGGCACGCCGATGTTGCCCGCCAGCGCCACCGTGCGCCCGGCCGCACGCGCCAGGTGCCCCGCCAGCGCCGCCGTCGTGCTCTTGCCCTTGGTGCCGCTCACCCCCAGCACGCCCTCGCCGCCGTGCTCCTCCAGCCACAGCGAGGTGGCCGTGGTCACCGGCGTGCCCGCGTCGCGCAGCGCCCGCAGCTCCGGGCGGTGGATCGACACGCCCGGCGAGCGCACCACCAGCTCGCACTCGCGCAGCGCCCGCACCGCCTCCCCGCCGGCCACGATGCGCGCGCCTGGCGAGCGCAGCGCCTCGCGTTCGGCTGGCGAGGGCGGCGCGTCGAAGGCCGCCGCCACGATCCGCGCCGCCGGCAGCAGGCGCTCCAGCTCGGCCGCGAAGGCGGCGATCTCGCGCCCCGCCCCCCACACGCCGATCGCCGCGCCGTCGAGATCAGAGAAGCGCACGATCCGCCCCGCGGGTGCCGGCCGCCTCACGCGCCCAGCACAGCGCGCACCTCCGCCATCAGCTCCTCCGGCAGGTCGTGCTCGCCGCCCAATGCCAGCACGCTCGCGGGGTCGCCTTCGCCGGGCGCGAAGCGCGGCAGCACCTCCGCCGCCGCCCGGCGCACCACGCGGTGGCCCGACCAGCGCGCGTCCGCCGCCAGCAACCGCAGCGCCGCTACGCTCTCCTGCTCCTCGCCCACGCACTCGAACGGCTTGTGCCCGCCCGTCGCCGTCAGCAGCGCGAAGCCCTCGAACTGCTCCTCCTCGTCCAGCAGGTCGCGCCCGAAGATCCGCGCCAGCCGCTGCGGCTCGCTGAACGGCGCCAGCGCCAGGTACACGAAGCGGCACTTCGGGCATTCGCAGCACCACGAGCTCGCGCGCAGCTCCGGGTCCAGGCGGAAGATCGCGTTGCAGCTCGTGAACGCGCCGTGGTAGCGCTCCATGCGCGCGAACGCGCGCGCGATCGCCAGCTCCGAGGCCGGGCGCAGCACCGAGAAGGCGCGCGGCCCCGCCGGCGCCAGCTCCGCCAGCGCCGCGCTCAGCAGCCGCTCCACGCGCAGGCCCTTGCTGAACTGGTGGTTCACCTCCACGCCGTCGAAGCGCACGTTGCCCACCGAAGCCGAGCGCTCGTTCGCCATCGCCACCGCGTCGAAGCCGTTCAGCGCCGCCGTCAGCAGCGCCGCGCAGCACACGATCGCCGTCACCGGCACGTGCCCGTTGACCGCGCCCGCCTCGTTCAGCGCCGCCAGCGCCGGGTCGAGCGTGCGCCCGGCGCGCAGCCACGGCAGCCCCGCCGCCGCCGCCGTGCGCGCGATCGGCCGCGCCTGCCCGATCGAGAACAGCGCCGTCTCGCAGCCCGAGCGCCGCACCAGCTCCAGCGCCACCGCCGAGTCCTTGCCGCCGCCCACCGGCACCAGCACGCGGCCCAGCGCGGGCGCCGACGAAGGGGGGGACGGCGGCGCAGCGAAGGCAGGCGACACAGCGGAGGCCGGCGGCGCAGCCGGGGCCGCCTTCGGCGCGGCGGGGACTGCGCCCAGCGCAACGGCAGCGCCGGCGCGCGGGAAGCGCGGGCGCGGCAGCGACCGCAGGCCGTTGCTGTACGCCAGCTCGCCCAGGCCCTCCGAGTACAGCGCCTCCAGCAGCGCCGCCGTCGCCGGCGGCGGCGCGCCAGTCTCGCAGGCCACCGCCGGCGGCAGCGCCGTCTTGAAGTAGCTCACGCCCGCCACCCAGTGCGCCAGCGCCAAGAGGCCGTCCACGCGCTCGCGCTCGCCCGCGCTCAGCTCGCGCGCGCCCCGCTCCCGCCCCGCCGCCGCCAGCGGCAGCGCGAAGCGCTCCTCGAAGGCGATCGCCTCGTCCAGCGCGTAGCGCAGGATCGCCGTGCCGTCCGCGCCGAGCTCGCGCGAGGTGAAGCGGAAGCGCTCGAACGCGCGCGGGTCGAAGCGCGCGCGCGCCTTGGTGGTGTCGGTCGCCACGGTCATCTCAGCCTAGACGCGGCAGGGGCGCTGCGCGACCCCGCCCCGCGAGCCGGCAGGCGAGCCCCCATAAAAAAATCAGTCGTTGGCGGTCACCGCGTCCAGCAGCTGCGCGAAGCGCTCGCGCGCCTGCTCGCGCCGGCGCGGCAGGTACTCGCTCGGCACGCCGTCCGCCGGCGCCTGGAAGCCGCGCAGGATGTGACGCGCCACCGACTGGCGGTGCACCTCGTCCGGGCCGTCGTAGATGCGCGCCGCGCGCGCGAAGCGGTACATCTGCTCCAGCGGCAGGTCGGTGGAGTAGCCCAGCGAGCCGTGCAGCTGCAGCGCCCGGTCCACCACGTCGTGCAGCACCTTCGCGCCGTAGAACTTGATCAGCGCCACGTCCGTGCGCGCCGCGCTCGCCCCCTGCGTGTCCATCACCCACGCCGCGTGCAGCGTCATCAGCCGCGCCGCCTGCATCTCCGCCGCGCTGTCCGCGATCCAGTTCTGCACCGTCTGCTTCTCCGCCAAGAGCGAGCCGTGCGCCTCGCGGTAGGTCGCGCGCTCGCACAGCATGTCGAACGCGCGCCGCGCCACCCCCAGCCAGCGCATGCAGTGGTGGATGCGCCCCGGCACCAGGCGGTGCTGCGCCAGCAGGAAGCCCTCGCCCTCGCCGCCCAGCAGCGCCCCCGCCGGCACGCGCACGTTCTCGTAGGCGATTTCCGCGTGCCCGCCGTAGCCCCCGTAGCGCTCCCACGGGTGCTCCATCGTCGGCACGTCGCGCACGATCTCCACCCCCGGCGTGTCCACCGGCACGATCAACATCGACGCCCGCTGCGACGGGCGCGCGTCGGGGTTGGTCACCGCCATCACGATCAGGAAGTCCGCGATCGAGCCGTTCGAGGAGAACCACTTGCGCCCGTCGATCACCCAGTCGGAGCCGTCGCGCACCGCGCGCGTGCGCAGCTGCGTCGGGTCCGAGCCCGGCGTGTCCGGCTCGGTCATGCTGAACGCGCTGCGCAGGTCGCCCGCCAGCAGCGGGTGCAGCCAGCGCTCCTTCTGCTCCTCGCTGCCCGCCAGCGCGATCAGCTCCGAGTTGCCCGAGTCCGGCGCCGCGTTGCCGAACGCCAGCGGCGCGATCGGGCTGCTGCCCAGGATCTCGTGCATCAGCCCCAGGCGCACCTGGCCCATGCCCTGCCCGCCCAGCTCCGGCGGCAGGTGCGCCGCCCACAGCCCCCGCTCCTTCACGCGCTCCTGCAGCGGCGCCATCGCCCGCGCCAGGCCCTCGAGGTCGAGCTCGTGCCAGATCGTCTCCAGCGGCCAGATCTCCTCGCGCACGAGCTCGCGCATCCAGTCCAGCTGCGCCTGGAAGTCCGCGTCGGTGGAGAAGTCCCAGCTCATCTCACTGCCCTCCTCAAGTTCGGTGGTGCGCCGCCCCGCGCCTGGCGGCTTCGCGCTCGGCAGCGCGGCGCTTGGCGGCGCGGCGGCTCCTAGCGTACGCCTTCCCGCGCCCGCAGCCCGACACCGCGATCCTGGGGTCGCGCTTGACCACCGCGCCGTTCTGCGCCGTGATCGTCGTGCGCAGCCGCAGCCGCTGTCCGCACATGCTCGCGCGCGCCCGCGCCGGCAGGTTCGCCACCAGCAGCGAGCGCCGCCCCGCGTCGAGCGTCACGTCGAGCTCTGAGACCGGCGCGTCCGGCACCGACGCGAACGACACCCACGCCGCCTTGCCCGTCAGGTGCGCCTGGCCCACCACCTCGATGCGCACGCCTTCGGCCCGCAGCGCCAGCGCGATCTCCGGCGAGCCCGACGCGCCGCGCGAGAGCAGGTACACGGGTCCCTCGAGCGGCGCGCGCAGCACGGGCGTCAGCACGGTCGCGCTGCCCACCGCCGAGCCCGCGCCGCAGCCCGCCGGGTTCGCCGCGAACACGCCTGCCGGGCACGCCTTCTGCAGCGTGCTCAGCCTCGCCACGATCCGCCTCGGCAGCGTCAGCGCCAGCTTCGCGATGTTCGCCGCGCCCGCCGGCGAGGTGATGCGTACGTGCAGGTGCACGCCGCTCGCCTTGCTCGCGTGCGCGTGCGTCAGCGCGCCCAGCTTCGGCGCGAAGGGCAAGCGCGCGCAGCCGCTCGCCTGGTAGCGCGAGGACACCACTGCGCTCGCGCCGCCGGCGCCCCACAGCGTGCCCGCCACCGCCAGCGCCCGGCAGCTCGTCGGGTTGAACGCGAAGCCTTCGCGGTCCACGTCCACGTTCACCGTGCGCAGCTGCAGCGGTATCCCGTCCAGCGTCTGCGGCAACGCGTCCGTCACGATCCTCAGCGCCGCCGTCACCGGGTCCACTTCGATCCGCGCCCGCAACGCGATCGTGCCCAAATCCAGCGGGCCCACCTTCGCCGCCACCACGATCGACAGGCCGAACGGAGCGCCCTCGTACGGGCCCGTGAGGTAGACGTGCCCTTTCAGGTACAGCGGGTACGCGCCCGGCCCCGCCGCCACCGTGGCCGTGCCCACTTCGCTCTGCTGCGCGCACGCCTGCGCTTCGGCCTGCGCCTGCGTGCACAGCGGCACCTTCGCGATCGTCGCCAAGAGGCCCGGCGGCAGCGTCACGCTCGCCGCCTGCAGCTGCTGGTCCTGGTCCGAGCGCGCCAGCGTCACGCTCAGCGGGCTGTACGCGCCCGCCTGGTTGTTCGTCGTGCCCGCCACGAACGACGGCGCGAACGTCCCCGGCGTCGCGCACCCGCCCAGCTCGAACGGTTCGCTGCCCGGCTGCGCCGGCGTCTCGCTGCTGTACGGCCTCAGCTGCGAGCTCGCCGCCAGCGGCGTGCCGCACGCCCACGGGTTCGCCAGCGGCGCCGTCGGGCCGCCGTCCAGCGTCAGCTTCACCGCTTCGATCGGCAGCTCCGGCACGCGTTCGAAGTGCACCGTCACCTGCCCGTCGGCCTGGTCGATCGAGGCGTCGCCCGCCAGCTTCACCACCACGCCGGGGCCCTGCGCCTGCACCAGCAGCCGCAGCAGGCGACCGTCCTGCGCGTCGGCCGGCCCGCACGGTTCGCACTGCGGCTGCCCCAGGTACACCTGCCCTTCCAGCGGCTGCGACAGCAGCGGCGTCGACACCTTCACCGTGCCGATCTGCGACTGGCGCGGGCATTCCGCCGCGGCCGTTTCGCCCGTCGCCGAGATCGGCGGTTCGTCCGACGTTCGCGGCGGCGGTTCGAACTGCGCCGGCGAGCACGCCTGCAGGCCGTTCGCGCTCGACGGCGAGATCACCACACCCGCCGGCAGCGCCACCGCCGCGCTCCGCAGCTCCGGCGCCGCCAGCGCGCTCGGGTCTTCGTTCTGCGGCATGTGCAGTTCCAGCGTGTAGCCGCTCGGCTCCCCCGCCTGCTCGCTTTCCGGCGCCAGCGCCAGCGTCGGCGTGAACGTCAGCAGCTCGCAGCCCGTGATCGCGCTCGTCACCTGCGGTTCGGCGGGCCCCGGCGCCGGCGGGAAGCGCGCGAAGGCCGGCTGCTCCCACGAGTCGAGTTCCGCGCTCACGCCCAATTCGGCGCTGGCGCATTCGCTCGGCATCGTCAGGAACGCCCGCGCCTGCACGCCGCTGGGGCAGGACACGTCCTCTTCCACGCCCGCCACTACTTCCACCGACGGCTTGCACGACTCGTTGTCTTCCGGCGCGCCTTCGCCCAGCGTGCCTTCGCGTTCGAGGTCGTGCGTGCGGTCCGCCGGCACGCCCCACAGCGTCAGGATCGCCCCCTGCCACGGCCCCGTCTCCGGCAGTTCGCTCAGCTGCGCCGTCAGCCGGCCGTCTTCGTCTACGCCGCCGTGCACGTGGAAGAAGATCGGGATGTGGCCGATGCCCGCCACCGAGAAGCCGAGCTCGGCCGGCTCGCCCGCCGGCGGCACGATGTTGAACACCGGGTAGGTGGCCGCATGAAACGAGCCGTAGAAGAAGGCCTTGACCGTCCCCACCTGCGTGTCCACCGGGCAGTTCAGCGCTTCGCGTTCGAGGAACGCCTGCTGGCTGCAGCGCGGGGTCGCGCTCGGGTCGCCCGCGAGGCCCGGCGGGAACGTGACTTCCACGTCTCTCGCCGCGCCCGAAGCGAGCGGCGCTTCGCCGTGGCCGTTTGCTTCCGATGGGGTTTCACGCGCATCCACGTTGAGCGCGAGGCTGGCGGTGAGCTCGAACGGGTGCGAGGCCGCCTGCGTGTCGGGCGTGCCTTCCGGGCCCACCGCCTCCGCGTCCAGCAGCGCCAGGCCGAACGGCGCCGGCGGCGCCAGCGGCGTCGCTTCGCTGACCGTCGCGCTGGGCGCGCCGCCGCCCGAGACCGTCGCGGTGTTGGCTTCTAGGGCGTTCGCTCCCGCTTCTATCGAGACCACGATCGTGATCGCGATCGTCGCGCCAGGGAGGATCCTGCCCTGTTCTTCGCCTTTGATGTCGAGGCCTTCTTCGTAGGTGCACACGACGCTGCCGCTCACTTCGCCGTGCGGACAGCTGAGCACGTATTTCGGAAGGCCCTTGCCGTTCGCGCCTTCTCCCGTCGCCGTCACCTTGGTCGCGGTCACCCCCGCGGGCAGCACGTCGGTGACCGTCACTTCGCTGCCGCTCGCGGTCGGCCCCGCTCCGTCGTTGCGGATCAGCAGCACGTACGCGTTGGTCGAGGCGCCCGCCACGAAGTCCGTCGGCTCCGACTCCGAGAGGATGCTCCAGTGCGGCAGGGCTTGCGCCGCGGGGGCGGCGGGCGGATGCGCCAGCGCGAGCACCAGCAAGGCTGGGGTCAGCGCTCCCAGCCGCACGCTCGCGGCGCGGACGGCGCCGCCGCCGGGACGGCTCACCGGCTCACCTTGCGCGCGCCGCGCGCTTGCGCTTGGTGGGGCGGCGGTGCGCCCGTGGCTTGTGCGGGCCGTAGCGGCGCCTGGCGGCGGCCACGCAGGCCGTGCGCCGCTTGGCCTTCCTGATACTCCTGCACCTTGCGAGCGCCCGCGCCAGCAGCTGCCTGCGCGTCGGCCTGCGCTCGGCGGCCGGCGTCGCGTCGCCGGGCCCCACGAACGTGGCCGACAGCGGCGCCGGCAGCGTCGGCGCCGAGGCCGGCTCTTCCTGGCACCCGCCTTGGCAGGGCGACGTCGGCGCGGGGCTCGGCAGGCCACCGCCCACGCGCGCGTCGTACACGTCGATCGATTCGTCCACGTCGCTCGCCACGAGCTGTTCGCGGGTGGCGAAGAACACGTCGTTCCCGCTCGCGCTCGCGTCGAGGAACGTCGCCTCGCCTCCGGCCTGCGGCCCCGAGATCAGGTGCGCCGCGCCGTGCTCGTACTCGTACAGCTTGTTCGTGCCGCCATACACGCCCGGCACCAGCGGGTCTGGGGAGGAGAAGAACAGGCGGCTGCCGTCGTCGCTCAGCGAGCGCGGCTGGTGGAACGCGGTGCTCACGCGTTCGTCGAGCTCGGCGCCGAGGAAGGCGCTCCCCAGCGGGCGTTCGCCGCTCGCCTCGCAGGAGGCGCATTCGAGCTCTCCCCCTTCGGCGCTGTACTCGAACACCTCGTGGTCGCGTTCGCCGGTGAGCCGGTCGCGGTTGTCGTAGCCGCTGAGCGGTTGCACCGACATGAACGCCAGGTGGCGGCCGTCCGGCGTCACGTAGGCCTGCGACTCGACCGGGCGGTCGGTCCAGTCGGCCAGGTCGCTGCGGTAGGGGAAGCCAGGGCCGTGGTGCTCTCGTTCGATGTTCTGTTCTTCGTCCGGTTCTTCTTCTTCGGGCGTGTTCGGCGCGCGCAGCGTCGCGATGAAGGTGGTCGTGGCCGCGCCGTCGCCGCCTTCGTGCCACACGTACAGGTTGGGCTCGCCGCTCGTGGCGCCCGCCGCCAGGTCGCCGTCGGCGACGAAGTACACGTAGGAGCCGTCTTCGGAGGCGCCGACCACGCCCTGCACGTCGGCGCCATCGGGGTCTTCCGGGTCGCCGGCGTCGACCGTGAGGTCGGTCAGCGCGCCAGTTTCCACGTCATAGCGGTAGAGGTCCTCGCCCGCGTCTTCCACGGGCGGTTCGTCTTCTTCCTCGGCCCGTTCGTCCGCGAGCTTGCGCTGTTCGAGCGCTTCTTCCGGGCCGGTGAAGGAGCGCTTCGTCAACGCCGCTTTGCTCGTGAAGTACACGAGCGAGCCGTCGGCCGAGGCGTCCCAGAACTTCGCCGCGCCGGGGTCGCAGAAGCCTTCCTCGGTTTCGCACGCTTGCGGCCGCGCGCCCGGCGCGGGCGCCGAGAGCTCGATCGTGCGCGCCCCGTCGAGGCGGTCGTAGAGCTCCGTCCAGCCTTCCTGCGCCGGCTCGGCCGGGCCGCCTTCAGCTGCCGGACCGCCGTCCGAGGCCGCCTCGAAGACGACGCGCGCGCCGTCTTCGGAGACCGCGTGCTCGAGCTCGCCGGTGTGTTCGTCGAGCACTTCGACGCCGCCGCCCGCCTGCGCGCCGCCCGCCGGCACCTGGCCGTCGGGCAGGATGCCGACCAGGCGCACGCCTTCGGGGCCGGCTTCGTAGAGCTGCCCCGCTTCCGAGGGAGCCTGCGCCGTCGCGGCGTTGGTCTCGAACATGATGCGGGCGAAGCCGCTCGAGGCGCCGGCGAACATCGGCACGTCCTCAGACACGAAGCAGCGCCCGCAGCCGGCTTCGGGCAGCGCCAGCGGCGGCTCGGCGGTGAGCAGCGTGTAGCCGCCGCCCGCGCCGCGCAGGTACAGGTTGTACACGCCCGCCGGCGCGCCTTCGGCGAGCTGCTGCAGGGGCACGCGCACGACCACGTCTTCGAGCGTCGGCGAGAAGGCGTAGCTCACGGTCGGCTGGCTGTCGGGCGGCGCCTGCGGGGTGGGCGGGCCCAGCGGCGTCGTCGCCCAGCCGCCTGCTTCGCGCCCGGCCCGGTACGCGTTCGCGACCTCGTTGGCGGGCGCGCCCGCGAACGCCCCGTCCACGTTCATGTACGCGATCGTACATTCTTCACTTGGTTCGCACGCCGAGCTCTGCGCCGGCTCGAGTGGCTGCGGCGTGACCGCGTCGAGGCCGCCCTTGTCGGCGGGCGAGACGCGCTCGTAGGCGCGACAGTCGGGGAGCAGTTCCCCCGCGCCGGTGCGGAACCGTTCGTTGGCGCAGCCTTCGGCGCGCGCGCTCGCGGGGACGAGCGCGGCCAGGAGGGCCGCGCTCAGCGCCAGCGCCAGGAGCTGCCAGCTACGCACGCGCGCGGCCAGCCTTGGCCGATCGCGCCGCAGGCGGCGGCCGCATCGCGCGGCCGTGCCGCCTCGCCCTCCCCTCTAGGCCCCCGCGGCGGCTATTTCCATTCGAGCGTGCCACCTTCGATTTCGGCCTTCATGCTACCGGTGTAGGAGCTTTCGGAGTTTTCGCCGCCACACATGCCGCCGGTGCCTTTGATCGTGATGTTCGAGACGTTGGCGGCCGCCGTGACCTTGCCGCCCGTGTCGTTCGTGTATTTCATGCCTTCGAACGTCTGCGCCGGGATCAGCACTTCGCAGCTGAGCCCTTCGGGCGTGACCGTCACCACTTTTTCGAGCCGCTCGCTGCCGTTGGCGTTCATTTCGAAGTGGGCCGCCGAGATTTTGATGCCCACGCCGAAGCCGGTGCAGCCGGTGTAGGTGAGCACTTCCTTGTGGGTGGGCGATTCGAGTTCGGTGACCGTGCCGGTGCCAGTCACGCCGGTGCATTCGATCGTGCCCCCGGACGTTTTGAAGGTCTGTTCGCCGATGTATTTGCTCGTCACTTTGCCGGTTTTGCTCGCGATGAACTCGTGGCCGTTGGCCGACACCGAGCCCGCCTCGGCGCCGCCGATCGCCGCCGCCGCCGCAACCGCGACCCCGAGCAGCGTCAGACGCCGCCCCCTAGCGAATATCCGCTGCATTGTTTCTTACCGCCCCTTCTCTCGTCGCCAGTTGCCCCACGCTTTGACGATCGAACACACCGCTATTCTTCTTTGTCATAGAATGGGAGGGTTCTGCTCCACAGAAGAACCGGCGCAAATATCCCAGACGGCCCCCGTTCTGTCAAGCGGAAGCTGACAGTTGTTTGCAATATCGCTGTCAGCCGTCTGCCGCCGGCACGCGCCATTCGCCGGCCGCGCGCGCCCCGGCCGGCATCGGGCGCGCGCCCCGGCCGGCGTCGGGCGCCCGCCCGGACCTCGGCGCCGGAGGTAGATTGGGCCGATGCCGGGATCGCAGACGCTCGCCGTGGAGCTGCTCGCGGGCACGCGCGAGCTGCTGGCGGCGCACGCCCGCGAGCTGCCCCAGCGCGACGACCTGTGCGGCGCCTTCTGCGGCGCGCTCGCGCTGCGCGCCGCAGGCGTGCTCGGCGCCGACGGCAGGGAGCTCGACCAGGACGACGTGGCGCTCGCCGCCGGCAGCCTGATCTCGCCCGCGAGGGCGGGAGGCGTGCTGCCGCACGGCGAAGGCGGGCGGCGCGACTACCGCCTGTCGCTGCCGCTGATCGAGGACTCGGACCTGTCGGGCACGACCGCCGCCGGGGTGGTCGAGGCGATCGAGCAGCTGGGCGGCGGCGCGCTGGCCGCGATCCCGTGCGCCGGGCCCTGGAGCGAGGCCGCGCTGGACGCCCTGTTCGACGCCGCTTCGTCTCTGGCTCGCCCGGTCACGCTGATCGCGAACCTCGCCACGCACCACCTGTGGGGAGGGCGTCCCAGCCTCGCGCAGCTGCTCGCCTACCTGCTCGAGGGAGAGCCGCGGGGACCTGCTCCGGATTGGCGCGTGGGGCACTTCGCGTGCGTGGTGGCGCGCGTGCGCGGCCCGCGCGGCTGCCTCTTCGCGCTGGCCGACACCTACCCGGCGCTCGGGCACGGCGGCGTGCACCTGCAGCCGCGCGAGCGCCTGGCGGCGGCGATCGCGCGGCGCGACATGCCGGCCGGCGGGGTGATCGCGGTGAGCGCGCTCGAGGATGCGCCCGCGATCCGCTCGGCCGCGCTCGCGGCGGGGCTGCGGGAGCGGGCCTGGGACAACGGCACGGCGAGCGTGAAGCAGGAGACGCTGCCGTGAGCGACGCCGAGGATGACCAATGAGCGACGCCGAGCTGGTCGCGCTCGCCTGCTGCGACCTCGGCGCGATCGTGCGCGGGCGCTCCGTCCCGGCCGCGGACCTCGAGCAGCACCTGGCCCTCGGCGTCGGCTGGGTGCCGGCCAACCACGCGCTCACGCCGCTCGGCCCCGTGGCCGAGCCGAACCCCTTCGGGTCGATCGGCGACTTGCGGCTGCTGCCCGACCCGCGCACGCACGCCGTGGTGGGCGCACATGGCGAGCATTCCGCCTTCGACGTGCTCCTGTGCGACATCGTCGAGACCGACGGCCGGCCCTGGCAGTGCTGCCCGCGCCAGTTCCTGCGCGAGGCGCTGGCCGAGCTCGAGCGGGAGCTGGGCGCGCGCGTGCACGCGAGCTTCGAGCACGAGTTCCAGATCGCGCGCATGTCGGCCGGCGCGGGCGCGCGCGGCGCGGCCGCAGACGGCAGAGCGGCGGGCGCAGACGGCGGAGCGGCGGGCGGTGGCGGCGAGTGGCCTGACCCGCTGCCGTTCACGATCGAGGCGCAACGCCTGCTCGAACCGTTTCCGCGCCGGGCGATGGCCGCGCTCGCCGGCGCCGGCCTCGAGCCCGAGCGCTTCTTCGCCGAGTACGCGCCGCGGCAGTTCGAGCTGCCGGTGGCCCCGGCCGAGGGGCTCGCGGCCGCCGACCGCGCCGTGCTGGTGCGCGAGGTGGTGCGCGAGGTTGCGCGCCGCGAGGGGATGCGCGCGAGCTTCGCGCCGCTCGGCGATCCCGAGCAGGCCGGCAACGGCGTGCACGTGCACCTCAGCCTGCTCGACGGCGCCGGCCGGCCGCTGCTCTACGACGCCGCCCGGCCGGGCGCGCTCGGCGAGCTCGGCGGCGCCTTCGCCGCCGGCGTGCTCGCGCACGCATGCGCGCTCAGCGCCATCACGGCGCCCAGCCCCGTGTCCGCCGCGCGCCTGCGTCCGCACCGCTGGAGCGCCGGCGCCGCGTGCCTGGCGCGCCAGAGCCGCGAGGCGCTGCTGCGCATACCGCCGCTGCTCGAGCTCGGCGGCAGCGACGCCGCGCAGCAACTGCACCTCGAGTACCGCGGCGCCGACGCGGCGGCCAACCCCCACCTGGCGCTCGGCGCGATCGTGCGCGCCGGCCTCGACGGCGTGCGCCGCGGGCTGCCGCCGCCGCCGCTGCTCGAAGCCGATCCGGCGGGGCTCGAGGGCGAGCAGGCCGAGCGCTTCGGCGTGGGCGCGCTGCCGGGCACGCTCGAGCAGGCGCTGCAAGCGCTGGCCGACGACGGGACCGCGCGCTCTTGGATGTCGCCGCTGCTGTACGAGGCCTACCTGAGCGTCAAGCGCGCCGAGCTCGACGCGGCCGCGGGCGTCGAGCTGCGGGAGCTGTGCGAGCGCTATGGCGCGATCTACTGAACCGGACCCGCCGGCGCCGCTTGCGCCCGTCGCAGGCGGCGTCGGAGACGGCGCGCAGGCAGATCTGCTCGGGGGGCTGCTGGCGGCGCTCGAGCTGGAGCTGCCGGGGGCGGTGGCGTTGCGTCGCCGGCTGCACGCGGCGCCCGAGCTCGCGCACGCCGAGCGCGAGACCGCACGCGCGCTCGCCGCCGAGCTCCCCATCCCGGCCGAGAGCGCCGCCGGCACCGGGCTGCTGGCTCGCGTCGAGGCGCCAGCCGGCGGGCGGGCGATCGGCGTGCGCGCGGAGATGGACGCGCTGCCGCTGAGCGAGCGCACGGGGGCCCCCTTCGCGGCCACGGGCGAGGCGATGCACGCCTGCGGCCACGACGTGCACATGGCGGCGCTCGTCGCGCTCGCGCGCGCCGCGCACGCCCTGCGCTCGCGGTTGGCCGCGCCGCTGCTCGCGATCTTCCAGCCGAGCGAGGAGGCCTATCCCTCAGGCGCCGAGCAGCTCGCCGCGCGCGAGCTCGCCGCGCACGCGCCCGCGGCGATCGTCGCCGTGCACGTCCACCCCGAGCTGCCGTGGGGAGAGCTGGCGATCGACGCCGGCGTCGTCAACGCCTCCTGCGACGCCTTCGAGATCGCCGTGCAGGGCGAGCCGGCGCACGGCGCCTATCCCCACCGCGCCCGCGATCCCGTGCTCGCGCTGTCGCAGCTCGTGCTCGCGCTGCACGCGCAGCTGGGAAGGCGCATCGATCCCCTGCACCCGGCATCGCTGAGCGTGGGCGTGCTCGCGGCCGGCAGCGCCGAGAACGTGATCCCCGCCGAAGCGCGAGCGCGCGGCGCGCTGCGCGCCTACCGCACCGGGGACCGGCAGGCGCTGCGGGGCATGGTCGAGGAGGTGGCGCACGGGATCGCCGCCGCGCACGGCTGCCGGGCCGTGGTGCAGCTGACCGCCGGCGAGCCCGCGCTCGAGAACGACGCCGCGATCGCCGCCCGCGCCCGCCGGCTGGCGCCCGCGGCAGGGCTGCGCGCGGCCGGCGCCTGGCGCTCCTGCGGCTCCGACGACTTCGCCTTCTTCGGCTCGCTGGCGCCGCTGGCGATGGCGTTCGTCGGCCTCGACGGCGCCCCCGGCTTCGCGCCGCGGCCGCTGCACCACCCCGAGCTGCTGCCGCCCGAGGAGGCGGTCGGCGCCGTCGCCCGCGCGCTCGCCCTGCTGTACGTGGCGGCAGCGACGGAGCTGTGAGCGACTCGCGTGCGAGGCGCTCGGGCGCCCCCGAGCAAGGCCGCTCCAGCACCCGCCGCTAGGATCGCCTCAGTGCCCGCGCGCCTGTACTTCACCGACTCCGACGAGGCCAACGCGCTGATCGCGAGCGACCCGATGGCACTGCTGATCGGCTTCGCGCTCGACCAGCAGGTAACCGTGCCGAAGGCCTTCATGGGCCCGCTGGCCATCAAGCAGCGCGTCGGGACGCTCGACGCGGCGAAGCTCGCCGCGACCGACCTCGATCCCGTCTTCCGCGAGAAACCGGCGATCCACCGCTTCCCCGGGAAAATGGCCGAGCGCGTTCACCAGCTGGCCGCGCACGTGCGCGACGAGTACAGCGGCGACGCCGGGCAGGTTTGGCGGAGCGCGAAGAACGGCGAGCAGCTGCGGGCGAACATCGAGGGCCTGCCGGGCTTCGGCGAGATGAAGGTCAAGTCGCTCGGCGCCGTGCTGGCGAAGCGCTACAAGCTGGCCAAGGCCAAGGGCCTCGTCCCGCCGCACCCCACGCTCGGCGACGTGGACTCGCCGCAGGCGCTCGCCGACTACCAGGCGGCTAAGCGCGCGCACAAGGCCGAGTGGTCGAAGGTGAAGGGCTGAAAGCCAGCGCGGCGCCCCGCAGCCGCGCGTGGTGAGCGCCCAGGTCGGGGGCCGCCACGAGCGCGCCCTGGCCGTCGGATGGCCGCAGCGCAGCGCCGGCGCGGCTCCTTCAGCTTCCTTTCACCTTGTCCCGTCACCATCGATCCATGCGTTTGCTGGTCGTCGACGACGACCCGTCGGTGCGCGAAGCGCTCGCGCTCGTGCTCGATCTGCACGGCTTCGAGGTGTCGATCGCCGAGGATGGCCGCGAGGCGATCCGCACGCTCGCCGTGGCCCCCCCGGATGCGGTGATACTCGACGTGCTGATGCCGGGGCTCGACGGCTTGGAGGTGTGCAGGCGCATCCGCGCGACCGGCGACCGCACCCCCGTGCTGATGCTCACGGCGCGCTCGGAGGTGAGCGAGCGGGTGGCGGGGCTGGAGGCCGGCGCCGACGACTACCTCGCCAAGCCCTTCGCGCGGGAGGAGCTGATCGCGCGCCTGCGGGCGTTGCTGCGACGCACCGGCTGGGAGGGCGACGGGCAGCTGCTCCGGTTCGAGGACCTGGAGCTCGACCCGCTCGCCCACGAGGTGCGCCGCGGCGGGCGGGCGATCGAGCTCACCCGCACCGAGTTCCTGCTGCTGGAGCTGCTGATGCGCCACCCTCGGCAGGTGCTCACCCGCTCCACGATCTTCGACCACGTGTGGGGCTATGACTTCGGCCCGTCCTCCAACTCGCTGGAGGTCTACGTCGGCTACCTGCGCCGCAAGACCGAGGCGATGGGCGAGCCGCGCCTCGTGCACACGGTGCGTGGCGTCGGCTACGTGCTGCGCTCGCCGCGATGAGACGCTGGACGAGCACGATGAGCTTCCGCCGCCGCATGGTGCTGCTGGCCGCCGGCGCCGTCGCCGCCGCGATCGTGATCGCCTCGGTCGTCGTCTACATCGTCACCCGCAACGAGCTGAGCGGGCAGCTGGACGCGAGCCTGCGCGCCAAGATCACCCCGGGCCGGCAGTTCGTGAAGGTCGAAAGCCACCTCAGCAAGCACCAGCTCACCCAGCTCACGCGCGAAGGCAAGCTGCCGGCCCTGCTCGCCGCCGTTCCCAACGGCTTCGGCGTGTTCGCGAAGGCCGACGGAGGAGTCCCCGTGCCCGTGGGGGCGGTACCGGTGCACACGCCGGGCGCCACCAAGAGCATCGTCCGCGAAGCCAGCGCCGGCCCGGAACACGAAGCCAGCGCCGGCCAGGCGCGCAAGCTCACTCCCACGCGCGCGGGCGGCGGCGTGCTCCCGCAGGAAACCATCACGTTCGCACGTCGCATGCTGCCGGTGCCAAAGGGCGCCAAGGGGGCCGCCCACATCGCCGCGGGGGGGCAGGTGCGGCTCGTGCTGCAGGGCCGCGCAGTGGAAGGAGCGACCGGTTACGCCCAGCTCTCGCTCGCCGACGGCGAAGTGCTCGGCGCGACGAGTCCGAGCTCGCAGCTCCCGATCACGGCCGCCACGCGCGGCGTGGCCTCGGGGCGGCGCAACGCCTTCTTCAGCGAAGTGGACGTGCACGGCACGCCCGTGCGAGTGCTGACGGCGCGCGCCGCCAGGGGCGCCGCATGGCAGGTCGCGCTGCCGCTGGCCGATCTCCACAGCACGCTCGATCACCTGCGGCTGGTGCTCGCGATCGTGGTGCTCGGCGGGATCGCGCTGGCGGCGGCGCTCGGCCTGCTCGTCTCGCGCGCCGCGCTCGTGCCGGTGCGCCGGTTGACGGGCGCGGCCGAGCGCGTGGCCCGCACCCAGGACCTCGGACACCGCATCGCGCCCGGCGGGCAGGACGAGCTCGGGCGCCTGTCGGCGAGCTTCAACACGATGCTCGCGGCGCTCGAGCGCTCGCGCCTGGCGCAGCGCCAGCTCGTCTCCGACGCCTCGCACGAGCTGCGCACGCCGCTGACGAGCATCCAGGCCAACCTCGACGCGCTCGCGCTCGGCGAGCAGCTCCCCGCAGAGGAACGCGCGCGCGTGCTCGCGGCCGCGCAGGCGCAGCTGCGCGAGCTCACCGTGCTCGTGGGCGATCTCGTCGACCTGTCGAAGAACGAGGTCGAGGACATCGAGGTGGAGGACGTGCGCCTGGACCTCGCCGCCGCCGGCGCGATCGAGCGCGCACGCCTGCACGCCCCGCGCTGCCGCTTCGTGCTCGACGCCGAGCCCTGCCTGGTGCGGGCCGCGCCCGCGCGCCTGGACCGCGCGATCGCGAACCTGCTCGACAACGCTGTCAAGTGGACCCCGACGCTGGGGCCCGGAGATTCCTCCGAGCAGCCCGCTTGCGCGATCGAGGTGCGGGTTCGCGACGGCGTCCTCGAAGTGCGCGACCACGGGCCCGGGATCGCCGAGGAGGATCTCCCGCGCGTGTTCGACCGCTTCTACCGGGCGCCCGCGGCGCGCGGCCGCCCCGGCTCGGGACTGGGCCTCGCGATCGTGCGCCAGACCGCCGAGGCCCACGGCGGCACCGTGCACGCGGGCAACGCCCCGGACGGCGGCGCCCGGCTGATGCTCGAGCTGCCGCCGCTGGCGATGACCGAGGCAGAGCTCGCACGGCCGGACGAGGCTCTGGCTGCAAGCGAACCACGGCCGGCTTAGCGGCGCCTAAGCAGCTTCACGCACTTCCTCGCCTCGTCTCAGGCAATTCTCAGCTTCCGGCCCGACCGTGGGGGTGGAACTGCCGCCGAGGCAGCCGCAGAGCCAGACCCCGCGCCGGCGGCGCGAGCCCGACCGAGCAGAAGGAGAACCGAGATGCACACGCCCGCCACCCCCACGAGCCCCTCCGCGGCCGCGTGCCCTGGGCGACGCCATCGGGCGCTGCGCCGGGCGCTCCCGCCGGCCGCGCTGCTGCTCGCCCTGGCGCTGGCGCTCGCGGGCTGCGGCGGCTCCTCCAGCCCCGGCGTCGCCAACCTCGGCACCACGAGCGCCTCCGGCACCCCGAGCGGATCGGGCGGCGGCACGCCGGAAACGGGCGAAACGAGCGCCGCCGTCCAGCAGAAGATGGTCAAGTTCGCGCAGTGCATGCGCACCCACGGGGAACCCGAATTCCCCGAACCGACGGAAGGCGGCATACACATCCAGAACCGGAACGGCCACGGCCCGAACCCGGAATCGCCGCGCTTCAAGGCGGCCGAAAAGGCGTGCAGCAAGTACGCGCCCTCGAAGGTGGCTCCGAGCCCGGCGCAGCAGGCCAAGATGCAGGAACAGGCGCTGAAGTTCTCCGAATGCATGCGCCACCACGGCGTGCCCAACTTCCCCGACCCGAAGTTCTCCGCCGGCGGCGGGAGGGTGACGCTCAAGCTGGGCGGTGGTCCGTCGAGTGGGCTCAACCCGAACTCGCCGCAGTTCCAGGCGGCGCAGAGAGCGTGCCAGTCGAACCTGCCGTTCAAGGGAGGGCCGCACGCCGGCTCCGGGCCCGGTCGATCCTCCTCCGGTGCGGTGGTCGCTCCGTGAGAGCGCAGCCGCGGCGCGGCCGCTGGACCGCCCTCGCCGCCATCGTCGTGATCGTGATCGTCGTGCTGCTGATCGTGGTCGACCCGTTTCACGGATCGTCCAAGCCGAGCGCCGGCGTGGCCGACAACGCCACGCCGACCAGCATCACGACGGTGAAACGCCAGACGCTGTCCTCGCAGACGCAGGTCGACGGGACGCTCGGCTACGCGGGCTCGTCGAAGATCCTGGTGCCGTCGGGGAACGCCCCCTCCGCCCTGCAGCAGTCAGAACAGCAGGTGGCAAGCGGCGAAGCGCAGGTGGCCTCGGCGCAGCGGACGCTCGAGAGCGACAGCGCGGCGCTCCAGCGCGCGCAGGGCCAGCTGGCGGCGGCGCGGGCCAAGGAGGCGGTTGACTGCGCCGGTGAAGGCGCCGCCGAAGCCGGCTCCTCCGCCGCGGAAGCCGCCTCCTCCGGCGGCGGCGCGGGCACGTGCGCAGGCGACAGGCAGACCGTGACGAGCGGCGAACAGGGCAAGGCCGGCGCCGAAGCGAAGGTCACGGCCGATCGCGCGCAGCTGGCCTCGGCGCAGACCTCGCTGGCACATGCCAGCTCGGCGCTCGCCACCGCCCATGCCTCGGCGGTGACCTACGCGCAGGGCGCGGTGTACACGTCGCTGCCGTCCGTGGGCAAGGTGATCGACCGCAACCACAGCGTGTACGCGATCGCCGGCCAGCCCACGATCCTGCTCTACGGGCAGCACGTGGCCTCGCGGGCGTTCGTCGCGGGCATGTCAGCGGGCCCTGACGTGGGCGAGCTGAACGCCAACCTGGAAGCGCTCGGATACGGCTCGGGGCTAGCCGGCGACGAGTTCACCGCCGCGACCGCGGCGGCGATCCGCGCCTTCCAGGCCGCCCACGGCCTGGCCCAGACGGGAGCGCTGGCGCTCGGCTCGGTCGTGTTCGAGCCCGGACCGGTGCGCGTGACGAGCGTGACGCCGACGGTGGGCATGGGCGTGACGCCGGGACCGGCGCTGACGGTGAGCTCGACCAGACGGCAGGTGACGGTCAAGCTCGACGCCTCCGAGCAGGCGAGCGTGAAGAAGGGCGACCGCGTGGTGATCACGCTGCCGAACGAACAGACCACCTCGGGGACGGTCTCGTATGTGGCGAGCGTCGCGGTGGCGCCCCCCAGCCAGAACGGCGAAGAAAGCGCGCCCACGATCGAAGTCGACATCACCCCGAGCGAACCGCGGGCGACCGGTCATCTCGACGCGGCGCCGGTGCAGGTCTCGATCACCACCGCGAGCGTGCCGAACGCGCTGGCGGTGCCCGTGACCGCGCTGCTCGCGCTCGCCGGCGGCGGCTATGCCGTGGAGGAGGTGCGCTCCGACGGCGTGCACCGGCTGCTCCCCGTCACGGTGGGACAGTTCGACGACGAAGCCGGGCTGGTGCAGGTCAGCGGGCCTGGGCTCGCAGCGGGCCAGCGCGTGGTGGTGCCGCAGACATGAGCGAGCGGCGGACCGCACGGGAACGCGCGACGCAACTCGTGGACGGCGCCGTCGGCGAGCGCGGCGCCGGCGCCACGCCGGTGCTCGAGCTGCGCAACGTCAGCAAGCGCTACGGCTCGGAGCCGCCGGTGTACGCGCTGCGGGACGTGAGCTTCGAGGTGCGGGAGGGCGAGCTGGCGGCGATCGTGGGGCCCTCCGGGTCGGGCAAGACGACGCTGCTGCACGTGATCGGCACGCTCGAGCGCCCGAGCGAGGGCGTGGTGTCGATCACCGGGGTGGACGTGGCGAGCCTGTCCGACCGCGAGCTGGCGGCGCTGCGCGCCAGCAGCATCGGCTTCGTCTTCCAGCAGTTCTTCCTGGCCGAGCACTCGACCGCGCTCGAGAACGTAGCCGACGGGCTGCTGTACTCGGGCATGGCGGTGTCAGAGCGCCGCGAGCGCGCGGCGCAGACGCTCGCCCGCGTGGGCCTGGCCGAGCGCGCGGGCTTCCGCCCGAGCAAGCTCTCCGGCGGCGAGCGCCAGCGCGTGGCGATCGCCAGGGCGCTGGTGGGGGCGCCCGCGATCGTGCTGGCCGACGAGCCCACCGGCAACCTCGACAGCGGCTCCGGAACGGCGATCGTCGAGCTGCTGGAGGAACTGCACGCGCAGGGCGCGACGATCCTCGTGATCACCCACGACAGCACGCTCGCCGCGCGCCTGCCGCGCCAGGTGCAGATGCTCGACGGGCAGATCGTGGCAGACAGCGCCTCGCAGGCGGCGCTCGAGGGCGCGGGGCGATGAGCTGCGCGAGCAGCAGGCGCGGACGGTCACTGGCGAGGCTGGCGGGGGTGAGCGCTGCCGGCGTCCTGTGCGCAGCCGGCGGGGCGCTCGCGGGAGGACCTGCGGCCGCCGCCGGCGAAGCCGTCGAAGGCCCGAGCGCCAACTGCCCGGCCGCGAACCCCCCGAGCGAGATGACGCTCGTGGCCGGCACCCCCCAGACAGCGACCCTGGACAGCGTCTACGCGACGGGACTGCAGGTGGCGCTCACGAACGGGGACGGGTGCGCGGTGACGAGCGGCGCAGCCGGCGTGCCGGTGACGTTCACCGCGCCCTCCAGCGGCGCCAGCGGCGTGTTCTCGGCCAGCGGCACGAACACGGTCACCGTCGGCGCCGACAGCAGCGGCGCGGTCGCCGCGCCGGCCTTCACCGCCAACGGGATCGCGGGCAGCTACGCCGTCACCGCGACCTCGCAGTACGGGGCGGTGACCTTCTCGCTCACCAACACGGCGGCGGGAACGCCGGCGCAGCTGGTGGCGCTCTCGCCGACGAAGCAAACGGCCACCGTCGCCCACGGCTACCGGCGAGCGCTGGCGGTGAAGGTGCTCGACGGCGATGGCAACCCCGTCGCCGGCGCGAGCGTCACGTTCACGCTCACCGCCTCCACCGCCTCATCATCGTGCGGCTCCAGCTCAGGCGCGAGCGGGACAGGCGGCGCCGGGGCGAGCTTCGCCGGTGGCGCCACCCAGGCGAGCGCCACCACGAACGCCTCGGGCGTGGCCAGCTCGCCGGCCCTGACCGCCGACGACGAGGCCGGGACGTTCACCGCGAGCGCCGCGCTGGGAAGCTCCGGCGCCGCCGAATCGCACGGCGGCGCGTCCTCTGCCAGTCTCGCGCCGGCCCTCTTCGCGCTCAGCAACCTCGCGGGGGCGCCGGCGAAGCTCGTGCCCGGCGTGGGCGCGACGCAATCCACGCGCCTGGGCGCCCGCTTCCCGGTGCGTCTCGCGGTCACGGTCACCGACGCCCACGGCAACCGCGTCCCGCACATGCTCGTGTCGTTCGCCGCGCCCGCCGCCGCCGCCGGCGGACGCTTCACGGCCGGCGCGGCGAAGCATCCGCGCGAGCGCTCGGCCGGGACGCGCCGCACGCGCCGCACGCGCGTGGCGAGGGTGAAGACGAACGCGTGCGGGATCGCCGTCGCGCCAGCCTTCACGGCCAACCGCAGGGCGGGCGGCTACGTCGTCGAGGCACGCGCCGGGCACGCGCGGGCGGCGGCGTTCGCGCTCGTCAACGAAGCCCCATGAGCCAGCGGCTGTGAGCGCGGCCGTCGAGCCCGTCGCGTCGTCCCCCCAGGAGGAGCGCGTCGCCGCCAGGCTGGTCCCCGCCAGGCTGCGCCCCGGCGACCTCGCCCGGGTGGCGAGCATCGGGCTGCGCACCAGGCGCGCGCGGGCCGCGCTGTCGGCGCTGGGGATCGCGATCGGGGTGGCGGCGATCGTGGCGGTGCTCGGCCTGTCGTCCTCCTCCCAGGCGGGGCTGCTGGCCGAAATCGACCGGCTCGGCACGAACCTCCTGATCGTCACCAACGGCCAGGGCTTCACCGGCAACACCGCCGAGCTGCCGCTGGCGGCGCCGGCGATGATCTCCCGCATCTACCCCGTCGAACACGTTGCCGAGACGGGCAAGGTGAGCGGAGCGGTGTACCGCTCGCCGCTGATCCCGGAAGTCGACACCAACGCCCTGGAAATCACGGCTGCCAGCCTCAACCTGCTGCGGGCGCTGAACATCACGATGACGCAGGGGAGCTACCTGAACGCCGCCACCGCGACCGAGCCGGTCGCCGTGCTCGGTCCCGCCGCCGCCCAGCGCCTCGGCATCGACCGCATCTACCCGGGCGAGCGCATCTGGCTCGAGGGCCAGTGGTTCTACCCGGTCGGCATCCTCAGCTCCTCGACGCTGACGCCGGAACTGGAAGACGACGTGCTCGTCGGCTTCCCGGCGGCGAAACGCTACCTCGACTTCGACGGGCACCCCAACACGATCTACGTCCGCGCCCAGGACAGCCAGGTGGCGGCGGTGCAGGCTGTGCTCGCCGACACCGCCGACCCCGAAGCGCCCAACGAAGTCGACGTGAGCCAGCCCTCGGCGACGCTCGAGGCCAGGGCCAAAACGCAGAGCGCGCTCAACGGCCTGTTCCTCGGCCTCGGCGCGGTGGCGCTGCTGGTGGGCGCGGTGGGCGTGGCGAACATCATGGTGATCTCGGTGCTCGAACGCCGCTCGGAGATCGGGCTGCGCCGCGCGCTCGGCGCCACCAAAGGCCAGATCCGCGGCCAGTTCCTCTCCGAGGCGATCCTGCTGTCGCTCGCCGGCGGCGCCGCGGGCATCGCCGCGGGCATCGCCGCGACCGCCGTCTACGCCGCCACCAAGCACTGGACCGTCGTGATCCCCACGCTTGCGTGGGCCGGCGGCTTCGGCGCGGCGATCCTGATCGGCGCGCTCGCCGGGCTGCTGCCGGCGATCCGGGCCGCGCGCCTGTCGCCGACGGAGGCGCTGCGCACCGTGTGAGCCACCGCCCGCTGCGCCGGGCTTGAGCGCCGCACCCGGCGCGATCGGCCGGCTCGCCGAGATGCGACGCAGAGGGAGCCGGCCCGCGCCGTGCGCGCCGGAGCGGCATCTAAGATGGCCGCGCATGGCTGCAAGCAGCGCACCAGGCGCACGCCTCGGCAGGCTCGCCGGCAGGCGCATCTTGATCGTGGGCGCTGGCCAGCAGGACCATGGCCTCGACGACCCGCCGGTGGGCAACGGGCGCGCCATGTCGGTGCTGTTCGCGCACGAAGGCGCAGCGCTCGCGCTCGCCGACGTCGACGGCGCCAGCCTGGCGGCGACCGAGGCGATGGTACGGGAGGCCGGCGCGCAGTGCGCCAGCGTGCTCGCCGACGCCGCCGAGGAGAGCGGCATGCAGGCGATGTTCGGCTATGGGCGGGAGGCGCTCGGCGGCCTCGACGGGCTGGTGCTGAACGTGGGCATCGGCGCCGGCTTCCGCTTCGAGGGCACCTCGGTGGCGGACTGGGACCGCGTGATGGCGATCAACCTGCGCTCGCACTTCCTCGGCTGCAGGGAGGCGCTCGCGAGCTTCGAGCAGGGCGGCACCGTGGTGCTGATCGGCTCGCTGGCCGCGCGGGAGTCGATGCCGATCCCCTCCTACGCAGCCTCCAAGGCGGCGCTCGAGGCGGTGTGCCGCAACGCCGCCGTGGAGGGCGCCCCCGAGGTGCGCGTGAACGTGCTCGCGCCGGGCCTGATCGACACCTCGCTCGGGCGCCTGGCGACGCGCTACAACCCGGGACGCGGCGAGGTCGCGATCCCGGCCGGCCGCCAGGGCAGCGCCTGGGAGGTCGCGCGCTGCGCGCTGTTCCTGACCAGCGAGGAGTCCTCCTACGTGACGGGACAGACGCTGATCGTCGACGGCGGGCTCAGCGTGGCAGCACGCCGCTGAACGCGTCCCCGTCCTCGCGCCCGCGCTCCTCGCCGGCCTCCGCCTCGCCCTGCACCCCTGCCTGCAGCCCGAGGAAGGCGACCACTGCGGCCGCCGCCATCACGCCCGCCATCACGTACAGCACCGAGCGCGTGGCATAGGCGAAGTCCAGGCGCACGTAGTGGGGGATCGCGCCGGCGCTCGTGCCGGAGCCGTGCGACTGCGCCAGGCGCGCGGCGATCGCGTGCGCCCTCGCGGCGGGGACGCCGCGCGCGATCAGCGAATCGGTCACGCGCGAGCGCAGCTGCGAGATCAAGATCGTGCCGAGCACGGCGAGACCCAGGCTGGCACCGTAGTTGCGCACCGTCTGCGTGATCCCGGTGGCCTCGCCGTAGGAAAGGCGCGAGGCGCGGTTGACGGCGTCGGTGTTGGCCGGCCCGAGCATCAGGCCCATGCCCGCACCGGCGATGATCACGTCGACCTGCTGGGAGCCGAAGCTGAGGCCGGTGACCTTGCCGGCCCACAGCCAGAAGCCCACCGCCGCGAGCGTGCAGCCGAGCACCACCGGGCGCTTGGCGCCGATGCGGTCGAGCATGCGCCCCCCCACCTGCGCGGCCACGACGAAGCCGATGAAGAACCAGAGCAGGTAGACGCCGGCCTGCGAGGGCGTTTCGCCGAGCGCGATCTGCGCGTACTCGCTGGCGAAGAAGAACACGGGGATGAACACCAGCATCGAGATCGCCAGCACCAGGTTCTCGACCAGGAACGCGCGCACGCGCAGGATGCTCACCTGGATCAGCGGCGAGGCGGTGCGCTGCTCGACACGGTAGAACAGCACGAGCGTGGCCGCGCCGACGGCCACGCAGGCGCCGGTGGCCGGGTTGCCCCAACCCCAGATCGCGGACTGCTGGAAGCCGAACACGCTCAAGCCCACGCCCACCGCGATCAGCGCGAGGCCGCGGTAGTCCATGCGCGCCGGGCGGTGCTCGGTCACCGGCCTCGAGGCGGCGATCAGCACGAGCGCGACCAGCGCCACGGGAATGTTCACCCAGAAGATCGCGCGCCAGGTCCACTGCGTGAGATAGCCGCCGAGCAGCGGGCCGATCGCGGTGAGGCCGCCGGCGATGCCGAAGAAGATCGCCAGCGCGCGCCCGCGCTCGCGCAACTCGAACGTCTGCACCACGATCGCGAGCGCAGCGGGGAACATGATCGCTCCGCCGGCCCCCTGCACCGCGCGGAAGACCACGATCCAGGCCTCCGCGAGGCTGCCTTCGGGCGTGAGCCCGCACAGCGCTGAGGCGAGCGCGAACAGCAGCACGCCCACTGTCACCATCCGGCGGTGCCCGACGGTGTCGGCGAGGCGCCCGCCGAAGGCGAACAGCGCGGCCAGGGACAGCAGGTAGGCGTTGATCGCCCACTGCACGCCGGTGCTGGTGAGGCCCAGGTGGCGCTGCACTTCCGGGGCGGCGATCGAGACGATCGTCTGGTCGATGAACGTCATCGCCACCGCGAAGATCATCGCCGCGAGCACGAGGCTCCTGGAGCTCCCACCGGTTGCACGCGCTTGGTTCATTGCTGCAGCTCCCATCTTTCGGCCTGTGCGAGTGAGAGCCAATCCTAGGCCACATCCGACCGATCCCTTGACGCGATCGCAGCGTACTGGATAGGTTGGCGCGAGCCGCGCCGGCGCCGAGGGGTCGAGCAGTGAGGGGCGCTCGCCGGTCCAAACACAAACAGGGAGGTAGAGGGATGAAGTGGCGTAGAGCCATCGGCTTTGCGGTGCTGTGCCTGGGCGTGCTCGCCCCGGCTGCCGCCGCGTCCGCAGCACCGCAGTACGTTGCACTCGGAGACTCCTACTCCTCGGGCGTGGGCAGCCGCGTCTTCTACGAAGAATCCGGTGAATGCGACCGCAGCCCCGACGCGTACGGACCCAAGATCGCGACCGCCAAGGGCTACACGCTCAACTTCGAAGCGTGCAGCGGCGCCAAGACCACCGAAGTGAACGAAAAACAGCTGAGCCATCTCAGCAGCTCCACCAGCCTCGTGACGATCACGATCGGCGGCAACGACGCCGGCTTCAGCAACGTGATGCTCAACTGCGCGCTCTACTACTTCACCTGTGGAAGCGCGATCAGCGAATCGGAGGAATTCGTCGCGAAGAAGCTGCCGGGCCTGCTGGAAACGACCTACAAAGACATCCGCGCCAAGGCGACCGCGGCCCAGGTGATCGTGCTCGGCTACCCCAAGCTGTTCACCAAGGAAGGCAAGACCTGCAACGTCAACTTCCTCACCTCGGGCAACGAGAAGAAAATCAACGAAGGCGCCGAAAAACTCGACGCCGTGATCAAGGCGCGCGCGGAAGCGATGAAATTCACCTTCGTGAACCCCACCAGCGCGTTCGAAGCGCACGAGGTGTGCGCTTCCGAAGAATGGCTCAACGGGCAGTCCAACCCGCTATCTGAAAGCTATCACCCCAACGTCAAAGGTCAGGAAGAGTTCACGAAACTGGTGGAGGCGGCGATTTAGACGCAGGCGATGGCGCGGCCTACGGTTCGCTGGGCACGCCGTCGGGCGTGCCCAGCCCGGTCGGGCCGTCGTAGCCGACCTCCGCGTTGCACAGGTATTCGTTGGGCATGCATTCGCTCACGCCGCTTGCATCGAGGGCGTTCCAGTTGAAGCCCTCGGTGACGTCGTACAGCGCGCTCGGGTCCTGGTAGAAGGCCTGGGCGCCGAGCGCGCGCACGGAGGAGCCGGCGTGGGCCATGATCGCGGCCACCAGCGGCGAGGACACGCTGGTGCCGCCCACCAGCGTCCATTCGCCGTCGATGCGGATCGACACCGGCGTGACGACGGCGGCGACCGCGGCGACGTCGTCGTCGGTGCGCTTCGAGCAGCCGCCGTCGGCCTGCCACGCGGGCTTCGGCTCCAGCCGCGTGCAGCCGCTGCCGGTGCCCGCTTCGATCGCGGGTTCGTTCCAGACTTCCTCGAACCAGCCGCGCGGCGTGCTCGGCACCTTGAACAGGGCGGTGCCGCCGACCGCGACGACGTTGGGCGACGCGGCTGGGAAGTCGGTGGTGTGCAGGCCGAAGTAGGCGTCGTCGTAGCCGGCGTCGCCCGCCGCGGCGGCGATGAACACGCCCGGATGCGCGTAGTCCTGGTTGTAGCGCAGGCACGCGAGCAGGCCGCAGTACAGCAGCAGGCTCTGCGGGTAGCCGTAGCTGTTGCTGATCTCGTTGGCGCCCAGCGCGGCGGCGGTGTTGACCGATTCGCCGAGGTCGCGCGGCAGTTCGGTGCTGCCCTCGACCATCAGGATGTGGCACTGCGGGCAGCCGGCGGAGACCATGTCCACGTCGAGCGCAGCCTCCACGTCCCATTCCGGTTCTTCGGCGGGGTAGTTGCCTTCTTCGCCCTGCTCGTTGACCTTCTTGAAGCAGCCGTCGGCGGCGGTGCACGGCGGCAGGCCGTACTGCGAGCGGTAGGCCGCGAGGTCGGCTTCGGCGTTGGGGTAGCCGTAGGCGTCCACCACGGCGACGGTCTGCGGCGAGCCGAGCGTGGAGGGGATCTTGTAGGCGGCCTGCAGGTCCTGGGGGTCGAGCCCGTGGCGCTCTCCGCTGCCGGCCGCGGGCGCGGCGCCGGCGGGCGCGGCGGCCGCGGGTACGACGATCGCGTCGCAGGCGCCTTCGCGACAGGCCCAGTGCGGGCGGCCCGGCGAGCCGAGCGAGCCGAGCAGCGGCTTGCGCAGGTGCAGCTTGCCCGTCACGCCCGCCGCATAGCCGCTGGAGGCGAGCGCCGTGAAGACGAGCACCGAGAGGCACAGAACCTTCGCGAAGCCGACGAGGCTGAAACGTCCGCTCATGGGATTCCCTCCTTGGTGGCCGAAGCTCTGGCGCGCGATGCTACACGATCGCCTCGGCCCGCCGGGCCGGGCGCTACTCCGCCTGGGGCGGAGCGCTCGGCGAGCGGTAGTGCTCGCGCCAGATGGCCCGGTACAAGGGGACGCGCCGCGGCAGGTCGCGGACGCCGGGGAGGAACGGGACGCACACGAACAGCAGGCTGAGCGCCGCCATCACGATCATCACCAGCAGGTCGGCGTTGACTGAGCTCTTGAACGGTTCCACCTGGTACCAGAGGGTGTACAGCCACAGCCACACCTGCCCCGGATAGCTGCCGGTCTCGTTCATCATGCCCCACTGCTCGCCCAGCAGGTGGTCGGCTTCGGCGCGTTTTTCGAGCAACCCGCCGTCGGCCATGAACAGCAGCGGCTTGGTGTAGTCGGTCTGGAAGAACTGCCTGCTGGTCAGCAGGTTGCCGTCGAGTCCCCCGCTGCGAGCAAGCGTGAGCAGGCTCGCCATCATCGCCGGCACCGGGCCCGCGCCGCGGGCCTGCACGATCACTCCCCCCGTGCCGTGGTCGATCGCGACGGTCCTGGGCAGCGGCTTGCCTTCTTCTTCGGCGGTCTCGTATTCTTCGAGCGGCTTCGCATACGCTTCCCCCCACGCCTTGCGCGTCTGTTCGGGCGCCGCCTGGTATTCGGCGAGCGCCGCTTTGAGCGTGGGGTCCCCCGGAATCGTCTTCAGCGGGTCGATCACGTATTCCAGTTCGGTGTCGATCGGGTGGCTGACGCCGAGCCATCGCTGCGGGTGCAGGAACAGGAAGTGCTGGACGCTCCCCGAGGCGTGGTTGTAGGGCGGCCCGTATTCGGCGGTGTCGCTGGTCCCGTCCAGCTCCTTGGCGGCGGTGGCCACGAAGTTGACGGGCAGCTGGCGCGACCATTGCGCGATCGTGCTCGGCTTCTCGTCGGGCGAGGAGAAGAGGATCGTGAGCGCCACCGCCAGCAGCGTGACCACGGCGATGGCGATGCAGAGCTCTTTGACCAGGTCATACGGCGCGTAGCTTCCGCTCCAGGGCCGCGTGTCATCCCTGGAGCGCAGCATCAACGCTTCTCCAACGGCGGTGGCGGCACCACGCCGTGGCGGCGCACGAGCAGGACGTGCGCGGCCACCAGCGCGATCACGGCCGCCGGCAGCAGCAGCACGTGGTAGCTGTACATCTGCCCGAAGTTGGTGAGGTTGAAGAAGGCGCCGGCGCCAACCGAGTTCATGGCGTCCTTGGCCTGCGTGGAGATCCACTGCGCGTCGAAGTTCTGCTGGGAGACGTAGCCCGTGAGCGCGCACGGGATCGCCACCAGGAACGTCACCGCGCCGGTCACCCATACCCGCGCGCGCCCGCCGCGCCAGGCGGCCATCCAGTACTTGCCCCACAGGTGCACCACCATCGCGAAGAAGAACAGCTCCACCGCCCACAGGTGAACGCTGTTGAAGAAATGGCCCACCCCGGTGTAGTGCCACCAGGCCGGGCCCTTCAGCGCGAGGATCGAGCCGGAGCCCACGATCACCACCAGCGAGGCGAGGCTGGCGACGCCGAACACGTATATCCAGGAGGCGACGTAGGTGGGCTGGCCTTCGGGCAGCAGCTTCTCCGGCGGCAGCGCGGCGACCGCGGCCTCGCGCACGCGACCGGTCCAGCTGGCGGGTGGACGCGTCGCATCGGTCTGCGCATGCGCCGGCGTGGCGCTCATCTCGTCTCCTCGCTCCTGCGCGCGGCGTCCCGGCGCGCCGCGCCCGGGAACGGCAGCGCGATCGCAACCACGAACACGACCAGCATCAGGCCGATCACCACGACGTTCGCCACCGACAGCGAGATGAAGTGCCATTCGACGACGTGCGCGGGATGATTCAGGTTGAACACCGCGCCCAGCGCGCCGACGCTCACAGCGAAGGGCATGCGGTGAGCATATGCCCGCGCCCGTCGAGCACGCATCCGTAGTTAACCAGGCTTGCCTGCGGCGACGCGCTCGGTCTGGTTGGAGTCAGTCCCTATTTGTGAATCTGAGCATTTTCTCATTAACCGCGGCCTCTCCTGCGCCGGCGCCGGCGCCTCCCCGCGATTGCTCTCATCCGGTGAGCTCGCCGGCCATCTCCTCGAACACCCGCACGTAGGCGTCGACGGACTCGTCGGTGTGGGCGACGGACAGCGTCCACTCCTCCTCGCGGCCGGGGGTCATGAAGATGCCGCGGTTGATGTTGTAGAGCCAGGCGAGCTCGGTGACGGCGACGTCCTGGTTGGCCTTGAAGGTCTCGTAGTCGACGATCTTGACGGGGGAGAAGGTGACGCAGCCCTTGGCGGCGACGCCGAGCGCGTAGCCGGCCAGCCCGTGGCGTTCGATCACGCCCTGGCAGCCGGCGACGATGCGCTGGTTGAGGGCGTCGAGGTGGCGATAGGCGTCGGGGGTGAGCACCTGCTCGAGGCTGGCGCGCGCGGCGGCCATGCCGAGCGGGTTGCCGTTGTAGGTGCCGACCTGATAGACGGTGCCGTCCTCGACCACGCGCATGACCTCCTCGCTGCCGCCCACGGCCGCCGAGGGCAGCCCGCCCCCGAGCGTCTTGGCGAGCGTGACCATGTCGGGCCGCACGCCGAAGCGCTCGCTGGCGCCGCCGGCGGCGATGGCGAGGCCGGTCTTGACCTCGTCGAAGATCAGCACGATGCCGCGTCGCGCGGTGAGCTCCCGCACCTCCTCCAGATAGCCCGGCTCGGGCAGCACCACGCCGAGGTTCATCATCGCGGCCTCCATGATCACGCAGGCTGGCTTGCGCCCTTCGCCTTCGAGGCGCTCGATGCGACGCTCCATCGCGCCGGCGTCGTTGAAGGGCACCGGCACGGTGAGCTCGGAGACGGCCTCGGGGATGCCGGCTCCGTAGGGCAGCGAGGCGTAGTTCTCACGGTCTCCGATGCGGTCGTACTCGACCCCGATGGACACCATCACCGCGTCGTGGTGGCCGTGATAGGAGCCGAATATCTTGATGATCGTGTCGCGTCCGGTGAGACCCCGCGCGATGCGGATCGCGTCCATCGTGGCCTCCGAGCCGGAGTTCAGAAAGCGCCACTTGGGCAGCTGCCAGCGACGCGCGAGCTCCTCGGCGACGATGACGCCGTCCTCGGTGGTGGCGGCGAAGTGCGTGCCGAGCTCGGCGCGCCGGCGGACGGCGGCCACGATTGCGGGGTTGGCGTGCCCCTGCACCATCGAGCCGAAGCCGTTGTGGAAGTCCCACATGCGGTTGCCGTCGACGTCGTGGACGACCGCGCCCTCGCCGCTGGTCAAGTAGATGGGCCAGGGGTCGCGCGCCTGGTAGCTGGAGGCGACGCCGCCGCTGAGGGCCTGGCGCGCGCGGCGGTACATGGCGGCGCTGCCCTGCGTGCGCTCGTCGAGCGCCGCCGCCTCGCGCTCGATCAGCGCGCGCACGCGCCGACGGTCGAGCTGCGCGCTCAGGATGCGCCCTTGGCCACCGCCGGGGCCTCGGCGCAGGCCCACTCGACGATCGCGTCGGGGCGCTGCTCGGGCACCCAGTGGGCGACGCCGTCGAGCAGCTCCACCTGCAGCTGCGGCTGCCCGTGGACCGCCCCGGCGGCGACGCCGCGCGTGACGGCGTCCTTGCGGCCGAGCACCAGCTTGGTGGGCACCTGCAGGCGCGCGCCGGCGTAGCGCCCGCGCGCGAGCGGCAGCAGCTCGCGGGTGAGGAAGGTGCGGTACATGGCGACGGTGACGCGCGGCGGGATGTGGCGCGCGAACAAGTCCACGTCCCCGGCCTCGAGCCGCTCGCGGCCGCGGCCGGCCTGCAGCACGGTCCGGACCATCCTGTCGGCGACGCGCGGGCCGAGCAGCGGCAGGCTGATGGGGCCCTGGTAGCTGAGCAGCACGGCGAGCTGGCGCAGGTCGGGCGTGACCCACGGGTGGGGTATGCAGAGCGCGAGCATGCGCTCGAAGCGCTCGGGGGCGCGCAGCGCGGCGAGGAAGCCGCTCCACCCTCCCCAGTCGTGGCCGATCCAGCTGACGCGGTCGAGCTCGAGCGCGTCGAGCAGCGCGAGCAGGTCGCCGGCGAGCTGCTCCTTGGCGTAGCTGCCGGCGGGCGCCTCGCTCCAGCCGTGGCCGCGCAGGTCGGGGGCGATCAGGCGGAAGCGCTCGGCGAGCGGCGGGATCACGCGCCGCCAGGACCACCAGCTCTGCGGCCAGCCGTGCACGAGCAGCAGCGGCGGCGCGTCCTCCGGGCCGGCCAGCGCGACGTGCATGCGCAGCGCCCCGGCCGCGACGTGCTCGTGGCGCACGCCTGGCAGCTCGGGGGGAGCGTCGCTCAACATGAGGTGATTGTTGCGCAAGCGCGAGAAGCGGGTAAGGTCGCTGCGGATGGCCCCGGCATGTGCGCACAGCCCTGCGACGCGACGCCACGGGCCCGCGGCGCGAGGCGGCTGGTCGGCGAGGCGACGCGGCAGCGGCGCGCTGGCGCGGCTGTGCGCCTGCTCGGCGCTGGCGCTGGTCTCGTTGCTGGCGGGCGAGACGGCGGACGCGCTGGCCTCCGAACCGCCGCGCACGGAAACGCCCATCCGCTCGAGCGCGCCCGACGCGGCGCGGGTGAGCGAGAGCTATGTGAGCCTGTACGAGCCGCTGCCGGCCGAAGACGGGCCGCGCCCGGCGGCGTGCGACCGCATCGGCTATTTGCGCTTCCGCGACGCGCACGGGCCGGCGAACCCGGCCGACGCGGACGCGATCTTCGTGGCGCAGCCGGGCATCTTCGAGGGCGCGGGAGCGCTCGATCAGGTGGCGCGCAACACGATCGCGGCGGCGGCGGAAAAGGGCTACGACGTGGAGTTCTGGGCGCTCAACCGCCGCTCGAACTGCCTCACGGAAACGTTCGGCGACGAAGCGGCGGCGGCTGCGCACGACCCGAGGCTGGCGCTCGGCTACTACTACGAAGGCAAGCGCCTCGACGGCCGCACGTTCCCGGGCTGGGTGAGCGAGTCAGAAGCGGGCTTCCTCGCGCACGTGGGCCTGGCGCAGACGGTGCAGGACGAGTACGCGGTGATCAGCCAGCTGCCGCCGGCGGTGCGCCGCAGCAAGGTGTTCTGCGGCGGGCACTCGCTGGGGGGCATCATCACGGGCGCGTTCGCCGACTGGGACTTCTCCGGCGAAGGCAATCCCGAAGACGCGGGCTACAACCAGTGCGCCGGCTGGTTCGCGCTGGACACGCGCTTCACGCTGTCGCTGGGGCGCGAAGTGCTCTCGCAGAGCCTGGGCGGAGCGCCCGGCGAAGCCACGGGCGCCGGCATCCCGGTGTCGGCGAGCGTGCTGCGGGCGGCCCAGCAGGGCGGCGAGCCATACCTGGACCTGCCGCCGTTCACCCCGGAAACGTTCGCGGCGCTGCCGATCCTGGGGATGGCGGGCTACTACGAACCGCGTAGCGAAAGCACGCTGGAGCGCGAGTTCCCGGAAAACGCGAACTTCGAAGCGACCTACCGCCTGTTCTTCGCCAACGGCTGGCTGAACTTCCTCGACGGCCTCCCGAGCATCCGCCAGTTCCACGTGAGCAACGAGGCGGCGGTGGGCTTCCTGTTCGACGACGACTCCCAGCCGATCGGCATCCTGCGCTCGAGCGTGGGCGCGCCGAGCGGCGGTCCGGTGATCGAGAAGAACTTCCCGCTGCCCTACGGCTCGCCGCCGGCGCTGGCGGGCCTGCTGGGCGGCAACAAGCTGATCTCGCCGGCGCCGTGGGAGGCCAGGCCCTCGGGCGCGCATTACGGCTGGCTGAACTACGACGAAGTGCCTGCGCCGGGGCCCTCGCCTGTTGGCGCGCCGGGGCAGCCCTACACCTCGCCCGCGAGCGAGGTCTCGGACGTGTCGCAGCTGGCGCGCGCGCTGTTCCAGGGCGCGCCGGCGATGTTCACCGAGGACTACTTCCCGTCGAAGCTCGTGACGGACATCGTGGCGGCGGGCTCTGGCGATCGCTCGGGCAGCCTCGCGAGCCTGCGCTACGAAGGCGTGACGCAGCGGCCGGCGGCGTACGTGGACGCGGGCGAAGGGATCACGCCGGACCTCGGCGCGGCGGGCGAAATCCCGACCGGGCCCGAACCGCAGGTGCACGTGGTGGCGGGCGGGTACAACCACCTCGACGTGGTCACCGCGGCCTACCGGCAGACCGACGGCGAACCCGAGCTGACCAGCCACACGCTAGCAAGCTGGATGAGCGAGATCGTGGGCCCGCCGGCGCCGTAGCGCCGGCGGCTCGCCGCGCGCGGGCTCGCTGCGATTGCGCCGCCGTCCTCGCGCTGCGCCGTGCCGGTCACGCCTGCGCTTCGAGCGTGAGCGAGCTGGCCCCGTAGATCGGCGCGTACAGCTTCGCCGGCGCTTTCTTGATCTTGTTGCCCTTGACCTTCTTGAAGGTGCCGCTCACCGCCGAGCCGGTGAGGATCACGAATTTCTCCCCGACGGTGGGCACGAACGGCTTGACCTGCACGAGTTTGAGCTCGCCGGCGAGCGTCGCCGCCCCCGTCACCTGCAGCGCGCCGAAGGCCGACGCGCCCGCGACGGTCGTTTCGAGGATGGGCTTCTTGCCGGCCTGCTTGAAGGAGCCGGTCACGCGCAGCGTCTGCCCGCCGGCGGCGGTGGCCGTCACCGCGCCCGTGCCTTCGTTGACGAGCGAGCCTTCGATCGTGCGCGAACCGCCGTTGGCATGTTCGACGAGCAGTTTCGCGCCCTTGGCGTTCGTGAGCGTGCCGCCGGCCAGCGCGAGCGCGACGCTGTTGGCGTCGCCGTCGGCGGCGTTCGTCAGCACGAGCTTGCCGCCGTTGGTGAAGCTGGCCGCGCTGACGCTCGTGTTCTCGGAGCTGGTGCTCTGCAGCGACAGCGTCTGCCCGGCGGACGGCCGTCCGCTCAGCGTGCTCGTGCCGCGCAGCGCGATCGTGCTCGCACCCGTGCCGGCGTAGCTGAGCGCGAGGTCGTCGAGCACGACCGGCAGCGTGCCGGTGGTCTTGCCGGCAGCCTGTTCGAAGCTGCCGGTTCTCTGCGAGAGCTTGCCGCTGCCGAGGCCTTCGATGTTGCCGGCGGCGGCGTTGATCACCTTGTCGGCGGCAGGCGCCGTGAGCGCCTTTTCGTTGGCGATCACGATCGTGCCTTCGTTGGTGAGCGTGGCGCCGGCGCCGTTGTATTCGGTGTTGGTGTTCACCGCCAGGGTGCCGGTGTTGGTGAGGTTGCCTTCGACGGAGCGCCCGCCGCCTTT
>Ga0335072_10001200_pt1 | contig 43004 bp, 46 predicted proteins | sample Lox_Sample_21_FD_206725 | JGI IMG/M metagenome (GOLD analysis project Ga0335072, IMG submission 206725) | Soil microbial communities from Loxahatchee National Wildlife Refuge, Florida, United States - Lox_Sample_2.1 | ecosystem: Environmental > Terrestrial > Soil > Wetlands | place: USA... | reverse complement strand
TGGAACGAACTCAGCTAGAGGCGGTGGAACGAACTCAGCTGGAGGCGGTGGAACGAACTCTGGGGGAGGCGGTGGAACGAACTCTGCGGGAGGCGGTGGAACGAACTCTGCGGGAGGCGGTGGAACGAACTCTGGGGGAGGCGGCGGAACAAACTCTGCGGGAGGCGGTGGAACGAACTCTGCGGGAGGCGGAGGTGGGATGACCTCGTTCGGAGGTGGAGGATTCGGAATGAAGTCTTCTTGAGGCGGAGGAGGCGGAATTGGCTCGACCGGAAGTGGTGGGATAAGCTCAACAGGAGGAGGCGGCATTGCTTCCACGGTGGGAGAGGGAACTGGAGGTGTACTATCTGGCTCAACTTGTACCGGCTCAGGAGCAGCGGGCAATGGAGGTTGTTCGGCTTCTCTGCTAGTCTCATTTGCTAAAGCTACACCATGATTGCCATGTGGCTCTGGATTTGGAGGAGTGGGCCGCTTGAGGATTCCTGGACGTGGAGGCTTATCGTCTTTCAAATCCGGAGGCTCATGAGGCCCTCTCGCAGTCTTAGGTGACTTCAAGGCTTCCCTCTTCGCTTTTTCCTTTAGATCGTGGATACTGAGACTCTTGGATAGTCTCCTTCTTCTGGAATCGAACTTCGTTGGCGAGTCGACCTTTGAATCTTTCTTAGGGCTTTTGTCTTTCATCAAAGAGACATCGGACTTAGGCTCATCTGTCGGTGAGGCTGAAGCTTCGTGTATATTAGACTGGTCTCCATCCTTCTTTCCATCCTTTCGCTCGACTTTCTCTTTTACAATCAAAATCCTCCCGAATTTTCCTCTTGTCACCTTTTCCCTGTAACCTTGGTCCATTTCCTTCTTCTGTCTTTCCTCCTGTTTCCTCTGTCTATCCTCTTCTCTTCTCTTCCTTTCATCGTCTTTCCTCTTCCTGACAACTTCCTCTTTGGCCTTTAGTGCTGCCCTTGCTTTGGCGTTCCTTTTGTCCTTCTTTATCAATTTACCGCCTTTGGGATCCTGAACGGACGGGTCAAAGGCCACACTTTTTTGCGGTGCTTCCCCATGGTTCTCTTCGCCTTCATTTTCGGTAGCATCCGGAAGGCCTCCGGGTGAAGAGGGTATGGCGTCTTCCTCTGGAGGCGGAGGAGGTGGAGGTGCTGACGCTGTGACTGGTATCAAATTCGGATCCTCAAGCATAGGTTCCAGACCAGAAGGGAACTCAGGTTCGTCTGGGTGGCCTTTAACAGCGTCTGCTTCCGGCAAAGGATCACTTGGTGGCGGAGGAGGAAGAGGCAACTGCTGTGTTTCTACATTCGGTTCAGTCTCCTGGGGTGGAGGTGGTATAAATTCTTCATGAGGAGGTGGAGGTAAAGGAGCTAACTCGGGTTCAGCCATCGGTGGAGGCGGCGGGTCCACGTCTTGATGAAAGGAGCTAGGAGGTGGCGGAGGTAGATCAGCACCTTCTGCAAGAAAGCCCAGAGGCAGAGGAGGCGGCAGTAAAGCCACATCTTCACACGCAGCAAGCGGCGGAGGTGGAGGTAGACCAGCATCTTCAGCAAAGAAGCCCGGAGGTGGAGGAGGAGGCGGTGGTAGAGATGTACCTTCAAATTCAGCAGTCGGTGGAGGTGTCGACGGAACGGCGTCTTCTACGGGAATGCCGGCTGAAGGAGGCGGCGGAGGCATAGGGATGTCCTCAGCGAGAGATGGTGGAGAAGCCGGTAAAGCCCCATCTTCGAATCCAACTAGTGGAGGTGGAGGTGGTAGAGCTCCTTCTTCGAATCCAACAGGCGGAGGCGGTGGTGGTAGAGCTGCGTCCTGGGGTAACACGTCAGGAGGAGGAGGCTGTAGCGCCGCATCATGATCTGGAATACCTGGAGGCGGCGGTGGCAGAACTGCGTCCTGAGGTAACACGTCAGGAGGAGCAGGAGGCTGTAGTGCCGCATCATGATCTGGGATACCTGGAGGCGGTGGTGGAGCGGCATCATGGGGTGGAATATGCGGCGGCGGAGGAGGCAGGTCTCCGTGTTCTGCCAGAAAGCCAGGGGGAGGTGGTGGAGCGGCATCATGGGGCGGAATATTCGGTGGCGGAGGAGGTAGGTCTCCGTGTTCTGCCAGAAAGCCAGGAGGCGGTGGTGGAGCGGCATCATGGGGCGGAATATTCGGTGGCGGAGGAGGTGGTGCGGTATCATGGGGCGGAATGTGCGGTGGCGGAGGAGGAGGCAAGTCTCCGCGCTCCGCTAGAAAGCCAGGAGGCGGAGGAGGTAGGTCTCCGGGTCCCGCCAGAAAACCAGGAGGTGGGGGAGGTGGAGCGGCATCATGGGGCGGAATGTGCGGTGGAGGAGGAGGTAGATCTCCGTGCTCTGCCAGAAAGCCAGGAGGCGGAGGTGGTGGTGCGGTATCATGGGCCGGAATGCCTGGAGGTGGAGGTAGCGGTGCAGCAACATCTTGATCTGGAACACCAGGTGGTGGCGGTGGAGGCGGTGCGGTATCTTGGGTGGGCTTGGGAGGCTGTTTGTCGCTATCCGAAGTTGACTTGGGCTTCTTCAAAGCAGACTTGGTAGGGCTCGCAGAATGATGGGGGCCTTTTTCGGGTTTCCGTCTCTCCTCCCTTGGGCTTTCTTCTTGAGCTCTCTTAGGAGCTGACAATCGAAAGATGAGTTGACCTTTCTCACTCTTCTTTGACTTTTTAGACTTGGAAGATCGATGGGCCCTAGGCGAATGGTCGCGCCGTCGATGTGGCGGTGGATACTCTGTCCCGTTAGCAAAATGCCCCGGCGGCGGTGGAGGCGGCTGATCAGAGAAACGCGCATGTCCATTCATGGCTCCAGGAGGTGGAGATGGTTGATCAGAGAAACGCGCGTGTCCATTCATGCCTCCGGGCGGTGGTGGAGGCGGTAGATCAGAGAAATGTCCACGTCCATTCATGGCTCCAGGAGGTGGAGGTGGTTGATCAGAGAAATGCGCTTGTCCATTCATAGCTCCAGGAGGTGGAGGTGGTTGATCAGAGAAATGCGCATGTCCATTCATAGCTCCAGGAGGTGGAGGTGGTTGATCAGAGAAATGCGCGTGTCCATTCATGCCTCCTGGCGGTGGTGGAGGCGGTAGATCAGAGAAAGGTGCATGTCCATTCATGCCTCCTGGCGGCGGTGGAGGTGGTAGATGTCCATTCATAGCTCCTGGCGGTGGAGGTGGTTGATCAGAGAAATGGACGTGTCCATTCATGGGCATTGTACCAGAAGATGTGCCTGGACCACTTGTTTCGTTGGTCTGGCTGCTCTCGCCTGGTGAATTGACGGTTAGTATTGTATATTGGACGTACTCAGATCGTATCCTACCAGTTTGATCCGACGTTTTCTGTTCATCCTCGTCTTCTGAGTCTGGCTCTTGATATGGCAGCATTACCTTCCGGTAGTCGAATTCCGGCTCCTTGGGCAAATCATTGCCCATATAGTACGGTTGATAGGGCACAACATCGGTCTTGATGATAGTTGTATATGGATCTTGCCATTGCGCGACAGATACATTATCGTATCTTCGCCCGACCGATACATCATCATATCTTCGCCCGACCGATACATCATCATATCTTTGCGCAACTGATATGTTTTCATATACCCTTAGGACCGGACTTGGAGGCCTGTACACTCGTATCCCAGTAGGTGGCGGTGGTGGTTCAGCTAACATGGGAGCGACCGGCGCGGGAGCGGGTTCCGAGGAGACCGGCAAAGGTGAGATTGGGGACGGAGGAGAGAATTCCGGGGGTTCTACACCATCCAGCCATTTATTTACAAGAGCCCTTTTGGCATGATCGTTATCTCCACGAAAAAGTTCCAAGAGACCCATTCACAATGCGTCACACGTGCCCGGGGCGTCGTCCGGGTCGAGACATTGGCAGTTGGCAAGCAGTAAAGGGCCAGCACAGTGGCGTTGTGAATCGTCGAGAGATTCAAGATTGGGTGACCTGCGTCGGAAAGCGTGAACGGTTTGTGAGGCGCTTGTTGCGTGATTACAATTGCTGGAGCTTGTAGTGCGCACGGATTGACTTAGCGACAGATTCGAAAGTTTGACGGAGAGAAAGATGAGAACAGCTCAATGGCAAAGAAATGGAGGCGAAGAGTCACGAGACAGGGAGAAAGAATGAATCGAATGCTTCCACATCATCGCCCGCGGCATGAGGTTGGACGGAAGTCGTGCAATCCCGCCGCGAAGTCCCGCACGCCATTTTCGGATGAAGTCCTATTGGAACCACGTTTGGCTCACATGCATGCCTGACCAAAGAAAGGCAGAAAAGACGGTGATAGGTAGAATGAACTAAACGGTTCCAATGCGCGCTTCTCCTGCAGCAGCCACGGTACCGTACATAAGCGTGGATTGCACCAAGCGCTCATGAAGGCTCTAGATGCCGGCCATCGCGTTTCATTGCACGCATCAACCCTTCGCCCTGCATGGAGCGTGTAGAAGCATGCAACAAAATAGGGTAGCAATGTCGTGAAGAATGAATTACCTTCACAAATGGCACGAGCAATAAAGGGGAGGCGGCCATTGGGAAATTTTGGAGGTTGAGATGCAGGTGGCGAATACGGCAAGCCCTAGACATTTTCGTTAGCCGAGAGGGCCGGACCGACCCAGCCGAATAGGAAGAATCAATTCAGCACCAGTCACGTCACATAGCACTGGAAGACATGGTAGCAGCTACTCTAATTCGCTCTTATCCGTCTTTATTCTGCAAAAAACAGGAGAAAAGGTTGAGCCATGTGTTTGCATCTACTCAATGCTTCCAAAACTCTGTGACCAATCCCAATTCCGCAAAAAACTTCTGCTTTTCTTCATTGGACTTTCTTTCATAGTCGTACGATGCTTTGTCTTCATACCAGCCCTGCTCACGTTAGCATAATGTTGGCCATAGTTTTCAAACCTGAGGGCGCCTTACTTTTGCCAATTTCCACATGGTCTCCAGGTCAATTGTCTCTCCTTGATGGAAGCCGTACTGTCGACACTGACGGTCCAAATCTTTAACGAATTCAGTTGGATTGCAGACATATCTTACTTACCCAATCAATAACCTCAGCCTGATCTCTAAAAACTTGGATGGTGCTGCACGAAAATCTCACATCAATCCACCATTTCGACGGTGGAACAGAAAAGTGGAAAACGCAGGAATTGATGTCGTCTTCGCGTTGAATTCCTTCACCAGTAACTGTGAAAACCATGTCCTCCTTAATGGATCCTGACTTCGCAAATACGCTAACTGTATTGCTTGACGTAGGTGCGAACAGAAGCATTGAGGCAAGACCGAACGCACACCAGGAGCAATTTGCCCACCACGACTGCGTACCATGTTTCTAGGTTGATAATCATCAATAAAGCACTTGACAAGTGTTGAAACAAACCTCATACTACGATGTAAGGTGTTGGTCTGTGGTAGATTCGGATGAGTAACAGTAGTACTAGCTCGAGCATTTACGCGGTCGCTACCTACATATGGGAAAATGGATGCGCCATTGCAATTGGAGTAGGAGAAGGCACTGCATTGTTATACAATACGACGTGGTGTGTCGACTCTAGTTGTTGAAGGGCATCGGCTACCTGAAGAGTTGAAAGACCAACGGCACTCGCAACGTCATCAATTCCTGGTGGACGGGAGTGTTTGAGGTAAAATGAAAAGACGAAGTGTCGGACATTGCGAGTTTGATCATCCATGTTTTCGAATGGTGAAGAAGAGCTGGCACTAGCTGAGAGTTGGGCAAACTGCCCAATAAAGTAGTCAACGCCGTGTCACAAGGCGTGGTCAGACAATATTTGCTATTCATAGCCTATGTTGAATAATATACAGCAAGAACAACTTTGAATTCTACAATCGGTACAAGAAATGTCTCCAGGAGTCTTAATGACTGGAAATCACTGCCAGCCTTTGAGTCTCTATTGTTGAGGTCAAGTTAAGGTCGTCCGGTGAAGGTCACGTGGTCACGCCTCACTCTTTCTTCATTGAAGCCTTTCGTATAGGTACCCTTGTTGGGTATTCAACTGAACGAAAACGTCATTACAAGGCTGAGCTAATTCAGCCTCATTAAGGGGGTGCCTTCGAAAAGAGTCTATTCCATTCTGTTTCAACATACGCCATCCAGAATGCCAATTGACATCAGTGCTGCCTTCCAACACCATAACATATGATTGGCAAATCGAAGAATGTAAATTTGAGAAAGGGCAAAGGTATAAGTGCTTTTTTAACATATGTATTTGCTTGATGACTGTGGTGGAGCAACGTAAAATGAGAAATAGGCCTCCGTCGCAACTTCGTAACGCGCAACGAGAAGTCAAGAAAAGAGGAGCCGAGGAATTCTATTGTTGACAGCTCTCCTCTGCATGACCGTCATCTTCGTCGAGATGATCGTTGCTGATTTACTGGGACTGGCTGATTGACATACCAGTCTTGCCCGCCATCTGCTGGCTGTGCTTGCCGTCGTTCGTATTCTGTCGAAGCAGTCTTTAAGTCCTCTATCTGCTCCTGTACGGCCGTAAGTTCTCTGGCTCATGTTCTGAGTGGGTTGAGACCGCTTATACTTTTGTCAATGGCGGTCCCGAAGTGGTCACAAGGAAGCCGTCCCTTCCCTTGGAGCGTTGTCAGTCCGGGATTGTATCTCTGGTGCTGCAGCGAACATACATGGTGGCTGTAAGGTCTAACTATGGCATCGGGGCCACAGAAATAGCGTATTTCACTCTGAATGACGGCCCGGCTGATGCCAAAGCCTGGAAGAAAATAGCTCTGCGGAACCGCTCCCGTGTAGGCCATTTGCAAAATGACAAAGACACAATGATATCTAATGTGATCTGCAAGGAAATGTCCGCGAATATGAGCTGACCCTGGACGAAACTGGCTCAAGTACCGGGCCGTAGGCGATTGTTATTTCTCTGCTTTGGCTTTGGCATTGACTAGATTTCCAGTTACATATAAAAGTTCTTCACGTCAACAGGCATGTTGAGCTTTTACGCCTTTCAGGCCTCCGCGCATATGGTTGACTACAATCTGCAGTTGATCCCAGTGTAGAGTAACGCTTGGGTGCCTCATTTTTGCGCCCTGCGGCCCAACGCGGCGGGGCTCTTTTCGCTTCCATGTCTGTCTAGGGGTAGTTAATGGTTTGACAGTCGCGAGTTCTGGATGCAGGCCGGTCAATTGCTAACGTGTCTCTCCGTGGATTGAGCCAACGCAGAAATTTCATGCTTGATATCTGTTTGTTTCGCTGCCCTCCCTTTTACCAACCAACGCCTGCGGCCTACCCTTTTATATACGATATGTCTGTATAAACACACAGCATGCAACTGAACGCGCACTTTGTAAGGAGTAACCAGCCATCAGCTCTTGTCTTATATCCCCATTCTCAATACCACATAAGGGTTTCTTCTATCTCTTAACCTCTGTGACCATCAGACCGGTGCGGGACACCGGTGATCTTGCCGGAAGCAGAATACGGTAATGCTGACGATCAACGGTACCCAATATACTAGTCGGTTCCCGATCAACCGACGTCTGTCTCTACTGACCTCACGAGACCGGAAAAGGATGCTGAGGAACAGGCCATTCGAACATGCGCGGCTGCCATATACAATCTCTCTAATAAGTCATTTGCAAGGAATCCCCAGATCGGCAGTTCTGAAATACTAAATTTTCAATCTTCTACAGTGATTCCGGTCTCTCTAGCCCTGGGAAAAGGTTCCAGGATACTCTAGCTAAAAGTGCAGTGCGCAGAAGCGAAAACCGGTCACCACCAAAGCGATTGTTGCTTCTGACCACATCAAACGATGAAAATTTGGGTAAAATTGAATCGGAGTAGTGACCTGGAACAATGATACGACTATCAGACAATCGCAGTTACTCCTGTGCAGACGCTTCATCTAACTGAAAATTGCATTCGTCACCGCAGCTTACGATGCTGCCCATGGATCATGAAACCAACCGCCCTGCCATTCCCTCGACTCATTTTAAAGCTGAGAAGAGCATCAACCGTTCGATAAGCTTCTCCAGATCTCCGGAAAGCCGTGCATTGCAGTTACTATAGGTAGGCAAAGCACAAAACTCTTTCAAACCGAATTGAAATCGGCGGGTGTCCGAATCAGGGTGTGATGGGTAACGCCTTTCGAGTGCGTGTATTGAGTCTATTTGCTAAGACAACTTGACGAGCTCAGTGCCCAACGCGAGGGTAACCACGCTGAATCGCAATATCCCTCCACGGGTTGCTACCAGCACGAGGATCCCATGGACTTTCGCCCTCTCTTTTGCCACTCCATGACAGAGCCACTGCTCTACGCGTCATGAGGAGCGGACAATATTTTCAGCGCTCTTGGAACTTTAGGGATCTCCATGATCTACTCTATTCACGGTCGGAAACTATCTCAGCAATGCTCCCAACACGCCTCACTTTTACGGATCAGCGCGGTAGGGTACTCTATCCAGTTACAATTCCTTTTTCTACTGGCAAGGACCAGTAAGAACCGATAAATTGTTGATACGCTTTTTAGTAATGGTCTTAGAGCAAGAATCAGCTTCATTGTCGCCTCGCCTTTAATGGCGAATCCCTCTGCGAAGGTGAGGTAGCGCATTCGTCACTCGGAAAGAATCCTCAAGATGAAGTATGCCCGACCGACTAGCGGAAGATTGAGCCTTGGGAAAAGTGCAGTTAGCCTCGAAGGATAGCAGAGAGAACGAGGTGTAGAGAATGAGGTCCACAGCGTGGGAGTTGGCGCGATTGGGTGAAGGGTGTCGACCCCTTCCATGATATCAGTGAGAAGATCAATGCTATGGTTTCAAATCGAGAATTTTTCTTGGTTAAAATCTCCATTAGCTGGAAGAAATACAGTGTAATCTGGCTGCTTGCTCGAAACAGCTTCCTTAAGTGGTGCCAACACACGTTCGACCTCTAGCGACTCTCTGGTGGCTATTTGAGGTCGTTTCCTGATTTGACACATTCTCCCTGATATCTCTCGTTAATGATGGACAGGCTATCACGAGGACACTATGTGTTGTTCAAAGTACCGCCTTGCATATGGCTTCGATCGGGAACCAAGTAATTGCCCAAGTGAAGTTCTCTGACAACTCACTTCAATTCTGCGACAATATTCCATCTCATGATGGTGCAAATCATCTGAGAGCCTCCTAAAGCACATCAATACACCATTATTGAAGTTTCGGATACAACTACCGGCCGATGGCGACGCGGAAAACAACGCTGTTGCACTCAAACGATTGTAAAGCATTATCAACGAAGACATACAAGGCCGCCCTCAAACTGAAAAGCACTGGATATAATCAAGACTGGACATTCACTTGGGTGGCTATACATCATGTTGGCTGTTCGTCATCTCCAACCGTCTCTTGATCACAACAGAGCCGATAGAAACGGCAGCAACGGAGGGCCTGCAAGCCTAGATCATCCTCATCTCGTACCACTGTCCATAGAGACGCAAATATACACTGTTTCATACCCCCTCATTTAATACAGATTGCATTTACAATCATGTTTCTCATGACGATGCTGTGAGCCGTCGGCGGTAGCACCTTTCATTCAACCCACGATTCTCTTCACGGCTTATCGACGATCATCCTGTAGCCTACCGGGCCTCAACTGAATCAACTGAATCAATTCCTAAAAGATATAGACGTAGTCTTCGAATACTGGCACGAGAGGACATCAGCAGTCGAAAGTGTTGCCACGAGGGCGCCTTGGCCATCGCCCTAGAAGTCGCTCAACGCGCAGTCTCGACGTTTACCACATGGCTAGGTTTTTTGGTAGTCGTAAAATACAAAAGCCTGGACTGAACAAGTATATTCTCAATGGGTAGAGGGAGTCATTGAGCCGATGACGAGGCTTGCGGCAGCTACATAATCATCAATGAGATTTACTCGTAGCGAATATATTAGCTTGCGGACAAGAGATAACCTATTCTGCCTTTCAAGTCCGTTAAGATTGTATTACATATGATTTAATCGGACGGTAGCTTTCAGTGAAGCGGCTCTCAACTAAGAGCATCCTGAAGGTTGTTCGTATGGCATGAAATTGATTGACTGCAACGGTTGCTACACATTTATCGTACAACGCAAGAAGAGTCGTGGTGATGAGTTTACCTTGATGCAATGATACCCATTGGCTCAGATCTTTGATATCCCGTTTTTTAATCGACACGCCTCCTTCGCTAGTGCTAACTGGCTTGAAAAAAACGCGAAAGAAGAAGCTGAGACTTCCACCTTCCCATCGTTTCGTAACTCACTCACAGTACTCTCCTGTGAACCAACGAGTCAAGTCCTGTTCCACGTTAGTATACTGTAAAGACTAAAACCCAATAACACGAAGACGAACCTTTGGCACCTCCCCTAGCCATTCCCCTGATATCCAACTTCCAAGCACCATTCATCCAACCCTGGCCACTGACGTGCCAATGAACAAAAACGTTCCTAAACATCGCCGCCTGTGTATTCTCAAAGACGCGCCGACAGAAGCGGCCAAAGCGCACAAACGGCCTGACGAGTACGCTAACTTCCGTGATCGGAACGTGCGGCGCCTTCGGCTGCAGCGGGACGTCAGCGAGCAGCGACTGGACGCGGACGGCATCGGCCGGGACGAGGAGGCGCGCGGTGGCGAACGGGATCCAGCGGCGGCCCTCGAGGCGCAGGCGCAGGCCGTCGCCCGGCTTCGTCGCCGGCACCGCCCACACCCGCCGCAGCAGGTTCGTCTGCCCCGAGAACATCCACCCCGATGCCAGGTACAGGCAGAATGTGATGAAGAGCGGCCCGTATTTGAAGGCTAGGTTGACGTCCACCGGCGTGTAGTAGAACAGCAGTGCGAAGTATGAGCCGTAGATGAAAAGCAAGAAGCTGGCCGTGTAGGAGCACAGAACGAGTAGTCGTTGCGGCGGCGCCTCGTAGAGGAGTGTAGGTTCCTTAAAGATGTTGCCTAGGCTTGTTGTCTGCTGAATAGTCCGCAGTACCTTTGGCGGTGACGGCGTCGCGGCTTGGGTGGGTGTTGAGGCTTTCGGTGTCGCTGGGATCGTTGCTTTGGCATTGCTTGCAGTAATCGGTGCGGTCTTTGAGACTGCATGTGCGGCATACTGTCGGAGTAAGGATGTGGTGAAAGGTTGGATACGAGTGGGCTTCAGAAGAAGCTGATTGCTCTGGTATAGGCAGATTCTGGTCGAACACGGCAGGGTAAATATGTTGATTCCTCGCGAGAAGGACGCCATCCTACATATCCAAAGAATTCAGCAATTGTTTGAAATAAATGCTTAGAGGCCGTAATTCGAAGGTTTGCAAGTTGGTAGAAAAATAATTGGTCGCGACTGAAAATTCTAGCTCATGGCTCATCGCAGTCAGGATGCATTTGTAGAGCACAAAGAACTGAAGAGTATTCTAAGCCTTTTGCATACCACACTCGTCTAACCTTTTCTGCAACTTGTAATGAGTGAAAGTACGTACCTGCAGCGGGAAGTCGGAGGATGTTGTAGAGCTAGAAATTTTGTAGCTGTGTAGCTCCCAAGAAAGTTTCGCGCGCCCCAACAAGATCCGACGTCAACACCTATTGGTTTCCTCCTCAACTCTCTGTTCTCAAGCACAACCGCCAGCAATGGCTTCAATCGCCTCTTCTTGTAGGCTGTCAGCTCGAATCGTAGCTCGAGAGCTTCGGAAACATGCTTCAACGCGATGTGAGCCGCCAATGGCGTCTTCCATGAGAGTCCTGTTGCTAATATTCATCCACAGCTTTCCGGACGGCATCTGCAAGCTTAGCCGCTCACAACTTTGCTATGCCAGCGCTGTCGCCAACAATGACAGAAGGCAATATCTCTAAGTGGAGAGTCAAGGAAGGTTTGTATACGAAATTGTGTCTATTCGTTGAAGACACAGCACTGATTGATGGCTAGGTGATTCCTTCGCCGCTGGAGACGTTCTGCTAGAAGTAGAGACGGACAAAGCACAGATGGATGTTGAAGCACAAGACGACGGTGTAATGGCGAAAATAATAGTCTGTCTGCCTCGTTACGTTGCTGTCTTTGATCAACATGCTGACCACTCTCGTAGCAACCTGACGGTAGCAAGGCAGTTCAAGTAGGAGTACGAATCGCCGTTCTCGCTGATCCTGACGACGACCTCTCTGCTCTCAAAATTCCCCTAGAAGACTCCGTACCCGCTCCTGCATCTCCCAAACAAGAATCTCAACCATCCGAGCCTCCGACAGCCTCTCCACCGAAGGCCGATAGCTCCAAACCTCGACCAGATAGCAAGCCTCAACCGCCACAGAAGTATCCACTGTACCCATCAGTGGAAGTTCTCGTTCACCAGCATCACCTCTCCCCAGACCAGATACCTGCCACGGGTCCACAAGGCCGATTATTGAAGGGCGACGTACTGGCCTACCTGCAGGAAATTCCGTCGTCCTATCCAGCGGAAGTGCAGTCACGCGCCGTAAAGCTCTCACACCTCGACCTCTCCAACGTCAAGCCAGCCGCTCCACCCACGCCAGCTGCTCCACCCACTCCCAAGCCCTCCGCCGCACCTCCACAAGCAGACCTCCCTCCGCCACCCATCGCCATCTCAACCCACATCGACCTGACAGCGGTGCTCCAAGTGCAGAAGAAGCTGCAAGACACCCTAGGCACCACCCTACCGCTATCAACGTTCATCGCGCGAGCAGTGGACCTGGCGAACGACGCTCTGCCCGCGCGCAGCGGGCCGGCGTCAGCCGACGAGCTGTTCCACCACATCATCGGGGCGCCCAAGGCGCGCAAGGCCGGGCGCGGCGCCTTCGTGCCGCAGATCGTGGCGCTGCCGCAGGTCGGGCTGGGGCTGGGGCTGGCGGGGCCGGCGCCGGCGGCCAAGCGCGGGAGCAGAGACGCGCTGTTTGACGAGATTGTTGCGCCGGGGAGGAGGGGCGGGGGTGTGCGCTTTGGCGATGGGGTGGGTGCGGCGCCCGGAGGCGCGGAGAATGTGTTTAGGCTGAGTGTCGATCAGCGCGATCGGAAGAGGGCGACGGTGTTCTTGGAGAGGGTCAAGAGCGTGCTTGAGGTTGATCCTGGAAGGTTGGTGCTTTGATTGGGGTGATGGGTTGGTTGGACTGGATCTATTGAAGCGTGGTGTAGAGTGGAATGACGATGATTGATTTCCCAAATCGGAATGATATTGGTTCAGTGCGATAGGCTTCGCGAAAGCACTACTTCTGTAGGAACGTAGAATGTGAATAAAATACCTGTACACTTGTGATTCCGAAATAGTCAACTGGGATAAAAACTTCTGAGGACCACTTAAAGCGTGTTTTTGCTCTGGAAGGCTAGCTTTGCATCTCTGCCATATAATTTTCAGTTCTTGTTCGGGGATTGAACGCCGCTACCGCAAGGAGATCTCCCAGCCTTGTGAAAGAGACACGAGTAATGGTCAAGAACGGATGGACCCAAGATCTCGCTCAAGTTTCTCTAACATTATTCGTATTGAGAATATCACCGTGCACCATCAGACTCTATCAGCAGCCTTTCAAGACTCTCACCATTGACACGCTGGTTGACCAACTATCATCATGGAGACACGATAGTGGATGTCTCCTTTCGAAGGAGCTGGAGCATCAGCGGCTATGTCGCTTGTGTCTCAAGCGTTCTCATCATGGTTCTAATTCTCGATAGCAGTGGCTATTTGAAGCTCGGTGGTGTTCCGTGGCCAACTATGCTTTGACTCTGCACGGCTTCGGCAGCTTCATGGTTGCTCCAAGCTCGTTTTGCGGTTCCATATTTCCCATAAACTGAGATGTAGACTTCAGAAATTGGTATGTCCAGGACACAAGTCGAAAAATCCTGTGGTTTGAGTTCAATTTTGAATCACAGCTCAATATCGAGCAAGGCAAGTCCCATAAAGCAACTAGCATCTATCCACATTTGTCATCAGATGCTCGAGTGAACAAAGAGAAGATGGCTTGCATTCGCAAGATCAACATAATGCCACCAAACTACTCCAGTCGTACATCTTTCATGACGTCGGTAGTTTGCTTTTCGACGCCCACATTCAATGGATGAAAGGTTCATTCCATCTCATGTCGTGGTTGAACCGACGGTGTGAACCTAAATCCCGATATATCGAATCGAAATCCCATTTGCCTTTGATATGCCACCCCTATTCCACTCCTTGAGCGCCGGCACACGCCTTTGTACCAAAGCCAATCGAAGATCCCAAGCAACTGCACACCTGGATATCTCGTTTCCCTTCGTCTCGATCTTAAAAGCAGGCCTACCGCGCGCTGTAAAAAGCATAACGCCAGGTAGGATGAATGAAAGCGAAATGTGAATGTTACCACGGCGTCGCCGTAACAAGGAGACAAAAAGAGAGCGGAGCAGTCGTCCGGATCCAAAGACGAACATCCACAACGCCGCCGGCCGTAAAGCCATAAAAACACAACTTGGATGTTGCAAAAGCAACGAACAGAAAAAGCAAGCAGCAAACCAGCACTTGGGTTGCATGAACGCGCAGAGCCAGAGCCAGAGCCATCCCAACCCAGTCCAGTCCAATCCAGTTTCCATAGCGGGTCATCTCATGAGAAAGCAATTCAAAATGAAGAGAAAACGAAAAGAAAGAAGGGGTATCAAGCACCCATGTGCAGCCACGGCGCTCCAATCCTCTAATTCACCCTCCTTCTGCGGCCGCGCCCGCCGCCCTCGCCGCCGGGCCGCTGGGCGAGGACCTCGCGCAGCCTCGCGTCGCCGCGGTCGACGCCGGCGTGGTGCACACGCACGTGGCGCTGCAGGTTGTCGGGCCGCGGGTACTTGTGCTCGCGGTCGCCGGGGCAGAACGGGCACACGTAGCCCGGCGAGTCGTGCACCAGGCCATGGCGGATCATCTCGTTCTTGCGCTTGAAGCCGCGGCCGCCCACGCCCCGCGGGCAGTTCGCCACGGGACAGTAGTGCGGCCGCGATTGCGAGTGCACGTTGGCGTGCGAGCTGCGACGGTTAGTGCGGGCGTTGGGAGGGCGAGGAAGGGTGGGCGTGGGGGGAGCTTGGCTTACTTCAGCAGATATTGCGTCTGGAAGGGCGCGGCCGTGCACCCTGGGTACTCGCACTTGTAGCCAGGGCCAGCGCTGCCGGGTCCGGCCAGCGGCACGATGTTGGAGTGGTTCAGGCTCGGGTTGATGGTGCGGACGGGCGGAGGCAGGATCACCGGTGTGCTGACGCTGGCGACGCCGTCGACGCTCATGCGGTGCGTTTCGCTCGGCGTCGGCTGCGTGCTGGGACTCGTGCCGTCTGTGCTGGATGTCGATGCTGATGGCAGATTGACCACGAAGCCCGACGGAGGACTTGTTTCTGATGCTGCTGAGGTGCGGCGCGGCGGAAAGAAATACGATGATATGCCTGTTGGAGGTGATCTCTGTGAGCGAAAATCCCGTGGTGAGGTTGTGTCTGACTGGGTTAGAGTTGGTGATGTGTGGCTGAGCGGAGGTAATGCGGCAGGTGATCGTGCCGATTGTGCAGAAAATGGAAGTGAGGTCGAAGTGGAAAAGGAAGACTGGCGCCGGCGAAGTTCCTCGGCGGCGTTCTCGTTTGTTTTGTCCGCCATCTCGATCAAACCTCCCACCGAAGGAAGTTTTGTCTGAGGTGACCCGGGACCTTCTTTGGGCGACCCATGCTGGAAAGCTGGAAGTTTTTGTGCTGGTGACTCTGGATCTTTCAAGTGTGCGCTCAACGGAGAGGTAATCAGTGATTCTTCTGGCCCGTAGCCTTGAGCAGACAATTTCCTTGATTCGGTGACAACGATGGACGCCTGGGTGGATCTTTTTGACAGAATCCCAATTTCATCATCGTTTAAATTCAGATTCAAACCCTTGAGACCTTCACTTGGTGACATTTCGTCGTCTGGTGGCTTGCAGCTGTCTCTTCTGGCGTGCATATCACGTGGCTTTGAAGGCGGTTCCGATGTGTCTATGCTCATGGCGGTTTGAGCGATATGCCGGAGATTGTTAGTGCCTAACTCGCGGCTTGCTCGCTCGTGAGCTTCTATTTTGAGGGCGGCTATGGTGTCCATGTCCTCCATATCATCGTCGTCCCAGTCACCTTCGGAATCGCTGGCCGAGTCTGACGTTTTGAGCGGCACGCTACCTGCGATTTGTGCGACCTGTGGTTGATTGCCGCCGGACATGGAATTCACGAGAACAGCGTCTCCAGGAGTCGCCCGTGGCTTTCTATATTTAGCAGGCTTCTCGGGTATGTTTGCACCAGGGAGCTTCACTTCTTCCTTTGCAGGGAAGGGCTGTGGAGACGGAGATGCTTGCAACTTCACCTTTACCGGCTTCAAACGAGGCGAATGGTACGCGAGAGGATCCTCTGGGTCGGAATCTTCTGCTGACATACTCTCGCGCTATGTACCGTGGAGGTGTTTTGGAGTAGAAGGAGAATCGAGCGATGATCAGTCAGATACACCTCCCTCTCCAAACGACGGCAACACGTCCAAAAGAAATAGAAGCGGCGGCTCTGGGTAGGACTCGGTGCCCAGACAAGGCGTTGAAGCTGGATGGCCAGTCAGCGACTGCGGTCTCAGCAGTCGGTGTGATAAGTAGCATAATGAATAGGCAGTGCTGTGGCAAATTGGGCAACAGAGAAAGAAAAGCAATGCGCGAGAAGTGAAGCAGCGGAAGATGATTATGTATTCGATCAAGGAAAATAAACGAGCATTGAGATAAAGTAACATGACACAATCAAAGCAAGTTTACGTCAAGTAGGAATTTGGGTGTGGTTTCATCTAAGGCCAAGGGGGCCCCGCAATTGCGCGCGTGCAAACATGAAACGAAGGTGTTCTTTGGCCGCGCAGGAAACAATCAGAGATAAGTTGGCAGTTGGGAAACAGGTCGAGGTGTTTAATAGTTACCGGAAAAAGTGGGCAGCGATGCATGGGGAGTTGCGGTGATTTTTGTTGGTGGAGGTCAAGGATGTACGTACCAAGAACGTGTTACAGAGGCTCAAGCAAAGAGCCGCAACAGTGGGAACCAAGCAAAGTAGTAGCGGCGGTGGGCCGAAGCTCACGCCGATCGCGAGCGCAACCAGCCGATCCGATGCTGAGCTCGCCTGGCTGGGCACAGAGCACAGCGCAGCGACTCGCATCAGAGAAGGGTTGAGATGCGGATGGTGAGAGCGATGCTGGCAGCGGCGCAGGGAGATGAGAGGCTGCTTGGCTGCGCGGCGGGGTGAGAGTGAGTGAGGGCGTGAGGGCGTGAGCGACGTGCGACGTGCAACGAGGCTGGCCCTTTCGGTGCTTTGGTCCGCTGACTTGCTGCTTGGACGACTGGCCACACCCGAGCAGGGCGTAGGAAGGGAGATCCCAAAGGGCCAAGGTCGACGCGGAATGAGGCACGATCGGAAGCTGGCCCGGTGCGGAGTTGTGCGTGTGCGAAGCGGATGGCCTGGGTGGAATGTCTGTGTGTGTGTGCGTGTGTGCGCGCTTCACGGAGCCGCACGAAAGCAGGGAAGAGGTTGTGCCCCGGTCTGGAGGAAATGCAAGTGACTTGACGCGGGTGGATGGAGCCGGTTCGGTGAGCAGCAAGTACCGTCTTCGCGCTCGATTTGGAGGCTCGATATGCGGCGATGGTGTGGGCAAGCGGGAAGAGTTGAGGCTCAAGCCGCGGAGTCAGGTGCAAGTTCGCGAGAAGGGAGTCGAGCGAGCGGTATGGCTTCAGTTAAGAGTGGACTACGCCTCTACAGTACAGCTGCCAGCTGCGCTGCTCGCTAGCACTGAATTACACCAGCTAATGGGGCAGCGAAGGTCAGGACTAGCCAGCCTGAGGGAGGGGCTGGCCTGGATCGTGTACGATATCGCTCGTTCGTCCGCGCCCAACAAGTAATCTGCAGCGTGGAATGGGGCGAGGCTCAAGTGGTGGAGGCCTGGCTTAGGGGGCTGCATCAGAGTCCACGCTTCCAGCTTCAGCTCCTTTGCTCTTTCCGCCGTACATAAGCAGTCGAATCAAGTGCGAGCCATCTTGCCTGTCAAGCGAAAACGAGCTAGAGTATAGGCTAGCGAAAAATGGCCGGAGCGCAGCGGGAGACTCGTTTCGTCTAATAACTACTTGTTCTGCGCGCTGGTGTGTGGTGCCATGCCATGCTGTGATGTTGCTGTTATGCTATGCTGTGCTTCGTGGGTAAGGCAGGCACGCAGCACCCTCCACCTGTATCTGAGGTTGAAAGCATGGTGCAGTCTCCGCAACCCATATTCCACAGCGGCTGACTGTCTGCGTACTACCCACCCCTCCGCGCGCTTTCTTGCCTAGCGGAGTGGGCTGCTGGATGACTGCCGTACCGTAGTGCCCTCGAAATTGACTGGCTGCTGATTCGTCTGCATAGCAATTGAGGCTCCCTTAGGTCGATTGCTTGAGCGAACGAGGAGCGTCTGCTCCTCCCCCCCCCGCTCTCTCAGCCCACACAGCTTTCATATCATGACCGGTCTTATCCCGTATAACCAGAGCATGCAATGCCACGCCTCCTTCGCATCGCATGTCCTCTTCCTACCCGTACAAACTTTTCTCTTAAAATGCCCACGCACGCCCCCACCCTGATGCCATTTCTCTACCCTTGACCGACCGAAGGATGACTTCCAATGCCTCTGTTTCTGCAATCATCGTCGACGCTGATGAGTACATCGCTACTTCTCAGCTGCCGGATTAAATTACGGTCGCTGACGGTCATTGCGTTCTTAAGAAATGGCCAAAGCGTACGAGGTGCAGCGCAGCCTCATGTCCGCCGCACGCCGTGGGACGTTGAATGACAGCTTCGACGTCCGTGACTATGCACTTGGCTGGATGGGGATGACGGTGCTTGTTTCCGGAAAACGAATGATAAAATCCCTCACGCGTCGCCTCACCCAAGATCCCACCAACCCAAGGCGAAGTTCATCGACCCGGTAAAAGTACTGCATATATTAGTTCGTACCTTACGGACTCCCTCCCCCTCAGCCGCATCTTGGCCACACGGATACATGCCGGCAAGTGGCTCTCTGCTGACGCTGGTCTAGACCTCTTAGCTTCTGTGTGGCATAGATTTGATAGCCATACCGGGGCGCAACTCGGCTTATTAGAGTTACGTCGGGTTCGCCGTTGGGAACGCCATCAGGCAATGCGTTTTCGCTTCAGTCGAGCCGCAGAAGCAAAGTAACGGAATTACCAGGCATAAGTGCAGAAGCTGGCTGACGCCGGTCGGTGTGAACGCACAATCGGCTTCAATAGCTGCCGACAATTCTTCGACCAAGGAAAGTCATCTTTTTACGAGATTAGGCAATACAGCCACAAGCCTCTCAAATGGCCACACGTAATGGTTCCCCCCTACCAGAACAGAACAAATCAGGCTGTACCTTCCTCTTCGTGACTGGTAAAGGATGATGGTGAAAGATACTTCCGACTTTCGAGCAGATGTGGCGCGGATGAAATCGGAGTATCTTGGTTGCTTGCGTAGGCCTAGCAGAGACTCGAATCTCCGTGAATTCATCGGTGAAACAGCAATGGCGTTCCTCCCCTCAATTCTGATCCGTGACACTCAGATGCCACTTCAACATCCGTGCAGTCTGAGACATGATACATAAAGACTCTGGAGCTCCTGGTGACCTGGGATTATAACGTCTTTGCACCGTGGCTTGTCAATCGCAAGGGCCAATATGAGAGAGCTTCACAACCAACGGCAATGGTTCGTCGCAAACGTGGCCACCAATCCAGACATCGAGAAACCGAAGCGGATTGCTCTCCTTCTTTTCAACACAGGTTCGGAGATGGAGTATTGGAGAAAGTACGGTGCTATTGCACTTCAGAATCGGCCAGGCTCCGTACGACACGCAGCAAGTCGCCCCGAGATGGAATTGTGAATAAGACGAAATAATTCGAATTATGAGATGAAGGAACAGCAGAGGTGTAGCTGCGATATCGTAAGGAAAAACCGATGTTTAAGAGGCAGCATTTACCTACCTATGCATATTTTTTCTTCACCGCACATATTTCTGCAAGCTAATAGGGTGGTGTGGAAGCCATACGATACCACTTTTGAAGCTGCAGCTAGCCCTACCATCCAATCGCTGCGCTCGGGACAAATATTCCTGACCCTTGATCAATTTTTTTGTACACAAGCTTCAACCTCCTCCGCCGCTGTCAATCCTTCATTTTCGCCATCAATACCTTCGAATTGCCATCCGTTGCCCATCTGCTGTGAGCAAAGCGCCTCTCCTACCACTTCGTGCAAAATTGACAGTACAACGCCTTCCGCTGCGTAGCGATAACACATCTCACCGCCTCGCATGGCGACCATCAAAGAGCAGGTCAAAGAGTCTCTCCTGGGCTCGTCTCAGGAGCCGCAGCTGTCTCAACAGTCGCGCGCAACATTCTTAAAGCATGCCGTAAAGGATGAGAAGACGGGTGAGTTCTACATGACGGAGCATGAGTTCATCAATGCTATCGCGCCGACAAGTGAGGACTATGTAAGTTTTTATCTTCACCGCTGCAGTCGTGACGTATACTAACCACCAATTCTAACAGCATAAGATCAAAAGAGAGCAATATGCACTTCTCTTCCATGTCGCGGACCGCAAACGATCCGGCCGCGTAAGCATCCAAGACTGGAGCAACTTCGAGAACCTCCTCGCGAAGCCGGACGCCGAATACGAGATTGCCTTCCGCCTGTTCGATCAAGAAGGTACTGGATATGTCAAGTTCGAGGACTTCCAAAAGCTGTACAATCAGAATAGGAGTGAAGATGGCCTTCCATTCGATTGGAACTCGGAATGGGCAACACTCTACGTAGGTGGAAAGAAGAAGCGCCACGACATGACCTATCCGCAATTCTCGCAGATGCTGCGCGGTTTGCAAGGCGAGCGTGTCAGGCAAGGCTTCCAGTACCTGGATAAGGATGGTGATGGCTATATTGAGCCCGAAGAGTTCCAGCGCATCATCATGGAGACTTCCCGGCACAAGCTCTCTGATCACCTTTTGGACAACCTGCATACTCTCTGTAATATCTCCGCCGGCACCAAGATTTCCTACGCCAACGTTCGAGCCTTCCAAAACATGATAAGAGAAATGGATCTGGTTGAATTGATCATTCGGAATGCGACTCACAAGAGCAAGGATGGAAAGATCACTCGTACGGATTTCTTGAATGAGGCAGCACGTATCACACGCTTCTCGCTGTTCACACCTATGGAAGCGGATATCCTGTTTCACTTTGCCGGGATGGATGAACCTTCAGGCCGACTTGGGCTCATGGACTTCGCCAAGGTGCTCGATGCGTCGTGGCAGAACGCTTTCTCACTCGGATCGGATGCGGCCAACGAGGCGCTCGACATGGGGCAGAAAGCACTGGCGCGAACGCAGAACCTCCTCCACGGTGCTTTGGAATCGGCGCACCACTTCGCCCTGGGCTCGATAGCCGGCGCGTTCGGCGCCTTCATGGTGTACCCGATCGATCTCGTCAAAACGCGGATGCAGAACCAGCGCAGCAGCCGCGTCGGCGAGCGCCTCTACAAGAACAGCCTCGACTGCGCGCAGAAGGTGATCAAGCACGAAGGCATCCGCGGCCTGTACTCGGGCGTGTTCCCGCAGATGATCGGCGTGGCGCCGGAGAAGGCCATCAAGCTGACCATGAACGACCTCGTGCGCGCCTACTTCACCGACAAGAAGACGCACAGCATCTGGTGGGGCTGGGAGGTCGTGGCCGGCGGCGCCGCCGGCGGCTCCCAGGTCGTCTTCACCAACCCCCTCGAGATCGTCAAGATCCGCCTGCAGGTGCAGGGCGAGGTCGCCCAGGCCACCGGCCAGCCAAAGCGCTCTGCCTTGTGGATCATGCGGAATCTGGGCCTGCTCGGCTTGTACAAGGGCGCGAGCGCGTGCCTCCTCCGTGACAGTAAGTGCTCTACGCCAGTTTTGTCTCGATATTCGGTCAAACTTGTGCTAACTTCGCCGCAGTCCCCTTCTCCGCTATCTACTTCCCGTCGTACGCGCACCTGAAAAAGGACGTGTTCGGCGAGTCGCCGACGAAGAAGCTGGGCGTGCTGCAGCTGCTGACGGCGGGCGCGATCGCGGGCATGCCAGCGGCGTACCTGACGACGCCTTGCGACGTGATCAAAACGCGGCTGCAGGTGGAGGCGCGCAAGGGGCAAGCGACGTACACGGGGCTGGCGGACTGCGCGCGCAAGATCTGGGCGGAGGAGGGGTTCCGCGCGTTCTGGAAGGGCGGGCCGGCGCGCGTGCTGCGCTCGTCGCCGCAGTTCGGCTTTACCCTCGCCGCCTACGAGCTCCTGCACAACCTGCTGCCCATGCCCGGCTCCCACGCCGCCGTGCCGCAGTCCACCGCCGGCCACGTCGAGCCCAAGGTTGGCCTTGGGGAGGCCAAGGCCCCGCTGCCGTACCTGCGCTCCCGCAACGCCCTCAAGATCATCCTTGACCTCGATGAGAACTTTGGGCGGCCCAAGGTTCCCAAGTTGCAGAAGGGATGGCTTGCTGGTGCACCTGCTGCCACGGCGGTGGTTGCTTGAGGGAGCTGCGGGTTGGGTCTTGTGGTGGACTTTGACTGTTTGCATTTACATGGTGCGAAATGGACTTTTGCGGAGTCTCGGTGTTTATTTTTGATGTGCAGCGCTTTTGATGGGTGTGTACCTACAGCAAGCATAGCGCGGCTGCTCGACAGCTAAGAGCGAGAGTGGTGGATGTAAGTGTAGGTTTGTGGTGAGTCTGGGCAGTGTAATCTCTATATCGGAGACCATGTCCTAATGTGTTAAATGGTCTGCTTAATTGGTCTTCGTTGGAATTGCCTTGGAGTTGAAGTGACATTGCCTTTAGACGATAGAATCGATAGAGATGCTCACTTCGTGAGAACTTGAAATGATATCGAAGTTGTATTGAATCATCTGTTGTTGTCATTGAATACGAAAGAGATTATTGAGACTGTGTTGTCGGAGCCGTCTTCAAATCGATTGAACTGTCCGAACTTATTCCATTTGCAAGCACATATCTCATCGAGTGAGCCCTGCGGTTACCTTCATTCATAAACAGAATAGTTTCGCACCTTGGAATGGTATTGAACGAATTTAAAAGTGACCATCCAAGGACTTTCTATTTACGACAAAGGCTCTCTGAGATTCCGAATATTGTTTTCGGCCTGCCATCTATATCAGCTGAACATTCGATACTACCATATGTCCCCATCTAGCAAGATCCGGGAATCGAATGGCACAGCGCCATTCGTATTTACTCCGCGGATGGTCGCTCGCGACCTCTTGTTGTACTGCCCACTACCTAAATTGGAGTCGATCTACGAGGAGAGAGAATCTTTGGGTATGAATCTCCGCGCAAGTCATATTTATGAACTTGAATATCTACGGAGTTATCCAAGCAGCTGACAACCCTGCAGTTAAGGCAGAACCAAAGCCGGACGAGGATGAGCCTTGGGTCCATAGTGAACGGATAGATTTAACACGGCATATCAAACAGTCGATAGAAGATGTAAAGATGGAGGACCACGAATTTGCACCCACGTCGCTCCTGGAGTCCTTTTCATACGACGACATTGAGATTTGGATAGAGTCCGTTGTGAACAGACGCTTGTCCGAGTCCAACTCCGAGTGGTTGGCCTCCTTACGAGCCGATGACATTGTTAGTGATCTCAAACGTAGAGCTGAGAACAACGACCGGAACACTCTTGTCGGCTTCGATATTGCAAATCACCTTAATAGGATGGAGTTGGACACCAAAGACGAAACATTGGCCGACCGATTTCGAAGGCTTCGCCTGGAGATTAGAGATATCTTTGGTATGACAGATCCTGGAACCAAGAAGACCAAAAGAGATAGGAAGATTGCAAACTCAGGACCAAAGAGAATTTTGCCATTGCGGCATGCAAAGAGGATCAGACTTGACGATGGTACATGGAAGAGAGTGGAAGAACATGACTGAAAGTTGTAGGACCGTCCCAACAACAGTTTGTTGGTATAAATTGCTACAAATTGAACTCATAGCAGAGCGAAACCGAAAGCCATGATTCTCTGGCAATAAAGTTGAATGACTTCTTAGAATGATTGGAGGATAAATCTAAACGGTGATATATTTCGTGCATGATGTTGAAGCTCCTTCTATCATGCCCGACCCTGACTCGTTCATCGGAGCATTACGGCATGGGATACCCTCCCCCCAACAGCCTCTGGTTTTCCATTCTTCCACCCGACTTTGAACCTTCTATCGTCCGAGACCTGAAGAGCCGTAGTCTGCCGATTCTAGGCGTGAGAAGCAAAAGAGCCACGCGACCAACTCAACAGCAAATTAATCCCGTCTTCTTGTGATCACTCCACTAAGAAATGCTAGGAACCACAGTGTATGGAGTCATAACGTTTGATAATTCATCTACATTTCACTATCTGCCTCCAAGGGTAATTAATGGACATTTCGTAAAACTAATCAATCTGGAAATAAGGCACACGATGGTGGAGCTAGGTTGGGATGTCACGCATCGTCTTTCCCATCAATACCACATCCTCGGGTTAAACCGCGAACCCTGACCATGCGGAGTTGTATATCAGTGATCATGTCCCGTCATGTTGCCGAATCTCTATATCTATTTCTTGAAGACTTCTGCCTTTGCCGCATTAATACAAAACGGTTCTTTGTATAAAATTCTAAACTGTTTTGATAATCGACACCATGACGTCTTCTCCTGTGTCTACACTGTTTTCTTCCAAGCCACTCCAGTTCCGCGAACGCGCAGACTCCGGCTTCGGGGACACTTCTTCTGAAGTTCTTTCCACCGAGCAAACATTCCAATCAGTAACTATCACATTCACGCCTTCTTCTGGTAGTTCATGCATATCCCTCTATCCACGCACCAAGACATTCAGCTTCAAGCAAGCCATCAATGAACAGACTTGTCTGGCGACATGCGAGAATTCGCAGTTATGGCGCCTCACCAGCATTACGGAGGAGAGGTTGACAGTCGAGCGTATCGTGGAGGACGAACCGGTCGAGATATTCAAAAGCTGCCGCTTCGAAGTGACACCAACTTCAATGCAGAGGAGAGTCAGCGTCGGACACTTCAGTTCGGGCTATGGAACAGATATCATGCCGATGAGGAGGTTTAGCCTTGTGCCGCTATCGTAAGGCGCATCGAGATCGGAGTTGAGAGACTTAATAACGAATTTGCATGGCTGAGATGATACCATGTGGAGGCGTCTCGGATTTATGTATGGGACAAAAATGGCTTTTTCCTTTCGTTCTTCTCCATATGACAACTGGAATAATTTATAACTCGGAGGATGTGTCAGCGTCTTTAGGAGCCTTCACTCTAGACAATTCCTGTAACTCTTCAAAGAATTTGTCCTGCAGCTTCACATCGTCTGCTGCCTTCATATACCTGACCTCTTGGCTTGATTTGAAGAACTTCCCACTCTTGCCACAGCCCTCGGCGAGCATCACGTATGTGTCGACCGCCTTATTGATGTCGTCTCTAGCACTCATTCCACCCATCTTCGTCGCTACCCAGCCAGGAGACAGTGAATTGCTCTCGACGTCGGGCCACCTCCTCGCAAAGCCGAGCGCAAGCAGCACGTCGTGAAGCTTGCTATCGCAGTACGCCTGGTGGTCGGAGAAGGCCCTCTCGCCGCGCAACCGCCACGTCCAGTCCTTCAAGCTAGCGTCTCCGCTGTTGTGCAAGCCGGAGCTGACGAAGACGATCCGCTTGGGCTTTCGCATCAGCGACGCGAGGACGTACGGCGCGACGCTGTTGACCATGGTCAGGCTGGGCAGGCCCCACGCCGTCTTCCGGTACGCGCCGTGGTACAGGCCCGCGTTGTGGATCACGCAGTCGAACGCCCCGACTTTGTTTGCGTCCTCCGCCATCTTCCTCGTCTCGTCCGGCTTCGAGAGGTCTGCGATGAACACGGATTCTGCGCCGGGACACGCCTTTTGTGCGTCTTTGGCTCGCTGCTCGCTTCGTGCGTGGAGGTAGACGGTGTGGCCGCGCTTGACCAGAGCTTGGGCGGCGAGGGAGCCGAGTCCATCAGACGATCCCGTAATGAGAATGCGTGCCATTATGGATTTGATGTATGCGGATGTTGGATTGGGATGGCAGAGCCAAGGGTGGGGAAGGTATTTATCATCTTTGCTGTGAGATCATGGAATGGCATTGCGCGGGCTTAAAGCGGAGATAGATAAATGCTGATGAATCGAACAGCGTCGCTACTACGCTTTGCAGGTTAGACGGCATTGATGGTGAGTCACATACCGTATTTAACGAAAGACTCACTTCATGTATGTTTGATGTTGATTTGGTTGGAGGAATAGAGTTCAACTGACAAGGTAAGCTACGTGAGGTAGTAAGATCTTACTCTCCGCATACCAGAAAAGCCAGGTATGTAAGCCACTCCACATACTCTCACAAAACCGTTCCACTAGAACGAGTAGACCTTCGGACTTAACGTACAATGGTGTAGCTTATACATTTAATTTGCATTATGGTCTAATCCGAGCTATCTCAACCCTGCCGCTCAAAGCGTACTGTGTAGCAGAACTCTTGAGACTGAACCGCTCACCAGCTTTGACTTTCAAGGCGGTAACGAACATGCGTTTAAATCTGCTCTCTGAGGAATATTATGGACTGTTATAGTGTTCAGCCGGTGGAATTGCATGCCTTCCTCGCTTCGACTGCCTTTTCATAATCATCGAGTTTGAGATCTTTGGCTTCCCACACCATGATCGCATCGACAGTGACTTCAGGGTGAGTCGAATTACCACTCTTGCGACGTGATCGCTTTCTAGATTTGCGAACGGTGCCTATTACGTTCAACCATGATCCAACTTGGGTCATTGTTGGAGTGATATTCTCAAGAACATGGTCCAGTTGCACGTAAGTTATTACTGATGGCGATGATGATGGATAGTTGTGATTCAGTACAGCCGATCCTGATGATGGATCGTATCTGTCTACACTGTATTTCGCGTTAATTGACATGGTAAATATATTCGCTGATGCAAATTCCCACCATCCCAAGAAACGAACTTTATCTCCTTGAGCGTGAGTCGTAAGTTCAGAAAGGAAGATCAGGCGACTAGGTATCGGGCCAGACATAGAAAAGTTTGAAGGGGCTCGGTCTCATGGTTGAATTTATAGTTGAGCATCCGAGTTGACGATAGATGACAAGTTTACACGCGCAAAGGGAAAACAAAAAGGGCATTTGAAGTCAAAGCTATCATAAATGCCAAGGCTCTCCGGCCAAAGTGGTCGGAAAACTCCTCGTCAGCGCTTTCTTTCCCAGTCCGAAAACCAGGTTGCAGCGCCATTTGCCCCTGCCCCGGTACGCATTTCGTTAAAACTTATCGAGGCGAAAGGAGAAAATAGATCGTTCGGCCTCGGACTTCGATTATTCCTCTTCCGTTCCCTGCTTCCCACCCCTCTCAGTCCGCGCCTGGATCAAAGCTCGGCCTCCTTTGACAAACAGAGGCCACCACCACCAACCCAACCCTTCGACAATCCATCACTGTAGCCTCGGCGTGAAACAGTCTCTCTGTGCCGCCTTCTTCCATCATCATCCCTCAGTCATTGCGACCTCTTCCATCTCGACAAGACCCGAGCCTGCCACCGGCGCCGCGCAAATACCCCTGGCCTCGCCTCAGTAGCGTCGCATTCGCACCTCGCTCAACCGCAAACACTTACGGTCCACACCGCGCGAGCACTAGCGATTGCCAATAAATAATCGCACTTCCCTCTCCTCGGCTCGGCTCCTTACACCATGATGTCTTCCTCAATGAGTTATGAGCCTCGCATGGCAGATGTAGGACGCAACAAGAAACAGAGCATGGCTGAATTGAAGCTACGACGACTTAACGAGCTCAATGCACGACTAAAGGAAGATTTGGAACGTAGAAGGATACCAGTCTCCGAGGCTGCAAACGAGTAAGAAATATCATTGATTCCGTTGACATTGACCGTGTGCTGATGAATACAATTACAGACTTATCAATTTTACCGAGAAAGAACCAAAGGACTTCATGGTCCCTTCAAAGTGGGGATACGTAAGTTCAGATTTCTCTTTTGCTATTGAGATGACTAGCTGACAATGTTCTGCTTAGGTCGACAAGCGCGACGATCCCTATGCACCACAGAAACAAGGTGGCTGCTGTTCGGTAATGTGATATTTGTCTAGACGGACTCATTTCTTCTCTGGTGGATAGTAAGTGAAGTCATTGCCTTTCCTTCAACCCTCAAGTCGCTTGATCCTTCAAAGTCGATGCGCAGGCAGAGTACTTGCAGAACATGGAGCATGTCGACCATGATGACCTCCAAGTTTAAATATCCAACAGGAACGTAGCTAGTTTAGCAGCGTACTGACAAGTAATAGAAACTTTACTTTCCTCACGATTCATCGCTTCTTGCTCCGATATCCCTTCCACCACATGTTATCCAGTCGGCGTTTTGGTACGACATGGACGGAGTGAATGACTGCGGTTCTCAATCCTTTGAGCAATTACAGGCATACCTCTGCTATAATACTATCCTCTGGGCTTCTCGAGTGGACGTTATATATTACTTGAGAGTTGAACCAATCACAACGTATGTAAAGATTGGAATGGAGGCACGCACAAAGGTTCCCCAGTTGCTTAGCATCAAGTGGGTTCAAGACAGGACAATATTTCATTTTAGTTGGCGGTGCAAGCAGGAAATGCGTGCTTCCGTTCTAATTCGAATAGCTACGTTAGTACGATTCAATTGCATGCACCTTTGGTTGAACTCTTGTCCATGTAGTTTCAAACAGCAGAACATGCTTCGTGTACGCCCACCCGCTTTTTGTCGAGACTTAACTACTTGTCCCATGCATACCCGTGTGTCGTTTCGCGATATGCTAGGGCAAATACCTGGCTATATTTATCTATTGGAGTTGAATATAAACCGCCACACCACCATGACAGAGTACGGAATTCCGTATTTTGATCTAGTGGTAATCAACTCTAGGAAGCCATATTCGTGGTATGGCGCAAATAGATGTCCTAGAACCGTTATATTCCCGATGTATATGTTGATTGGCAGACACGAGCACTGTTATGGCAAGAGCGGTGGCCACACTTGGTTACAAGATATATCCTACCTTCTACATGTACCGGAGCACAGAACAACTGTACAGACAACACACACACAAGTTTTGAAGCCATTAAGATCTCAGAGTCGAAAGCGAGGCGTCAAGCTGAAGAGGAATTGGAATCCAACGAGTAGGAGAAGAGCTTTAAATCAGGATATGGCTACCAGAAGGACGGAGAAGGGAATTCCTATGAGGGTATTCATTACAATTTTCAGAGGCTCCCTACATGCATCATATACTATAGTAATAAACCTCCAGAGCTGAGAACCGCCCTCATAAAGAGGGAGTTCCTTCCTTCCTTATTATTCGGTGCTATCCATTACAAGAACAGAGGAAGTCATAATCACCGCAATATGTCAATCAGCGTCAGTAGTCGCCGATGAAGAAATGCAAAGCAGAGTCAGGAATAGAGAAAATTGAGAAGTCGTCTTCTAACCGTGTTGCATTCCGCGGTGCGTCCACCGCATAAGTGATTGATTGCTGGGTATGTGTTCTGCAACTGAAGAGATGTGATACTCTAACGTGTCTGGGCAGTTAACAGCGCTGGCCCTTTTCAAGCGGCTTCCGATTACTGCATGCAGGTCACGAAGTTTATGCAGAGTTACTGGTGGATTGAAAATTCCATTCAAATGATTTCTTGATCACGAGGAAGAGAAGGTATATCCTGGTCTTCGCGTGACGCAGATGCAGGAACCTAAAGGCTTGCATCGCCCAAAGGGTCGCCAAACCACCGCGACTGCTGTGGGTTACAAGCACGGTGATCGGCTCTGACTCGCCGTTGTACTGTGTTAATCAGCTGCCAATCGACTGACCTGCAATTCAAGTGCATACTCTTAGTAATTGAAGTGGAATTGAGTTGGGTTGGGATGTGTCTGTCACAGGCTCCTGCAATGTTCTGGGACCCGACTTCTCAGACACGGCACGCACGAGATTTGCCCGGAAACAAAGCTTCCATGTCGGAACGTGGAAATTCGCGTCCAGATACCAAAATTGAAATTTCACGGTGGTACTTGGGGCTCCGAGGAAGTGGTGGTGGGAACTTGCGAGCCTCAACGTCCGTCGGACCATGTAATAATAGCAAATCAAGCGCTGGAAAGTCCGTGGCTTCGCCTCCCCAAGATGGGCGGTGCCTGACCTGATGGTGTTCAGCTGCGAATTAGTGAGAGACATGTGAGGGCTACATCGATGCCAGAGAAGAGTCACGGCGCAGCTATGCCACATTCTCTAATTCACGGGTTGACGGTACGCCCAGACGCGCATTCACGGGAGTCTTTCTTCTCGCCAGAGTCGCGGTGAAATGAAGAGTCGATTGGGTGGTGGGTATAATAGAGCGAATGAAACTCCGGATGTCTCAAGGATGACGAATGGAATGGTCGATTGGGCTTTGTCGTTTCTACTGGCGATCCGCAGTCACGCTAGGGACAGACAATACGGCACAGCCTCCTCCGTAATCTTTGGCGCTCAGCCTGCGTCCATTGCAACTCTTGAATGGCAACCGACTCTTTTTTCTTTGCCTCTGCGCTGAATGCTACCCAAACTCGCTCAAGAGTAGCTGCGAAAATTTGAAGAGTCGTTGTTGGCAGCTATTAATTGCATGTCCCCTGGCCGGGTTGATGTCAAATACACTTACTGCTCCACACACCCTCAAACAGCTCAAAACCTCGATAATTTACGGATTCGCCTGTTTTCGGCAAGGTGGTACTGTATTTAAGATTTCGTGCGAGGAAGGGCCAGCAGTCGCCGCGCGGTCACCCCGGTCCCGTTCATTGCGTCCGTTGCGTTCGTGGCGTACGTTGCAGCCATTGCTGCTGGGTGACGCCCTCAGGCTCCTTTCCAATCCGCTTCTTGGCCAACCTCCGTCCCTTTCTCCCCTTCCAACTTTCAACAACACACTACACAACAACTCCCAACTCCACACTCTCCGACACCACTCACTTTCGTTCACCGCCTGAGTGTCGGAATTCATCACCACAATCGCTCATCCACTTTAACTACGCCATCAGCAGAGTCGCCGGCACGCTCTCGCCTCCCGCCGCCCTGACCCGGGCCAACGACAACATCCTCCTGACTCCCGTAATTTACAACATCCTCCTCCCACCCTCACCATGCGGCTACAATCCACCATGTCGCCATCATGGCTGCTATTCGCCGCTCTCTCCTTCCTCCTACCCTTCTCCTCAGCCATCCGCATGTTCGAGTCGAACTCCTTAAACCCGTGCATTGCCAACTCGAGTTTCTCTGCCACGCTTTTCGACGTCGTCTTCACTCCTGACAACGGAACTCTGGCCGTCAACATCAATGGTGTCTCTCAGATCTCGGGAAACGTCACGCTCGAGGTTCAGGTCATTGGATACGGCTTGACTGTCTACCAGAAGACCATCAACCCTTGTGACGAGTCTGACCTCAAGGGTCTCTGCCCAATGAACACGGGTGATATCAACTTCCCCACCAACGTCCAAGTCCCTCAGAGCGCCATCGATCAAGTTCCGAATGCCATCTACTACATCCCAGATCTCGACGGTCAAATCAAGGTCTGGATCAACGGCACTGATGGCACCGCACTTGCTTGTGTCGAGGCAGATCTTTCAAACGGCAAGACTGTCTATCAAAAGGGTGTTGCTTGGACCATTGCCGTCATTGCCGGCCTTGGACTTGCCATCTCTGCCATTGTCTCTGGACTGGGTCATTCCAATACGGCCGCACATGTCGCCTCCAATGCACTGGCTCTCTTCGGCTACTTCCAGGCTCAGGCCTTTATTGGCATGACTGCCATCGCAATGCCACCCATTGTGCGTTCCTGGACTCAAAACTTCCAGTGGAGCATGGGAATCATCCGCGTCGGCTTCCTACAAACGCTCGCAACCTGGTATCAGCGATCCACCGGTGGAACTCCTTCAACATACCTCTCCCAGCTAGCCACCACCTCCGTCGAGATTGCTAAGCGTTCCGTCGAAGGCTTAAACTATCTTATGCGCCGCAGCAACAGCAACTCTGCTGATGATACTTCCAAGACCGTTGTTGTCATGGGCATCGAGCGTGTGGGCTTTGTGGCAGGCATTGAAATCTCTAATATTTTCCTTACCGGTTACATCTTCCTCCTGATTTTCATCCTTTTCGTCACCATCGGCGTTGTAGCCTTCAAGTTCATCTGTGAAGGTCTCGCCAAGGCTGGCAAATTGTCTCCAGACAAGTTCCGTGACTTTAGGAATGGTTGGCGTACTGTGCTCAAGGGTATCCTCTACCGAATTGTAAGTGACCCTTAATTATGCACAACATACAATACTAACAATCACAGGTCCTCATTGGTTTCCCACAAATGGTTGTTCTTTGCTTCTGGGAACTCACAAAGCGCGATTCCGCCGCTGAAGTCGTTCTGGCCATTTCAACAATCCTCACCATGATCATCGTTCTCACTTGGGCATCCATCAAGGTGTGGCGTATTGCTCGTCGCAGTATCTCACTTCACAAGAATCCCGCTTATATCCTCTACTCGGATCCCAAGGCTCTCAACAAGTGGGGTTTCTTGTACGTGCAGTTCAAGGCCACCATGTACTACTTCATCTTCGTCGTCCTGCTCTACATTCTCATTAAGGGTATGTTCATTGGCTTTGCCCAGGATTCCGGTGTTGTTCAGGCTGTAGCGCTTGTCATCATAGAAGCTGCGCTACTCATTACCATTTCAGTCATCCGGCCATATATGGACAAGAAGACCAACGCTTTTAACATCTCGATTGCGAGCGTCAACTTCTTCAACGTCATCCTTCTACTCTTCTTCACCAATGTATTTAACATTCCGGACTTGGCGATCGAAATCATGGGTATCATTTTCTTCATTGTGAACGCCGTGTTCGCAACGGTTATCCTTCTCATGGTGATCTGGGCCTCCGTCTGGGCGCTGGTGAGCAAGAATCCGGATACTCGATACCAGCCGATGCGAGATGATCGCGGCTCCTTCATCAAGTCACAGACGAACCTTGGCACGACGGAGTTGGACGCACTTGGCGCCACGGCGCGTGGAGACAAGCCTGGATCCTACGCTGGCCAACGTAAGGCCATCGATGATGATGACGACAACTCATGGTCGTCAGGCGACGCCGGCCGCAACTCCGCCATTGCCCAGAATACGGGCTACTACGGTCCAGGTGGGCCCGCCTCGCCCATGAACGCCTCAATGCCCATGCTTTCTCACGGCCGGCCTCCAAGTTACAGGAGCCAAAGCCCGGCGTCCGGTTTCGGCGGTCCACCGCGGTCCGCACCGGCTCCAGGTGGCTACCGACCGAGCAGCCAACAACAGTTCCGAGAGAAGAACAACGCATCACCATGGCAACGGGGAGTTGGATACTAAGAGAGCAAAGAAAGAGAAGCAGAAAAAAGAGGGGATGTACAAGAGGATGGACGATTTTGGACGTCAAAGTGGAGGTGTATATCACGAAAGACATCACAAAGACCACGAAAGGCATTAAAGGACCTGCGGAGAATCCGCTCGTCAGAAAGTTTTGGTTTATTTTGCTCTTCGGCGTAATCGATGCCTCATGGCACACGGCTGTGCATAACGCCTGGCCCGGCGGGAGCAGTTCACTCTCATAGTCTCGTTTTTCTTTTCCAACCCGCCTAACGACCGATCCACCCATCACATCACAACCCGGCGTCCGGCAATCTCTTTTGGCTTTTCTGTTTTTGAGTGTACGGTATTACCGTGGAAGGGTGGTGCTCTGCGAGGGATCGAGCACATCCCCTCGAATCTTGTAATTTAGGAGTAGAGTTGGGCTGGCTTCGATAGCGAGCTGGCTAGGAATGAACATAGCGACATCATAGACAAATCGTGTTTTCTTAAGCTTCGTGACAAATACGTGAAGCTGCACGTGCATTTGGAATCTCATGCAGAGCGTTGTAAACCTCGCTGGACCGGATGGCCTGCTGAGGCGGTGCCGGCGCAACCTTGGCTGTGACGTCGGGCTTTGGAACGCCCGTTGTGTCGTAGGCGCCGCGTCCCAAGTTGCTACTCTCGCAATTCCACAGCCATTCGAAGAAGACCACAGTAATTGGATAAAACAAAAGTAAAGAGCTTTTATTCATTATGTTCATGTACTGCACAGAATTCCATTCACCGCCCGCGGCTCACAGCCTTCCACCACAGCGGAGCCGACGAGCAGCGTAACAACCGCCGCCATTGTAAGTACTTTTTCGGTCAGAATCCTCGAGCGCACGAACTAAAGCAGATCCGCGGGTATCCATGTACACGGCGCTCCCACACCGACCCGCAACGCCGCGCTGAAACCAGAAGCCACCGTCACCAAGCAAGATTTCCGCAACCAGAGCCGTCAGAGGGAGTAGCCGCGGCGCAGCCACCTCGCGGGCACCGCTCCTCCTCCTCCGCTATCTCTACTGCCGAGCGGCCTTGGTAGTGGTGTTGGCCTGCGGCGCCGTGGCGATGGAGGTGGCAGCGCTTGCCTGTGCGACCAGCGTTAGGGACGTGATGGATGCGCGGTCCGCGGCGCGGTCGGCTCACCTCGATAGGCTGCGCGCGAAGCCTGGCTGTATGGTGCTCCGGATGGGAGAGCGGTGCCGCGTGGGTTGTGGCCACGCTGTGCGCAGATTGATGGCCGTGGTGATAGGTTGTGCTTGGGTGGACGGTAGCGATGCTGTGCGTTCGAGGATGTGGAATGGATGCGTGGCGTGCCCGGTGCTTGTTGGGTGAGGAAGGTATGGTGAGTGGGACTCTCGCAATGGAATGGGTCGCCGTGCACCTTGGTTACGCTGATGGTTCATGGTGGAAGTAGTGGATAGTGAGAATGGTGGTGAGGAAGGTGAAGCGGCATGGGGGGAAAGAGACTTTATATAGTCGTAAGGAAAAGAGGTTTAATAACACGGAAGTCGGGTGCTGTGCTAACGAAAAGCGCGTGGAATTAGTGATTTGTATGCGGGAGCGAGATGGTGACGAAGGGAGTTCTGGCAGTGTTCCTTATGTATTCTGGCGTACGTACGGCACGCAGGTCAGAAATACGCGAAATGTAGTCATTCCTGTAATTGGGCATACGTCTCGGACTTGGAGTGACGTCGTACTGTACCGACTTCAACCCCTTCGCTCTCCACTACCATCTCATTCAGCCTATCGTTGCAACGTCAGGCCCGCCTTGGGATGACAGATTCCGCGTGGGATGCACTTCGCCCAGACACTCTCGCATCTCTTCCAGAAACTCCCGCGTCTTCGGCGCGATGGGTGGCTCGAATGGCACGCGAAGTACGCACCAACACGCCGGCCGCGACGTGTGAAAAAGCAGCTGGGTGTGTCACATCTGCAGGGAAGATATGCACGACGCACTGCTTCGCCACTGCAAGAAACGCGGTGGTCTGCGGCGGCCAGCACCCAATAGATGCGTTCGAGGAAGCCATCAAGCCCCAGAATCCTCTTTCATCACTGCACTGCCAGACTCCGGACTGCGATTCCCACCGCCGCTCCGATTTCCTGGCGATGCACATGGCCCTGAGCGCGATTCCCGGATCATACCGCAGAACCACCCAGCATTCGTTCCCTCGTCTCCGCTGTCTTAGTGGGCCGTCTGATCGCGAATTTCTGGCTTGATCTTCTGGCAGTGCAGCCTCGCTGCCGTTAAACGCCGTGCTTCATCGTCATCTACTGCTTGGAGTGGCGGTGTCTTTCGACCGCTGTCATTCCCAATCTCTCCATTTCATTTTTAAGATGCCGTTCTGGCATGCCTTCTGGTTCTGTTCGTCTTTTCCTTAACATTCTTCCTCCTTTGCAAACTTTTTATTCATTGATCATATGTCATGGAGAACTACAATCTAAACACTTCTTCTTTCCTTGAATCACGGACAAAAGAGCTGCGCACTTTCGAATGTCATACTTGCAAACTTCGCTTTACTCGTTACCATACATTGAAGAATCACATGTCGGTACATGTCAATGGCTCCATTTATAAATGCTCATCTTGTGATAAACGTTTCGGTCGACTGAATGACAAGAAGAGACACGAGAAAACTCAACACGCCGAGAAGAAATGGGTATGTCGCGGTCAGCATCAATCCGGCGATTTCTGGGGCTGTGGTAAAGCCTTCGCCAGGAAAGATGCATTAGGCGAGCATCTTCGCTCCAGAACTGGCCAGCGATGTCGGGAACGAGTATTGAGCCCCGAGACCGGAGCATTATCAACAGTCATAACGATTGACTTAACTGGCGATGAATCGGACTCAACAGCACGAGAGTCCGTCGAGCCCGAAGATGGCGCCGACGTCGATCCCGCAACCGCGAACCAAGTCCTCAATTCCTTGGAACGCTGGCCGTTCCCGCGAGCATTACGCGATGAAGCAAATGTCGAAAACAACCAGGAAACCAGCCCGCAATTGAGAAGTCAAGTCCAAAGCCAGCTCACTGAGCCTCTCGACACAAGGATCAGCCCAACCGAACTCGCCAGCATGACCCAACCAACATACTCCGTCTTCAGCGACTTCCTGATCGAGCCTCTGGGTCAACCCTCCGCCCAACCGCAACACCCAAACTTCCTCTGCCCAATCTGCTCGCGCTCAATCAGCGGCCTCGCAAGCTTCAAGTCGCACCTCGCGTCGCACCTGTCGGACCACACGAGCGGCCGCACGCCCTACCACTGTGCCGACTGCAGCGCGTCGTTCTCGTTCGCGGTGACGCTCGCAGCGCACCGCTCCACCGCCGACAGCACGCTCTGCGGCGGCAGCGTCGAGCCGCAGCTGCGCCCGTTCCTGCGCGGCGCCAGCGGCCCGCCGCGGAGCGCGCCCACGTGGCACTGGGGCTGCGGGCGGCGCTTCGGCACGCACGCGGGCGCGTCGCAGCACCTGAGCGCGGCCGACGGCTGCCGGCGGAGCCTCGCCGCCGTCGAGTGCAGCGTCGCCGCGTACCTGCGCGTGTTTGTGGGCGCGGCCGAGCCGGCCGGCGCGGTGCCGCTGGCGGACCTGGGCGCGGAGGCGCGGCTGCTGCGCGGCGCGGCGGAGGCGCATGTCGGAGCGCGCGCGGTCCGCGACCGCGAGGCGCTGACGCGCTGGCTGCGCACTATCGAGGAGCCGCGCGCGCAGGCCATCGCGCTGCGCGTCGTCGCCGAAAAGTACGACGTCGCCGCGCTGCTGCTGCAGGGCCTGGAGCTGCGCGTGCTCAAGCAGCGCATTGTCGCGGACATTGCGGAGGAGCTGCGGGTGGAGGGGGCCGGTGCACGGTGGGAGACGGGTGGTGAGGTGGCAACGGTGTGAAATTCTGGGTGCGATATAGATTGCATTATCTGACAACGGATTTGCGACCTTCTCTCCTCAAAGTACCCTCGAAATCACTACTAGCATCTATAACCAGCCGCCAGTCGGCTTGGAATGCGTACGCCTTCCAAAAAGACCGTTTCCAAGCTTAACTCCCTCTCAGCCACATCCAAGATTTCAACCTTCAGTATTTCTATAATCTACATTTTCGTACGGCGGTGGAGGATCAGACAAGCCTTCGGGCGAGACTGTATACTCCTGCGTCAGGCTGGATGGACGATCTATGTTCGCCGTTAGTGCTTCCCGCGTCCCAACTGGAAGTTTGCGGTGCATTGTCATACTCGACTGAGTTGATAATTCTGTGCTTGTCCTCGTTATTGCAGAGGTGCTGTGCATGTGTTGCAGCTGCCGGTAGGCCAAAAAGATGGAAGCAACGGCGAAAAGGATTCCCAAGACACCAAAAGTAATGGTTTGGATCGCCTCCGACGCTGATTGGCTGGATGAGGCCGGTTGAATGTTGAAGGGCAGCGTTGGTGGTAGGCTGGTTACATTGCGTTGGAGAGTGTCGAAGGCTGTAATTGGGGCCATGCCTTCGGGTCGGATGAGTTGACTGAATTGTACATGGAAGGATAGAATGAAATCTTGCGAACGGAAAGGCCCCCCCGTAATGCTTTATATTCGTTCGCCCTTCAAGAGCCTTCTTGATATCGGTCACTACGAAGATCGAGATTGGCCAGAGGAGGTAGGGTAGCAGAGTGACGGATTTTTAGCGCTAGTATATGCATGCCACGAGCCAGCCTTTGTTTGGTCAGCGAATACACATCCCTTCCATACCGCTCGTCTACCAACGTAAATCTTGATGTCTGTACAAGCACGGCGACCCAGTCCTATAACTTGTACTAACTATAACGGCTCTACGCAATTCTAATCGAAATCGAGACGGGTGATGCTGCCAATTTTATTACCAATGTGCAACACTAGGTAAACTGTTCTCCTAAAACGCTTCCCAAAGTTCCTGCAGATGAAGACTCGACCGAGAAATACGGCTTTCGACCCTCGCAACGCCGCTGATTTGCAAAAGGTCGAAACCGACCTTTCAACTTTCTGATATTGTCTGAAGACTTAGCGAATGCGATAATGTCATTACGCAGAACGGTCTGCTCGGTTGTAGCTTGCATACATAACAACCTTTTTCAAGTGCGATTGGCACATAGTCCTCACCTTCTACTCAAAGATGTACAAATCTCGCCCGTGACTTCTCTATCGTTTTGAATCTAACCCGCCAATTTCAACGCTTTAGTACATCAAAATTCGTATAATCACACAAATAAACAATGCCAAACCTCGTTTTACTTCACGTATCTCATCACACAAAACCAATCTCTCTGTCCTCAGATCTCTTACTCAGCCCTTCCTCCAAGCACGCCACCAAATCAAAACCATCCTTCTCCCTCACAATGGCACTAACGCTCCGCAGCCTCCCACTCATCACAGGATCGCCGTTGACCACTTCCATCGCCATGCCGGCTTTCACCCACTCCATAACCATCCACTTGTTCCCCGCGCCCGCAAACGGACTCCCACCAACAACAAACACCAGCAGCGTCATGGCAAGCGCATAGACATCGCTCTTGGGCGTAGGATCAGGGTACGGGCGAGCAAGCAGCTCCGGAGCCAAGAAGTCGTAGGTGCCGGCGCCGAGGGCCGGCGCCGCGACAGCAGCAGCACCAGCGGCGGCGGCGGAGGACGCGCCGCACACCAGCATCGCAGACGTGAAGTCCGCGAGCAGCGGCAGGAGCGCGGGCGCGTCGACAAGGCCCGCCGCGGCGCTTGGCGGGCCCGCCGCCCGCACCAGCACGTTTGCCGGCTTGACGTCCGCGTGCACCACGCCCGCGCCGTGCAGCCACGCCAGGCTGGCCGCCAGGCTGCGTGCCAGCGGCGCGAAGTGGCGCGCTGCTGCGGCGCTGCGCGCGCCCGCAGGCCGTGAGTTCAGTTCGGATATTAGCGTGTCGAGGGTGGCCGGGAGGGCGGAGAGCACGGCGGCGTGGGTGCGCGGGTCGAGGCCGTGGAAGCGCACGATGTGCGACTCTGCGGAGCGCTGCGCGTGCAGGTACGAGAGGATGGTGGCTTCGTGGCGGATCGCGGGGATGGAGCTGCGGTCGGTGGGGATCTTGACGGCGTAGAGATGCGGCGGGTCTGCGCGCGGCCCGTCGAAGCTGCCGCGTACTGGTGTGGATGGGGGTGTGAGGATGACGTGTGATGAGGTGGGCTTTGGAGCGCAGGGTTCGGCGAGATAGACTTTGCTGAAGCGTCCGGAGCCGAGCGGATGATCGCGAAGTAGTTCGTAGTCGGTGTCGTGAAAGGGAAATTCAAGGATCTTGGGTGGATAATCCATCCGCGAGGATAACATATCCACATCCTGATCTCGATCGATTGGAGGACTTGGTAACGGAGAACTGAGAACGGCGAATGATTCTGTCTTCGTAGGAGTTGCTGGTCTAGTTACCACACCACTTGGATGCAGCTCGGACATGCCAGAAGTAGGTCGAGATTTACTAGGTGAAAGCGGAGGGCTGGAGTATACCCGTGATACCGGAGGTCTTGAGGCCAGGATGCCGGCCTCTGACTGATATGGAGATTCGCTGTGAATCCAAGGACGGAAGCGCATCGCGCTATCTGGGTGTAAATGCCCGGAAGCAGTTCTTGGAGTAGCCATGCTTCCAGAGCTGTAAACGGTGTGGCCAACCACAGTTTGGTAGGACCAATTGGAATCGAAACTTCTAGCTGGACCAAGAAAGCTCGACGGTGTCAACTGTGAAAGTTTGAGAGGGATATCCGTTGTCTTCGACGGGACGCACCGGAGTGAGGTGCCATGGTTACGGAAGAAGAGGGAAGTTTAATGGAAGAAGTAGGAAGCGATGAGACGAAAACAAAATAAAATGGAAGAGGTGGCAATCGGACGTCATGAAGTCGCACACAGATGAAGTTGAGATCCCGTGCAATTCCTTGCTATGGTTCCATGATAGCATATCCGGAGCGCGCGGCGGGACGAGAGCGTAGTGCGTTGTTGTAAGCCACACAACGGCGCGACGTGATCAATATGGTGAAGATAATAGGTCAGAGATCGAGGGCTGACCTTCTACACGCTGTCTCTGACCTTGGCGCGTATTGGATAGGTTGCCGCCCGAGACGCCTACATTGCGCAGGTACCTCTGAGCTGAGCTGTGTCGTCCAGGGGCAGAAATTTTTTTTGATGGGTTCAGGCCCAACCAGCCGAGCAATATTGAATGACTCGGAAAAAGAAAATGAGTGATGGATCAAGATGCGAAAGAGATAAGCAAGGCCAACACGAAGTTAGCCACTGCGGATCAACCCCAGCCCATTTCTGGAGAGATAAGCGGGTCCACAGTGATCAACGTGAACTGGCTAGCGAATACTTTCCCAACTCGCGGATCGACACGAAAACGACCCCACCAAACTTTGGCTTCGACCTGGCCGAAATGTTAAGCTACCTCGCCAGGTCGCTGCTGACGTTGATGTACCCACAGCCTTAGTGATATGCTCGACGCCTCATTGGATTGAGCACCATCCTGGCGACGGAAATGTCATTCAGTTGATCTGAAATGAACGGCTACGATGGTCTTTCAGCTTCTCGCCATTTGAACAGGCAATTAGTCCAATTGGCCATCCTCGCAACAGGATATTAAGACATACATCTTGTCAAAGGCGAGTGGCGAGCGATGAACAATGATGGTTATACGCTTCCGTATGACATATTATGTATTAGTCTGTAATGGACTGTGTATGGGTAGCTCCCTTTCCTTTCATCTCCAAATCGTTGTTATTCCACCGTCTATTCAACAGAGCGCCAGACCTTTACTTTGCTGAAAAAAGTGTAATAACGCCGCCCCGCCTTCAAATGCATATACAGAAACGGAGCCCGATGCCAGCAAACCCGCCGCTGCTTACCAGGTAAATAGCATCAGATTGGGATTGAGAACGATGGGCATCATGAAGTGATTAAATGTAACCATGCTCATTGGGAAGACGGCAATGAGCAGATTGATGCGCCAGAAGTACGGAGCGAATTCGCTCATGACGATAAGCATTGCCGTCCACAAAATGCAGATGGTGAATGTGAACTTGAACCGTTTGACGACTCTAGGGATCTCCTGGAAGAAGGTTACATCTTCTGCTTCCTTTGCGGTGGCTCCCCAGTGCATATCTCTGCCGCATAGGTGAGACATGATGGCATATGATATGTGAAGCGAGATGCCACCGAGGAAGATGACCAGAAGCGGAATCCAGGAGAAGTTTTCGAACAGCGCGAGAAAGATCTGCTTCTCTTCGATGCGGTAGCGGAGTGCGGCTAGGGCGATGTTGCCAAGCGCGGAGAAGATGCAGATGATGCTAAAGAAGATCTTGAAACTGTCGATGTAGTAATGATCAAGTTCGCCGTTAAACCAACCGATCGCAAAATAGTTGAGCAAGGTAAGGGCCCAAGCGCTACCGATGGCATAATACGTCCCAACATAAGCGCAGATGGTGAATTTGCTTGGTAAGGGCATGCAGGAGAACAGAAACCTTCTGAATAGAGGTGTGATGGGTCCTTTGGTGAACCACTTGTGGAATGGATGGAAGATCAGTTCGCTGCAGCCATAGGCGTACTTTTCCCAACGTGCGAGCTCGTCGTAGACAGTCAATGAAACTCCTTCCTTGAACCCGTCGCCTGCGTACGAGGCCAGTCGAACGATAAATCCCTCGGATTGTAGGCGCAAAGCAAGATCAAAGTCCTCAGAAACAGTTAATTCGGACCAAAATTTCTCGCGGTTGTCCAAGGGACACTCGTAAGCGATTTCTTGTACCGAAGACCAACGTAGGAAGGCATTGTGGCCGACGAATGGCGCCACGTCGCCGTTGGCTACTGCGTAGGCAATTTGCGTGTATACCAGGTTGGTGAAGAATGTAATGCCGCGCTCAAAGAATGAGTTTGTCACATTCAAGACACCACACTTGTGCTGGAGAATCGCGACTTGTGGAGCTTGTTCCAACTCGCTCACGGCATCAAGCAGACAATCCACCGGAACTCGAGTGTCTGAATCTACCACAAGGATGTAGTCACCCACTCTGATGTTGCCATCGGCCCAGGTACGGCCCTCGTCCTCAGCGACGACATCGGCAAGTGCGTTCTTGTATACGGCCGACTCATCTTCCTGGGTCCAATCCTCCGTCCTCTCAATGTTGACAAGCTTGTCTTCAACTCGTTGGCTGACCCACAGGGCGTAATTCATGTTAGAGGCTTTCTTGAACTTGCCTCGGCGGAAGAATGGCTTCTTCTCATCATCAGGTTTCGGGTTGTGCTTCGGTCGAGCGACCCAGCCGATGTTATGCTCATCATAAAAGTCCTGGCGAGCACGAGCATCGACAGGATCGATAAGCTGCATACCATCATCATTGACAAAGATGTTTGCAGTTCCGCCTTGCATTTCATAGGTCGAAATGGCAGTCTTAAGCGATCGAATTGTCGGCTCGATGACGGAGTGAAGGGACTCTTTGTATACCGGACATTGGATGGTGACGTGAGGAAGGACGCGTAGCTCCGGATCCAGTCGTTTTGGTGGTTTTCCAGAATAAAATTTGGTGTTTCTATGCACTTGTCCGACAGGTCCAATGATTTGCGCTACACTTG
>Ga0335072_10001199_pt1 | contig 43009 bp, 35 predicted proteins | sample Lox_Sample_21_FD_206725 | JGI IMG/M metagenome (GOLD analysis project Ga0335072, IMG submission 206725) | Soil microbial communities from Loxahatchee National Wildlife Refuge, Florida, United States - Lox_Sample_2.1 | ecosystem: Environmental > Terrestrial > Soil > Wetlands | place: USA... | reverse complement strand
GATCCGCCTGCTGGGCGAGACTGCGGGCGCGGTTCGCCTGCGGAGCGATGAGGGTGTGCGTGAGGTTGAGATCGCCCTCGCGCAGGTACTCGTAGTAGGCGCGCGCGTTGGCGCCGAAGCGCTGGTCGGTCTCGCCGAGGAAGCCGCTTCCCGCGGCGTAGCCCGTCATGGCGCGACTCAGGTAATCCGGCACGCGCCCCATCATGCCGCGGGTGAAATCGGCCCACACCTTCATCGCGCCGCTCACGCTCGCGAGCTCCTCGGAGGTCCGCGGCATCATGAACGCGCGCGAGACCTTGTTACCGGTCGTGGGTGAGTCGTAGAGCCGCCGCGCCGCGTGCTGCCACTGGATGTCGTAGAGCTCGGCGAGCGTATGAACGCCACCGCGGAACGCGGGATGATGCGTCACGTCGCGCACCTGCTCGCCTCGGTACCACAGCGCGGGCGGACGCTCGCGCAGGCGCGCGAGCACCTCACGGCCGTGCCGTGCGCCCCCGGAATGTGCTTGGGACTCCGCGGTCATGTCTGTCTCCCCGGCGCGCGGCGCGCGACATCGGTACGGCTATTCTGGCGCCGAGGCTTTCAAGCCCGCAATGCGGCACGCCAGAGCCTACTGCAGCGCTCCGCAACCGCGTGCGGGGAGAGCTGCGTGGCATCGAGCGCCAGATCGCAGCCCTTGAGCGGGCCGTAGAGCAGCGGATCGGAGGCTCGAAAGAGCGCGACCGTCGCAACCGGCGTCGAGCCGGCGAGGTGCATCGGGCCGGCATCCGCCGAGATGAACAGGCTCGTCGCCGCGATCGCCGCGGCGAGCTCGCGCGGGGCTGGAAAGTGCAGCGCGACGCTGCGCGCCTCGACCGGTGGGCTTGCCGGTGACGGCAGGAACTCGACTGGCACGGCCTGCGGCTCGAGCGCTAGGAATGCATCCCAGAACGCGCGCCAATACCCCGGAGGGATGCGCTTCGCTCCGGTCGCGTGGCCGAAGAAGCCGACGGCGAGCCCCGCGCGCTCGCGCAGCGCCGCCGCGATCGCCGCGCGTCCGCTCGCGAGCTCGTGCGGCGTGAGCGCAAGGGCAAGCCGGATCGTCCCCGGATCGACGGGCGCACCCACCGCTTCGCTCAGCAGGTACACGGGCTGCATCGCCTGATGCAGCGGCTGCTGCGGCAGCGGTACTGCGTGCGTGAGCGGCGCCCACTGGTTGTCGGAGGCATAGCCGAGCCGGAAACGCGCGTGAGCGAGCATCAGCACCAAACGCGCGCCGGTCGAGTTCGGCGTCGGATCGATCACGAGATCGTAGCGCTGCGCGCGCAAGCGCCTGAGCGCAACCCAGTAACGCCACGGGAGCTGCGCCCCTTTGTACGGAAAGGTGACGACGCGCCGCACGCCCGGGAGCGGACCGATGAGACCGCTCGCGTGCGGGTAGGCGCACGCGAGATCGATCGTCGCAAATGGCATGAGCTCCTGGAGGCGCCCGAGAAGCGGGGTCAGGAAGACGGTATTGCCCATGCGTGCGTTGATCCTGACGATGAGCACGCTGCGGATGTCGCGCGGCTCGAGACGCGCGGAGTATGAGCGTGCCGCAAGCACGCGGGTGAGCGCCTTACCGAGGCGGTAGCGCGTGTTTGCGCGCAGCGCGCGCAGCGCACCGCGCAGCGTCGGTGCGGGCGGGCCCGGGGTCTTCGCCGCGAGACGATCGGTGGTGGACTGCGCCGGGGGCGTCCGATCCCGCGCAGTCGAAATGCGCCCGCGAATTGGCAGAGTCCCCCGAAAACGGTGATTGTACACCCGGGACCGGGCACGCCCCCGCGGCAGCCGCAACCGGGCCGGCGCGCGGCGCGCGCAAGCGGTGCGCGCTAATAGGCGAAATACGGCCCTTCACCGACCGGTGTCGCCTCGCCATCGATCGCGGTGTATACGTTACGACCGAAGAAAAACGGCAGACCCCAGTCAAAGACTCCCCCGCTCTGCGCGGACTGCTGCGAGGTGAGCGAACCGCCGAGATCGTCGAACGCCGTGTACGAGCCGTTCAGACTGTCGGCGTTCGCGATGCTGAAGTCGACCGTGTAAGTCGCCCCGGTGGTCGAGGGATTGTTGTCCGAGCCGGTGACGGTCGCCGACAGATCGAGGGTGGAGGACGGACAGAAGAAATAGGTATTCACCGTGCAACCCGGAATGCTCGAGTCGGCGAAGAAGTATCCGTTCGAGCCGCTGTCGATGTAGCTCCCCGTGAGCGCCGTGCCGTTGTAGGTGGTCGTGATGTCCCCGCTCCCCGGATCGGCGGGCAGGATCGTCTGCGTCGTGATCTCGTTGTTGTTCTCGGTGCTGATGCCGAACACGAGGGTACCGGTCACGCTCACCGCCCCTCCCGCCGGAATGGAGGGAAGCTCGACGATGACACCGTTGGCATCGCCCGATGAGAACAGCACCACCGGATTGGTGACCTGCTGCGCGAGCGTCACCTGTGCGCTCGCGCAGGTGGTCGCATTCAAGCACTGGTAGTAGCCCGAGCCGACCACCTCCTGCGCGCAGGTGGCGCCGCAGTCCTGCGCAAAGGGGCCGACCCCGAGAATGCCGTTCGCGCCGAAGGTCATCACCGTGTCCTCCTGCGAGCCGCCGGTGCTCGAGCAGTCGCTCGGTACGGAGGTGTAATTCGGATCCCCGATGACTTGCATGGGGACGCTGCTCGCGGTCTCACTCGCGACCTCGACATCCGCCAGCACGAGCGGGCCCCAGCTGTAACCATCGGCGAACTCGGTGCACTCGGCGAGCGCCTCATTGTTGGTGGAGCTGTACTCGGCCGGCAGCGAGAACCCACTCGGGAGTGCTTGGGAGAGCAGCCGCAGCCCGTACGAGCCGGTGTCGACCTGCACGTGATCTATGGTGGCGCAGGTGCTCGTTCCGGGCTGGCAGACCGTCACGGTCACGTAGAGCGTATTGACGGCGGAGTAATCGGTGTTGCAGATCGCCGCCGGACCGCAATCGACCACGACTGCCGCCGCGTTCGCGCCGGGAGCGGCGATCACCTGGCTGGAGCTGCTGCTCGCCGAGCTTCCCGTCGCGGTGAGATCGCTCCCACTTCCCCCGCACGATGCCAGACTCGTGATCGCGAGCCCGAGTATCGCCACGCCCAGCACCCGCGCGAGCACATCCCTCATGGTTCCATCCGTCCCGTGATTGAAAGGCGATGTAGGCCGGTCGCGATGCGATCGGAGCGTTAGTGAATGTCGTCGACCGAAACGTCCGCAGGCACGAGCGACGGCACGTAGGCCCGCCCGTAGAACGCCCGCATCCGCCCGAACGATTCGACCACGAGATCGGTCTGCCTCACCGTAAAACGCCGCCGCGTTGCGCTGTTGTGCGCCTCGGCCTTCGCGCCGGCCTGATACGACTGAAAGTAGGTGCCAAAAAGCTGTGCGAGGTTAGGCTTCATCGGCCCGTGCCAGCTCACGGCAAACACTCGCCCCGCCGGCGAGATGTATTCGTTCACGACCGTGCCGGAGGCGAGCACGAGCTCATCGACCGAGTAGCCGGCCGCGGTGGAGGTCCCCGGCCGCACCTGCGCCCTGAGCCGCGCCCCGTCGGCGCCGACCGAGGACACATCGCCCCCGAGCGCCGCCAGGGCAAGCGGCGCGGCCGCCTGCCCCAGCAAGCCGAGACCGAGCGCAACGAGGCGCAGAGGGAACCGCACCGTGCCCAAGCTCAACCGGAGGAGTGGCTCGCGCGGGCTGCGCGCCGCTGCTGCAGCTTCGTTTGCATCTGCTGCAGCTCGCTCGCGAGCGCACTCGCCTGGGTGGGATTGAGCGCCATCGCGGTGTAGACGCACTGCGTGAGCTCGCTCTGCCGCTCGATCTGCGACTGCGCCCGCGAAGACGCCTCGCTTGCGAGGCTCCCCACGTCGGTCGAGTACGCGGTGGTGTTGCCCGCGGCAAGATCACCGAGCACGGTGAATGGTGTGGTGGCCGGAGGCGAGCCGGCATGGCCCTGGCCGCGGAGCTGCGCGAAGCAGCTGCGGAGCGTGCCGCGGTTGACGGTGATGCCGGCGTTGTGCGCGGCACGCAGCAGGAGCCCCACCATCATCGGGCGGCGATGCCAGCGGTGCCAGTGATGTCCGGGATTGTTCGCCGTGCTCGCGGCAGAGGTGCTGGAGCTCGCGGAGTCACTCTGCTGCGCACTCGCCGAGGCGACGATGCCGCCGGTGCCGATCGCCGCGAGTGCGACGGCGAGTACCGCATAATTGCTCGAGAATTTCATGGTCCAGTTTCCTTGGTGACTGACTTCGGTGTTTGAGTCAATGATTGATCGAACACTGTTGCGCTCTGTGACGAACTGTTAATGCCGCTCCCGCAGGAGCGCAGCGGATCATGCATCACATCAAACAAAATTTCGACCGCTGCGTGACGCCGCTGTTCGCAACGCCAACGTGGGGTAAAGCGCGCGAGTGCCGCCTGGGTTGACGCGGAGAACACGCGCCGGGCGGGCGATGCGCGCGCAGGCCGGAGCGTCGCTCCGGCCTGCGTTAGTAGGCGAAGTACGGGCCTTCGCCCTCGGGATTCGTGGCGCACATCGGGGTCGTGGTGGGGCTGCACTGTATCGCAATGTAAACATTGCGCCCAAAGAAGAAGGTCAGACCCCAATCAAAGATCCCGCCCATCTGTGTTTGCGCCGGACTCAAGCCACCGCCCACGTCCGGGAATGCGAAGAAGGAGGTACTGAGCGTGTCGACGTCGGTGAGGGTGAAGTCAACCGTGTAAGTCGTGCTCGTTGTGTTCGGATTGTCCGAAGCTCCCTGGAGCGTGGCGGTCAGCGCAAGCGGGCTCGTCGGACAGTAGAACCCCGTGTTCTCCGTGCATGGCGTGATGCTCGAATCGGCGAAGAAATAGCCGTTCGAGCCGCTGTCGATATAGCTCGCGGGCAGCTGCTCGCCATTGAAGTTCGTGGTGATGTCGCCCGCGGTGTCGACGCTTGCGTCCGGGTCGCCCCACAGAATCGATTGCGCCGTGAAAGTGTTGTTCGTCTCCGTTCCGATGCCGAAGATGAGATATCCGTTCACCGTCGCCTGTCCCGCCTGCGGGATCGAGGGCAGCTCGACGATCGTGCCGTTGTTGTCGGCGAGAAAGAGCACGTTCGGCTCGGTCGTCTGCTGGCTGACCTGGACCTCAGCCTCGGTGCACGTGGCCGGCGTTGCGCACGTGTAATAAGCCGGGCCCACGAGCTCCGTCGCGCACAGGCTTCCGCAGTCCTGCGGGAACGGCCCGATCCCGAGGATCCCGTTCGCGCCGAAGCTGAGCACGGTATCCTCCTGCGTCCCGCCTCCGTTGCTACAGGAGGTGGGGACGGTCGTGTTGTAGTTCGGGTCACCGATGACTTGCACGGGCACGCTCGCGGCCGTCTCGTCGGAAATCTGAACGTCCGCAAGGGCCATCGGGCCCCAGCTGTAGCCGTCGGCAAACGTGGTGCACTCGGCGATGACCGGCCCGCTCGTCGTGGCCGTCTCGTACGGAAGCGTGAAGCCGCTCGGCAGTGCCTGGGAAAGCACGCGCAGCCCATAGGACCCGGTGTCCACCTGGACGTGGTCGATCGTCGCGCAGGTACTGGTGCCGGGCTGGCAGATCGTCACGGTGACAAAGAGCGTGTTCACGTCGGGCTCATTGCTCGAGCACACCGTTGCCGGTCCGCAGTCGACGGTCACGCCCACGACATTGGGTCCGCTCGGAGCACTGCTCGAGCTGCTGGAGCTCGAGCTGCTGGAGCTGCTGGAGCTCGAGCTGCTGGAGCTGCTCGAGCTCGAGCTGCTGGAGCTGGTGCTGGAGCTGCTGCTACCGCCGCCGCCACCAAGACCGCCACCGCCCCCTCCGCCGCAGGCGGCAAGGCTCGCAAGCACAATCCCGAGCGCCGCGATGCTGAGTTGGCGCGGGAGCGTCTCCCTGATGGTTCGATGCATACGATTATTCCATCGTGAGTTGGGGGGTCGCCGCGCGATCGCAGCCTTATTGAATGTCACCCGCCGACACGTTGGCGGGCAGGAGCGAGGGCACGTACGCGCGGCCGTAGAACGCGCGCATTCGCCCATTGGATTCAACCACCAGATCGGACTGCCGGACCGCGAAATGGCGCCGCGTTGCGCTGTTGTGCACCTGGGCCTTCGAGCCCGACTGGTACGACTGGAAGTACGTGCCGAAGAGCTGCGCGAGATTCGGCTTGGTCGGGCCGCTCCAGCTCACGGCAAAGACGCGGTCGGCGGGCGAGATGTATTCGCGCACGACGGTGCCCGAGGGCAGCACGAGCTCCTGGACGGAGTAACCGGCGGCCGCGGCCCCGGGTCGCGTCTGCGCCTTCATCCGCACCCCATCCGCCGTCACGGAGGACACATCGGCCCCGAGCGCCGCGAGCGCAAGCGGCGCTGCGGCTTGCCCGAGAAGCCCAAGCGCGAGCGTCACCACAATTAGCCGAAATCGCATGGTTCCGACCTCAGTTGCTTTGATCGTCAGCACGAGCCGTGCCGACCGGCGGATCGTTCGGGTGGCTCGGCTTCGCAACGACCGCGCCGAGTTGCATTATGTGATCAACCCTCATCGCGCGATCACACACCCTCGGCGCGATGATACCTCAGAGTGAAGCTCGAGTAGCGGAACGCGGCGCTCGTCCCGCCGCTCAGTCGAACGGCTGCCGCAGGATGATCGTCTGGTCGCGGTCCGGACCGGTCGAGATCATGTCGATCGGAACGCCCGCGAGCGCCTCGATGCGCTCGAGGTAGCTGCGCGCATTGGGCGGAAGCTGCGCGTATTCGCGCATCCCGACCGTCGATGCCTGCCAGCCCGGCAGTTCCTCGTAGATCGGCTCGACTTCCTCGTAGCCCGCGGTGAACGCGGGTGGGTCGAACACGGTCTCACGGCCGATCCGATAGCCGACGCAGAGACGGATCGTCTCGAGTGCATCGAGCACGTCGAGCTTGGTGATGACGAGTCCCGAGACGCTCGATTGCACGATGCAGCGGCGCAGCACCACGGAGTCGAACCAACCGCAGCGCCGCTTGCGCCCAGTCACCGAGCCGAACTCGTGACCGACGCGCGCGAGGTGCTCACCGTCGCCGTCGAAAAGCTCGGTCGGAAAGGGGCCCGCGCCCACCCGCGTCGTGTAGGCCTTCACGATGCCGAGCACCTCGTCGAATGCACGCGGACCGACTCCGGTCCCGGTCCCGGCGTAGCCGGCCGTGGTGTTCGAGGAGGTGACGAACGGATAGGTGCCGAGATCGACGTCGAGCATCGCGGCCTGCGCGCCCTCGAAGAGCACGTTCGCTCCCGCGATCCGCAGTGCCTCGAGCGCCCGGCTCACGTCCTCGGCGAGCGGCCGCACGCGCTCGGCGAGTGCGAGCTGCTGCTCGAGCGTCATTTGATAATCGACCGGCGGCTCGCGGAAGTACCGCTCCAGGACGAAGTTATGAAAGTCGAGCAGCTCGCCCAACTTTGAGGCGAAGCGGTCGCGGTCAAAGAGATCGGCAACGCGCACGGCGCGACGCGCGACCTTGTCCTCGTAGGCCGGTCCGATGCCGCGGCCCGTCGTGCCGATGGCGTTCGCGCCCCGGGATGCCTCGCGCGCGCGGTCGAGCGCGACGTGCGAGGGCAGAATGAGCGGACAGGCGGGCGAGATGCGCAACCGCTCGAGCACGGGCACACCCCGCTCGATCAGCATGTCGGTCTCGCCCATCAGGGCCTCGAGCGACAGCACGACGCCGTTACCGATGAAGCAGCGGACATGCTCGCGCAGGATCCCCGAGGGGATCAGGGAGAGCACGGTCTTGCGGCCGCCGATGACGAGCGTGTGACCGGCGTTGTGGCCGCCCTGGAAGCGTGCGACACCGCCCGCCCGCTCGGCGAGCAGATCGACCACCTTGCCCTTGCCCTCGTCGCCCCACTGCGTACCGATCACGATGACGAACTTGCCCATGGCGCAATCTCGCCCGCTCAACGAACGAGGAAGAGAATGAGCAGTCCCACGAGCATGCTGCCCAGCCCCGCGATGCGCAGCTCCCGATCGCCCATCGCGATGAGCTGCGCGAGCGCCTTCTTCAAGCCCGCGGGATTCACGAACGGCATGATCCCGTCGATCACGAAGAGCAACGCGAACGCGGCGGCCAAGTCGGTGAAATGAAATTGCAAGCGATGTGGTCCCGAGGGGATGGAGACGGGGGATCCGCAGCCGCTCAGTGCTGAGCGTGTCCGGGATCTTTCATGTACTTGAAGAACTCGCTGTCCGGCGAGAGCACCAGCACGTCGTTGCTCTTGCCGAGCGAGCGCTCATAGGCTTGGAGGCTGCGGTAGAAAGCGTAGAACTCGGGATTCGTCGAGTACGCCCGCGCATAGGTGTCCGCGGCCGCCGCATCAGCCGCACCCTTGATGCGCAGCGCATCGCGCTGCGCATCGGAGACGATCTCGGTGCGCTGCCGGTCGGCGGTCGCACGGATGCTCATGGCCGTGCTCGCCCCTTCGGCGCGCAGCCGGTTCGCGATCTTCGCGAAATTCTGCTTCATCTGCTCATAGACTCGCTCGGCGACCTCGTCCGGCAGATCGATGCGCTGCACGCGCACGTCGACCAGCTCGATGCCGAGCGCTGCGACGGCACGGCTCGCCGCACCGAACATCTGCCCGGTCACCGCGGCGCGCTCCGCGGTGACGATCTGCTCGAGCGAGCGCTGCGCAACCACGCTTTTGATTCCGTCCTTGACGATGTCGGAGACCCGATCGTCGGCGCTCGCCTCGCTCCCGCCCGTGGACTCGAAATAGAGCGTCGGATTGCGCACCCGCCACTTGATGTAGAAGTCGACGATGAGCGCGCGATTGTCGTTGGTGAGGAACGTCTCCATCGGATGCGGCACGGTGAGAATGCGGCGGTCGAACTTCACCACCTGATCCCACGGGAATTTCCAGTGCAGCCCCGGCGCATACCGGGCATTCACGATCGCCCCGAATTCGGTGCGGATCGCCAGGTCGTTCTCGCTCACCGTGAAGGCAGAAGTGAGCAAGAGGTAGAGCGCGACGGCGGCGACGATGACGACGGGAACCACTCGCGAGGTCATCAGCGCTCACCCCGGCTGCGGCCGTCGACGGTCACCGTCTCGGTCTCGTTGTCGTCCTGCGGGGGCGCCGCGGAGGCGTTGGCAGGCTGCGTTTCCCCGCCCGAGCCCGTGTCCGCGCCGTGTCCGATCAGCTTATCGAGGGGCAGGTAGAAGACGTTTCCGCCGGCGCCGGGCTTGGTGTCGACGAATACCTTGGTCGCGCGGCTGTAGATGTCCTCCATCGTCTCGAGGTAGAGCCGCTCACGGGTGACCTGCGGTGCGCGCGCGTAGGCCGCCTCGACCTGCGTGAACAGCGCGGCCTTCCCCTGGGCGAGCGCCTCGACGCGCGCCTGGTAGGCGGCAGCGTCCTGGAGGATCTTCGCCGCATCGCCCTGCGCCGAGGGCACCACGCCGCTCGCATAGGCCTGCGCCTCCTTGATCACGCGATCCTGGTCGGCGAGCGCCTTGTTCGCATCGCGCTGCGAGGGTACGACCGGATCGGGAACCTGCACATCCGTCAGGTTGACGGTCGTCACCTCGATACCGGTGCCGTACGCATCGAGCGTGCGCTGGATGAGATCCTTGGCCCGCTCGGTGATCTGCGGGCGCGTCGCTCCGGCGAGCACGTCCTCGAGCGTACTGCGACCGATCACTTCGCGGATCGCGCTCTCACTGACTTCCTGCAGCGTCGTATCCGGATCGCGCACCCGGAAGAGCCACTTCACCGGGTCGGCGCGGCGGTATTGCACCGAGAGGCGCAGCTCCACCAGGCTCACGTCGGCGGTGAGCACGCTCGGGTTGTACTCCTTGCTCGCGACGTTCATGACGTTCACTTTCGTGATCGTCTCGATCGGCCAGGGCCAGCGCCAGCCCGGACCCTGTTCGCGCACCGCGACCAAGCGGCCAAAGCGCAGGATCACCCCGCGCTCGGCCGCACCCACCTCGAAGAAGCCGCTCGCAAGCCACAGCGCGAGTCCGACCAGCCCGACGAGCGCCGCAAGCGACTTGCCGCTCTGCACGCCGGCCGCTCCGGGACGCCAAAGCGACTCGAGCTTGCGCTGCCACGCTCGCACCTTCTCATCGAGCGCGGTCCCCCCTTGACCCGGACGCCGGCCCCAAGGACTCTTGCCACCGCCCGGTTGATTCCATGCCATACGCTGTTCGCGCGCGCTGCGCTCCGGTTCGCCGTTCGCTGGGGGGTGGGATCAGGAGAGCTTCGCCGCGCCAGCGGAAACGGCCGATTGTAGGTACGGCTCGGCGACGGTACAAGGCGGGGTCGCCTGCTGCGTCTCGAGCACGCGCACGCCCGGATGGCGCGTGAGCGCGAGCAGCTCCGCGTCCGCGAGCTCGACCGCGAGCTCGATGGAGCCGTCCTCGCGCGCCACTTCCGCGCGCACCGCGCCGCGGGCGTACAGCTGCGAGCGCAACGCACCGGCCGCAGGCGGGAGCGAGATCCGCGCCGTGTGTGCCGCACGGGCCAGGCGCTCGGCGGTCGCCGCGCTCAAGAGCTCGAGCCCGCGGCGCTCGGCCGCGGAGATCCACACGGCGACGATGCGCTCGTCCGCATCGCGCTCGATGCGCGCCGGGGCGCTCATGCGGTCGATCTTGTTGTACACGAGTATCTGCGGAGTGCGCTCCGCACCGATCTCGGCAAGCACCGCATTCACCTGCGCCCGGTGCGCATCGCGACGCGGATCGCTCGCATCCACCACGTGCAGCAGCAGACTTGCCTCGCGCGCCTCCGTGAGCGTCGATTGGAAAGCCGCGACCAGCTCGTGGGGCAGCTCGCGAATGAAACCCACGGTGTCGGCGATCACCGCCGCGCTCGCGCCCGGCAGCCGAATGCGTCGCACGGTCGGATCGAGCGTGGCGAACAGCTGATCGGCCACATAGGCGTCGGCGCCGCTCAGCGCGCGGAACAGCGTCGATTTGCCCGCGTTCGTGTACCCGACGAGCGCGACCGTCGGCACGGGAATCTCGGCCCGCGCTCGCCGGCCGGTCTCGCGCTGCTGTTTGATGCGCGCGAGCCGGCGGGTGAGCACGCGCACGCGCTCCCCGAGCAGCCGCCGGTCGGTCTCGAGCTGCGTCTCGCCCGGGCCGCGCAAGCCGATGCCGCCCTTCTGCCGCTCGAGGTGCGTCCAGCCGCGCACCAGGCGAGTGGCCAGATGCTTGAGCTGCGCGAGCTCGACTTCGAGCTTGCCCTCGAAGCTGCGCGCGCGCTGCGCGAAGATGTCGAGAATCAGCTCGTTGCGGTCGAGGACGCGACGACCGATGTGCTGCTCGAGATTGCGCTCCTGGCTCGGGGAGAGCGCGTGATCGACGAGGATCACGTCCGCATCGTGCGCCTCGGCGACGGTGCGCATCTCCTCGGCCTTGCCGCTGCCGACAAAGAAGCGCGGGTCCGGCCGCGCGCGCCGCCCCGTGACGGTGGCGACAGGCCGGGCGCCGGCTGAGACCGCGAGCTGCGTGAGCTCCTCGAGGTCCGCAGGATCGACGTGTGCGCCCAGGCCCAGGCGCACCAGCACGGCACGCTCGCCGCTACGCGGGCGCTCGAACAATCACGCTCCCCAACGGGTCATTCCGCGGCTGACTCCGCCGCCGTCGGCGTCGCGCCCTCTTCGGTCTGCAGCCGCACGTTGCGCGCGGGTACGACGGTGGAGATCGCGTGTTTGTAAACCATCTGGCTCACGCTGTTCTTGAGCAGCACGACGAACTGGTCGAACGAGTCGATTTGGCCCTGCAGCTTGATGCCGTTCACCAAGTAGATCGATACCGGCACGCGCTCTTTGCGCAGGGCATTCAAAAAGGGGTCCTGGAGCGATTGGCCTTTGGCCATCGGGTTCTCCTTGTTCTCGGGGATTTTAGTTGTTGGGATCCGGACGATCGCAAGCGCCCTTCCGATGGACTGCGATTCAGCAAGCTCTGTGCCCCACCGCGCGGGGCAGCACCACATATTGAAGTCTACCATGAGCGCCCGTTCCGTCGCTAAGGGCCGACAAGCTCGCGACGCAGTTCGCATTTCCAGCGCTCGAAGGCGCCCGTTGCCGTGGGATCGATCAAGCGCATTGCGCGGTCGCTGCGCAACCAGGTGATCTGCCGCTTCGCGAGCTGGCGGGTCGCGGCGAGCGTCCGCTCGCGTGCCTCCCCGAGCCCGTAGGCCCCCTCGAGGTGAGCCCAGAGCTGCCGGTAACCGACGGTGCGCAGTGCCGGATGACGCGCGGTGAGGTGAGCGCGTGCCATGAGCCCCGCGACCTCCTCGAGGAACCCCCGCTCCATCATCCGGTCGAGTCGCTCCGCGATGCGCCGGTGCAGCTCGCCGCGGTCCGCCGGCACGAGCGCCCAACGCGGCAGCGGTCCGCTGAGCGCGCTGCGGGTGTCGCGCTGCAGAACCGAAAGCGGGCGGCCGCTCACATAGCAGACTTCGAGCGCGCGTTGAATACGCTGCGGGTCGTTACGATGGATCCGCGCGGCCGCCGCCGGATCGAGTCGCGCGAGCTCGGCGTGCAGCGCCGGCCAGCCTTCGCGCTTGCCGCGCTCGTCGAGCGCGCGGCGCAGCTCCTCCGGCCCGCGCGGGAGGTCCGCGATGCCGCAGACGAGCGTGCGCAGATACAACATCGTCCCGCCGACCAGCAGCGGAATGCGCCCGCGGGCGCGGATCGCGGCGATGAGCGGCAGGCAGTCGGCGACGAACCGTCCCGCCGAGTACGTCTCGGTGGGCTCGAGAATGTCGATGAGGTGGTGAGGAATGCGTGCGCGCACCGCCACGGTCGGCTTCGCCGTCCCGATGTCGAGTCCGCGGTAGACGAGCGCGGAATCAACGCTCACGACCTCGAGCGGCAGCTCCTCGGCAAGCCGCTCCGCCCACTCGCTCTTGCCGGCCCCGGTCGGGCCCGTGAGCACGATCGCGCCGGCAACGCCGCCAGGTGAGGGGCCACCGCGACCGTCAGCGTCCACGGAGAAAGAGGTGATCGAGCTGCGCGAGCGTGAGGCGCGCCCACGTGGGGCGCCCGTGGTTGCACTGGTTTGTCCGGTCGGTGCGCTCCATCTGCCGCAAGAGCGCATCCATCTCCGCAAGCGTGAGATGCCGGTGAGCACGGACGGCGGAGCGGCAGGCGAGCGCGGCGAGAAAGCGATCGGCCGTATCCTCGAGGTGATGGGCTGCGACGCCGAGCTCGGCGTCCGCCAGCATCCCGCGCACCACGTCCGCCACGCGGCCCGCGCCGAGCAGCGCCGGCACCCGGCGGATGAGGAGCTGCGTCGGCCCGAGCGCATCGAGCTCGAAACCCGCCCGCTCCCAGTCGCCGCGCCGCTCGAGCACAGAGTCGAGCTCATGTGTGCGCAGCTCGAGACTGATCGGCTCGAGCAGATGCTGCGAGGGCACATTCGCCCGCGCGGCCTCGGCCTTGAGCTGTTCGTACAGCACGCGCTCGTGGGCGGCATGCATGTCGACCAGTATCAGCCCCTGCGCACTCTCGGCAAGAATGTAGGTGCCATGGAGCTGCGCGAGCGCGCTGCCGAGCGGCCGCTCGTCGTTGACCGCCGGGCCGTGTGGGCCGTCGCGAAGCTCGCGCTCGCGCACCACCGCCGCAACCTCCCACGCGCTACCTCCGGCAAGCGGCGGCGGCGAGCCGAAGAGCCCGGCCCCGCCCGCGGCAGAATTGCCGGGCGGCATCGCGGGAAGCGCGGCCGCGGGCAGCGCCGCCGGTCTCGTCGCCGCGAGCGCACGCTCGACCGCGCGCAGCACGAAATCGTGAATCTGCCGCGCGTCGCGAAAGCGCACCTCGAGCTTCGAGGGGTGCGCGTTCACGTCGACCGCCTGCGGATCGAGCGTCAGATGCAGCACGTAGGTGGGATGACGTCCGTGGTAGAGCACGTCGCGGTAGGCAAGCCGCACCGCGTTCGTGAGCAGCCGATCGCGAACGGCGCGCCCGTTGACGAACCAGAACTGCCGATCCGGCTGTGCGCGCGAGGCGGTCGGCAAGCCGATCCAGCCGCCCAGGTGCACGGGACCGGCAGCGTGCTCGATGGGGATCGCGTGGTCGAGAAAGTCCTCGCCGAGCACCGCGCGCACCCGCTCCTGCGCACCTCGGGGCGCAGCGGCGGCCGACACATCGAGCAGCACCCGCTCCCCGCTCCGCAGCCGGAAAGCGACCTCGGCATGGGAGAGCGCGAGCCGTTCGGCGAGGCGCACGATGTGGCCCACCTCGGTCGGATCACTGCGCACGAACTTGCGCCGGGCGGGAACGTTGAAGAACAGGTCGCGCACCTCGACCGTGGTGCCCTTCGGTTGTGAGGTGGGGCGCAGAGGCGCGAGCGCCCCGCCCTCGGCGAGCACCTCCATGCCATGCTCGGCCGCGCTCGTGCGCGAGGCGAGCCGGAATCGCGAGACCGATGCGATCGAGGGCAAGGCCTCGCCGCGAAAGCCGAGCGTCAGCACCGTTTGCAGATCCTCGAGCGAGCCGATCTTGCTGGTCGCGTGCCGCGCGAGCGCGAGCGACAGTTCCTCCGCGGCCACGCCGCTCCCGTCGTCGCGAACGCGCACGAGACCCACCCCGCCGCGTTCGATGTCGATCTCGATCCGGTGCGCACCCGCATCGAGACTGTTCTCCACGAGCTCCTTCACGACCGAGGCCGGGCGCTCGATCACCTCGCCGGCGGCGATCTGATCGATGAGCGCTTCAGGGAGCACGCGAATGGCCATGACAGCGCGAGTATGCCGGGGCGGCCCGCAGCGTCAAACCACGAGCGGACGGAATCGAAACGCCTAGGGAGTCGCGGCCGCGGTCGGTCCGAGCGAGGAGCCCGCGAGAACGGCGCTGCCCGGCGCCCCGTAAGTGTGCGCGAAGCGCGTGCCGGGCGGCGGATGCTGCTCGAAGTAGCTCCTGAGACCGGTGAAGATCGCATCGGCGAGCCGTTGCTGCTGCGCTCGACTGCGCAGCCGCCGCTCGTCCGAGCGGTTCGAGATGTAGGCCGTCTCGATGAGCATCGAGGGGATGTCGGGCGACTTGAGCACGACGAAGGCCGCCTGCTGCACGAGCGGCTTGCGCACGTCCTCGACTTGCTCGAGCGCCGCGAGCACGCGCTGCGCGGCGGTCATGCTCGCGCTGATGTTCGCCGATTGCGCGACATCGAGCAGCACCGAGGCGAGCGTCGAATCCTTGTCCGTGAGCGAGACCCCGCCCAGGCGGTCGGCGGCGTTCTCGCGCTCGGCGAGCCAGCGTGCCGCCTCGTCCGTGGCGCCGCGCTCCGAGAGCACGTAGACCGAGGATCCCGCCACGTCGCGGTCGCGAACCGAATCGGCGTGAATCGAGACGAACAGGTCCGCGTGCGCGGCGCGCGCACGGCGAATCCGCTCCCGCAGCGGCAGAAATTCGTCCCGGTCGCGCGTGAGCACCGCGCGCATCCCGGGCTCGGCGTCGATCCGCCCCGCGAGCGCCCGAGCGATCGCGAGCACGACATTCTTCTCCTCGATGCCGTCCGGGCCGGTGGCTCCCGGGTCCTGACCGCCGTGACCGGGATCGACGGCGATGATCACGTCGCGATCCGAATCGAGCGGTGCGTGCGCCGCGCGGACGACCTCGGGCGGCGACGCGCTGCGCGCGAGCGGATGCGCACCGATCGACACGATGAGCTCGGCTGCGGCCGAGGATCCCGTGAAGCGCCAGCGTGCGCTTGCCGGGTACGCGGCAGCGAGTTGCAGGACGAGGCGCAGTCCGCCGTGGGCGCGCGGACCGGCGCGCACCGAGCTCACCACGCCGGACGCGTGGGGGAGCTGCGCATGCGGTGCGAGGCGGATGTCCCTGAGATCGAGCACGATGCGGTACGGGTTCGCGAGCGTGAACAGCCGGTAGCGCGTCGCGCGCGAGAGATCGAGCGTGAGGCTCGCGCCCTGCTCGGAGGCATCGAGCACGAGCCCGCGCAGCTGCGTGCCCGCGCTCGCCGCCATGCTCGCGCACACGGCGGCCGCGCCGGCGAGTGCCGCAAGCCAGCTGCAGCGGTGCGACCGCGGCCGCGCGCTGCTCGGGGACCGGGTAGTACACACCCAGAGGCTTGGCATCAAAAATCCTGAGTTTTCAGGATCTTCTCCGTGTCTCTTTGAGGATAATCTATGACGAACGTGGCAGGATTTCAACTGTGCGCGCGAGCCACGCGGACCCGAGCTGCGATTGGCCTGTCAGCGCGACCGCGTGGCCGGCGGCGCCGACCTCGAGGCGCACGCTGAGATCGGCGGCGGGCAGTCGCGCGTGAGCCCGCTCGGGCCATTCGATGAGCCACAGATGCTGGGCACGCGCGAGCTCGCGTACTCCCAGCATTTCCAGCTCCGATGCGTCCCGCAGCCGATACAGATCGAGGTGTACCACCACCCGATCGGCGAGCTCGTAGCATTCGAGCAGCGTGTAGGTGGGGCTGCGCACGGGAGCGGTGACGCCGAGGCGGCGCAGAAACCCGCGCGCGAGCGTGGTCTTGCCGGCGCCGAGCTCTCCCTGCAGGTAGACCGCCGCGGGCGCGGCGGTGATCGCGGGCAGCGTCGCGGCGAGTGCAGCACCGATCGACTCGGTCTGCTCGGCGCAGTGCGCAATGCCGCGCCATTCAGCCACCGATGCGCCTCCGTGCGCTCAGAGATTCACCGCCGCCTGCAGCTCCCGGGCGACATCGCCGGCCAGCAATCCGCGCTCGCCCGCGCGAGCGACCGCATCGCCGCTGATCGCGTGCACGAGCACCGCCACGCGCGCGGCGGTCCACGGATCCGCGCACTGCGCGAGCAGGCCGAGCGTCGCACCGGTGAGCACGTCTCCCATCCCCGCGCTCGCCATCCCGGGATTGCCGCGGTCGCAGAGGCCCGGGACGCGACCCTCGGCCCCGACCAGCGTCCCGGCGCCCTTGAGCACCACCGTGCCGCCGTAGCGCTCGGTGAGTCGGCCGAGCGCGCTCAAGCGATCGCGCTGCACCTCCCGAGTCGAAACGCCGAGCAACCGGGCCGCCTCGCCCGGGTGCGGAGTGAGGATCCAGTTTTCGCGCCGCCGCGGCGGCTGCTCGGCGATGAGGTTGAGCGCATCGGCATCGACGACGAGCGGTTTCGGGCACGCCAGCACGGCTGCGAGGGCGCGTACGGCCCAGTCGCTGCGCCCCAAGCCGGGCCCGATCGCAACCACATCGGCACGCTCCAGCGCCTCGGTGAGCACACTCGGATCGGCGAGCGGCAGGCAGATGAGCTCGGGACGGCCGGCCACGACCGCCACCATGTTCTCCGGCGCCGTCGCGACGGTGACCAATCCTGCACCGACGCGCAGTGCCGCTTCACCCGCGAGCCGCACCGCGCCCGGCATCCCGAGGCCGCCCCCTACGATCAGCGCGCGTCCGAAATCGCCCTTGTGCGCGGCGCGCGCCCGCCGCGGCAGCGCTGCTGTCACCTCCGCCTCCACGATGCGTTCGAGCCGCGGCGAGAACTGCGGGGTCGCCGGGACGGGAACCTCCAGATCGTCGAAGAACACGGCACCCGCGTGCTCGGGCCCGCTACCGATGAAGAGCCCCGTCTTGAGTCCCACGAACGTCACCGTGCATTCGGCGCGCACCGCAACCCCGAGGGGCTCGCCCGTGTCGCTGTCGAGCCCAGAGGGGACATCGACGGAGAAGATGGGACGCTGAGCGGCATTGACGGCCTGGATCGCCGCGGCCGCGGCGGCGCGCACCGGGCTGTGGAGCCCGGTGCCGAGGAGTGCATCGACGATCACCTCGCCTTCGCTCAAGCGCTCCGCGAGGAATGGCTGCACCTGCCCGCCGCTTGCGAGGAAATCCGCGTACGCCTGGCGCGCATCACCCGCGAGCTCCGTGCCAGGCACGGCGGCGAGCACCTGCACTCGGAGCCCCGCGGCCTGCGCAAAGCGCGCGAGCACGTAACCGTCGCCGCCGTTGTTGCCGCCGCCGCAGACGATGACGAGGCGATGGCACGTCGGCCACCGCGTGCGCAGGAAGCGCAGCGCCGCCTCGCCCGCGCGCTTCATCAGCGTGTAGCCGGGGATCCCGAGCTGCCCGATTGCATAGGCATCGAGCGCGCGCACCTGCGCGGCCGAGTACAGCGATAGGGGCAACGCCATCGGCTGATTATACTGGGCCGCATGGCTGCCCCCCGGGACTTCGCCGCGCTCGATCTCGCGGCGATCAAGCAGACGCTCGCCGCGCGCGCGCGCGCGCTCGGGTTCGACCGAATCGGCGTGGCCGAGTTCGACCTGTCCGCGGACGAGCAGCATCTGAAGGCGTGGCTCGCCGCGGGCTACCACGGGCAGATGGGCTATATGGAGCGGCACGGCCTCATGCGCAGCCGCCCCGCCGAGCTTGCGCCTGGGGCCCTCCGCGCCATTTGCGTGCGCATGAATTACTGGCCGCAGGAGGCGGCGAGCGCCCCTGCCGTGCTCGCGGACGGCGCACTCGGGTACGTCTCCCGCTATGCGCTCGGACGCGATTACCACAAGGTCATGCGCCGCGCACTCGCGCACCTCGCCGCGCAGCTCCGTGATGAGATCGGTCCCTTCGGCTACCGCGTGTGCGTGGATAGCGCGCCGGTGCTCGAGCGGGCGCTCGCTCGCGCCGCGGGTCTCGGCTGGATCGGCAAGCACACGAACCTGCTCGCCCGCGATGCGGGCTCGTGGTTCTTCTTGGGCGAGATCCTGACGGATCTGCCGCTGCCCGCGGATGCGACCGGCAGCGGTCACTGCGGCACGTGTGAGGCGTGCATCAGCGCCTGCCCCACTCGTGCGATCGTTGCGCCGTTCCGGCTCGATGCGCGCCGCTGCATCTCCTACCTCACGATCGAGAGCAAGGAGTCGATCCCGAGTGAGTATCGGGCGGCGATCGGCAACCGCATCTACGGCTGCGACGACTGCCAGCTCGTCTGCCCGTGGAACCGGTACGCGCGCGCTGCGAGCCATCCGGACTTCAAGGTGCGCCAGGAGCTCGATGCGCCGCGGCTCGCAACCCTATTCGCCTGGAGCGCGGCGCAGTTCGATGCGCGCATGCGCGGCTCGGCGATCTACCGGATTGGCTATGAGCGCTGGTCGCGCAATATCGCCGTCGCGCTCGGCAACGCGCCCACTTGCGCGGAGGTCCTGGAAGCGCTCGCGGCGCGGCGCGAGGACGCCTCCCCCCTGGTGCGCGAGCACGTCGCCTGGGCGCTCGGGCAGCACGGCGCGCGTACCGCTTAGCGCCTCCCGCGCCGGCCGCTCAGCGCGTGACCTGCACGTTGTCGATCAGCCGTGCGCGGCCGATGCGCGCCGCAGCGAGCACCACCAGCTCGCGCTCATCCGGCGCCGGTGCGGTGAGGTCGCGCGCGCGCACGGAGAAGTACTCGGGCCTGAAGCCCACCCGCGCGAGCGCGGTGAGCCCCGCCGCCTCGATGGCCGCGTAGTCGCAATCCCCGCCGCTGAGCCGCGCCGCCGCCCGCCCGAGCTCCGCAAAGATCTGCGGTGCCACACCGCGCTCCGCCGCAGTGAGGTACTGGTTGCGCGAGCTCAGCGCGAGCCCGTCGCTCTCGCGCACGGTCGGTGCGCCGAGGATCGTGACCGGGATGCACAGATCCTCGACCATGCGGCGGATGATCGTGAGCTGCTGATAATCCTTCTCGCCGAAGACCGCCACGTCCGGCTGCACGATCGCGAAGAGCTTCGCCACCACCGTCGAGACTCCCTCGAAGTGGCCCGGACGGATGGGGCCGCAGAGGATCTCGGACAGACGCGGGACGATGACGCGCGTCGAGCCCTCGAGTCCGTGCGGATAGATCTCGCGCGCATCGGGCATGAACATGAGGTCGCAGCCCGCCCCGGCGAGCAGCCGCTCGTCCTGTAGCGGTGTGCGCGGGTAATGCGCGAAGTCCTCGTTCGGACCGAACTGCATGGGATTCACGAAGATGCTCGCGACGAAGCGGTCCCCGTGCGCTCGGGCCGCCTCGATGAGACTCAAGTGGCCGGCATGCAGGTTACCCATGGTGGGCACGAAGGCGATGCGCGCTCCGGCACTGCGCCAGAGGCCCACGCGCTCGCGGACCCCGCCGATCGTCGTGACAGTCTCCATAGTGCGCGCTCTCAGAGGGTACGGCTGCGCATCGGGTTGTAGTAGAGTCGCCCGCGCCGCATGCGCGCGATCGCCGCGAGGAGCTCCTCGTAGTCCGATGAGTTACTGATGGGATCGATCGAAGCGGCGTTGACGATGAGGAGCGGCGCAGCCTCGTATTCGTGAAAGAACCGCGCATACGCCTCGTTCAATCGCTCGAGGTAGCGCCGGTCGATGCGCTGCTCGTACCGCACCCCGCGCCGCGCAATCCGCTCGAGGAGCACATCGACGGGCGCCTGAAGATAGATCACGAGGTCGGGCTGCGGCACGGCCACGCCGAGTTTCGCGTGCACCTGCTCATAGAGCCCGTATTCGGCCTCATCGAGCGTGATGCGCGCAAAGAGCCGATCCTTCTCGAGGAGATAGTCCGCGATCCGCACGGAAGCGAACATGTCCTGCTGCTGAAGCGCCGCGAGCTGTTGGGTGCGCTGAAAGAGAAAATAGAGCTGCGCCGGAAATGCCCCGGCGCGGGGATTGAGATAGAAGCGCTCGAGGAACGGATTCTCGGCGGCCTGCTCGAGCACGGGCTGCGCGGAGAGACTCTCGCAGAGCTTGCGCGTGAGGCTCGTCTTGCCCACTCCGATCGGACCTTCCACCGCCATGAACCGAAACGGGGGCTGCGCAGTCGTCATGCGGCACGCCTGTCATCGAGGCGCCAGACCGCCTCTGCGGCCACGCGGGCCTTGAGTGCGCTCACCCGCCCGAGGCCCGGCACGTCGAGGTCGGGGGCAATCTCGGCGAGCGGATAAAGCACGAAGCTGCGTTGCGCGAGTCCGGGATGGGGCAGCGTGAGCTCGGCATCTGCGCGTCGCTCGCGTCCGTGGACAAGAAGGTCCAGATCGAGGATGCGAGGCCCCCAGCGTTCGCGCGCGGCGGGCCGGCCGAAGGAGCGCTCGAGCTCGCGCAGAGTGTGGAGCAAGGCGAGCGGCTCGAGCTCGGTGAGCACTCCGGCCACCGCGTTCACGAAGTCCGGTTGGTCGGCGCGCCCGAGCGGCCGCGAGCCGTAGAGCGGCGAACAGAGCGCGAGATACACGCCCTCCAGCGTGCCGAGCCGCTCGAGGGCGCGCGACACCTGGGCGCGCGGATCCTCGAGATTGCTCCCGAGACCGATGTAGGCTGGCTGCCAGACCCCCCCCATGAGCCGGTTGCTCGCGCGCGGCCGTCTTACGCGGAGCTCGCCGGGCGGCTACGGCGGCGGCGGCGCCGCGGGCCGCGGCGCGCTCCCTCGCGGCGCTCGCTCGAGGCTGCGAGCGAGTCGGCGAGCACCGCCTGCTCGACAGGAGGAACGCTCTGGATGCGGGCCCACCACTCCGCCATCGCGAGCGGCGCGAGGCCATGCTCGGCTCGCAGCACCAACAGATCGAAGGCGGCCCGGAACCTCGGGTGCTCGAGGAGCTTGAGCGCGCGCCGTCCGCGCGGGTGCTCGAGCCGCGGCTGCATGGAGAACATCTCGCGCACGCCGAGCGCGAAGCGCCGCGGGATCGCGACGTGCGCCTGCGCTTCCCGCACCGCGCGGTCACAGGCGTCGAGGATCGTCGAGAGCTCGTGCCAGCGCTCGGGCGGGGTCGCCTCGATCACCTGCGCGATCGGGCCGTACAGCAGCAGCGCGAACAGAAAGGTCGGTGTGACCGGCTTGCCCGCGAGCGCCCGTGCGTCGGTATTCACGAGCCCCGCGACGAGGAGCTTCTCGACCAGACTCCCCGGGTGCGAGCCGAGATAGGCCTCCACGCTCGGCAGCAGCGCCGCGAGCAGCCCCCTTTGCCGCAGCACCTCGAGGCTGCGCGCGCCATGGCCCGAGAGGAAGAGCTTGAGCGTCTCATCGAACAGGCGCGCGGAGGGCACCCCAGCGAGCAGATGGCGCAGCTCGCCGATCGGAGCTGCGGTGCCGGGGTCGAGGCGAAAGCCGAGCTTCGCCTCGAAGCGCGCGCCGCGCAGCATCCGCACCGGATCCTCGCGATAGCGTGTCTCCGGGTCGCCGATGAGCCGCAGCGTGCGCGCCGCGATGTCCTCGGCACCGCCCATGTAATCCCAGAGCGAGAAGTCGGCGATGTTGTAATAGAGGGCGTTCGCCGTGAAGTCGCGCCGCCACACATCGGCATCGATCGATCCGTAGACGTTGTCGCGCAGAATCCGCCCCGTCTCGTCCACCTCGCGCGCCGCCTCGTCGGCTGCCGCAATCTCGAGCTCGAGCGGCTCGTCGAGCTCGGGTGCCTCGCCCTCCTCCGGATCCGCATCCGGTATCGGCTCCTCGCCCTGCGACGGCGCCGTCGCCGCGCGGAACGTCGCGACCTCGATCGTCTCGCGGCCGAAGAACACGTGCGCGAGCCGGAACCGCCGGCCGACCAGGCGACAGTTGCGGAAGAGCTTGCGCACTTGCTCCGGGAGTGCATCGGTTGCGACGTCGAAGTCCTTCGGGTCGATCCCGAGGAGCAGGTCGCGCACGCAGCCACCGACGAGAAAAGCCTGGAAACCGCCGTCGCGCAATCGATAGAGAACCCGAAGTGCGTTGGGCGAAATCGCGGAACGGGAAATGCTGTGCTCGGATCGCGGGATGATCCGGGGTGTGACGGGCGCCGGAACGCGCGCGGCGGGGGAGTTCAATTCGGCGGCTTTCTGCTTGAGCATCGGAGCGGGCTGCCTATAATACCGCGCTCTTCGGCCCGGGCTTCAAAGCCGCGCTCCCTTCGTCTAGAGGCCTAGGACATAGCCCTCTCAAGGCTGTAACACGGGTTCGAATCCCGTAGGGAGCGCCATGAAATCAACGGCTTACAGAACAGGATGCCCCTGAAAGTCGGCCTCGGGTGAGGGACGGGTAACATCCATGGGCGCCTTGGCGCGTTGACCGCCGGCGCCGCTCCGCCCGATCCGATCCGCGTCGCACCGCGACCGTGACCGGCACGCAGCGCATCGTCGAGAGCGCTCCGTACACGGTCGATCTCGCCTGAAACGGCGAGCGACTCGCCTAATACAGCACTTGCAAGCGCGGCTCGATCTACTCGAGCGTCAGGCGCGGACGACGCCCTTTGAGCGAGATTCCCCACTGCGGTAATGAGAGCTGCACGTGGGCGCTCGAGCGCAGTCGTCCCGCACGCTTCGGGGTGTTCACCCTCACAACGTGGCTCGGGAGCCCAGAGCACGAGCGGAGCTCGCGCCCCGGGGTCCGAGTCGAATCGGAGCGGCGTCGCTCACTGTTGATAAGCATCGAGGGTAGGCGGTGGGATGGACGTGAACTCACCGAACGCGAACAGCCAGTGATCCCTAACCTTCTTCGCGATAGCGGTGTGGGTCTCCGTCGGCAGCCCGAAGGTGGCGTTCGACTGGAGCGCGTCGTTATTGTTCACGTCGAAGTAGATGCACTGGAAGTAGAGTTCGGCGGTCTCGTGATCGAGCAGGTTGATGCTCTCCGTGAAGATCGGAGTGAGCGAGACCCAGTCGTGACCCAGCACCAGGCCGCCGGCGTGATTTTCATAAAAGTCGCACAACGTCTGCGATCCGGGATCGCAGCTGGCCGTGCCCGGTGTGCCTTTTCCAGCGTAGGTGACGCCCCCTGAGATGATGACTCCGTCGTCTGTCCAGAGCGCAAGTATCTCTGCGAGGGCCTGAGCCTTCGTGGTCGCATTGATTCCAGCGTGCGACACGGCCTGGTGGAAGGCGGCGTGCAGTTCTTTGAGCTCGTAGAGATCCTTGTACTTCCAGTCATCGTCGCCTGCGAAGGTAGCAGCCGAGCCCGTGATTACGGCCATGGCGGCCAGAGTGAGCGTGACGGTGAACCTCATGTTATTTCTCCCCGTAATGCTTTCGATTTACCGGTTCGTTCTTCGGCAGCGCATCGGCAGCGCAGATCGCTTGCACCATTGGGGGCGCGGCCAGAAGCGTCGCCGCGTCCCGGGGTCCGATCCCATCAAGGGGGTCGGACCCCCATCAATCACCATCCACCTTCCGGCGCCAACAGCAGGAAACCGTGCGATGTGCCGTTCGCATCGACGTAGTACCCCGCGATTACCCCTGCGTCGTTGATGCTGACAGGATAGGTGCCCTCACAAAAGAAGGGCAGGAAACAACCTGGGGTCGTCGTACCTGCGCCGGGCGCATCGAAACTAATCAATTTGCCGTCCGGGGTGCGCAGGAATCCGTGAAAAATCTGGTTCGCGTCCGAGTAATATCCCGTGATTGCCCCAAAGTCGTTGAGGCCCATAGAACAATCGGAGGGACAGCCCGGGCCGGGAAGGTCGAACTTCGTGATCGAGCCACTGGGACTGCGCAGGTAGCCGTGAACCACAGAGCTCGAGTCGGTGTAGTAGCCGCCGATTGCCCCCCACAAATTGATGGGACTCGAACAAGCGGGGCAGCCCGTGCCTTGGGGGGAGTACACGCCAGGTGCCACCTCAACAGGAGCGGTGGCCGCGCCGGGAACGTCATATGCTGTGAGGTGACCGGCAAGACTTCGCACGAGGCCGTGGAGGACGCCCTGTTCGTCTTCGTAAAGCCCCGCGACGATTCCGAAGACATTGATGCCCAAAGCCGCTCCACCGTAACAAAGAGGATCGGTGTTGGTGGAAGGGCTGGTCTCGCACTGGCCTGGACCGGTCCAAGCTTCAAACGAACCGTCGGGATGGCGTAAGTAAGACTGGACTATGCCGCCGTTTGCGTCCCAGCCGACGGCGGCTCCCTGCAGGTTCAAGCCATTGATCGAGGTGAACGAACTGCCGGAAGGGTCAACCGTCGTGAACCTGCCATCGGGACTGCGCAGGAAGCCGTGCTGCAATCCCCCGCTGTCCAGGTACTCTCCGGCAATCGCTCCCGCGTCGTTGACGCCGGTAGGAAAGGTACCGGCAAATGAATAGGCGCTCGTATTGGCCTCGGGCTCATCGAATGTGGTGATCGTGCCGTTGGGACTGCGCACGAAGCCGTGACCCACATAGTTTTGGTCAACGTAGTAGCCCGTGACTGTCCCTGATTCGTTGAGGATGACGGAGCAATCGTAAGACTGAAAAAAGTTCCAGAAACAGCCGGTACCTTGCAAGAAGCCGGTTCCCGCGCCGGGGAGATTTCCCACCGCGGGTACGTCGAAGGTGATGAATTTCATCTCTGGCGTCCCTGCGCTCGCCGCAAGAGCGATTCCCAGAGCGCAAAGTCCCAAGCAGAGCGCGCGTGCCTTTGCGCTGCGGGCAACCCGTACGGATCCGAACGAAGTGCCGCCGTTGATACCCATGAGCCGGACTCCTTAGATGGTCGGCGTGACCTGTTTCGATTTCAGACGAGGTTGCAAGGCTCGTTGGTGAAAACTCGTCACTGACGGCGGAGAGTAAGCGGCTCCGCTGCTGCGGCGCACTAGCGCACAGTTAGGCCATACCACCGCGCGGCAAGCAGCGCAGGCTCGCTCGCTCAAAAGGCGGCCTTTGCGCCTTACCTCGCGTCAGTTATTCTCGGACGCAGCGGGTCTACAAAAAGCGAATAACTCAGGATAAGGGTGGGTCCGGTGAGCCATTCCGAGCAGCAGCTCGATCTCCTGCTGTATGCGTGGCTCGCAGAATCCGACGACGCGAAAGCCGAGGAGCAATTCAGCCGCTATTTCCGCGCGGCATTCCCGATCGTGTGCCGCTATCTCCGCTCGCTGCGCACGGAATCGTCGATCGCCGAAGATATCGCACAGCAGGCGCTGATCAAGTTCTTCGGGCATCTGGGAATCGAGCGTCGCAGGGCGAACGAGCGGCTACGTGAAGCCAGTGCGGAGCTTCGGCCACTCTCTCTTACGGATCTGCACGCGCACCGAATCGAGCGCTGGAAAGGACGGTTGGTCAGCTTCCGGGATGCTGCCATCCGCTTTGGCATGGCCTGTGAAAGTGAGCCCGGGAGCTGGAGGGCGCTCCGCGAGGAGATCAACGGCCACGTCGACCCGCTTCGCCAGGAGGGACTGCACTTGCTGCACACCTCGATCAGTTGCTCCGGAGCGAGCCCATTGGCCCGAGCGATCGGCACAATCTGCGAGAGCCTGCCCCAACTCGCGATTCCATCGAACGCGCTCCTCTATACGATTGCAAAACGGCAGTTGGTCGATCACTTGAGGAAGAGGCGACCGCAGCTCGCTCACGAGACAGGAGAACCGGTCGCCGATGGGTACGAGGACGACGCGCTCGAGGAACTCGATCTGGACGGCGCTCGGCCTTTCGAAGGGGAATCTGTCGAGTTCTCATGCGAGGCCAAAGAGTGCGGAGATTCACGGACCGACTCAGCAGGGCAAGGCAGCGTGGAGTTCCGCTACCGAGCGTTCCTCGAGTTCCTACGCGGCCCTCTGACGCGCGCTGAGGGTGCCCTTGCGACCCCGACAACTCGAGGCCGGGGACGCTCGCAGCAATTGCGCGTGTGGTCCCTGCGTGCGAAATTCGACCGCCTCATGGCAGTGCTCGGGGCACTGCGCGAGACGCCTCAGCCGAATGAGGAGGAGATTGCCCGAAGGCTTGGGCTCACTCGCAATCAGGTCAAGTATGCGATCGAGCGCATTCGGGAGGAGTTCCATCACTTCTTCCCGGAATTGGCGCGCCAGGCGCGGGGACGACGCAAGCGCCAGCGTGCCGAGTGCTAACGGTCTGGTTCGTACGCTCCCGCCTGCGCCGGGCCGGCACGATTTTTCACCAAGAGTGCTTCTTGGCGCGGCATTACCAGGGGGAGTTCCACCCACACAATTCGCTAACGCTCGAGGTAACGCTTCATGCCTGACGACCCGAAATCGGTCAGCTTCGACCAATTCATGCGCTGGTTCGGGGAGGCCGGCGCCCGCAGCGAGAGCGGGCTCGAGCCCTCCGTAGCCGTGATGGAGGCGGCGCGGGCAGCGCATCGCGCATTTCAGTCGGTGCAGCGCACTCACCGCAATGACATTGCCGACCGTGTGCAATCGGGTACATACGTCGAGGAGCTGGAGGTGCTCGCTGCAGCAGACTCCGATCACACCGGATGGCTGCCGCGGTTGCGCACTCCGAATGGTTTTACCATCTCGCCCCTGTATACCTCGAGCGCGGCCGAAGGGTCCCCACCGATTGGATTGCTCGTCGAGTGTCCCGTTGAGCTGGTCGAGGCCTGTCGGGGCCAAACCGTGCGCGTCGCTGCGGGCGGTCAGTGGATCGAGCTCGGGCAGGTCGACGTCGACGGTAAGGCCACGGGTGACCTTCCAGCGGGGTTTGCGTTCAAGCCCCCCTTCGTGTTCCGGGTCGGAGAGCTCGCGGAGCAGTCGGCAGAGCTCCCGAGGCACGGCGAGCCTGAATGAGCGTGGTCCTTACTTCTGGTCGATCCGCTCGACCCGGCGGGGCGGGAGCTCCGGGTGCATCCCGAGGCATTCGCAGGCCACGAGGACGCTGATCAGCACAGATGAGCGTTACGCTGCTTCTTGCAGATCCGCAGGACCCCTCCCGGCCCGCCCGGGCAGTGCCACTGCACACGCAGCTTCTGCAGACCTCCCCTGGCGGGGAGGATGTAACGGTGAGCTTTCGTCCCGTTCGTTCGGACGATTTGTATGCCTCCGCCAAGGAAAGCGCACGCCTAGCCTATCGAATTCTCTTTCGCGAAGGGATCGTACGCTCGCAGCTCGTGGTTCGCTGCTGCGTGCCGCGCGCGCCCGCGAACATCGTGGGGCGCAGTGCCGATTTGGCGTTCGCGCTCGCGATTCTGCTACAGGTCTACGAAGAGGCGAACAGCAGGTGCGGCACGGCATTCTCCTTCCAAACCGTTACGGCCACGGGAATCCTCGCTTCCGACGGCACCGTCCGAGCGGTCGAGCACGCACCCGCCAAGCTTCGCGCGGCTCTGAATGAACTGACCCTAGGGCCCGCTCTCGTTTTCTTTCCTGCTGAGAACCTTGACGAAGTCGAGCAGGCGGGTCTTCCGCTGCCTTCGTCGCGCGTGAGGCTCCTGCCGATCGGACATCTGGACGAAGCGTTAGCACATCTCGGCATCACGCTGGAGCGAGTGTATCTGCGCAGTCCGTTTCGCGGGCTCGAGCATTTCGAGTACGAGCACCATCCGGTCTTCTTTGGCAGAGATCGCGAGGTGCGAGAGGTTGTACAGCAGCTACTGCGGCGGGAAGCCGCCGGTTGTGCGGGCTTGGTGGTGGAGGGGCCGAGCGGCAGCGGCAAGAGCTCCTTCCTGCGGGCCGGATTGCTGCCCGCGCTGGTGAATCCTCGCGACCAGCCCGCTGAAGTACAGGATGCGATCCGCGCGCGACCGGTAAGCGGCGGGGTGCGCCACGCGGTCTGGCGTCCGGGGCTGATGCCTGTTGGGCTCGAGGAGTCTGGGATCGTGCGATCGATTCGGGAGTCCTGGGCGGCGTACTCGGAGTGGTCCGCGGAATGGCAATCCGTCCCGACTCAAACGCTCGCGCACCTCGCGCGGAGCCTCAGCAGCGGATGGCCGAGAGCGCTGCGATTCGTCTGGCTCATCGATCAGTTCGAGGAGATCCTGACTCTCGAAGGGGCCGAGGCTCGACTCGAGACGGTGGGGCAGTTCCTGCGCGAGCTGCAAGCGGACGGCGTGTGGACACTGGTGTCGGTCCGGGCAGATGCATTACCGCAGCTCAAGCGACACGAGACCTTCCGCCAGCTGTTCGGGACCAACGAGGGTCAGTATTACCTGCCGACGTTGAGTGGAATTGCCCTCGATAGCGTCATCGTGCTTCCAGCCAGGGCTGCCGATCTCAATTTTGGCAGGACTCCGGACGGTGGAACACTCGACCAGCTGTTGAGAGAGGAGGCCTACAACGAGAAGGAATGCCTGCCCCTGCTGCAATTCACCCTGAACGAGCTGTACTCCCGACGCGCAGGCAACGCGCTCACCTATGAGGCCTACCGTGAGATCGGAGGTCTCTCCGGCAGTATCGCGACCATTGCAGCCGGAGTCCTCAAGGGCGAGGACCGGGAATCTCAGCGGGCAGTTCGGCGGCTCTTCCGCAGCCTGATCAGCGTAGATGAGAATGGGCGTGCATCTCGCCGCTACGCGCCGATCGACGAGGCCGCGCGTGGACCTGAGCAGAGACAGCTTCTCGATCGGCTGGTGCGGGCGAGACTCTGCGTAACCGATCAAAAGGGGGGCAAGCCAGTCGTCGCCTTCACCCATGACTCGTTGCTCGCGACGCTTACGGCGCTCACTGAATGGCTGAGCGAGGAGACCGTACTCCTCCAGAATCGCGACCTCGCGCAGCGCGAAACACGGCTGTGGACGGAACACGGAGAATCGACGGCCTGGCTCGCGTCCACGGACAAGGTCGCGGCATTTCAAGCGTTGCGAGCGGCGGATGTTCAGCTGCCGCCGGACGTGCAAACGTTCATCGAACGCTCGCAGCGGCAACTCCGACGGACGATGCGCCTGAAGCGGACCGCAGTAATGCTCATTGCACTCCTCGCCGTCGGAGCCTCAATAGCGGCCTGGGTTGCCGACCGGCAACGGCAAGAGGCGGCGCATCAAACTGCACAGGCCATCCAGGCACAGATGCGCTTGCTTACGGAGGCGGCGGCGGAGCGGCTGAAGGAGGGAGATCTCCCCTTTGCGCGCGGGGTAATCCTGGAGGTGCTCCGACGAGGCTCCACGAAGCGGCCCGACCCTGCCGCGGTGAATGTTTTTCAAGAGCTCCGAGAAGCCGATGCCGCATGGGCGATCCTCACCGGCCACACCGGAGCGGTGCGGCGCGCGGCGTATTCTCCAGATGGCACCCGCATCGTGACGGCCTCGTACGACGGGACTGCGCGCATCTGGGATGCATGGTCGGGCATCGAGCAGAGGGTGCTCTCGGGGCATACCCGCACCGTGCTCACAGCAGCCTGGTCGCCCGATGGCACTCGAATTGTTACCGCCTCAGATGATGGTACGGCCCGCGTCTGGGACGCCCGGAGTGGTCGCGAGCTGCTGATCTTCCACAGTGGCGATGGCTTCACTTGCGCTGTCTATTCACCGGATGGGTCCCGGATCGCGACCGTCTCCGATACGAAAGTCCAAATCTGGGACGCGCGCTCGGGGCGGCCAGTCTCGACACTACCTTCCCCCGGGACCACGTTCGGGTCGCATGCAGACACCGGCTACCGCGGCTCAGTCGCGTACTCACCTGATGGGACGCGCATTGTGACGACCATGGGGGATCGCACCGCTCGCGTGTGGGATGCGCAAACTGGGAAAATGCTCGAGACTCTCGCGGGGCACACCGACACCATCGCAACTGCCGCGTACTCGCCCGATGGCAAGCGCATCGTCACCGGCGGCGATGAGACGGCTCGAATTTGGGATGCCGCAACGGGCCGGATGCTGCTCGTGCTCTCAGGTCACGCGGGTTATGTTTGGCAGGCCGTATACTCCCCCGATGGCACCCTGATTGCTACCGCCTCGCCCGATAAGACAGCGCGGATTTGGGATGCTCGGACTGGGGCGCTCCTCCGTGTGTTCTCGGGTCACACCAGCGTGCTCATCGATGTGGAGTTCTCTCCAGACGGCGCTCACCTGGTCACCGTAGGTCTCGACCGCACAGCGCGAACGTGGGATCTGCGGACCAAGCCGGTACCCACGGTTCTTTCGGGTCATCAAGACCTGATCGAGAGTGTCGCGTATTCCCCCGATGGCGGCCGTCTCGCGACGTCGTCAGCGGACAGGACGGTTCGCATCTGGGATCCGAAGACGGGGAAGCAGCTCATCGTCATTTCGAGCCCCGAGGAGTTCGATTCGGTAGCCTATTCCCCCGATGGCGCGCACATCGTCGCGGGATCCACGGCGAAGGTTGTGAGGATCTGGGACTCGAGAACAGGCGCGTTGTCTGCCGTCTTCACTCACACTCCGGGGCCTGTTCTGTATGCAAGCTACTCACCGGACGGCCGGCGCATCGTCGCCAGTTTCGACCTCAAGTTCGGAGTCTGGGATACGCGAACCCGGGCCTTAAGCGTTATTGGGTCCGGTCATCGAGACGACATTACGAGCGCAGTATTCTCCCCGGACGGGCGGCTGATCCTAACAGGCTCCGTCGACAAGACGGCCCGACTCTGGGATTCCAATTCTCTCAAGCCCGTCGGCATCCTGCCGCACGATGACTTCGTCCAGATGGCTGCGTTCTCGCCCGACGGAACGCGCATTCTCACGGCCGTGGACGACGGCACAGCGCGCATTTGGGATACACGCAGTCGGGAGCAGATTGCCTCGCTCTCCGGACATCACAGTTTCGTGGAGACGGCTGCCTTTTCACCTGACGGGCGATACGTCGTTACGGGGTCGTGGGACAAGACCGTACGCATCTGGGACGCCCGCGATGGCTTGCAGCTTGCAGTGCTCGCGGGGCACCGAGACGCGGTGCTTGGGGTCGCGTATTCCCCGGACGGCTCCCACATTGCAAGCGTCTCGCGCGACAAGACCGTGATGATATGGGACGCGAAGATTGACGGCTCTGTGACGACACAGGTGCTTTGGGAGCAAGCCGTCGAGCCCGACGCTCTGCCAGAAGTTGAGAGGGCACAGCTGGGACTCCCACAACTGGGACTCGCTCCGACAACAGCCTTGCTGGCGAATGGCACGTTGCACACGGATACGCAAAGCGATCACGCCCCGAGTTGGCCGCGTGGCGATTCATCGCCTTGCGATCGCCAGGTCGCCGCGTTCTACGATCCCGAGCGACAGGCGCAGGGGGCGGAACAGGAGAGCATCGACCCCGATATGGCAGTCGAAGCTTGCGTGCCTCTCACCCTCGCACGCCGAGTTACTCCTCGAGCGCTTTATCAGGCCGGACGCGCGCTCGTTGCAAAGAGAGATTTCGCCGGCGCGCGCCGGCAGCTCGATCTTGCTTCGTCTCGAGGCTACGTGGCGGCGCAGGTTGACCTCGCGCAACTGCTCACCGACCCTCGAGCCAGGATGATCGATATTTCACGAGCGGTATCGCTGTATGAGAAAGCCTGGGATCAGGGCCTCTCCTACGCTGGCTTCGCCCTGGGTGAGCTTTACGAGAGCGGCGTCTCGGGATGCGACGTGCCCCGAACTCTTTCGAAGAACCCGGCGCGGGCATGGTTGTGGTATCGAAAGGCCGCGCTCGCCGGCGATGCAAACGCGTTCGCGAGATTCGCGGCCGAGTATGAGCACGCGGCACTTACGGCGAGCTCCCGTCGCGAAGCCGATCAGCGTCTGTTCAAAGCGTTTCGCCTCTATGCCGCCGCAGCCGAGCACGCACGAGGGGAGGGATGGCCCGATGACATCTGGCGCAGCTGGCGGTATCGGCGCGCGACGCTCGCGCGGGTGCTTGCAGATGAAGGAATGATGAAACAGGTGGCGGACGCGTACCAGGTCGTACTACGCGGCGGGTCTCCTGATTCCCCAGGTATTTTTCGAATCGGCACGACTAGCAGAGCTGGCGTCGAGTAATTGACGACGGCGAACATCGTGGCGGATGCGTATGCCTGGATCCAGAAAAGGCCGTTTGCTGTCCACCACTCCCCGGGTGTCATTGTGCAAAATCCGTGCGGGCGTGCGAGCTTGATACTCACCCCTCTCAGGTCTGTAACACGCATTTGAATACCGTGGGGAACGGCTGGCCGCGCGATCGGTCGCGCACCCGCTGGCCCGCGCGGGTCGCTCGCGCGCACTCGGCGGCGACGATCAGGCGCCGCGCTTGCGCCTGACGATTCCGATACCGGCGAGAGCGAGCGCCATGAGGCCAAGCGTCGCTGGCTCTGGAACGCGGTTCGCGGTATAGGAGTTGGGAAAGTAGTCCGCGTAATCCGTGGTCTCGCCGAGCTCGGTGGTCACGACATTGGCGGTCTGCGCGGCGGAAGTGCAGCCAGTGTCGGGGCACGCCAGGAAGCCGAAACCGCTTCCGACGGGAACCCAGCCATAGGCGCCGTCCAGGGCTCCCTGTGTCAGGTCTCCGGTGAGCGAATTGCCGTCATTGGTCAGATCAACGATCAACTCGTAGCCCTCGTAGTCGTTGGCGCTGGTCGCATCCGTCAGCAGCGTCAGCTGATTGCCGACCAACGTCCCGGATTCCCAGCTGAAGGTTCTGCACCCGGACGACCCGCACTCGTAGGAGGAGCCGAGAATCGTGAAGGTGTCGCCACCGTCGGGGATCTGTGCCGTGAACGTGAAGTTCTCGAAATAGTCCGACCCCGGACATGGCGAGCCGCCGCAGGCCGCCGGGTAGTAGTCCCACCGTCCATCCCAGGTCCCCAGGATCGAGGGTGAGGCATGGGCGCTGGCGAGTGCGCCAAGGCCCAACACCATCAGGCCCAACAGGCCGATACGCGCGTACATGAGTTCCGGTCCCCCGTGGCTTTCTGCTTTTTTTAGCGCTCGAATTCGATTGGGCGCCTGCTACGCACCATTCAAGAGTCATGCCGACTCACCCGGGTAATGGCAATTCAGGGACTTGCGGGCCGCTGCCCAAAACCGCAACGCAATCTGTAAGAAAAACCGCCGTTTTGAGCGGTGACGTGAACCCACTGATCACGCAGAAACTGCAGGCCGCGGCGGCGCCGATCAGACGAGCCGATGCGCGCCGATCGGGAGCGAACGCAAGCGCCTGCCGGTCGCGGCGAAGATGGCGTTGCAGAGCGCGGGCGCGACGGGTGGCACCGCGGCCTCGCCAATGCCCCCTGGCGGCGCATCGCTCGGGATGATCTGCACGTCGATTTCGGGCGTCTCGTTCAAGCGCAACACGCGGTAATCGTTGAAGTTGCTCTGTTCCACCCGGCCGTCGCGCAGCGTGACTTCGCCCCATAGGGCCGCCGACAGCCCGAAGATGATGCCGCTCTCGATCTGTGACTCGACGATGCGCGGATTGACCGTCTGCCCGCAGTCGAGGACGCAGGTGATCTTATGGACCCGCACTTGACCGTCCTCGATCGACACCTCGGCGACCTGTGCAATCTTCGTCGAGTAGCCTTCCATGAAGGCGATTCCCTGGTGGCGGCCCTTCGGCGGATGCCCCCAGCCCGAGCGCGCGGCGAGGGCGGTCAGCACCCGCGTGTGCCGCGCCTTCCCCGCGAGGAGTTCGATCCGGAAATCGAGTGGGTTCTTGGCCACCGCGTGCGCGAGCTCATCGATCGAGCTTTCGATCGCAAAGCAATTCGCCGCGTGGCTCACCGAGCGCAGATAACCCACCTCGATGCCGATCTCCTGGCGCGTGTACCGCAGGCCAAAGTTCGCGACGGCATAGGGAAAGTTCTGCACATACTCGATGACCGAATCGAAGGGGTCCTTGTTGGTCGGATCGAAGCGTGCCGTGATCGAGGGGCTCGTGATGTGCAGTGACCACGCGAGCAGCCGACCGCGCTCATCCAGACCCGCCGTGACCTCCTCGCGCGCGGGCGGTCGGAAAAAATCGTGAGTCATGTCGTCTTCGCGAGTCCAGATGAGCTTCACCGGCGCGCCGACCGCCTTGGATGCTTCGACCGCAGCGGGCACGAAATCCACCTCCAAGCGTCGACCGAAGCCCCCGCCGAGCAGCGTGGTGTGGACGTTCACCTGATCCGGCCTCAGGCCCGCCGCGGCGGCGGCAGCGGCCTGTGTCAGCTGCTGCACCTGCGTGCCGAGGTAGACCTCGCAGCCGTCGGCCCGCACGTCGGCCGTGCAGTTCATGGGCTCCATGGTCGCGTGCGCAAGCAGCGGCACCTCATACACACCGCTCACGATCTTCGCCGCCCTCTCGAGCGCTTGAGCGGCGTTGCCCACCTTGAGCGCCGGCGCCACATCGTCGCTCTGGAGCGCCGATGCGCCCGGATTTGACGCGGCACGCAGCAGCAGCGAGCGGATGGCCGCGTTGTCGAGGCGCGCATTGGGGCCCCGATCCCACTCGATCCGCAAGGCTTGACGCGCCTTGCGCGCCTGCCAGAAGTGATCCGCGACCACGACCACGCCGCGCGCGGTGGGCAGAACCCGGCGCACTCCCGGATGCGCGCGCGCCGCGGTCGAGTCAACCGATGCGACCTTGCCGCCCAACGTCGGGCTGAGTGCAATCACCGCATAGAGCATGCCGGGAAGCTGGATGTCCAGTCCGTACTCGGCGCTGCCATCGACCTTGGCCGGCGTATCGAGCCGCGGCAAGGGTTTGCCGATCAGTCGAAAGCGTGCGGCGTCCTTGAGCGTCACATCCTTGGGAACGGGCATCCGCGCGGCCGCCGCGGCGAGCTCCCCGTAGCGCGCCGTGCGGCCGTGGCTCGCGACGACCCGGCCGTCGAGCGCCCGACACTCGGAGGGATCCAGGTGCCATCTTCGCGCCGCGGCCGCGATCAGCATCGAGCGCGCCTGCGCGCCGGCCTTGCGCAGCTTCTCCCAGGCGTCTGCAACGCTGTTGCTGGTGCCGGTGATCTGACCTCCGTTGAGCGCGTTCACGTATGCCTGACCCACCGGGGCCGCGATGACCGTGATGCGCGCCAGGTCCACCTCGAGCTCCTCGGCGAGCAGCGTCGGCAGAGCGGTGTACACCCCCTGCCCCATCTCGGAGCGATCGACGAGGATGGTGATGGAGTCATCGGCACCGATCCTGAGCCACGCGTTCAACACGTGGGGCTCCGCTCCCCCCTCGCGCGCACTGCCCAGGGAGACGGGCACGGCGATCGCGAGCACCAGACCCCCGCTCAGGCAAGCCGTGCGGCGGAGAAAGCCGCGGCGCCCCTGATCGATGCAGTGAGGGAGCTGCCGGCTGCCTCGGCTCACGGAGGCGTCTCCCCGCGCAGGATCGCAGCCGCCCGATGGATCGCTCCGCGAATGCGGACGTACGTGCCGCAGCGACAGATGTTGCCGGAGAGCGCCGCATCGATCTCGGCATCGCTCGGAGCCGGATTCGATCTGAGCAGCGCCGCCGCGGACATGATCTGTCCGGATTGGCAGTAGCCGCATTGCGGCACGTCGAGCTCGATCCACGCTCGCTGCACGGGGTGATTTCGCTCCTTGGATAGGCCTTCGATGGTGGTGACGCGCTTGCCCTCGAGCGCACCCAGGGGCAGGACGCACGAACGCACCGCGACGCCCTCCAAGTGCACGGTGCAGGCGCCGCAGAGCCCCGCGCCGCAGCCGAATTTGGTGCCGGTGAGCGCCAAATGGTCGCGCAAGACCCAAAGCAACGGCGTATCGGCGTCCGCCTCGACGCTGCGCGTATTGCCGTTGACGGTGAAGGTGACCACGCCTGAAGCGCACCCGGCCGCTCGAATCGAGAGATCTGCGCCGATCCTACGCGAACGGCGAGGTCCCTGCAGCGGCTGACCTTGCGGAGCGGCCCTGCTCGCGAGGACGACCGGACTCTAGCGTCGCCGCGCGGCGGCCATCCGGCGGCTCTCCCAGCCCTCGAGCATCTCCCCGAGGTGCGCAGCCGCTGCCGGCTTCGCGATGAGGTAGCCCTGGCCGGCATCGCACCCCTTCGACTGCAGCAGCTCCCAGTCGCGAATGTCCTCGATTCCTTCGGCCACGACGTAGAGCCCGAGCTGCTTTGCCATGCGAATGCTCGCCTTGCAGATCGCCTGCAGACGCTGATCGCCGGCGACGCCGCAAACGAGTCCGCGGTCGAGCTTGATCTCGTTGAACGGCAGCAATCGCAGCTGGGCGAGCGAGGAGTGCCCGGCACCGAAGTCATCGAGCGAGAGCCGGAAACGCTTCAGGCGCAACCGGTTGATCACATCGAGCGCCCGCTCGAGCGTCGCCGTCGCCTGGCTCTCGCTCACCTCGAAGGTCATGGAGCTGGGCGGAACGCCGTGATCGCGCGCGAGCGCTTCCACCTCATCCGGGAAGGTGAGGCAGGAGAAATCCTCGAGCGTGACGTTGACCGCGAGATCGTGGGTCTGGCCAAACTCACTCCAGCGGCTCGCGTCCTCGAGGGCGTTCGCCACAACCGTGCGCGTGAGCGCGGCGAGCAGACCGTGCTCGGCGGCGAGCGGGATGAGCTCATCCGGATAGATGAGCCCGTCGGTCGGATGCCGCCAGCGCACGAGCGCCTCGATGCGAACCAGCGCACCGGTGCTGAGCGAGACGATCGGGTGGTAGTGGTTGACCAGCTCGCCGCGGGCGATCGCGTTCCGCAGCTGAGCGGAGCCGTAACTGCGCTTGAGCCCGCCGGAATGCTGGGCTGCGCGCTGCGTGAAGCGCGTCATCAGCGCGCTGAGCTCCTTCATGCGCAACGGCTTCGCGAGCGCGCCCGCCAAGCACAACGCGGAGGTGAGCACGAGCTGCTGAACCCCTTCGACGAGCTGCGGATCGTCCCCGCTCACGATCGCCACCGCGCCCTTGAAGCCGAACTGCCGCAACTCTCGGATGAATTGCACGCCGTCGAGGTGCGGCATGTTGATGTCGAGAAGCACCAGATCGACCACCGTGTCACGGATGTGCCGCAGGGCCTGCTCGCCGTTGGTGAAGGTGGTTACCGCGCTGTGCCCGCACTCGCCCAACATCTGCACGAGCAGCGCGAGAATCGTGCGATCGTCATCGACGACCGCGATGCGTAGTGCCGATGTGCCTACGCGCACACGCTCCTTTGCTGACATCGCTACTCGCTCCGCGACTTGCCCGGACCGCCCCGCCCGCCCTCCGATCGGTCAGGATGCCGCAAGGGGCCAGTGCGGGGCTCGGAACTGGAGCACGCGGGCCGCAGCCCGCAGCGCGCGCCCCGGCCGCCCGGAGCCGCGAACCGTGACACGCGTCGCGAATGACGCGGGCGCTCGCGTTCCGCTCGACCGTGCGCGCCGGCGCGCGGTGCGCGTACGTACATTCGCGGATCGAACGTGATCGCCATCGCACCTAGGCTTCAGTGACTGTCTGGCGATCCGCACCCGATGAGCGAAGCATGCAACTGCCCCTGCAAATCACCTTCCGGCACATGGACCCGTCTCCCGCGCTCGAGGCACGCATTCGCGAGTACGCCACGCGCCTGGAGAAGTTCAGCGCGCAGATCACGCGTTGCCACGTGATCGTGGAGCCGCTACCGCATCATCAGCGCCAGGGGGGGCTGCACGAGTTCCGCATCGACATCACGGTGCCGGAGGAGGAAATCGCAATCCGCAAGGCCGGCCCCGCGGATCCCGCGCACGAGGATGCCTACGTCGCGCTGCGCGATGCGTTCCGCGCCGCGCGACGCAGGCTCCAGGACTACGAGCGCAAGCGACGGCTCGAGGTCAAGAGTCACGTCGGATCCGCGTGACCGCGATACAGTGCGGCGACCTCCGCGGCGAGGTATTTCTCGAGCGCCGCACGCTTGGGCTTGAGGGTCGGAGTGAGCAGTCCCGCATCGACGGTCCATCCGGCAAGTGACAGGGAAGCGGCACGCGGTCGCGCGTAACCGGGAAAGGCCGACACCGCTCGAGCGATGCGCTCGAGCGCTCGATCGACCGCGGCCTTTGCTCGCAAGCTCGCCGGATCGGCCGGGTCGAGCCCGAGCTGCTCGGCTTCCCGCGCCCATTGGTCGCGATTGAGCACGAGGAGCGCGGCGAGATAGGGACGGCCCTCACCGATCACCATCACCTGCTCGAATAGCGGATCGGCGAGGATGGCGGATTCGAGATCGGCGGGCCCGATCTTCTCGCCGGTCGAGGTCACGATGATGTCTTTGATGCGCCCGCGGATGGAGAGGCGGCCCTGCTCGATGCGAGCCTGATCGCCCGTGTGCAACCACCCGTCGCGGTCGAGGACTCCCGCGGTTTCCTGCGGCCGCTCCCAGTAGCCGCGCATGACGCTCGGCCCGCGCACGAGCAGCTCGTCGTTGGCGCCGATTCGCACCTCGACGCCCGGCAGCGGTGGGCCGACCGAATCGGGTTGATTGTCCTCGGGTCGATTGCAGGCGACGACCGGTGAGCACTCGGTGAGCCCGTAGCCCTGCAGCAGCGGGACACCGAGGGCGAGGAATGTGCGTGCAACCGACTGCGGGATCGGGGCACCTCCGGTGACCGCCGCGCGCAGCCGCCCGCCGAAGCGGCTTCGCACCTTCGCGGCGACCCATCGATCCAGCAGACGCCACAGCGACCGCGCGAGCAGCGACGGCGCCCTGGCCGCTCGCGCGGCGTGCTCCAAGCGCTGCCAACCCAGACTGACCGTCCAGTCGAAGAGCGTCCGGCTCACGGCGCGGCGGGCAAGCGCATCGCGAATCGCCGTATACGCCCGCTCATATATACGGGGTACGGAGATGAGAACCGTCGGGCGCACCGAGATGAGGTCGCTCGGCAGCGCCTGCACGGAACGCGCGAACGCGACGGCGGCACCGGCCGCCATGGGCAGGTAGTAGCCGGCGGTCCGCTCGAGGGTGTGCGAGAGTGGCAGAAACGACAGGAAAACATCGGACTCGAACACCGGGATGACGCTCAGAATCGCCTCGACGTTCGCCACGACATTGCGATGCGTCAGCATGACCCCCTTCGGGCGCCCCGTCGTGCCCGAGGTATAAACGAGCGCGGCGAGCGTATCCGGAGCGGCCGCGTATTCGGCACCGGGCGGATTGTGCGCGGCTGCGCGGCCTGCTTCGAGCCACTGCGCGAGCGGCCGGGCGATCCCCTCCGCGGAGGAGCTCTCGCCGGACAGATACACGACTCGTGTGAGCGTGGGGAACCGCGCTGCGTGGGGCGCGAGCGCCTCCCAGTGCGCAACGGTGTCGATGAGGAGCAGCGCCGCGCCGCTGTCGGAGAGAACGTACGCGAGACTCTCGGGCTCATCGATCAGGTGCATGGGAACCGGAACGAGCCCGAGAGAGAGCGCCGCCTGGTCCATGCACAGATGCTCGACCCCGTTGGGCACGAGAATTGCGATGCGCGCAGCCGCCGCAAGGCCCTCGCCGCCGAGCGCCGCGCGCCACTCGAGCACCCGCTGCCCGAACTCGCGCCACGTGAGGCTCAGCCAGCGCGCCGCAACCGGATCGAACGTGCGGTACGCCTCCGCGGAGGGCGAGAGCGCGAGCCGCTCGGCCAGGATCTGAGGCAGGGTCGCAGGCGCCATGGACTCACCGGCACTCTTGAGGGTGGCTGGCCGCGACGCGTCCGCCGAGGCAAAGTTGCGGTACGGCTCGACGGCAAGAGAGCTCCAACCTCGGGGAGATGTCAATGCGCGCCTCGCAAGTGATGACGAGCAATGTGGTGACGGTCGGACCGGACACGCCGATCGAGGAGGCGGTGCGGATCATGATCGGACATCGCATCAGCGGATTGCCGGTGGTCGATGCGAGCGGGGGCGTCCTCGGCCTGCTCACCGAAGGGGACCTGCTGCGACGGGTCGAGACCGGCACCGGAGAGCCGCAACCCGCCTGGCGACGCTGGCTCGCCGGTCCGGGCCCGGGAGCACGCAGCTACGTTCGCACCCACGCGCGCAAGGTGGGCGAGGTGATGAGCCAGCCGCCGATCGCCGTCGCCCCGGAGAGCGAGCTCGCGGAGGTGGTTGCGCTCATGGAGGCGCGGCGTATCAAGCGCGTCCTCGTGCTGGAGCGAGGTCGGCTGATCGGCATCGTAAGCCGGGCGGACCTGCTGCGCGCGCTCGAGCAGCTGCTCCCGAAGTCGCCGACCGCTGCCGCGACCGACGCCGAGATCCGCAGGCGGTTCCTGAGCGAGCTCGACCGGCAGCCGTGGGCGCCGCGCCCGTACCTCGACGCGACGGTGACGCAGGGCATCGTCGAGCTTCGCGGACTCATCACCGACGAGCGTGAGCGGCAAGCGCTGCGGGTGCTCGCAGAGAACACGCCGGGCGCGAAGGGCATCGTCGATCATCTGGTGTGGATCGAGCCCGCGACCGGCATGGTCATCGACGTGCCGCCGCAGAAGTGAGTCCGCAGCGCGCGGCGGCGGGCGCCCGCGCACCCGCCGCCGCGATCGATCGCGCTCGGCGTCGACCCGCTGCCCGTGTCAGCGCTGCGCGGAGGCCGCAACCGACGCATCGGCATTGCCGGAAGCTTGGAGTCCGGGACCGCGCGATGCGCTCGCGGCCGTCGTCACCGCGGAGTTGCCGGTCGCTTTCGTCCCCGCGCCCGTGAGCGCGCCGGATGCCGCTCCACTTGCCGCGCCGTTCACTCCCTGAGTCGATGGGCCGCGGGTCGCGGTCAGCGCCGTACTCGCGCGGCCGGCGCTAGCGGGCGCGGTTCCGGCCGCCTTGGCGGCGACCGCCGGTGAGGATTTCACGCCGCCGGCCGCGGATGCGGCCGCCTTCGCGCTCGCCCGCTGCGTGCCGCGCTCGGCTTGGCTCGCGCTCGCCCCGGTGAGGTGCGCGGATGCCGATCCGTCATCGTCCAGGCGACCGATGCGCGAGGCGCCGAAGCGCTCACTCAACGCGCCGTTCGCACCCGCGCCCATGCCTGCGGCACCGCCCATGGCACGCGTGGCGCCGCCGAATCCACCGCCGAATCCGCCGCCGAGCCCGCCTCCCAGCATCCCGGCATCCGCCGGGGCTGTCACAACGAGTAGGGCCGCGACCGCAGCGCCTGCAATGATCCGATTCGTATCCATGATCGTGCTCCTGATCGGTTGGCCGCGGCCGTGCGCGACCTTCTGAAGGAACTACGAGCGAGCAACGCGCTTTCTTCCCTGACAGCGCTCGAAGATCCGATTTGACTTAGTCGCGACCGTGGCGGCGCGAGCGTCTCGGCACCGCTCTCACCGAGCGCTCGCGAGCGCGGGCGCCGGCCGCAGATCAGCGCCCACGAGCCCGTAGCCGTACACCGTGTTGGCCCCCGGCGCGCCCAAGTGCACGGCACGCTGAGCGAGCTCCGCAATGGCGCGCTGCGCGCGCACTCGGTCCGGCGCAGTGAGCTCGGAGCCGAGAAGTCCGGCGACGATGGGAGCGGCGAACGAGGTGCCGCGGACCGTCGTGTAGCCGGCGGGCATGGTTGCCGCCGCCATGTCGGCTCCGGGTGCGGCGAATCTCACCTGCGGGCCGCGCTCGGCTTCGAACAACGCACGCCGATGCGCATCGACACCGGTCACCCCGATGACACCCGGATATGCGGCCGGATAGAGCGGAGGCGCCGCGGGTCCGTCATTTCCGACCGCGGCAACGATCAGCGAGCCGCCGTCGATCACGGCCCGCACGATGCGCTCGAGCAGCGCATTCGGCGGCCCGACCAGACTCACGTTGATGACCGGCACACGCTCACTCACGAGCCAGGCGAAAGCATCGGCGATCGCATCAACCGCACCGCCGGTCGGCTGGCCGCAATAGACATCCGCCGCATAGAGGTCTGCGCCGGGCGCCGCACCGCGAAAGTCGCCGGCCCGGCCCACCATGAGCGAGGCGACCTCGGTGCCGTGTGCCGAAGGCACCAACGATCCCCCGCAGCCATACTGCTTGACGGCGATGCCTTGGAAAACGGGATGGTGCGCATCGACCCCGCCGTCGATCAGGCCGAGCTTCGCGACCGCGGAGGACGCCGCGGCACGCAGCGCGGGCGGCGATGGCGCGATCGGCGTTCCGCCCGGCTCGCGCCCCGGTGTGGGCGCTGCGAGCGCGGTGCCGCTGTCGAAGTAGAGATGATTGAAATCGTAGGTGCCCGACGGATCGAACGCACGCAGCTCCTGCAGCGCGCGCCGCGTGGAGGTGCGCGCCGGTGCGGCAAGGACCACGATCCGCGCACCGAGCGGCGCGAGCGCCCGCTCCCGCAGGACCCCGAAGCCGGCAGCGCGGGCGCGCGCGAGCACCGCATCGCTCGGGGAAAACGCGAGGAGTTCGCTCGCGAGGATCGGCGCCCCATTCGGGTCGCGCTCGATCAGACGCGGGTAGCGGCGCAGCAGCGCCGCGATGCGCTGCCGCCTTGCGTCGCGCAGCAAGGTGGGATCGTTCGCATCCTCTGGCGCGGGCAGCGTGCGGTCGATGAGACCCGCGAGCCCGCCGGTCGGCAGCCCCGGAAGACGCAAGGGCAGGCCGAGCTGCGCCTGCGCAAGCGGTGCGGCGAGAACGAGAACCATG
>Ga0335072_10001198_pt1 | contig 43016 bp, 34 predicted proteins | sample Lox_Sample_21_FD_206725 | JGI IMG/M metagenome (GOLD analysis project Ga0335072, IMG submission 206725) | Soil microbial communities from Loxahatchee National Wildlife Refuge, Florida, United States - Lox_Sample_2.1 | ecosystem: Environmental > Terrestrial > Soil > Wetlands | place: USA... | reverse complement strand
GAGGTGGTGCTGACGTTTAGCGTTCAAGACGCCAGCGGAGTGCCGATCCGTGATCTGAAAGCTGGGGATATCCGCTTGTGGGATAACGGAGCTGCTCCGCGCAGGGTAGTCGCGTTTGATGAACTGTTCAATCGGCCGATTCGCGCTGGAATTCTGCTGGACACGAGCGAATCGATGCAACGGGAACTGCCGGCGAACCGGTCGATCGCAGAGAAATTCGCACGACAGATCGTCCAGCAGCAATCGGACGAGGCGTTTGTGTCTGAGTTTGGAAATACGTCGGATCTCGTGCAGCCCTGGACCGGAGATCCCGCGCTGGTTGTAAAGGGAATTGAGGGGACTCGCGAGAAGCCAAATGTTTCGCGGGGAACCGCGCTGTTCAATGCAGTTTTCCAGGCGTGTTCCTCGTCGTTCCGTGAGGCGGATCCTACGGCCACGGGGAATTTTATTCTGCTGTTTTCTGACGGGGAAGACAACGCGGGACTGACGTCTAACGACGAAGCTGCGCGTGCCTGTCAACGGAGCAACACGCAGGTCTTTGCACTTGTCCCGGTCTCGGTGGAACGCAAGGTTTCGACGGGACCGAAGGCACTGCGGGAGCTGGCGTCGAAGACGGGTGGGCGCGTGTTTGCGATGGACGATTCGGAGGAGGCGGACTTAAAGGATCTGAAGTCGATCGCGTCTGAGATGAGAAATCAGTATCGCCTAGTGTACAACCCTGCGAATTTCAAGCATGATGGTGCCTTTCACGAGATCCTGGTGCAGCCGCCCGACCGGGTGGGCAAGATTGAAGTGCGGTCGGGGTATTTCGCACCGAGGCAGTAAGGCCATCCGGCGGAGGGTAATCGGGCATCGGTCGAGTTCTTGACGGTGGCCGCTCTCTTCGATATTGGTTGAAGTATATCTTCGGCAATATCCTTGACGATATATATCGTAACTAATATATAGTCGTCCACGTGAGACATGACCGTAGTTCTGATGCCGAGCATTTTCTTCCCTTGAAGCCGAATTGGTTTCACGTGATGCTCTCGTTGGCCAATGAAGAACAGCATGGATACGGGATTATGCAGGAAGTTCTGGACCGGACAAATGGAAAGATTCGCCTGTGGCCGGCGACGCTTTACGGGACGCTGGAACGCCTTTTGGACGAGGGCCTGATTGCAGAGGCGAACCGGCGGCCGCCAGCCGGCGAAGATGATGCGCGGCGCCGCTATTATCGCCTCACTGCTTTGGGCCGGCGCGTACTGGCTGCCGAGAGCATTCGCCTCGAGGATTTGGTTCGCGTCATCCGCGCCAAGCGCCGCGCCGCGGGATCGGAGGCATGACTTATGGAGACGCGCTCAGCGGGATTCGCCATTCGCCTCTATCAGCTCCTGGTGCGATTCTTTCCGTATCGTTTCCGCTGTGCTTTCGAGAGCGAAATGTTGCAGACCACGGAGGATGCAGCCGCCTGGATCGAGCGTCAAAGCCGGGTCGGTCTCATGCTTCTTTTCGGAGATCTGGCGCTTCAACTCGCTGCGGCGTATCTGCGCGAATGCATATGGGATTTACGCTATGAGTTTCGACTGCTGATCCGTAAACCTGTTTTCACCTTCGTTGCAGTGACATCGATGAGCCTGGCCATCTGTGCCGGCTCTTCGTTCTTCAGCGAACTCAATGGAACAATCTTGCGCAATGTGCCTGGCGTGGCCAAGGCCGATGAGTTGGTCACGCTTCAGCAGCCCATCTCCTATCCCGCATACCGGCTTTTCCGCGAACATAAGGACTTGTTTTCTTCGACTGGAGCTTACGTTGCTCCGGTCCCATTCGGGATAAGCTTTAACGGACATACCGAGCGAGTCTGGGGTCACCTCGTCACGTCTGATTACTTCTCGACGCTGGGAGTTGCGGCGGAGGCCGGTCGTGTTCTGGACAGGCGGGACGAGGTCAGGCAAGGAACTCCGCCGATTGTTGTCAGCGATCGCTTCTGGAAGAGCAATCTAGGCTCCGATCCGGATGTGATCGGCAGGGCAATCCACATCAACGGGAAGCTTTGCACGATTGTCGGCGTCGCTCCCGCCGGGTTTCAGGGTGCTTCACCAATGATGTTCGTTGCCGACCTCTGGCTCCCGGTTTCCGCAGGCGGATCCGTAGCTCCGGAACTGGCGGACAATGCGCTGGAACGCCCCCAACTCACGATGTTTCATTTCCTGGGCAGACGGCGGAAGGGTGCTGCCTCGTTGCAGATCGAAACAGCGTTAGATACGATGCAGCGGCAGATGCTTCGCGATAGCGGTCATCCGGCTACGGGAGACGGGCACCTTCTCTGGGTCGCTTCCGGCGGTAAGCTGATCCCGATTCGTGGAAGAGAGCTTGGCTTGTTTGCGTTTTTGCCGATGGTAGTCATCGCGCTCCTTCTGCTGATTGCCTCTTCGAATGTCGTGAACATGCTTCTGGCGCGCGCTTTGGACCGGCGCCGCGAGGTTGCCGTGCAGCTGGCGATGGGTGCGGGCCGCGCGCGTCTTATACGCCAGCTGATCATGCAGGGCACGCTGATCGCGTTCGGGGCCGGAGCACTTGGATTTGCGCTCACATGCTGGCTGATGCACTTGCTTTCGCGTCTGCGCCTTCCCCATGCGATGCCAGTCCGGTTCAATGTGGAAGTAGTTTGGCGCGTGCTCGCTTTCACAATTGGGCTCACGGCCCTGACCGGGCTTACGGTCGGCGTGGTGCCTGCCATCCAGGCGACGAGCCCGGAACTTGTTCCCGCGTTGAAGGAAGGCGCCAATCTACAGTTGAGAAGGCGTCGGGCTTTCAGCGTGCGAAACCTGCTGGTCGTATCGCAGATGGCAGGCTCTCTCACGCTGCTCTTGCTGACCGGCTACATCGTCTTCGGAATGAAGTCGATGATGGCGGGCGCAAGCGGATTCGATGCCGGGTACACTCAGCTCATCTCGGTCGACCCGATTCGGGATGGTTACAGCGCTTCGCAGGCGGAAGAGTTTTATCCGAAGCTTCTGGATCATGTGAAAGCATTGCCGGGTGTCGTCGCGGCTACCTGGACAGAGGCGATCCCGATGCAACCCAGCGGGAAAATGACCTTCACCACGGATATAGATGGTTCTAAGGTTGTCGATCAAGCAACAAAGTACATCGTCGGAACCGACTATTTTCAAATCATGGGAATCCGCATCCTTCGTGGGCGCGGTTTCGTGAAGGATGACGAGAAGGGAAGTGCGCGCTCCATCGTGGTGAGTGAGGCCCTTGCGCAAATGATATGGAGGAACCAGGATCCCGCCGGACAGAGGCTTTCTCTGGTCAACAAAAACGATGTCTCGTTTGGTTTGATGGGAGGGTCGGCTTTTGATTACCGAACCTCGTCGCCAGACCGATCTTACGTTGTGGTCGGCGTCGCGGCCGATGTGCTGGAAACTCCCATCGCACAACCCGGCCCGGCAGTGTACCTGGAGATGACAGCGGATGACTATGCCAAGCCGCCATTTCAAGGCATTACCCTGGCAACTCGCACCACTCCTGATCTCGATGCCGCATCCGTCATCCGCGCGCAAATCGCGGCAATCGATCGAAACCTTACAACGTTCAACGCAGAGACAATGGATGACTGGATTGAGCAGGTCATGTTTGTTGTGAAGATCGGATTGTGGAGCTACGGCCTTATGGCGGCCTTTGGGTTAGTGCTGGCCACCGTAGGATTGGCCGGCGTCACCGCCTATTCCGTTTCAAGCCGCGTGCACGAAATCGGTATCCGGCTCGCACTGGGGGCACGTTCTCAAGACATTTTGAAGATGATTATGGCGGAAGGTATGACGCTGATTGTCATAGGGTCGTGCATCGGTAGCACGCTCGCAGTGCTGGCAATGCGTGTGATGGCAGCAAGTATGGATCCGGTGGCGCAGAGTATACAGCATAGCCAGTCGGACCTGCGCATCGCTGCCTGCGCCCTAGGCGTTCTATTGATGGTGGGATTGTTGGCCTGTTATCTCCCGGCTCGGCGATCCGGGCGGGTTGACCCTGTCGTGGCGTTGCGCCAGGAATAGCGACACTCATCCAGGCTGGCAGGCGGAAAAGGGAACGATGAATGTTATGTGACTGTTCCACTGGGTCACTTGCGAGGCATCCGGGTATCTGGTACAAGAGGCTCAGACGAACTGTCTCGCGCTGACGGTCAGGAGCTGCATATGAGCGCAACGATTCCCCGCGGACAACCGCTGGCCCACCTGGATGACTGGGACGACTTTGTTGAGGGCAGATACAAAGAAGGAAAATCTCAAGAGGAATTCCGCGTTTACGACGCGACGGCGACGCCGGGCGTGGCGGAGTTTTACCGGCTGAATCACGAGGGCCAGACGGTCGAATATGTCCTAGGTAAGGAGAAAGAGTATTTCGGTCTGCAGAAGGGGAGGAAGACGATCTGGGAGGCGGCGGAGTTTCTGAATACGCTGGTGGATGACAGCGATCCGGACACCGACCTTACGCAGGTCGAGCATCTGCTGCAGACATCGGAGGCGATCCGACGCGACGGGCATCCGCGATGGATGGTGCTGACGGGTTTCCTGCACGATCTTGGAAAATGCCTCTGTCTTTACGGCGAGCCGCAATGGGGCGTTGTGGGGGACACGTTTCCGGTGGGATGCGCCTGGTCGGACGCTGTCGTATTTCCCGAATATTTCGCGAACAATCCGGACAGAAAAGTGCCGGAATACCAAACAAAGTACGGCATCTATGAACCGAACTGCGGGCTTGAGAACGTGCACATGTCGTTTGGGCATGATGGCTACATCGCTGAAGTGATGAAGCAGTATCTGCAGACGGAAGCACTATACATGCTGCGGTTCCATTCGTTCTACCCGTGGCATAAACATGGCGCGTACGACCATCTGGCGAACGAGCAGGATCGTGCGATGCTGCCGTGGGTGTTGAAGTTCAATCAATACGATTTGTATTCCAAGGGGCACGCGAAGCCTGACGTGAAACAGCTGAAGCCTTTCTATGATGAGCTGTTTGCGGAGTTTTTGCCGGAGAAGGTGGCGTGGTAGGCGCGAATGCGGAGACGACCAGAGAGCCCCTCCGAAGAAAGAGCAACCGCAAGCATCGCAGAGGCGATGTAACACTCAAAACCACGAGAATGTAACCGCGTTCTGACGTCCCTGTGAGGTTCAGATTCAAATTCTGGTTGCTTCCCAGGATTCCGTCCGCGGTTGCGGACTTCATCCTGGGCTACCTTCTCGCGTTCCCTACCGGAACTCTGTTCGGGCGCAATAGGAATCAGTAGGCGGGTTCTCCGGAGCCGGATTTGGATTGGGTGGCAAGCCAGGACTTCAACTGCGGCTCCTGCAGGTCGCGGAGTTCGATGCATCCGTTAATGCGCTCGATGGAATGCTTGAGTTCCTGGTCGGTATCGGGGACCTTGTGGGTCGCGAAGAAGTTTGCCACCTGGTCGCGCACAGATGCACTGCAAAAGGCGCCCGTAGCGCCGACGAGCACGTTCCCCATTTCAGGTGTGAACTCCTTCTTTACCTCGTCCCAATGGGTCTGGATAAAGTTCCAGGCGAGTTCGCGGTTCTTGTCGACTTGCAGGGCGATGGCAAGCTGAATGGCGGCGTCCTGGTTGCGTACCTTGTCGGAAACCGCGTATTCAAGCGCGCGCTGGGCTAGTTCGGGGTTCTCGAACATAGCGAGCAGGTGAAGAGCACCGGTTTGAATTTCGGGATTGGTTGAGGTTTCAGAGATTTTCTGCAGCTTGCCGAATAGTTCCGCGTTACCATTGCGCGCAGTGAGGGCAAGCGCTGTTTGAGCCAGGTCGGGATCAACGGAATCAGGGTTGGCGAGGTACTTTTCGCTTAGATCACGGGCCTGGGTAAGGATCGTTCTATCCCTGGCGTCGCCGAGAGTGGCGAAGAGCAGCGCGCGTAATTGCCGGGTGTTGGCAGAGTCGCCAGCGGAAGGCGGTCCGAGCTTTGCGTACTCCGGGCCGAACTCCGAGCGGAACCATGCGCGTAGAGCGTCCTTTTCTTCAGGAGTGCAAGCGATCCGTGATTCGATTGCGCCGAGTCCATCGAGGGCCGAAGAGACTACGTTGGCGTTTGAGTCATCCTTCACTGCTGCGACCAAATTGAGGAAGTCGCCCACGGTGGCCCTGTTGGCGCGAACCTGCACCCACTCATCGCCGATCAGGCTAATGCGCTCCGTCGGCGAGAGGCTGGACTCGACATGTGAGGCGAGAGCTGCGTAGTCGGCGGGTGTGTACGCGGTGCGGTAGTAGCCTTTACCACCTGCGTCGGCGAAAAAGAGCCCAGAATGCGGTACATTCAGTGATGTGGTTTCGGGTGTCAGCAACTCGCAGTCCTGCTTTTGGTCTGCAGTCTTGAAGCAGACAGGAAGCGTCCACTTCTGGTCCTCATTCGGCTTAATGCTGGGACTCAGGTAGAAGCGACGTTGCGAAACGGAGACTTTGCCGTTTGCCGGTTGGCCGAAGCTGAGGAGAGGCACACCGGCCTGGGCAACTAGGCTTTCCATGATCTTGTCGACCGGCTTGTGGCTGGTCGCGGTCTGGGCATTCCAGAAATCTTCGGCGGTTGCGTTTCCGTAGAGATGTGCGGAGAGATACGCATGCACGCCTTTGCGGAAGGTCTCTTCGCCGAGGTAGTTCTCCACGGTGAGCAGGACGTCGCTGGCCTTGCCATAGGAGATGCCATCAAACATCTGCTCGATCTCGGCTGGAGTGTCGGCGCGAGCACGGATGGGGCGCGTGGTGGGCTGAGCGTCGAGATTCAACGTGCCGTCCAGGTTTCCGGCAACCATCTGATCAATGTTCCACTCCGGGTGCATCGCAGCCACGGGCTTGTTTTCCATCCAGGTGGCAAAGCCTTCGTTGAGCCAGATGTTGTCCCACCACTGCATGGTGACCAAGTCGCCGAACCACTGGTGCGCCATCTCGTGCGCGATCACAAGGGCGACTTCCTCTTTGGCGCTGAGAGATGCGGTTTTGGAATCGATAAGCAGGTCGGTCTCGCGATAAGTAATGGCGCCGAAGTTCTCCATGGCTCCGGCTTCGAAGTCGGGCAAGCCAATCAGGTCGAGCTTCTTCAGCGGATAGGGTATGCCGAAGTAGTTGTTGTAGTAGTGAAGGACGTACTTTGCAACGTCAACGGCATACGGAGTGAGCGCCACCTTGTCGGGCGTAGAGCAGGTGCGAATGGCGACACCGTCCTGCTCGCCGGAGGTGCACTGAAAGTCGCCTACAAGGAATGCAACCAGGTAGGTGGACATCTTCGGCGTAGTGAGGAACTTCAGCGTGTGCTTGTCGGCACCGGGACCGGGGGTGTCGCTGACGATGGGGCCATTGGAGATGGCGGTATCGCCCTTGTCGACGACCAGCGAGATGTCGAAGGTGGCCTTGAAGGCTGGCTCGTCGAAGCTCGGGAAAGCGCGGCGCGCGTCAGTCGATTCGAACTGGGTGACCGCATAGTTCCGCCTGGCGGTTTTGGAGAGATAGAAGCCTCGAAGTTCGCCATTGAGGATACCGGTGAATTCGACAGAGATGCGTGCCTTGCCGGCGGGAAGTCTACTGGGAACGGTGAAGGTGGCCTGTTGCTTTTCCTTGTCGAGCGAGACAGTCGCGGTTTGCTCCTGGCCGGCGGCTTCGATCTTGACTGACTGGAATGTGAGATCGTGGGCGTTCAGCGTGATGTAGTTGGCCGGCTCGGCGAGTGTGACGTCGATGATTTCCGAGCCGGTGAACGTTGCGGCTTTCAGGTCCGGCGTCAGCTTGAGGGAATAGTGCAGGGGACGGACCGTATCAGGAAGGCGTTGAGCATTCGCTGAGAGGGATGCGACTGCGGCAAGCGCGGCGATAAGACAACAGGAGAAGAAACGGCAAGCGGTTCGCCGTAGGGGAGTGACCAAACAGATTTTCATCTCATCCTCTGGGTAAATCTTTATGAAACTGGCAGTAGCCCGGGCTTCGATCGTGCAGCTCAAGTGGTGCGGGGTTCGAGCGTTGTTCAATGCTTCGAATTGGGACAGTAAGTGAAACGTCCCGCCCATGTCATTTTAGGGTACCCGAGCGCGCAGAGGTAACTACGTTATGTGACCGGGTGCGGTTCCCGCGGGATGAAGCGGGTCAGGAAGAGTGATTTTCAGCGGGCTCTGCCGGCTCTTCGGCGGATTTTTGCGGCAGCAGGGAATCGAGCAACAGGAGGCATGCACCCACCACGATGGAGCTGTCGGCTACGTTGAAGTCGGGCCAGTGATAGCCGAAGATGTGGACCTCGATGAAGTCGACGACCGAGCCGTAAGCAATGCGGTCATGCAGATTGCCGATAGCTCCGCCCAGCACCAATGCGAGAGCGAAGGTAGTAAGCGTAAAGCGGCTGCCGAGACGGATGAGAGCGATAAAGACCGCGGTCGCGGCAACTGCGGAGAAGGCGATGAGCCCCCAGCGCACGGCATTGGGGGAAGCCGAATCGGCGAAGAGCGAGAAGGCCGCGCCCTCGTTGAGCCAGTGGGTGATGCGCAGGAAATGCGGAATGATCGTGATGCCCTCACCCAGCGGGACGTGACTCGACACAACGATCTTGGTCACGCGGTCGGCGATGATGATCGCGACCGAGATGAGCAGAAGCCACGGAAGCTTGCGTGGGGCGGGGAAGGTCAACTTGCGGGCTCCCAAAACAGAGAACAGGGATCAGGGATCAGGGAACAGGGATTTCGCAGTGCAAAAGAGTTCACTGGGAGGCCTCCGGTGGATCGATGCCCATTTCCTTGAGTGCATTGTGGCAGCGGGTGCAGACGTTCTGCCAGATGCCGTAGTTCGAAACTTCGGGCATGAAGTTCCAGCAGCGGGCGCATTTGTGACCGGAAGCGGGAAGCGCAGCGACGGCGAGAGGCAGGTCGGATGTGCTGGTCAGGACGCGGACGGCGGAGACGTTGATGATCTCCTTTAGTCCATCGGCATGGCGCTGGAGAATCGCGAGAAGGACGCCGGAAGCTGCGATTTGGACGTCCGCTTCGAGGCCCTTGCCGATCCGCTTTGCCTGTCGCGCTTCCTCAAGAACACGGAGAGCCTCATCGCGCACGGTGAGAATCTGTTTCCATTCGTCGACTACCGGTGCAGGATCGGACGAGTAGATCTCCTCAGGCTTCGGGAACAACGCGAGATGCACGCTTTCTTCGCGGCCGGGGACAGCGGGGAGATACTCCCAGACTTCATCGGCGGTGAAGCTCAGGATCGGTGCGACGAGGCGGATCAGCGCTTCGGTAATTTGCCAGAGGACGGTTTGCGCGGAGCGGCGCGCCCTGCTCGATGGCGCGAAGGTGTACATCCGGTCCTTCAGCACGTCGAGGTAGAACGAGCTGAGGTCGACGATGGCGAACTCGTTCACCGCCTGGTAGACACGGTGGAATTCAAACGCCTCGTACCAGTCGAGGATCTTCTCCGTCAGATCGCGGGTGCGGGCGAGCATGTACTTGTCGAGCGGCAGAAGTTCTGACTCGGGAACGCGGTCGCGCACCGGATCGAATCCATTCAGATTGCCGAGCAGGAAACGGAAGGTGTTGCGCAGTTTGCGATAGAGCTCAGCGCAGCGTGCCATCAGGTTTTCGCTGGCGGCCATGTCTTCGCGGAAATCAATGGAAGCAACCCAGAGCCTGACGATTTCGCCGCCCATGCGCTCGGCGATGTCGACGGGATCGACGCCATTGCCCAAAGACTTCGACATGGCGCGGCCTTGCTCATCGAGCGTCCAGCCGGCGGTTGCCACGTGCGAGTACGGCGCACGACCGCGAAGTGCCACTGAGGTGAGCAGCGATGAGTGGAACCAGCCGCGGTGTTGGTCGCCACCCTCGAGATAGAGGCACTCCGTGCCCTTGCCTTGCTGGAATTGCTTGTAGGCGGGGCGGAGGTCCGAATCGGATTCGCAGACGGCAAACCAGCTAGTGCCGGAGTCGAACCAGACGTCGAGAATGTCGGTTTCTTTGCGGAAAGCTGTGCCGCCGCACTTCGCACATTTCGTGTCGGCCGGCAGCAAGTCAGCGAGCGGCGTGGTGTGCCAGGCTTCGGCGCCTTGACGCTCGAAGAGTTCGATGATCTTGCGGTCGAGCGAGGCGTCGATGATGGGTTCGCTGCAGCCCTCGCACATGAAGACGGCGATGGGCACTCCCCAGATGCGCTGGCGGCTGATGCACCAGTCGGGGCGTGTGGCGATCATGTTGGTGATGCGCTCCTTGCCCCACGAAGGATCCCAGACGACCTTATCAATCTCTTCGATCGTCAGCTGGCGGAATGTCGTTTCACTGCCGTCGGCGCGTTTCATCGGCGTTTCGAGCGAAATGAACCATTGTTCGGTAGCACGGAAGATCACGGGATTGTGGCAACGCCAGCAGTGCGGGTACGAGTGCTCGAGATCGCTGACGGCGAGCACGGCGCGGCGCTCTTCGAGCATCGCAACCACAATCGGGTTTGCCTCCCAGACGGTTTTGTCTTCAAAGGGAGGCGGCGAGGCGAACAGCCAGGCTTGCGGATCAGCGTGGAGACGCCCGGCGGAGTCGACGCGGCATGTCTGGTCGAGCGAGTACTTCTGCCCGGTGTAGAAGTCGTCCGCGCCATGCGATGGAGCGGTGTGTACGGCGCCGGTGCCCTGGTCAGCGGTGACGTAGGTGGCGAGAACGCCGAGGATGCTGCGCTCTAGGAACGGGTGCTTGAAAGTGGTGTGCTCGAGTTTGCTGCCTTTGAAGCGGGCGAGTTCATCCGTGTTGCCGAGTTTGCAGGCAGCGATTACTGCGGGTGCGAGCTCGGCGGCCACGATGTAAATGGGATCCGACGGAGAATTGGACGTCTTCAGATCGCCGCTGGCTGAAAGCGCAACGTATTCAAAATCGGGGTGGAAGGCGACCGCCATCGATGCAGGTATGGTCCAGGGGGTGGTGGTCCAGATGATTGTGTAGACCTCGCGCCCGGCGAGCGCTTTGTCCAGGCTTTCGGGCGCGGATGTGAGCTTGTAGCGCACATATATGGATGGGCTGGTGTGTGACTCGTACTCGACCTCGGCCTCGGCGAGGGCGGTACGGTCGTGGATGCACCAGTAAACGGGCTTAAGGCCACGGTAGATAAAGCCTTTCTCGAGAAAGCCGTAAAAGGCTTCAAGCGTGCGCGCCTCATAGTCGCGAGCCATGGTCATGTAGGGCTTGTCCCAGCGTCCAAAGCAACCGATGCGCTCGAACTGGGAGGTCTGCAGGTCGACATACTTCTGCGCGTATGCCCGGCACGCCTCGAGCACGGCCGGAGCGGGCATTTCCAGCTTTTTGCGACCAAGCTGCTCGTCGACCTTGATTTCAATGGGCAAGCCATGGCAGTCATAGCCGGGAACGTAGGGCGAGTCGAATCCGGCCATGGTTTTCGACTTGACCACGAAGTCCTTCAGGCCCTTGTTGAGGGCGTGGCCAAGGTGAATGGGTCCGTTAGCGTAGGGAGGACCGTCGTGAAGCAGGTAAGCGGGACGTCCGGCACAGACTTTGCGGAGCGTTTCATAGAGCTGCCGCGATGCCCATTTTTCGAGCCGAAGCGGCTCATTCTGGGGCAGATTGGCCTTCATCGGGAAAGCGGTTTGCGGCAAGGTAAGGGTCGCCTTCAACTCAGGCGCTGGAGACATTGGGACTCCCTGAATCGGTAACAAGATCCTGAATGTTTAGTGTAACGGAGCAAAGAAGATTTTTCGGGTAACAACCACGAACTCTCATCGTCTATCGTTTATGGGAACTCTTGCTTCAGGGAAATATGAGACTCTGGAGAAAGCAACAACCCAAAATGCTGAGTTCGTCCATCTAAAGACAACGACAGGCGAAGTCGAGCATAATGGAGCGATGGATCCGGAAGCGCATGCTACCCCTCCGGTGCAATCGCTGCCGACAGGACCAGATCCGGCAAATATGTCAAACGACGTACTTATCCAGCCAGGTTCGGAGACCAAGAGCGGTTTGCCCTCGACCGAGGGGCATGAGTTCGACTCGTTCTTTGGCACAGCATTCGAAGAAAAGCCGATCTGGAAGCAGCTTTACGAAAATATCCACGACGTTTTCTTCCCTCCCAAGCTTCCACCGCTGGAGCTGACGTCGAAACCGATCCCGGTGCCCGACCCCATGGCGGTGAAGGCGAATCCGTGGGCGATCGGGACATCGAGTTTCGTGAACCTGGCGATCCTGGCGGTTGCAATCTGGCTCGGAATCAACATCATCCATCCGCCGGTGAAGACGCAGCAGCTGACCAATATTGATGTCAGCGACATTCTGAAGGCGCCGAAGATGGCGGCTCCGGCGGGCGGTGGCGGTGGCGGCGGGTCGCATGACATTGTCGATCCGATGAAGGGCAAGCTGCCTCCCAGGATGAAGGATCCGATTACGCCGCCCATGGTTCCAGTTCTGGATAAGCCGAAGCTCGCATTCACTCCGGCGATCAATGTTCAGAAAGACATCACGCTGCCGGACAATCCGCAGATGATGAATTTCGGAGTGAAGAACTCGGCCAACGTCACACTGGCCTCGAACGGTTCCGGCGGCGGTGCGGGTATGGGCAGCGGTTACGGCGGAGGCCTTGGATCGGGCACTGGCAACGGATACGGTCCCGGTTACGGCGGCAATACCGGCGGCGGCGTTTACCGGATTGGCGGCGGCGTTTCTGCTCCTGTGCCGATCTTCACGCCGGAAGCGGAATTCAGCGACGAGGCCCGTCGCGCTAAGTATCAGGGCGTAGTGCTGCTCTCGCTCATCGTCGATGCGCAGGGCAATCCTCAGAACCCGCGCGTAGTGCGTCCACTGGGCATGGGGCTGGATGAAAAGGCGCTGGAGGCGGTAAGAAAGTACAAGTTCAAACCTGCCATGAAGGATGGCAAGCCGGTTCCGGTCATGATGAGCATCGAGGTAAACTTCCGACTGTATTGAGGGATTAGGGATTAGAAATCAAGAGCGAGGCGCAAGGGCGCTTCGCTCTTTTGTTTTGTGCCTCTCTTTTGGCCGGACTCACGGAAATTGGATTCGTCCTCCTTTGATCCGCGCCAGTCGTCAATCGATTTACTCACGGTTGCGATGAAGCCTTGCGTGGTAATCTTCGGTGTTCGAACCGAGGAGGAGATTGCGATGCGTGTGGCTATGCGGTCGTGTGCGTTTGCGGTGATGGGGTTGGTAATTGCGGTAGGATGTGGGGCCCGGGGGCGTGCGCAGGCAAAGGCGGACTATCCATTCCGCGATACATCTCTTTCCGATGATGCGAGGATTCAGGATCTGCTGAAGAGGCTAACGCTGGATGAGAAGGTGCTTTTGATGTCGGATCACCCGAAGATTGATCGGCTCGGCATTGTGTTCTCGGGACAGGTCGAGGGACTTCATGGAGAAGCGCTGGGCGGACCCGCGAACTGGGCCGCGCGCGGAAGGCAGCCTGCGCCGACGACGACCTTTCCGCAGGAGAAAGGACTAGGTGCGACCTGGGACACGGAGCTGCTGAAGAAGATCGGCGCGCTCGAGGGCTACGAAACACGTTACTTCTATCAGAATCCATTTTGGGACCGCGGGGGTGTGGTGGTGCGCGCGCCTAACGTGGACCTGAGCCGGGATCCGCGATGGGGACGGACAGAGGAGTCGATGGGCGAAGATCCGTTCCTGGTGGGCACGCTTACGGTCGCATTCATCCATGGATTGCAGGGGCCGGATCCGAAGCATTGGCAGGCTGCTTCCCTGATGAAGCATTTCATGGCCAATGAAAACGAAAACGGACGTTCGCATACATCGTCGAACTTCGATGAGCGGCTGTTTCGCGAGTATTATTCGGTGCCGTTTCGCATGGGTTTTGAGGAGGGCGGATCCCGCGCGGTGATGGCGTCGTACAACGCATGGAATGGCACGCCGATGATGGTGAATCCCGTGTTGAAGGACGTGATGATCAAGGAGTGGGGAAACAACGGCCTGATCTGCACCGACGGCGGCGCGCTGGGATTACTGATCACGGCGCACCATGCATATCCCGATAAGGAGCATGGATCGGCAGCGGCGGTGAAGGCAGGAATCAATCACTTTCTTGATACGTACAAGCTCGACTTGACCAAGGCACTGCACGATGGCTTGTTGACTGAAGCCGACATGGATGTGTCACTTACGAATCTGTTGAGACTCTATCTTCGGCTGGGCGAGATGGACCCGGCAGGTGTTGATCCCTACGCGAAGATTGGGCGCGAATCGGATGGACAGGCTCCGCCGTGGGAACGCGAATCAAGCCAGGCGTTGGCGCGGCAGGCAACCGACGAGTCGATTGTGCTGCTGAAAAACGAAGCAAATACGTTGCCACTGGACAAGTCGAAGCTGAGGACCATCGCGGTAATCGGGCCGTGGATCGACACGGTTCTGCAGGACTGGTACAGCGGCACATGGCCGTACAACGTGACGATCCTCGATGGAATTCGCGAGGCTGTGGGGAAGAATACGAAGGTGCTCTTCGCGGATGGGTCGGACGAGAACGAGGCCGTAGAACTGGCGAAGGAGGCCGACGCGGCGATTGTGGTGGTGGGAAATCACCCGGTGTGCAACGCGGGGTGGGATCAGTGCCCGGTTCCATCCAACGGCAAGGAGGACGTCGATCGCAAAACCATCGTGCTGGAGCAGGAAGACCTGGTGAAAAAGATCTTCGCTGCGAATCCGAAAACGATTGAGGTGCTGCGGTCGAGCTTTCCGTATGCAATTGTCTGGAGCCAGCAGAATGTGCCGGCGATCGTGCACATGGTGCACAACAGCCAGGAAGAGGGAGATGGGCTGGCGGATGTACTGTTCGGCGACTACTCGCCCGCAGGACGGCTGACGCAGACATGGCCAACCGGCGATGATCAACTGCAACCGATTCTCGACTACAACCTGCTCGACGGCGAAACCTATCTCTACAGTAAGCAGAAGCCGCTGTACGCGTTTGGATATGGGCTCAGCTACACAACCTTTGACTATCGCGGAGTAAGCACGAGTTCTGCGCAGATGGATCCAGACGGGAACGTGCAGGTGCACGTAAAGGTGAAGAACACGGGTCGGCGCGCCAGCGATGAAGTTGTCGAAATGTATGTGCAGCATCTCGGATCGGCAGTAACGCGACCGCAGCTTGAGTTGAAGGGATTCAAGCGGGTGAGAATCGAGCCTGGTGCGGAAAAGGACGTCGCGCTGCAGTTGAAGGCGCGCGATCTGGCGTATTGGGATACGCCCGGTCATGTCTGGCGCGTCGAGAAAGAGAAAGTGCGTATTCTCGCGGGCGGTTCGAGTGACAAATTGCCGGTCCAAACGACTGTGGACGTGACGGGAACGAAGGACTACAAGCCATAATCGACAGTTCCCTCATTTGAAGATCGAACGCGGTGACCTGCTTCCGCAGGATCGTGCACAATCGCAGAGTCTTCTTCGGAGTCGTGCGGATTCTCTTGAATCGCGTTCTCACATGACGGTTCGGTAGAATTCGGGCAGCATGAATGAGGAATCCAGAATCGCAGCCTTAAACAGCCAGTTCTCACTGCTTGGGATGGCAAGGATTGTATCGGGGAACGGCGGGTTGGCGATGATCCAGATCGGGACCGGATCGGCAAATGCAGAAATCTATCTCCACGGTGCGCAAATCACCTCGTGGCAGCCCGTCAAGATGAGCGAAGTGCTGTTCTCAAGCGCGAAGTCACACTGGCGAGATGGGAAGGCGATTCGAGGCGGTATCCCGATCTGCTTTCCATGGTTCCGCGCCAAGGCCGACGACCCCCAGGCGCCATCCCACGGCTTTGTCCGTACGAAGGAGTGGAAGCTTGAATCGATTTCGGCTGCGCCGGACGATGCGGTTTGCACGCGCTTCTCGACCGGCCACGACGAAACAAGCCGTAAATGGTGGCCATTTGAGTTTCGGCTTGGGTACGCGATCACGGTTGGGAGGAATCTGAAACTCGAACTGACGATGGAAAACACCGGCCGCAAGGACCTGAAATTCGAAGAGGCCCTGCACACGTACTTCAAAGTGGGAGATGTTCGACTGGCGCGGGTGCGGGGACTCGATGGCTCGGCCTATCTTGATAACCGGGACGAAAATCGCGAGAAACAACAACAAAGCGAATTGGCTCTGACCCAGCAGACCGATAACGCCTATCGGGACGCGACAGGGGCGGTGGAGATCGTTGACCCTGTTCTGGGGCGCGCGCTCAGGACCGAGAAGAAGAACTCAAATTCGACAATTGTCTGGAATCCCTGGAGTGACGGAGCGGCGGGTATGACGGACTTTGGAGCGGACGAGTGGCAGACGATGCTCTGTGTGGAAGGCGGAAACATCATGAACTCTGCAGTGGCAGTTCGATCGGGAGAGAAGCATACGATGACGGTAGTGATCGAGGCCCTGCCAGTCAGGGCATGAACTGAATCTAAGCTTTTGGCGTGGTTTTGAGCCCAACCGGATGACCAACTCGAGAGCATGAGGTCGCATCAGAAGTAGCGGGTGGTGAGCTAAAAAGCCGCCCCGCGAGCTGCCCTACTTGCCTCGCGTTTTGATCTTAAGATCGAGATTCGCTTGCGCTTCGAGGTTCCGAAATCGATGTAGTTGCGAAGAACAGCAGACGATAGCCCATAATCTGCCGCAAGGCGTCACCCAAGTGAATTTTCCATTGAATTCATGCCGAACGATCGGCATGCAACCGGACTGGTAACTGCGCATGGGTTTTTCCCGGTAAGAGCATGAAAGCGCTTATTTTTTCAGCAACTTAGACCTTTGCGCATTACCAAAGTTTTATTGACTCCTAACCAGCTCTGCCCTACTGTAAGGAATCCGAAGTCGTTCAAAAGTTGACAATGGCCCATCAGAAGTCCGCGGCTTTGTCTTGTCACCGTTAGGCAGTGGTGGCAAGGATGACGCACTGAGGTTTTTTCGAGGTTCGGCGGCCCGCCGATCCTTCTTTGGTTGATCAAGAACTCGCAAGCCCCGAGCTTTGGCTCAATCTTTCGGCGGACATTTTGCAGAGCGGTGTATCTCTCGCTGATCGCGAATCTGACGAAGCGAGCGGTGCAGATCCCGATTTGCCTTTGAAGGAACTTTTCCCCTCGGGGTGCCTTGTGAGACCAATTCTCCTCGTTTTAAGTATTCTCCGATCTGCCGAAACTCGATCGTCGGTCTGTGATGTCATTGATAGCTCCGGTCACAAGCTGGTAGATGCCCATGGGTACGAGCAGGCGCAGGTTCTTCTTGCCAACGGAGTGGAACCTGATCTGATCATTTTGGAGACCCTGGCATCAGGAAAAATCTCAGACCTGCAAGGGATCATTCGAGAGACTTCCGAATCCACAATCTGCCTGATTCACGGTCAAGACGAGCAGGACATGAAGGCTCGAGCAGAGGCGCTTGGAATCTCTCTTTTCCTGGAGCGTCCGCTGGTGGAGAGCAATGTAGCTGCGATGCTCGAGAAAGCGTGTGGCGAGGGTCGTGGCTCAGCCGGATCCACTCGCGGCGAGGTGAGGGCAGGGCTGTCTGGTCTCCCCATTCTCGAAGAGCTGGCGGATAATCGCTACTTCCTTGCGGCTGCGCCCTCGATGGTCAAGATCTATCGCCAGGTGCAGCTTCTTGCCGATGTTGACGCACCCGTTTTGATTCTCGGTGAGAGCGGAACGGGTAAGGAGGTGGTTGCACATCTTATTCACAAGCATTCGCGCCGTTCGCAGCAACAGTTCGTCAATGTGAATTGTGCTGCTCTTCCGTCTGAGCTGCTGGAAAGCGAGCTCTTCGGCTACCGCCGGGGGGCGTTTACCGGCGCCATCAAGGACAAGCCGGGCAAATTCGAGCTTGCGAATCGGGGCACCCTGCTTTTGGATGAGATCGGCGAAATGAGCGCGCAGATGCAGGCGAAACTTCTGCACGTTTTACAGGATGGGCGATTCAATCGGCTGGGCGCACAGGAGAGCAGCCGCGTGGACGTGCGTGTATTGGCAGCGACCAACGCGCAGATCGACAGCGCGCTCGCAGGCAAGACATTTCGCGAAGATCTCTACTATCGACTGAATGTTTTCACAATTAACGTACCTCCTCTGCGCGAGCGCCGGGAAGAGATACCGTATTTGGTTGAAGAGATCATTCGCAGGTCGCCGCAAGAGCTACGGAACGGCAGCGAGTTCGGCTTTTCCTCACGATTGATGGATGCTGCATTGCTTTATGACTGGCGTGGGAACGTACGCGAGCTGCGAAATTTCGTAACCCGCACAATGACTATGCGGGATTTCGATACCGCTATCCATGAACTCGAAACAAAAATAGAGGCTGGCTACCGCGTAGGGCAGGATGAACCACCCTCGAGCTCCCTGTTCAGGGCCAAAGAAAAAACAGGGATGCGATCGATCATGCGGGATATGAAAGACCGCGCCGAGGCCAAGATGATCCAGGATGCGCTGGAGATCTACGGCTGGAATCGTCGACACGCGGCAAAGTATCTCAACATCAGCTATCGCGGGCTACTTTACAAAATCCAGCACCATCGACTCACGCCGAAGGCTTCTTGCGCTTGGGGCGGGCCCGAAGCTGGAAATTGAAGCCCGACATTCATAGTAGAAGACAGCTCAAGCATGGGTTGTGCAGGTCTTTGCATTGTCCGGGGCAAAAGTGTGCAAGATTTTGCAACATTTTGTCTTCTCCGGGAGCACAGCGGGGAGAAGTCCTTTGAATTCAGTCTGGAAGCACCGGGAAACCAGCCCGGATATCCACCTTGATTGGCCATGCTTTTGCTGAAGAGCTTTCCAGGGGAATCGAACGATGGCTGCTGAGACACTCCCGACATTCCGGCGCAACGAACTTCCGAGTGCGGAGTTCATTTTCGGAAGCTCCCCTGGGATGCGCCAAATACGGACAACGATCGAACGAGCCTCTCAGGATGATCTGCCTGTCCTGATCGAGGGCGAAAGTGGAACCGGGAAGGAACTCGTTGCCCGTTTCCTGCATAACCAATCGGTTCGTCTTGAAGGACCTTTTGTAAAGGTGAATTGCGGAGCGCTGCCAGCGAGGCTGTTGGAAGCAGAGATGTTCGGCTACGAGCGAAACGCCGTGGGAGACGTGCGGGAAACAACGAATGGCTCAATCGGCATGGCCAGGGCCGGCACCCTCTTTCTTGATGAGATCCGCGACTTGGAGTTGACAGTACAGGAAAAGCTCTTGCGAGCCTTTGAAACGGGGCGGTACGGACGCCAGGACGGCAGCGAGCAGCTAGCCGTGGATGCGCGCTTCGTCTGCGCGTCAACTCGGGAGCTGCGGGGGGGAGTGTGCGGCGGTTCGTTTCCAGAAGAACTGCTCCGATGCTTTGGTCATCACGTACGCCTGCAGCCGCTTCGTGAACGCAAGCAGGATATTCCGCAGCTTTGCGAGTACCTGGTGGAGAAGTTTGCGCGGAATTTTGGACGGCCGGTGCCGCGCCTCAGTCCCTTTGTTATGAAGGCTTTCCAACAATGGAATTGGCCCGGCAACATTCGCGAGTTGGAAAACTGGATCGCACGGATCGTGATTTTCGGGACAGAGGAAGCGATTGGACTTGAATTCCGGCGCCACCTCGGCCTCATGGGGGTTGCATGGCCGCGAAAGCATCGCAACATCCCTGTGAAAGCAGGTCGGTCTCGGAGAATGCGCGGTCACAGGTGAGGTTTCCAGGAACTGACGAGGAAGTAATCAGGTGGTGCGGATGAAACAGGGCCAGCGGTTCAAAGGATTGGCCAAAGAAATCAATTTTAGAATCAATTACTTGCAATTTGAGGGAAGTAAGCAGAAACCGGTTACTGCGAGGGGCTGAAGTTTGGTTACTGTAGAGGTACTGCTGAGACCCTAAGGGGGCATTGAAGAACCCTCCGAGGTCACCGACTATTGAGCAGGATTCTGGCTTCCCTTGAGCGTGTTCAGTTTTCGTGGTTTGACGCTGAGTAGAAGGAGTCCTGGGACGTCCGGTCAAGAAAAAAAAGACTGAGCATGTAGCTCACAGGGCGAAGCTATGGGCAAGCGGGGCGAGGGGGACACGGTGTCTATGTTGCAAGGCTCGGAATTACGAAGTGAAAAGGAAGCCTGGTGCGCCATCTACACCCGTCACCAACACGAAAAGACCGTTGCGGAAATGTTGGAGGTCAAAGGATTCGAGGTTTTTCTTCCGTTATATGAGTCGATTCGCCGGTGGAAAGACCGAAAGAAACTGCTGTCGCTACCGCTATTCCCGGGTTACGTTTTCGTCCGGGGCGCGATTGAGAGACGTCTGCCGATTCTGACCACGCCTGGTGTGCACATGATCATCAGCCGGGGTGAACGAGTTGCCACGCTTCCGGAAGAAGAGATTGAGGCAATTCGCAGGACGATTGAAGGGAAGCTCCGCGCGGAGCCGCATCCGTTCCTTCGCTGTGGCGAGCGGGTCCGTGTGATTCGAGGTTCGCTTGAAGGAGTAGAGGGAGTTCTGACGCGCAAGAAGAACCTGTGCCGACTTATTCTGTCAGTTGAAATGCTGGCGCAGTCGGTGGCCGTGGAAATTGACGCCTTAGATGTTATGCCGGTAATTCAGCGTAACGTGGTTCCGATTTATCCCGAAGTACAACCTTTGAGCAGTGAGCAGCAGCGCAGTTCGTTGGCGGGCGATTGAGAATCTCAAAACGGCGCGCAGGGAGTTCGCCGCAGTACACGAGAAAAGGCGTGGGGCACAAAGCGGAACGTGCTTATACGCGAATGGCAGTGACAGGAGTGGCGATGAAGCACGTTTGGTTGCAAGCGTTGGTTTTCGCAGGTGTATTCGGATTCCCCGGAGTGCAATCGATCCAGGCGCAGTCACCCGATGTCGCGAATGCGGCGGCCGGTGATGCGGGTACCCGGCCGGACGACGGGAAGACGAAACCTCACGACGACACTTTCGTGATTGGCAACGAAGATGTGTTAGCGATCAGCGTGTGGAAGGAGCCAGATCTGACGAAAGCAGTCCCGGTCCGCTCGGATGGCAAGATTTCGTTGCCACTAGTTGGGGAACTTGAGGCAACCGGAAAGACTCCTCTGCAACTCGAACGAGACATCACAGAGAAGCTAAAGAGCTTCATCACCGCGCCCGAAGTCAACGTCATCGTTCAGCAGGTTAACAGCAGGAAATTCAACATCCTTGGAGAGGTTAACAAGCCGGGAGAATATCCGTTGGCGGCTTCGACCACGGTTATGGATGCGGTCGCGACGGCGGGAGGATTCCGGGATTTCGCAAAGAAGACGGGCGTGTACGTGCTACGCAAGACCGCAGACGGGCAAGAGAACCGGCTGAAATTCAATTACAAGGATTTCATCAAGGGCAAAGACACCGCTCAAAACATTAAGCTTCAGCCAAACGATACAGTCATCGTGCCGTAGGAGGTGATCATATGACAAAGATTACCTGCCTATGTTTCGTGATTGCAGCTGCAATTCCGGCGTGGTCTCAGGTCGAGCCCAGCGCGACAGGTGGTCCAGTGACTCTCGACGATACTCGGATGATGACCCCACCGCCGATCAGCGGGGGCGTATATCCGACGAACGTTGGTTCCGAGACTCGCTCAAATTTAATATCCGGCGGGATTGTCGTAACGGGAGCCTACAACGACAACATTCTGGCGGATCTCCCGGAAAAAGTAAGCGATGAGAACTATTCGATTGTCCCGACCATTGCTTTGGACCGGCGCACACCTCGCCAATCGGAACTGCTGAACTACAGTGCGGGATTCACGCTCTATCAGAAGACGACGGAGCTGAACGGAGTTACGCAGAGTGGAAGCGCCGAGTATCGGCTGCATCTAAGCCGCTATGCGGTCCTGAGCATCAAGGATTCGTTTCAGCAGAACTACGATCTGTTCAATGAGGCGAATCCGTTCACCGGGGTTTCCATAGGCGCGACATCTGCGAACGCCGTGTATGTGTTTCCATTCCAGAATCATCTCGGGAATGTGCTGGATGGGGGAATCGCGTACCAGTACGGCAGGAACGCCATGATTGGCGGAGGCGGATCCTATTCGATACAACGGTACAGCGATATCGCCAGTATTCCTGGTCTGGATGACTCGAATGTTGGAGAAGGCTCAGCGTTTGTGAACCGCCGCATTGGTCGAGGACAGTACATCGGTGCGGTCTACGACTACGACAGGATCAACACGCACCCGGTCCTAACGTCGACGGATACGAACGCGATCTCCGGTTTCTATACAAAGTACTTCACGAGCACGATTTCAATTTCGGTGATGGGTGGCCCGCAGCACTATTCTTCGCATGATCCAAACTCGGGCATAACTGCCGCATCGTGGACACCAGCGGTGCAGGGGAGCGCAGGTTACCAGACCCTGCGCACCAATTTTGCGGCGAGCTACTCGCGGAGTGTCTCGGGACCGTCGGGCCTGATTGGAGCCTATCTCTCCGATATAGCCGGACTTCAAGCGCAGAGGCTCCTTACGCGCAGATGGAGTGTCGGAGTTTCCGGCAGCTATGCCCTCTTCAAGAGCGTGACACCCAATATCTCCACCGCGAATCCGGGCGGGCATTCGATCACGGGTACGGGCTCGTTGGAGCGCATTTTCACTGAACGATTCCGCGCGGAAATCGGCTACAGCCGCATTCATCAGGACTACGGGAATTTTGGCGCCATTTCCCAACTCTATCCCGATGCCAATCGTGAATATGCATCGGTGACTTATCAGTTTTCTCGACCGTTAGGACGATAGCGATGCCAGAGTTTATTGAAGAACAAGAGTCTACACAATTCGATTTCGATCGGTACCGCGACTTAGTGAGACGTCGGCATCTGTATTTCCTCGTGCCGGCATTTCTCGGGTGGCTAGCCGTTTGGGGATCCAGTTGGATTTTGCCGGCGACCTTCAAATCAAGCACGTTAATCCTTGTCGAACAGCCGACGATGCCGGAAAACTACGTGGCGCCGAATGTGAATGAGAACCTCCAGGATCGTCTGCAGAGCATTACGCAGCAGATCCTCAGCCGCACCCGGCTTCTCACGGTTATCAACAATCTCAATTTGTACTCAGGGGACGAGGGGCTCAAATCGCCGGACGATAAGATCGAGGCAATGCGCAAGGACATTGTTATCGACCTTGTCCGGGACGCTCGAAACGGTCAAATCACGGCTTTCAAGATCACCTTCTCGGCACACAATCCTGTATTGGCCCAGAGGGTTACGAACGAATTGACGCACTTGTTCATCGACGAGAATTCGAAGGTTCGGGAGAAAGAGTCACAGGGTACGACAACCTTCATGGAACAACAACTCGAAGATGCGCGAGTAGCATTAGCCGCTCAAGAGGCAAAGGTCAAACAGTTTGAGGCCACGCACGAGGGCGCACTGCCGACTCAACAGGCCAGCAATCTTCAGATTCTTGCCGGATTGCAAGGCCAGTTGCAGAGCGAGCAGGATGCTTTGAGCACTGCCAAGCAGCAGCGCGTTTATTACCAGACCCTGATCGATCAGTACAGAAACCTCCGCGAAACAGATCGCACTCCGGATGGTGCGCCCACGGAACTCACGATGGTGGATCAGGATCTTGCCAAGCTCAGGGCTCAACTGGCAGATCTCAACTCACGTTACACCGACTCCTATCCGGACGTGATAAGGCTGAAGGCTCAGATCGTCGAGACGGAGAAGCAAAAGCAGGATCTCATCGCTGCGGCCAAAGCCGCTCCGAACGAGAGCGGTGACGCAGAGAGTACGCCACTGCTCCAGTTGCAGAGTCAGCTCAAAGCTAACCAGATGGAGATTGCGAATCGAGATCGGGCGATCGCAGGTCTCCAAGCCCGTGTCAATGAATACCAAGGCAGGCTGAACTCGGAGCCTACAACGGAACAGGCACTCGCTGAGCTCACGCGTGGCTATGATCAATCCAAAGCAAACTATGACGACCTTCTGAAGAAGAAAACCCAGTCTGTGATGGCCACAAGCATGGAGGAGATGCAGCAGGGCGAGCGATTTACCATGCTCGATCCACCGAGTCTTCCGACCAAGCCGGCGTTTCCGAATCGTCTCAAGTTCTGTGCCCTTGGCATTGTTGCAGGCCTGGCTCTTGGATGCCTGGTGGTATTCGTCGTTGAATACTTCGACGATCGTATGCACCTTGAGAAGGAAATCAAGGCGCTCCTTACGGTTCCTGTTCTCGCCGAGATTCCCGAGATTCAGACCACGGCGGACGAGCAGCGAGAGAAGAGACGTTTGGCGTGGGGCTGGGTATTTGCTGTATTTGCCGGAGTAGTAGTGTTGGCGGGCTCTGCATTCAGTTACTTGATGGGGTAGTTCACAACTTCTATGTACAAGAGCTTCTACAATCTTGCACGCAACCCTTTTGACCTGACGCCGGATCCTTCTTGTTTTGTTCCGACGGTGAGGCACAATGAGGCGCTCGCTGCGCTTTATTACGGGATCCGCAGGCACAAGGGCGTGGTCGTGGTGACAGGCGAAGTGGGAACGGGAAAGACCTTAATGCTCCGCTGCCTGTTGCAACTGTTCAAGGAAAGCAGCGAGATTTCCTACGCCTATCTTTTCAACTGCCGGCTTTCAGCGCATGAATTTCTGCACTATACAGCTGCAGACTTCGGATTGAAGGTTGACGAACGCCAGGGCAAAGGGACGCTTCTGCTGGAGTTGAGCAAGTACGTCACCTCGCGTGGCCTGCAGGGTCTGACCACGGTCCTGGTTCTAGACGAAGCGCATAATCTCTCGACGGAACTCCTTGAGGAGATTCGTCTTCTCTCGAATCTGGAAACGAATGACGACAAGCTTCTTCAGATTGTGCTCGTCGGGCAGCCTGAACTTGACCTGAAACTGGATTCCTTTGAGCTCAGGCCTCTGAAACAAAGAATTGCGTTACGGGCCCATCTTGCCCCGCTCGATGACCAGGACACGGGCAGGTACATTGTGGAGCGACTATCCATTGCCGGAGCCGCATCGCGGACAGAACCTTTGTTCGCGCCAGAGACGGTGAAAGTAATTCACCAGTATTCGAAAGGGTTCCCGAGGTTGATTAATACGATCTGCGAGAACTCCCTAATTACGGGCTACGCACGACAGTTGCGAACAATCACACCAGATGTTGTTGTGGCGGTCGCCAAGGACCTTCATCTGAACCTAAACGGATCGAAGCTGGCGAAGGACGGGCTGAGCAATGGCGAACAGGATTTGCAGCACGCAAACGACTTCTTTCGGGACCTTTATTCAGCGACGCCAAAGAATCCGGAATCGGAGCCGGAGTTGAAGACACCTTTTGCGGTTAAGGCGGGGAAACATGAGTCAAATATTTGACGCTCTCCAGCGTTCGGATGCCGAGCAGAATGACAAGGGTTCCGGATCGGACTCGAGGGCAACTGAATTGCTGCAGCGAGCTGAGCTTCGAACTGGTGGATCGCATCCACCGGTGGAATCGGCCGTCTGGAACTCAGTAATTACTCCGGAGCCGGTGATTACAATTGCTGAGCCCGAGAAGAAGTCCACAACTGGCATCGCCGCTGCACTGCAAGTGGCAGCAACGATGCTTCCCAAGGAAGAGCGCATTGAAGGCCCCCTGCAATGCGAGGTTCTGACGATTGATCCCCCTGTAGAAGGTCATCTCGTCTCTCTTCCCGATGGAGGAACTCCGGCGAGCGAGGCGTTCCATCTTTTGGGCATTCGGCTCAGGCATCTTCGCCGGCAGCGGCCGTTAAATAAGCTCCTGATTACCAGTACCATACCGCAGGAAGGCAAGAGCATGGTGGCGGCTAACCTTGCTTGCACCCTCGCTCTCCGCACGCAACAGAAGGTATTGCTGCTCGAAGGCGATGTTCGGCGGCCAACTCAGTCAAAGATCTTCGGAGTCTCAAACCGGGCTGGCATTTGCAACTGGCTCAACGGAGAAAAATCTCTCATTCACTGTATGTATCGCCTCGAAGGACCCGGGATTTGGATCCTTCCTGCCGGAGAAGCGACAGGGAACTCTTTGGAATTGCTACAATCCGGCCGGATGACACCGATGATGGAGCAGCTGACGAGCTGGTTCGACTGGGTTGTGATCGATTCACCGCCAATTCTTCCCCTGGCCGATACGAGCGTGTGGACAAATATCGCGGACGGGGTTTTGCTGGTTGTCCGGCAGGGTACAAGTCAAAAGCGGCAACTGGAACGTGGCTTGGAAGCGATAGGGACGCAAAAGCTGATCGGAGCTCTTTTGAACAGCGCGAAGGGCGTTCCGCACACGGATTATTACTATAGGCCAAGTAACCGGTTACCAAACGAGGATGCGGAAGCCTGATTTTATCGCTAAGCTGTCAGAGGTTCAGCAGCAGCTCAGCCGTTGATTTACTTTTTTGCGCCAGCAATTAAGATGCCGGCGTTCCCAACGTTCGAGCAATTCGAGGACTTTCCCGCGATTGGGAGCGAGGGGTTTATATGCCTTGGGAGGAAACGGTGAATACCGGAAGACGAGGTCGGTCCAACATTCTGATTGATTCCCTGAGCGAACCGACGATCGAGCGCAGGGCCCTTGACGAGGAGAGTTTCAGGCGGGTTATCGCAGTCGAACGCAAGCGCACTGAGCGTTCGAAGGCACCTTTCGTGCTGATGCTCATTGAAGTTGCCAACAAAGATAGTGGAAAGACGGTGCCGGTACTCGAGTCAGTGATGTCCGTGTTACTGGATTCGAGTCGTGATACTGACGCGGTCGGATGGTATCGGACCAAGTCGACGATCGGAGCGCTCTTTACTGGCTTGGTTTCTGGAGACAAGAGTGCAGTCATAATGACCATCCTCAGCCGGGCGAGCAAGACTCTTCGCGAACAACTGAGCCTGGAACAATTCAGCAATATCAGTATTTCACTGCACTACTACCCCGATGACTGGGACGAGAACGGACCTGGGCGGCCGAGCAATCCCGCGCTATATCCAGATCTTTCAAGCCAGGCCAACACCAAGCAGCCGTTGCTGATTCTCAAGCGGACGATCGATATTATCGGAAGCCTGATTCTGTTGGTGATTTGCCTGCCTTTCTGCGCTCTGATTGCCATCGCTATCAAAGCGACCTCCAAAGGACCGATCCTTTTCCGGCAGATGCGGGTCGGGCAACACGGTAAACAGTTTGTATTCCTGAAGTTCCGATCAATGTATGTGAACAATGATCACAGCGTTCATCGCGAATATGTGACCAAGCTGATCAATAAGGACACCGCTTCCTGCGAAACTCGGACCCAGGGCGTTTACAAAATAAAGGGCGATAAGCGGATCACACGGGTTGGGCAGTTTTTGCGCAAGACCAGCCTCGATGAACTGCCGCAGTTTATCAATGTCCTCTGCGGCGATATGTCGCTGGTAGGCCCTCGGCCCCCAATTCCCTATGAGCTGGCGCAGTATCAAACCTGGCATCGTCGCAGGCTGCTCGAAGTGAAGCCTGGGATAACTGGGTTGTGGCAAGTCACAGGCAGAAGCTCCGTCGATTTTGATTCGATGGTGCGTCTGGACCTGAGATATGCAACTTCTTGGACACCATGGCTTGACCTCAAAATCCTTCTTCGTACCCCTCTCGCCGTGATTCGAGGATCAGGCGCCTACTGAGGGCGATTTCCTTCGGAAAGAACTTACAAATTTTTAGCTGGCAGACATCATCGCTGGACCAGGCGTGGATTCGTGCGTAGGTCACTCCCCAACCAGTTTGCGATTCTGCGGAAAGACGGCCAATCATGAAATTTGGCGTAATTGGTTACGGTTACTGGGGCCCAAATATTGTGAGGAACCTCATGGGTCTAGAGGGCTCGCAGGTCCTGGCAATCGCGGAAATCAGCCCCAAAGCGCGGGTTCGGGCGCAGAAGGCTCATCCTGGAGTGAAGATCGTCCCGGATGCTTCGGAGGTTCTCACGTCTTCTGAAATCGATGCGGTTGCTGTGGTTTCACCGGTCTGGACGCACTACGAACTGACCAAGGCAGCGCTGCAAAACGGCAAGCACGTTTTCGTCGAGAAGCCTTTTACCAGTACGTCCGCTCAGGGAGAAGAGCTCATCAATCTAGCCGCTCAGAAGAACCTGAAGATTATGGTCGATCACACGTTCCTCTTCACCGGGGCGGTGAAAAAGATCAAGCAGCTTGTGGATGATGGCGCGCTGGGGAATCTCTACTATTACGACTCAACGCGAGTCAACCTCGGACTGTTTCAACACGATTGCAATGTGCTGTGGGATCTCGCGCCCCACGATCTGTCGATCATGGACTATCTCCTGAAAGGCGATCCGGAGGGCGTCGTGGCAACAGGGCAGGGGCATTTGAACGGCCACGAAGACGTGGCCTTCATGACGATCTATTTCCCCGAAAAGGTGATCGCACACATCAACGTGAACTGGCTGTCGCCAGTGAAGGTGAGAACGACACTCATCGGCGGTGAGAAGCGCATGCTGGTGTGGAATGACCTGGACGCTGATGAGAAGGTGAAGATTTACGACAAAGGCGTGAACATCGGCAGCAGGGAAGGTGTTTACGAATTGCTGGTCAGTTATCGCTCCGGCGATATGTGGGCGCCCCAGCTGGAACCGGGAGAGGCTCTTCGTAACGAGCTCTCCTACTTTGTTGATTGCGTTTCAACCGGGGAGGAGCCGTTCAACAATGGCTGCGCCGGCCTGCGTGTAGTGCGAATGCTGGAATCTGCAAATGAGTCGCTCACTAAGAAAGGAGCCCTGGTTTATCTATGAGTAATTTCAACTGCATTGCTGACGACGTGAAAATGGGACAGGACGTCCGTCTCTCCAAGTTCATCAACCTCTATGGTTGCGAGATCGGAGATGAGACGAAAATCGGCGCGTTCGTCGAAATCCAGAAGAACGCCAGGATTGGGCGGCGTTGCAAGATCTCGAGCCACACATTCATTTGTGAGGGAGTCTCCATCGAGGACAATGTCTTTATCGGTCACGGCGTGACCTTCACCAATGACTCCTACCCACGGGCGACCACGGCTTCAGGCGATTTGCAGACCGAGGCGGATTGGAAAGTCGAGCCGACCGTAGTCCGCAAGGGCGCCTCGATTGGGTCAGGCGCCACCATCCTGCCCAATCTGGAGATTGGCGAGAATGCGATTGTGGGTGCGGGCGCGGTGGTGACGAAGAGTGTTCCGGCAAACTCGGTCGTTGCCGGCAACCCGGCAAAGGTACTTCGCTATATCGAGCCCAAGCCGGAATTGGAGGAAAGCAGAGCACCAATCCCTTTCCTGGATCTGGTGACTCCGCATCGTGAACTCGAGAAGGAGTTGACGGATGCGTTCCGGCATGGCTTGCGCACTGCAGGTTTTGTGGGCGGCCCGGTCGTGCAGGAGTTTGAAGAGGCATTTGCCACGTTCTGCGACGCGAAGCATTCGATCGCGGTCAGCAGCGGCACGGATGCGCTGCGGTTTGCGATCATGGCGTGCGGCGTGCAGCCGGGCGAGGTGGTGGTTACTGTCCCGAACACATTCATCGCGACCTCTGAGGCAATTTCTCAGGCGCGTGCGATCCCAGAGTTTGTCGATATCGATGAGCAGACCTACAACATGTCTGTCACGATGCTGCAACGTTATCTCGAAAAGCAATGCATGCGCGAGAAGTCGGGCCGTTTAGTGAGCCTGCGCAGCGGGCGTCCGGTTACGGCGGTGATTCCGGTGCATTTGTACGGTCAGATGGCGGATATGGATGGCATCCTGGATCTGGCCGAGCGCTATGGTCTTATCGTGATCGAGGATGCCTGCCAGGCGCATGGCGCCGAATACTTTTCGAAAAAGCAGAATCGGTGGATGAAGGCTGGTTCCATCGGGATGGCGGCGGCATTCAGCTTCTATCCCGGCAAGAACCTCGGCGCATGCGGCGAGGGTGGCGCTGTCACGACGAACGATGCCTCGATTGCCGAGAAGATCAAGTGCGTCCGCGATCACGGCCAGGTCAAAAAGTACTTCCACGACATGGAGGGATATAACGGCCGGCTTGATGCCATTCAGGCCGCGATCCTCCATGCCAAACTGCCCCACCTCGACGCCTGGAATGCGCGACGTCGCGAACGCGCGGCAGAATACAACCGCTTGATGAGTGGGGAAGAATCGGTTCGTATACCGCTCGAACCATCGTGGTCGCGTGGCGTTTACCATCTTTATGTGGTGCGGACGAACCACCGCGAGGAGCTAATGAATCATCTGAAGAGCGTAGGGATCGGCACCGGCATTCACTATCCAGTCCCCTTGCACTTACAGAAGGCATACGTTTCGCTGAGTTACAACCAGGGCGACTTCCCGGTAACGGAGAGTGTGACGCCTGAGATTCTGTCATTGCCGATGTTCCCGCAACTGACGGCATCGCAACAGGCCCGGGTGGTGCGCGAAATGGTTTCATTTGCACGCGAGAACTCAGCGAAAGCGGCTGAAGTCATCGAATCGACGTTGGCGTAAGAGGCCATCCAATTTCCATCCAGTAGATCAAGCATTCCCAGGAGGCAAGCGCCGTGGAAAACAGGAAGCAGATTGTTATTGCTGGGCTCGGGGAAGTGGGAAAGCCGCTTTTCCAACTCATTTCGCAACACCGGGACACGGTGGGGGTTGATATCGGAACACCTCTGGACGGCATCAGGGAAGTGGAAGTGCTTCATGTCTGTTTCCCCTTCCAGGTAAAGGACTTCATTGGCGAGGTTGTCAGGTATGTGGAGTTGTTCAAACCCGAACTGATCGTGATCAACAGCACAGTTGCAGTGGGTACAACGCGCGCAATTGGCGTTCGCACCGGGATCCCGACCGTAAACAGCCCGATTCGCGGAAAGCATGCGCGCATGTTTGAAGAACTGCAGAAATACACCAAGTTCGTGGGAGCTGACAATCCGGTTGCGGGGCAGCATGCCGTCCGCCACTTCGAAGAGGCGGGCTTGAAGACCAAGCTGCTGACCTCTTCGGAGGCTACCGAGCTGGCAAAGCTGACCGAAACGACCTATTTCGGCCTGATGATTGCCTGGGCCCAGGAACTCGAGCGTTACTGCGATCGCAGTGGTGCCAATTACGAAGAGATCATCGCGTTCTACGAAGAGATCAAGTTCTTCCCGCAGGTAAAATACTTCCCAGGCGTCATCGGGGGTCACTGCGTGATGCCGAATATTGAAATTCTTCGAAATTTCGATAATTCGATGATTTTGCAATCAATAGAAGCGTCTAATGTAATGAAGATCGAACGCGATTCCCGAAAGCTTGCTGCCGAAATATCTCCCGAACGGGTTGCAGTTCAAACTCCTGCATGAGCATCGCTGCCGAAACCAATATCCTTTCGAATCATGAGATTGCGGTGATCCCGCCAAAGCGTTTAGCGGGGAAACGGATCGGAATGGTGGTTTTTTCGCCATACCCGGCCGATCCTCGTCCGCGGCGTGCGATCGAAGCACTCCGGAGTGAGGGTGCGACCGTCGAACTGATCTGCGAGGCCGAGGGGGACGCCCCAAAAAGCGAGTTTCTCGAAAACCTTGAGGTCATTCGCATCCCCATCCGTCACATACGGGGCGGTGCAATTTCTTACGCGTACCAGTACTCGACGTTCATTCTGATGTCCGCTGCAATCCTTGCCTGGCGTACGTTGCGTCGCCGTTACGACCTGGTCTACGTGCACAACATGCCCGACATCCTAGTGGTGAGCGGGTTGATACCAAAGCTCTTTGGAGCGAAGGTGGTTCTCGATCAGCATGACCCCATGCCGGAGCTGATGCGAACCATCTTCCATAAAGATGACGACGACCTTTCCGTTCGCGTCCTTCAACATCTTGAGCGATGGAGCATTTCGAGAGCCAATCTCGTGATTACTGTGAATGAAGCTTGCCGGCGAATTTTTTCGACACGAAGCTGCGGCATCGAGAAGATCGGCGTCGTAATGAACTCGCCAGACGAATCGATTTTTCCGTTTCGCGCTGCAAGCTCCCACCAATTGCGTGCGAAGGGAGAGCCCTTCGTGGTCATGTACCACGGCTCTCTTGTGGAGAGAAACGGCCTCGAACTGGCAGTGGACGCCCTGGAGAGGATCCGTGAAACTGTGCCCGAGGCGGAACTCAGGGTCTACGGCAAGAGCACTCCCTATCTTGAGCAGGTAATGGACAAGGTGCAAAAGCTGGGCTTGGAAAAAAGAGTGCAGTTTCTGGGGCCCAGAAAGCTCGAGCAGCTTGCGGGAGACATCCAGGATTGCCATGTAGGTGTCGTTCCGAATCAGCGAAACACATTTACCGACATCAACACGCCAACTCGAATCTTCGAATACCTGGCTCTCGGTATTCCGGTAATCGCTCCGCGAACCCCCGGCATTCAGGACTACTTCAATGAAGACTCTTTGTATTTCTTTGAAGCCGGTGATGCAGATGATCTCGCCAACCAAATGCTTCTGGTCTACCAAAATCCCGTTCGAGCCGTCCAGACCGCCGACCGAGGTCAACAGATCTATGAGGCACATTCCTGGAAGAGCGAGAGACGCACTCTGGTGGACTTGGTGAGCAACCTGATTAACGGAGACCCTGACAAGCGATGAGCGCCGCGGTGATAGACACAACCTCAACGAAGCTGCATGACCTGGTAAGAGCTTCCGGGGAAACCCGGCAAGCTGCAGAGCGAGTCAGCAAATGGGTAGAGGATCAGAACTATCGCGGATACGAGCCATTTGACGGGCTTTCTTCATGGGTGCGTCCTCTGGCTTTCCATAATCAGTTCGCGGAGCGCCTGCTGCAGCAGCTCATTCGTCAAACCCCGATAAACCTGCGACCGGTGATGGGAATCAGGAGAAAGGATTCCACCAAGGGCCGCGGTTACATGGCCCATGGTTATCTGTTCCTGTATCGCCTTACCCGGGAGCAACAGTACCTGGACAAAGCAGTTCAGTGTTTGCGTTGGCTTGATGAGCACAAGGTGGCGCGATTCGAGCACCACAGCTGGAGCAATCACTTCGACTTCGTTGCGCGCGGTGGCGGATACACCAAAGACGATCCAATCATCGTTTGGACCAGCCTGATTGGACAGGCATACGCAGAGGCGTTTGAAGTCACAGGAGACAAGTGGTTTCTAAAGATTGCCGAAAGTGCCTGCCGTTGGATCATTGACCTGCCGCGGGAAAAGACTGCGCGTGGTGCTTGTCTAAGCTATCTTGCCCACGTGCAGAGCTCCATACACAATGCCAACATGCTTGGGGCGAGTCTTCTCGCTCGAGTTGCCCGGCACAACGGCAATTCGGAGTACCTTTCGGTAGCTCGTTCGGCCATGCAGTATAGCTGTAGCGCTCAGCTGCCCGACGGAGCATGGTGGTACGCAGAAGCTCCCAAATACCATTGGATTGACAACTTCCATACGGGCTACAACCTGGACAGTCTGGATACTTACATCGACTCCAGCCGGGATGAAGAATTTCGACCGATGCTGGACAAAGGCCTGGCTTTCTACAAGGCACATTTCTTCGAGGACACAGGGAGACCGAAGTACTACCACACGCGGACCTACCCTGTAGACATCCAATGCATTGCCCAATCCATCGAGACCCTTGCTCGTTTCTCTGACCGGGATCCGGAGTGTCTAGCCCTTGCTCTAAAGGTGACTCGCTGGGCGATCGAGAACATGCAAGATCGAAAAGGATACTTCTATTTCCGTCAATACCCATTGGTCATCGCCAAGACTCCGATGCTGCATTGGGGACAAGCAACCATGTTCAAGGCGCTCTCTTATTTGCTGCTCCAATTGCAGCAGGTGAGCATGCCTGCGCGGGACACTGCTGACAAGGAAATCACGGTGGTCAGCTAATCTCAGCAATGATTGGTGTAATCGCTAATCCGTCGGATCATGACGTCGTCTCTGAGTTCTTTGAGCTTTTCAAGACGCCTTGGGAACTTCATCGCCGCGGACAGGAATACGACGCAATTCTTTGTAACGCAGAATTCGACGTTTCGCAGTGCAAGGCAAAAATCATCATCATCTATGGGGGATGGAAGCGGGCGGCCGAAACCGAAGAGGAAGTGACAGTGTCTGTGGATGGCCGACCGGTAATAATGTCCTACAAGGGAAGTCGCCTCCCAATCTACGGAAAGAGCGCGACCTTTCAACACCAGGGGCGTGAGTTATTAAAGGATGAGAATTCGCGGCAAGCTGCAGGTTACATCGATCAATCCAGCGGCAGGGTGATGGTGCGAATCGGCTACGACATATTCGCCGAAATCCGTGATCTGCTCGTAACTGGACAACCGATTGCGAATGCTTCGATCCCCGCACTTGAATTGCACATCGCGCTCTTGCGGGAGCTGATTATTGAGAGCGGCGTCTCATTGGTCGAGATTCCGCCGGTTCCGGCAGGTTACACGTTTATCGCCTGCTTGACCCACGACGTTGATCATCCATCGATTGGGCGGCATAAGTTTGACCATACGATGTTCGGGTTCGTCTACCGCGCTGCGATTGGTTCCCTGATTGGGGTGCTACGGAAGCGAACAGGTGTTCGTGCTCTCGTGAAGAATTGGACGGCGGTCTTCAAGCTTCCGCTCGTTTATTTGGGGCTCGCGAAAGATTTCTGGCTGGGTTTTGACCAGTATTCAAGTTTGGAGGGCGGTGCCAAGTCGTCCTTTTTCGTGATCCCATTCAGTGGTCGCCCGGGAATGTTAGGCAATAGGCCTGCGCCAGAGCATCGTTCTGCCGCGTACGGGGCAGCCGACATCTCAATTCAGATTCAGAAATTGATGGGTGCGGGCTGCGAAATCGGGGTTCACGGAATCGATGCGTGGCGTGACACTGCCTCTGCTCATGAAGAACTGAAGGAAATTCGGCGTGCAACCGGAAGGCGACAGATCGGCGTACGGATGCACTGGCTGTACTTTGATGAAAAGACGCCGGCCATCCTTGAGCAAGCGGGGTTTGAATACGATTCGACCGTAGGTTACAACGGTGCGGTTGGTTATCGTGCGGGAACGACTCAGGCATACAAGCCGCTTGAGACTACGCGCTTGCTTGAACTGCCGTTGCACGCGATGGATACGGCGTTGTTCTATCCGGCACATATGAATTTGAGTCGAGATGAAGCCAAGAAGTTGGTTGGCAAACTGATGGACAATGCGATTCAGTTTGGTGGCTGTCTCACAATCAATTGGCATGATCGGAGCATTGCTCCCGAGAGATTGTGGGGCGACTTTTACGCTGAGCTGATCGCGGAGTTGAAGAGACGCGGCGCCTGGCTGGCGAGTGGTGACGAAACCGTTTCATGGTTCAGAAAGCGACGCTCTGCAGTGATCTCTTTCTTTGACTGCGAAGACGGCGAAGTTCGGCCAAGGATCCGTACAGACGAAGACGAACGCTTGCCACGCTTGCAGTTACGAAGCTACTGCCCCAGCGGGCAGTTAACGGTGCAGTAAGCACGACCCTCCGGTGTCGAGGCCGGCAAATCGGCTGACTCGAGGAACAGATAAGGCAAAGATGAGCACACGACTTAGCTACGTTCTGATTACGCCTGCGCGTAATGAAGAACAGTTGATCGAGCAAACGATTCTTTCTGTACTCGCCCAAACGGTGCTGCCAGTGAAATGGGTGATTGTCAGTGACGGTTCGACTGACAAAACGGAAGAGATCGTGCAGAAGTATCTGCCCCAGCATTCGTGGATTGAACTCGTCCAAATGCCGTTACACCGCGACCGTCACTTCGGCGCCAAGGTGCAATGCTTCAATGCCGGCTTCGAGAAAGTCGAAGAATTGGACTGGAATATCATTGGGAACCTGGACGCGGATATCACCTTCGGTCCCGACTATTTCGAATACCTGCTGGCGAAGTTCGGAGCGGATTCGAAACTCGGCGTAGCGGGAACGCCGTTCGTGGAAGACGATACCGCTTACGATTTCCGCTACACGAGTCCCGAGCACGTTTCCGGCGCCTGCCAGATGTTCCGGAAAGAGTGCTACGAAGATATCGGAGGCTATCAGGCGGTGAAGGGCGGCGGGATTGACTGGATCGCAGTCACCACGGCCCGCATGAAGGGTTGGAAAACGCGGACCTTTACGGACAGGGTATGTCATCACCACAGGCCGATGGGAACAGCCTCTTCTGGAAAGCTGAAGGCTACTTTCAAACTGGGGAAGCAGGACTATTACCTGGGTGGGCATCCGGTGTGGCAGCTATTTCGTGGTTGCTACCAGATGGCGCGGAAACCCTATGTGGTCGCTGGTGTTTCTCTTGTCGCGGGCTATGGCTGGGCATGGATGAAACGAGTCCCGAGGCCGGTTTCCGCGGAACTGATGCGCTTCCACAGACAGGAACAAATGATGAGGCTGAAGCAGAAGCTTTTCAAAACCAGTGGAGTCGTTTCAACCAGCGAAGGCAGGAGTTAGTTCGCCTATGGCGACGAGAGCTTCTCTGGATCCGCAGACGGACGTCTCGCAAAGCTACGCTGACAAGGGCGTGACGCGCGGTTCCGGTAAGTTGATCATCAACGCCGATGACTGGGGAAGAGATTGTGCGACAACCGATCGAACGCTGGAATGCATTGAGCATCGCGCTGTTTCTTCGGTCAGCGGCATGGTTTTCATGGAGGACTCAGAGCGGGCGTTTGCAACTGCTCGAGATCGCGGGATCGATGTCGGCCTTCACCTGAATCTAGTGGATCCATTTACGGGGCCGCGGGTATCGGATGCGCTCGCCAGGCACCAGCGTGCAGTATCCGGATATTTGCGGAGCTTTCAATACGCGCAAGTAATCTATCATCCGGGACTTGTAAGTTCTTTCCGCTATTCGGTTGCTGCTCAACTCGATGAGTTTGCCCGACTCCATGGAGCAGGACCGAGTCGCATTGACGGTCATCATCACATGCATCTGTGCGCCAATGTAGTTTTGGGCTGCCTGATGCCGGCAGGAACAGTGGTTCGACGCAACTTCTCTTTCAAAGCTGGAGATAAGAACTTCGTCAATCGCCTGTACCGGCGAAGGCAAGACAGGGCGTTGGGGCGGCGCCATCGCATGACTGATTTGTTTTTCTCTCTGCAGCCTTTAGAACCCGCAGATCGTCTGAGCAAGGTTTTCTCTTTGGCTGACGATCACGTGATTGAAGTGGAGACGCATCCGGTGAACCCCGAAGAGTATCGTTTCCTGGCGGGCGGCGAGATTTTCAATTATTTGGGCGGAGTGCACATTGCGCCTGACTACAGGATTCCGGCCAAAAACGCGGCCTGACTCGGCGCATTCTTAAGAGTTCAAACTCCGGGCGTCCAAACACAAAAGAGAGCCATGCAGAATTCCAGTGCGACAGAACAATACGGCACATTGTCCTGGTTTCAGAAGGCGTACGCCAATGTCTCTACCGACCCGTGGGGACTATCCTGGCGATCGTCTCAACAGCTTCGATATCACAGAGTCCTTTCTATGCTCGATTCTGCTGAAATTCCAGTCGCGCACGTTCTGGACGCTGGCTGTGCCACGGGCGATTTTACCTACCTTCTTTCCAAGCGCGGACGCGGTCTACAGGAATTGATCGGAGTTGATTTTGTAGACGAGGCTATTGAACGTGCACGAAGCAGGTTCCCTTATATGGTTTTCTCAAAGGAATCGATGCTAACGATCGGAGAGAAGTTCGCGGGGCGGTTCGATCTCGTTACTTGCCTCGAGACGATTTATTATGTTCCGGTTTCAGAGCAAGGGGAAGCGCTCAGATCGTTGAAAGCAGCGCTACGCCCGGGCGGATACGTTGTGTTCTCGTCCATGATTTCCCATCCGCCGTACTTCCAGCCGCACCAGTTCCTGGAGCTTGTTGGGAGTGAGTTCGAGGTCGTTAAATGCGACGTGCTGCATCTGCGGATGATCAGTTTGTTTGAGAAAATCAGTACCCGGATTACGAAGCTCCTGACGCGCAACAAGGTCAGCACACATCGATTCGGACAATTACCATTCGGTGCCGTGGTGGTTTTGGAGCGATGGAGCCGATGCTTTAAGTCGTTTGCAGCTTCGCACACGATTGTGTTGGCCCGTACGCGATCGTAGAGATAGTCACGCCTTGCTTTTGGCGGATGCCATTGTTCGTGAACCCTGGAGAGACTACCAGATGCAGTCTATCGAGATCAGTGTAAGAGGCGTCCCTCGCATGGTTCCATGCGTTGAAGTGGATGAAAGGGTGATCATCGCAAGCGGCAAATGGCCGAAGATGGCAGAGATCAGGGACGAAGAGTGGCTTGAAGGGGACATCGCCTCTTCTGCAATCGATCTTGTTCAGACGCTAAGACGCGACCGGCGTCTAAAAGCGGACATCTTCTCCTTTGCTCAAAAAGTCACGGATCCGGTTCCACGCTTACCATACTTCCATCGCCTGGACAGTATGGCGGTCATTCCCATAATTTCTTATTCTGATTGGTTCACGAATCGAATCTCCAAGCAAATCAGAAGCGATTTGAGCCGAGCCGCGAAGCGCGGAGTTATTGTGCGCGAGGTTGAGTTCACTGATGAGTTTGTCCAGGGGATTGTGGGCATTTATAACGAGACACCGATCCGGCAGGGCCGCCAGTTCTGGCATTATGGGAAGCAGTTCGATGCTGTAAAACAGATGAACATTACATATCTCGAGAGAAGCATATTCCTGGGTGCCTATCTAGGTGACGAGTTAATCGGCTTTGTAAAAATGGTTCATGCGGACGGGGTTGCTGGTCTGATGCAGATCATCTCAAAGGAGGCTCATCAAGATAAGCGGACGACGAACGCGCTGATAGCAAAAGCGGTTGAAGTCTGCGAGCTGAAGGGCTTCTCGCATCTCACGTATGCCAACTTTCGGTATGCGCAAGGATCAGATGGGCTAACAGATTTCAAGAGGAGAAACGGATTCGAGGAACTGCTGGTTCCCAGATACTACGTGCCATTGTCTTTGAGAGGGAAGTTCATTCTGTCGCTTCATCTGGAAAAGGGTGCGAAGGCACTGCTGCCGAGTTCTGTTCTTAAGTCGCTCAAGCGAGTACGAGCGTCCCTCTATCGATTTAGCAACACTTCTGCTATCCAGGCCAAGAATGAATCTGCTTAAGCGATTGTCGTCATTGTCGAGCATCACCTTAGGGCAGCACGCACTTTGGGAAGTGCGGATTTCTGATCGGCGCAAGCGAATCTGCGACGCAAAGAGGTAGTGAGTGAACCCGACAATCGCAACTTGCATTTTCGGTGCCGGTGTTCTTGGGCTCTTCTGGCTTAACAAGGAAAGAGAGAGCCGTCCCTCGGCAGGGCTTTGGCTCGCGATTGTGTGGCTTTTCCTCTGCTGCTCAAGATCAGTCGCGCAATGGCTGGGTCAAGAGGGAACTGATTCCCCTATGGAGGGAAGTCCTCTTGATCGAGCAGTGTATCTCTGTCTGATCGTGATCGGCGTGGTCATTCTGTTGCAAAGGAAGCGGGTTCTAAGAACGATCCGAGCAAATTGGCCAATCCTGATCGCTGTTCTTTATTGTGCGCTGAGCATTTTCTGGTCCGATTATCCTGAGATTTCATTGAAGCGATGGATTAAGGCGCTCGGTGATTTTGTAATCGTTCTGGTTGTTCTGACCGATCGTGACCGGGTAGCCGCGATCAAGGAACTGCTTACTCGGACCGGTTTCCTGCTAATACCGTTTTCCATTCTCTTCATTAAGTACTATCCATTTCTTGGGCGCGCTTACTCTCGATACGAGGGCGCGGTATCTTATAACGGTGTCGCACTCACAAAAAATGACCTGGGAATGATCTGCCTGATTTTCGGCCTGTGTGCGCTCTGGCGAGTTCTCGAGGAGTTACAGCCACGTCTTCATGTTCGCCCGGCTCGAATAAGGCCCATGATAGCCCAGGGGGCGATTTTCCTCATGGTGCTTTGGCTGTTCAGGTTGGTCAATTCGATGACGTCTTTGTGGTGTTTCCTGCTGGGGGCGACCATACTTGTGGCGACTCATTTTCGCCGAATTTCGCGAAGACCAGCGATGGTGCACTGGCTGGTGGGCGGCGGCATTCTGATTCCCTTCGCAATGTTGTTCCTTAATGTTGGGTCGGATATCGCGCACAACGTGACAGGAAGAAACGTTGCCACCTTAACGGACAGGACGATGGTTTGGGCGGAATGTCTGAAACTGGCAGGGAGCCCATTTTTTGGAACCGGCTTTGAAAGTTTCTGGCTCGGAGCCAGGCTCAATGCGATGTGGGATGTGTTTTGGTGGCATCCCAATGAAGCTCACAATGGCTACGTGGAAGTCTTTTTGAACCTCGGTTGGATCGGGATAATCCTGCTGGGCATTGTCATTGTCACTGGCTACCGTACGGTGATTGCCCGGGTTCGCGAGAATGCGCCGGCGTGCGGCTTAATGCTCGCATATTTTGTGACCGCGATTGTCTATAACTTCACGGAGGCGGCATTTTTCAGGATGATGACACCTATTTGGGTGTGTTTTCTGCTGGCCGTGACACGGGTTCCGTTCCCGGGAAGCAATCGTATTGAGTCTCGTCGGGAGAAGCCTGGAAGCAGACAAAGACGTCTTGGCAGCGATGGAACTCTACTCGCTGAGCAGCCCGAAACTGCTGCTCCAGTTCCCGTGAGTCCGGTCTCAGTCTTTCGCTTTGCAGCCGAATCGAATCGCGCCCGATAACCAGGATCGGACGTCTGAGAGGAATAGATTCCGGGTCTTTCATATGCAATCGATGATGAGCATACAGATTAAAGAGAGTCAGGCGGTTGGCGTTGATTCAGATGGCGTCCTGGCCTCCGCAGACGCGCTGGCGGGTGACGACTGTACACGGGTGGCAGCTGTTCCAAGAGCTGTTATGCAGGTTCGAGCTTCTTTGCTTACCGGCGGTGTTGATCGCCATTATGCGAACAGCCTCGCGGAGGCGCTCGCTGCTCAGGATGTTTCGTTGGATGTTATTGGAAGCGATGAAATCGATGGTCCCGAGATGCACAACACACCAAACCTGAGGTTTTTGAATCTCAGGGGGAGCCAGGGACCAGCCTCCAAAACAGCCAAGATCGTTCGACTGGCAAAGTACTATTCCAGGTTGCTGCGATATATCACCACTACGGATTCGCCGATATTCCACATTTTGTGGCACACCAGGATTGTGGAGTATTTCGACAGGACAGCCCTTTTGCTGTACATGAAGCTGTTGGGTAAGAAGATCGCTTTAACTGCTCACAACGTCAATGCCGGCAGGAGAGATGGAAAGGATTCTCTGCTGAATCGGTTAACGCTGAGGATTCAATACCGCCTGGTCGACCATATTTTCGTTCACACCGAGAGAATGAAATCAGAACTGATGGATGAGTACGGTGTAAGCGAAATCTCGGTTACGGTGATGGCCTATCCGGTAAATAATGTGATTCCGGATACAAGTCTCAGTTGCGCGCAAGCCAAACAGAAGTGCGGCCTCAGCGCGGACAACAAGACGATGCTTTTCTTCGGGAGGATTTGCACGTACAAGGGAATCGAATACCTGCTGGAGGCCTTTCAGCAACTAGCTGAAAAGGATGAGAAATATCGACTAGTCATAGCCGGCGAGGCAAACAAGGGGGCAGAGGATTACCTGAGGCAGATCGATGAGATGGTAGTCAACCATGATGGAAAAGTGATTTCCCACACTCGCTTTATCCCGGATGATGAGATCGAAATCTACTTCAAGGCGGCCGATGTGCTTGTGTTGCCTTACAAAGATATTTTCCAAAGCGGTGTTCTGTTCCTGGCGTACAGCTTCGGCCTGCCTGTCATCGCCACAGATGTGGGTTCATTCCGAGAGGCGATATCCGAAGGGAAGACAGGATTTGTATGTAAGCCGTGCGATGCCGCCGACCTGGCCCGGGTAATTGAACAGTATTTCAACAGTTCGCTTTTCCGGGATCTTGGGAGCCACAGGCGAGACATACGGGAATTTGCTCGGTCGCAGCACTCTTCCGTTACTGCCGCAGTCTTGACAAGAAAAGGCTATGCAGGAATGATGCAGAAATAAGCTCACAGCGATTGCGTTGGGCACAACCCTTAGGAAAGTGGACCGCAAGATTGCTAAACCAAATTCCGAAACGGATTATCCAAACTGGGAGAAGAGGTCGAGAGTCGGTACGTGAAAAAGCTGCAGTGTCCACCTTACGACTGCTCCACCCCGACTATGAGTATTTGTTTTTTGATGATGAGCAGGTGGAAGAGTTCATAAGGACACAGTTTCCGGAGTATTGGTCCGTCTTCAATTCGTTTGCCTTCCGAATCCAGCGGTATGACTTTTTTCGCTATCTTGCGATCTATCGGTATGGCGGGTTCTATTTTGACCTGGATGTCCTGTTGGCATCGAACATTTCCGGACTGCTCGAATCTGGGTGTGTCTTCCCGTTCGAGGGGCTCACCGTCAGTCGCTTCATGCGCGACGAACTCCAAATGGACTGGCTCATTGGAAATTATGCCTTCGGCGCTGTTCCCAGGCATGAGTTCCTCAAGGCGATTATCGAGAATTGTGTGAAGGGGTATCGAGATCCCAATTGGGTTAAGCCGATGATGCGCGGATCGCCGCCACTGATGGGAGACGAGTTCTTTGTACTCAATTCAACCGGCCCGGGGTTGGTTTCCCGAACTCTCGCGGAAAGTGGAGAGTTGGCGCAAACGGTTCGAGTTCTCTTCCCGGATAACGTCTGCGACATGCATAACTGGAATCGCTTCGGCGATCTCGGCATTCACCTCGTGAGCAACTCATGGAGGCCAGCTCGGAGCTTCCTAAGCCGGAAGTTCTCCGACTTTTGCTGGCGCTGGATAGACCACCGCGGCATAAAAGAGAGTCTGAGACTCGGAAATCGGAGGAGCATCACAGCTCACCAACTGGCTGAATCTCAACTGCGATGAGCGCACCCTTCGGACACCGCATCTACGGGGTCTTCTACGCAACGGAGAAAAGTTTTCCGACCGCTGCTTTGCGCAAACCGAAATGGTGAATATTCGATGCAAGCAGCGGGAAATCAATGGTTTGCGTGAGAAGATGAAGCAGATGAATCCTGATCGATTCTGGAAAACTTGATTTGCAAAAGCGGCGCCTTTGCGTGTATTACTTCAGTGTAGAGATTCACCTA